>Ga0265296_1000040_pt1 | contig 304577 bp, 284 predicted proteins | sample MunlanPumphouse1_FD_189073 | JGI IMG/M metagenome (GOLD analysis project Ga0265296, IMG submission 189073) | Groundwater microbial communities from a municipal landfill in Southern Ontario, Canada - Pumphouse #1 | ecosystem: Environmental > Aquatic > Deep subsurface > Groundwater | place...
TGACATGTCGACCATGGGTCAGACCCAGCCCGCGCCGGCCATGCCGGCGGGGCACGACATGTCGGCTATGGGCCAGACCCAGCCGGCTCCGGCCGCCGCGTCCCCGCATGCCGGCCATGACATGTCGACCATGGGTCAGACCCCGCCCGCGCCAGCCATGCCGGCGGGGCACGACATGTCGACGATGGGCCAGACCCAGCCGGCTCCGGCCGCCGCGCCCCCGCATGCCGGCCATGACATGTCGACCATGGGTCAGACTCCGCCCGCGCCGGCCATGCCGGCGGGGCACGACATGTCGATGATGGGCCAGACGCCGACTCCGGCGATGCCGGCCGGTCACGATATGTCGACGATGGGTCAGATGCCGGCCGGACACGACATGTCCGGAATGGCCATGCCGCCCGACGTCCCGACCAGCGCGGACAATCCGGGCCGTCCGCCGGAAGCCCCCGCTCCGGCGGGCGCGGCAACCGGGCCGGCCAATGCCGCCGACCTGCTGTTCGACCCCGCCGAAATGGCGGCGGCCCGCGCCCAACTGCGGGTCGAGCATGGAAATGTGCGCACGACGGCGGTCATCATCGACCAGCTCGAAGCGACCTTCGCCGAAGGCGAAGAAGCCTACGCCTGGGACGCCCAGGGCTGGACCGGCGGCGACATCAATCGCTTCTGGTGGAAGTCGGAAGGGGAAGGCGCCTTCGACGGCGAGGTCGAGGAGGCCGAGATTCAGGCCCTCTACAGCCGAGCGTTCCGACCCTTCTTCGACTTCCAGACCGGCCTGCGGCAAACCTACCGGCCCGAAGGCGACCGGACCGACCTGGTCGTCGGCATCCAGGGTCTGGCGCCCTACTGGTTCGAGGTCGACGCGGCGGCCTTCCTGTCCAACAAGGGCGAACTCACGGCAAGGGCGGAGGCCGAATACGATCAGCGCATCACCAATCGCTGGATCGTCCAGCCCCGGGCCGAGGTGGTGCTGTCGGCGGAGGACATCCCAGAACTCCGGATCGGCTCCGGCCTGTCGTCGCTCCAGATCGGGGCCCGGCTGCGGTACGAGTTCCGCAAGGAGTTCGCCCCCTATGTCGGCGTGGAATGGACCAAGAGCTTCGGCAATACGGCGGACTTCCTGGAAGCCGACGGACGAAGCTCGGAAGACACCCGACTGGTCGTCGGCATTCGGGCCTGGTTCTAGCGAAGGCTGGCGGGTTCATCTTGGTGCCGGGCCCGCGCAGTCAACCAGCGGGGGGGCATGAGGATGCCCTCGCGTGGGTCAGTGCGCCACTATAGCCAGTGTCTTGCGCACGCTGGTGTCCGGCCGGGTGGGGTCCAATGACAGCGACTCGGCGAACCCGGGCCGTCGCTATCGATCTGGATGACACCTTGATCTCAGCCTATCGCCGCCCGGACCTGGCGTGGCGTAGGGTCTGTCAGTTGTACCAGACCGAGCTTGGCGACCTGGCTCCGGACCATGCGGCGCGGGCCCTGACGGAGGCGGGGCGGGCTTTCTGGAGCGATCCGGAAAGCCACGCCATCGGCCGCGGAGCCCCGAGGCAGGCCAGGCGCATCATCGCGGCCAAGGCCTTTGAGGCCCTGCGGCGCGACGGATGTGCGACGCCCTCTCCGGAAATCGCCGAACGCCTCGCCGACGCCTTCAGCCTTCATCGCGACCGGCAGATGCGGCTCGAACCCGGGGCGGACGCCGTGTTGGTCCATCTGCGGGATGCTGGATACCGGCTGGCGCTTCTCACCAACGGCGCCGGTCCCCTGCAGCGCGCCAAGATCGAGCGTTTCGGCCTGGCTTCGCATTTCCACCACATCCAGATTGAAGGCGAGGTCGGCGTGGGGAAGCCCGATCCCGCAGCGTTCAGGCGAATGTTCGCCGCCCTGGCCGTCGAACCGGCAGAGGTCTGCGTCGTCGGCGACAGTCTGGTATGGGACATTCGCCCGGCCATGGCGCTGGGCTGTTTCACAATTCTGTACGATCCGGAGGCTGGCGAAGCTGTTGGACGCGGTTCAGGGGACGCCCACGTCGTGGTCCGGACCCTGGCGAGCCTGGCGACCCATCTCCCCGGAGCGGCGAGGCCGCCTGGAGCGAGTGATCGCGCCGGGTTGCGACCGCCCGGAGCCGACAATGCTCACGGCGGAGGGTGACCTCCGGCGCCCGGACCGGGAGGCGACGGAAGCCCATCCACGACGAAAAACGCCGCGCAGCAGGTTGCGCGGCGTTCCTCCACATCAGGCGTCGGCCCCCCAAGGGGACGGGAGGCCGACTCCTCAGTGAACCATGAAACGGACGACGCCGTTCATCTGATGGCCGTCGGCGCCCTTCGCGGCCCAGGCGGCGGAATAGGATCCCGGCGCAAGCGTGGGCAGAGGCGCGGTGACGGTTGTGGCCGGCGGCGCCTCGGATGACACCACCACATCGACCGGCTGGCCCGCGGCGCCCGTCAGCCTGAGCGACGTCAGGGTCATGGCGTGCGGAAATGTCGCCGAAAACGCCGTCGGGGCAGCGGCCAGCATGGCGTTGTCCGCCGGCGCGGTGACGACGCCGTTGGCAGGCGCCTGCACGGCGGCGTGTTCCTGGGCTGACACGCCGGCGTGCGAATGACTCTGGGCGTGGGCGAGTGAGACGGGAGCCAGCGCCGCCACGGCGGCGAGGCTGGCGAAGATTGAACGGTTCATGAGAAAGCTCCTGATGCTTACGCGAACTATTGTTTGGGCGGCATGGTCATGCCGTCCATCTTCGACATGTCATGCCCGGCCATCGGATCGGCCGGCGGCGGGGTCGGGGCGGGTGCTGGCGCCGGCGCGGGGCGGGTCGGTCGGGGCGTCGAGGCCCGGGGGGACGGCGCCGGGGCTGGTGCGGCGGCCTGCGGCTGCGCAGTCGGCTCGGGCGTGGCGACCGGCGCGGCCTCCATCGGGGTCGTCGCCGAGGCGTCCGGCGCCGTCTGGGCCTCGACCGGTTGAGGTTCGGCGGCCGGCTGGCAGGCGCCCAGGGTGATCGCCGCTGCGGCGGCTAGGATCGGGACTCTCATGTGACAAGCTCCTGAAAGGAAAAGGCGATGATCGGGTCGATTTCCCGCGACGCCCTCATACTAGATTACGCGGACGGGCGCCGCATCCCTCGCCGCCCGGATGTCGATCGACGGAGCGCCGCTGCGGCGCGAGCGGGGCTAAGGCGCAACGAAGGTTCCAAGGACCCTCGAGCTGATCACTCAACGGCCCGGACAGCGGGCGTGTCGTCCAGCGCCTCGGACAGCTTGCGACGAGCCCGCGCCACGCGGGTCTCCACGGTCTTGATGGAGACACCCAGCATCCCGGCCGTTTCCGCCTGACTGCGGCCTTCGATCGCCGTCAGCAGAAGCGGAGCCTTGAGGTGCGGCGGCAGACGGCTCACGGCCTCGTTCAACCGCGCCAGCCGGGCGTTGGCATCCATCCGGTCATCCACCGCCTCGGCCCCGTCCGGCACGGACATGGCTTCCGGCGACGACAAGTCGACGCCGCCCCGGATGAGCCGCCGAACGAAGCGGCGGCGGCTCCAGTCCCGGCATTTATTGAGCGCGATGGTGCGGATCCAGGCCTCGAAGGGCCGTGTCGGATCGTAGCGTCGGATGCTGATCCAGGCCGCCGCATAGGTGTCCTGCAACAGGTCCCACGCGTCCTGCTCGTCGCCGACATAGCGCCGGACAAAGCGGAACAGGCCCGTCTTGGTCTGCCGCATCAACTCGCTGAAGGCCGCCCGGTCGCCGCCGGCGGCGCGGGCTGACAGGTCCGCTGGACTCTCCACCCGGATCGTCAGCCTTCGGCGGGTGCGAGGGCGGCGACGATGCGGTCGTCGAACACCTCCGCCTGGGCCGGCGTCAGCACGGACCGCATCTCGAAGACGTGGGCGATCGTCTCCTTCTGCAAGGCGCCCATGGCGACGTGGAAATGGTCCACCGCCGCCTGCACCTGGGGGCCGTCGCCGTCGCTCTGTTCGATCGCGCGCGCCAGTTCCACGTTGGCCGCGCGGACGTCCGCTTCGAGCGCGGTCCGGCGCACGGCGAACCGGGCTTCGACTGCGTCGATGCGGGTCAGCTGGTCGGGCGAGAGCTTCAGGTCGTGGTGCACGATGTCGTGCAGGGATGGCGGTTCGCGCCGGCTCAGCACCCAGCTGGCGCTGATCCAGGTGCCCGCGCCGCTGGCGACCGCCGCCAGGACGGCCGTCAGGGCGATGGCCCGCCAGCCGCGCATCATCGGCCGGCCTCCAGTCTCACCAGAGGCGACAGACCCGCATCGACCGTGAAGATGGCCATCTCCCCCGGCGGTCTGGGGGCGGCGATCGCGCCGACGCCGCCTGCCGTCAGGCCAGTGACCAGGGCCATAGCGACGGCCCCCAAACGCAGTTGCGACGCGAACCTTTCGCCGCGAAGCGCGTCGACCCGGCTCCAGACGAGCGGTTCGAGCCCGTCGAGCGACCGGCCTAAGGGCGTCGCCGTCGATCCGGCCAAAAGATCATCCAAATTACGCGCCATCGAACACTCTCCTTGCGCCCCTAATCCCTACTACGCCGAAACTAGCCAAATCCCTCAAACGAGGGGACGGCCTCTCCGGTGCGTAGTTAGCAGAAGGGACGGGATGGGAGATAACAATGTCGATACGCAAATTGCTGTCGGGGCTCGCCCTGGTGGCGGCTCTGTCTGTCAGCGCGCCCGCGTTCGCGCACGAGGATCATGACAAGCAGGCCGCGGCCCGCGCCCAGGCCGCCGCGCCGGCGGGCGCCGTGCCAGAAAGCGGCGTGATGGCCATGCCGGGGATGGCCATGGACATGGACCACGGGGCCATGACGGTGGACGAGGGTCCCAAGCCTATGCCTCAGCGCCTGTATCGCTGGCTCGGCGCCATGCATCCCGCCGCCGTCCATTTCCCGATCGCGCTGTTCCTCGTCGCCGCGCTCCTCGAGATCGCCGCCCTGACGCTGCGTCGGCCGGTCCTGACGCAGGGCACGCGCGTGATCATCGCCCTGGCGGCGATCTCCGCGGTCGCCGCGGTGGCGCTGGGGTGGTTCGCCATGGGACTGCCCGGGAAGGACGACGTGACCCACCTCTACCATCGGTGGCTCGGCACCTCGATCGCCGCGCTGGGCCTGTTGAGCTGGTGGGCCAAGGAACATTGGGTCCGCCGGCCGGGGCGCGGGCGTGAGCTGATCTACATCGGCCTGTTGACCGTCACCGCCGCCGCCGTGGTCGTCAACGGCCTGCTGGGCGGGATGCTGACCCACGGCATGCGGCATCTGATGTTCTGAGGCCCCCCCGGGGGCCGTCGTGGTCAAGCCACGTCGTTTTCAATCCATTCCGCCGGACCGGACGCTACCGTCGCCGCGGCAAACCAGGAGACTTGACCATGATGCATCGTTCAGCATTCGCCGGACTGGCTGTCGCCGTCCTCGCGACCTCCGCCCAGGCTCAGGCGCCGGCCCACGCTCAAGCCCCCGACCCGGCGCATACGCAAGGCTCGGAACACGCCCCTGGCCATGCGCAATCCGCTGACGAGGCCCAGGTCCGAACCGTCGTCACCGCCTACAAGGACGCCATCGAGCGGATGGACGTGTCCCAGACCCCGGCCCTGTTCTGGAGCGACTCGGAGATCTTCGAGAACGGCGGCGTCGAGGGCTCGTTCGCCTACTATCTCGAGCACCATCTCGGGCCCGAGTTCGCCGACCTGGCGGGCTTCGACTTCCGCAACCACGAGATGAAGGTGGAGGTCGACGGCGACACCGCCTTCGTGAGCGAGACCTACACCTATCACATCACCTTCAAGGACAGCGCCCGGGCCCCCATCGAGCGCCGCGGCGCCGCCACGAGCGTCCTGCGCAAGCGGGGTGACGAGTGGAGGTTCGACGTCTATCACTCCTCGGCCCGGCCCTTCCGCCCCACCGCCTGATCGCGGCGGCGACCGTCATCGGCGGCCTCCAGATATCGCTCGCCAGAGGGACCCATGAGATCGATGCCCACGCTTTCACGCCGTGCATTTTTGGCCGCGGGGGCCGGCTCCGTCGCCGTCGCGGCCTGCGCTCCGGGCGCCCGTTCATCGACCGAGCTCGCCGTGTACAAAACCCCGACCTGCGCCTGCTGCACGGCCTGGGTCGATCACATGCGCGCCGCGGGCTTCCAAGCGCGGGTCAACGAGCTGCCGAGCCTGCGCTCCATACGTAGCAGCCAGGGCGTGCCCGAGGCGCTCGCCTCCTGCCACACGGCCCTGATCGGCGGCTATGTGCTGGAAGGGCACGTGCCCGCCGAGGACGTGCGCAAGCTCCTGGCCGAACGTCCCGAGGCCGTGGGCCTGGCGGTGCCGGCCATGCCGCTGGGATCTCCCGGCATGGAGACGCCCGACGGCCAACGTGAGCCTTATGAAACCCTGCTGATCCTCAAGGGCGGCGGCACGCGCGTCTTCGCGCGTCACGGCCAGGCGGCGCCATGAAGGTTCTCAGGCTCTCCACCCAGCTGCACAAATGGATCGCGCTCGTCGTCGGGCTCCAGGTTCTGTTCTGGGTGGGCGGCGGTCTGGTCATGACGGCCATTCCGATCGAGACGGTGCGGGGCGAACATCGCGCGGTCGAACTCAAGCCCGATCCGCTGGAGCTCGGCGGCCTTCCGGCGCTGGGGGAGATCGCCCGCCGCACGGGCGTGGCGCCGGTTCAGGCGGAACTCCACACGACGCCGCGGGGGCCGGCCTGGACCCTGAAACCGGCGACGGGCGAGCCCGTCGTCGTGTCCGCCGCGACCGGTCGGCCGTTCGGATCGATGTCGGCGGCCGAGGCTTCGGCCTTCGCCAAGAGCGCGTACAAGGGGGAGGCGCGGGTTTCCGGCGCGGTGCTTCTGGCGACGGCGCCCGAGGAGACTGGACGCACCGGACCGCTGTGGCGGGTGGACTTCGCCGACCGCGAAAAGACGTCCTTCTACCTGTCGCCGGCGACCGGCGAAGTGGTGACGCGCCGTTCGGGCGTCTGGCGGATTTTCGACTTCTTCTGGCGTCTCCACGTCATGGATTGGAATGACGGCGAGGACTTCAATCACCCCCTGATCATCATCACTACCGCCTTGACCCTGAGCATCGTGATTTCGGGCTTCATCCTGCTATGGATACGGATCTCCCGCGACCTGAAAATGGTGCGTGCGGCTCGCAGGCGGGAGCCATGAGCCGGGCGACCACACGAAAACGCTCCGCCAAGAGACGACAGCGACCGGACTTCACAACCGCGTCTCGCTGCCCTGGCTACCGCCTGGCCGCCGTACATCCTGCGGCAGGAGGACGTAGCGGCCAACGGGGCCGAGATGTTCGCCACGACCTTCGGCGGTTTCGAGCGGCTGGCGCCGATCTATCGCAACGCCTTGATCGACACACGGCATTCGTGCGTGCCAATCGACTGGTATCTGCAGCCACACAGCTTCGCGGAGCGGAACGACCTGTTCTTGGAACACGCAGTCGCCCTGATGGCCGAGAGCGCGACGAGCGCGCTGGTGCAAGCGGGGCTGGGCCCCGAGCATATTGATTGCATCGTCACCGTCTGCTCGACAGGCATCGCCACACCATCGCTCGAAGCGCGGCTGATGCAGGTGATGCCTTTCCGACCCGACGTACGGCGGGTTCCCCTGTTCGGCCTGGGCTGCGCTGGCGGCGTCATGGGGCTGGCTCGGGCGGCCGAGATGGCCAGGGCCTACCCGGAGAGCCGCGTCCTTTTGCTCGTCGTCGAGCTGTGCGCCCTGACGTTCCGCTTTCAGGACCGGTCGAAGTCGAACCTGGTCGCCACCGCCTTGTTCGGCGACGGCGCGGCGGCTGCGGTCGTGTCGTGCCGCGACGACGCCGAGGGACCGGTGCTGGGCGCCAGCCATGAGCACACCTGGCCCGACAGCCTGGACGTCATGGGGTGGGACGTGGCCGACGACGGACTGAAGGTGGTGTTTAGCCGCGACATTCCGAGCCTGGTCCAGAACGACTTCAAGCCCATCGCCGAGGCCTTCCTGGCCGCCAACGGCCTGACCGCCGCCGACGTCGGCGGCTTCGTCTGCCACCCCGGCGGGGCCAAGGTCATCGAAGCGCTGGAGGGCATCTTCGCCCTGTCGCCGGGAGAGATGCGTCATACCCGCGAAATCTTGCGCGACCACGGCAACATGAGTTCCGCCACCGTGCTGTTCGTGCTGCGCGCGGCGCTGGATGCCAGGGAGCCGGGGCCATTGTTGCTGACCACGCTCGGCCCCGGCTTCACCACCGCCCTGATGCTGGTCCACCCAGAATGATGTGGTTCCCGGTCGTCCTTGGGCTAGTCGTCTTCCAACGGCTGGGCGAGCTGTGGCTGGCGCACGGGAACACCAAACGGTTGATGGCCGAGGGGGCGGTCGAGATCGGGGCCGGCCACTACCCTCTGTTCGTCATCCTGCACGCGGCATGGCTCTCGGCTCTGGCGATCTTCACGCCATGGACCGGGAGTCCGAACTCCTGGCTGCTGGCGATCTATGTTGTGCTGCAGTTCGGTCGGGTCTGGGTGATCGCGACCCTCGGCCGGTTCTGGACCACCCGTATCATCACCCTGGCCGGCGCCCCGCTCATGCGGTCCGGCCCATTCCGCGTCGTTCGTCATCCCAACTACTGGGTCGCATCTCTAGAGATCGCCATCCTGCCGCTGGTCTTCGGCCAGGTCTGGATCGCAATGGTGTTCACCGCGCTGAACGCCATGCTGATCGCCTGGCGGGTGCGGCTGGAGGATCGCGCCCTGGCCGATCGGGCATAGGAGTTCGAACGACCTGGGGGCGAGGCCGTCCGGTCGACGACGATCAGGTCACGCGGTGCGAAATCTCGGTCAGAGCCCTGAGACCGGTTCCGAAGCGGGCGATAGACGCCCGGTGCCGTTCCAGTTCTCCGTAGGGCAGATAGCGCACATTGAGATCGGCGATCCGGCTGAAGGCCGGACGTTGCAACTGCGCCCTCACATCGTTTTCGCGGCTGTCGGGAGCGACCAGGAAGAGGCCGGCGGAGATGTTCAGTTCGCCTGACAGGGCGAGGTCCAGCATTCGCACGACACCGGAGTAGATCGTGGTGGAATGCTCGACCTCGAAGGCGGCCGCCACGCGGTCCGTGTCTCCCTCCAGCCAGAGTACGTCGATCAGCCGGATGGACTCGGCCCCTGGACCGTTCGCCAGCGACGGCGGTAGATGTTGGAGGCAGCCCTCGCTCAGGCGTGCGCCCTCATGCTGGCGGCCGCGGTCATTGGACGCGATCCAGACCCTGTATCCCAGCGCGCGACCCAGATCACGGACCCACCCCTGGATCTCTGTGTGGGTCCGATCCGTCTCGCGCTGCTGGAGCGCGGTCTTTTCGAATTTGACCGCTTCGGCGCGCGCTTCGGCCAAGCGCGCGTCCCAGCCGCTGGCGGACAGACTCTCGCCGTCCAGGGGCGGCGCCGGATAGCGGCCGGAGCCCACGTCGAACAGGAAGCCCGCGATCGCCCCGAGATCGTTGGACAAAAGATCGCTGTAGCGAGCGTTGAGGGCTAAAATTCCTTGCCGCATCGCAAGGTAGTGCTCCCAGCTCCCGAGCTTGACCTTTGATCCGGTGATCGCATTGTAGCCGTTGACGATCGCGGTATTGAACGGCGAAACGTGGGTGGGGTGAAGAAAATAGATCAGGTTGGCCACTGCGGGCCCGAGGCCCTTGATCCGGAGCTGGTCGATCGTGCGGATGCCCGTGAGAATTTCCGTTGCTGTCGAACAACAGCTGCAATGATGCAGGAGCCGGCCGAAAGCGCGTTGATTGGCCGCGTTTTCGTAGATGTCCGGGATGCGAAGCTTGGGTTTCCACAGGAAGGCATGATCCGCGCCCTTGAAGATCTGCCGTTGTTCGGCGACCGAATGAACGATCGTTTCCAGCGATGACCCGCGATAGGCCACGCCGAAGCGGCCGGCTTCGATCTCCTCGACGACCTGGCCGATGCCGCGTCGGATGGAGCGGAAATTCTTAAGACGCTCGTCCCACAGGAACCAGGTCTGGTAGGTCGCAGCCGGGTCGCGCCGCCACTGTTCAATAAGATCACGAACTCGATCTGACACGGCGCGCCCCCTCAATTCTTGAGCAGTCTAGGCGGGTCCAGGTCGCTGGGCCAACGGCCATTCGCAGCCGGTCCCAAGAGCGCGTGCGACGCACCTGGCTCCAGCGCGTTCGGCGCGCGCCAACGGCTACATCGCCATTTCCATGGCCGAGACCGGAGCCAGGGTTCCCATGATGGACACCAGGGCCAGCAGCCCCAGGGCGAGGAGGGTCTCCATCACCAAGCTGCGTTTCAGCCGTGAAATGGCGGGGCCAAGATACTCGGGGTCGTCCAGGGCGCTGCCGAGGTCGGGCGTCAGATGAAAGCGGTTCGCGGCCGCCAGAACCAGCATGAGCGCGAAGAGCACGAGCTTGCCCGTCAACAGCAGACCGTAGGGGGTGCTCAGCAGGCCGGCGATACGATCTGGCCCGACCATGAACCAGCTGTTCACCAATCCGCTAAGAACCAGGACGGCGACCGATGCGGTTCCGACGCCGGCAAATCCGTGAAGCGCTCGATGAAGGATCCTATCGCCATCGACCGTTTCTGACCGCCGCCGCAACGTCAGGATCAGCAGGGCTGCGAGCGCACCGAGCCACACCGCCGCCGCCCAGCTGTGCAGGATCGCGGCCGTCAGATGGACATAGCGCCCCGCGCCTTCGGTGGCCGCGCCGTGTCCCGTCCAGGCGAAGCTGGCGCAGACGATGAGGCCGGCGACAGCGACGAATCTCCACAGGCCGCGGGACGGCTTGTCTTCGATGAGCGCAAGAAGCGCGAGTAATGCGGCCAGCGTCCGGACGAGAAAGGCGGGCCCAAGGCTCGTGCCCGTGATCATGAAGCCGAGCGTCGCCGGCTTGAGACCTTCAGTCAGCGAGCCCGCCATCACAGCGGTCTGGGCCGCGAGCGCGGCGGCGGAGCCCATGGCGACCACGGCCGCCGCGCTGACCAGCAAGGATCTCGTCCAGCCGAGGGCCACCGCGTCCGACCCGCGCAACCCGTAGAGGAGGAACAACGGCGTCCCGAGCAGGACGACCGCGCCGCCGTACTGCGCGAGCCGGAGCAGGATGACCAGAACGTCGAGCACGAGGGGTCAGCGTACCGTGAAGGCAATGACGCCGGTCATACGGTGGCCGTCTGCGGAGGCGGCGTGCCAATTAAGGCTGTAGGCGCCGGCCGCGAGCGGGCGCGCCGTCCGTCCCGTAACGGCCATGCCGTCATCGGAGACGGTGGTCGCGACCGGGAATTTGGCGCCGGCGGCGTTCACGACCTCGAGGCCCGAGAAAGCGGGAACGACGCGTTCGCTGAAGGTGACCGTCAGCGAACGCGGCGAGGCGATGCTCGCGCTCGCCGCCGGGTTGGAGGCGACGACGCGCGCGTGGGCGGCAGCCTGCGTCGCCCCCAACAGCAGGGCGCCGACGGCGCCGACGACGGAAAGGATTTTGCGAGTGGTCATAGGGAGGCTCCGGAATCAGAGGGGTTCAATGAGATATACGGGCACCGGGCTTTAATCCCTCGTTCGAGCTTCGGGCGGCCCCACGCTTATTCGGAGCACGGCGTTGGGCGCGCCCGACGCCGGCCCGGAGACCTGCGAGGTCGATCCTTGACACGGCGGGCTGACTGACGTGGGATGAACGCCCATGTGGCACCTCGTCCGCACCCTTCTATTCGCCCTGGCGGTGGCCGGCTTCGTCGGCCAGGCGTCCGCGCACGCCACCCCGTTCCAGGTGTTCGAAGCGACGGGCGGCATGGCGGACATGGATTGCGCCGAGATGATGGTGATGGCGGAGGAGCCTTCGGGCGGGCCGATGAGCCCCTGCGAGGAAATGACGCCCGACTGCATCACCAAGATGGGCTGCGCCGCCGTCGCGGCGCCCATGCCGCCGGCGCCGACCGTTCAACGGCCTTCGGCTCCGCGGGGAATCCGGTTCGCGGCCGTCGATGTCGTGCGAGAGGGCGCAGGTCCGCTTCCACTCAAGAGTCCGCCGAAACGGCTGGCGTAGACCGCTTCCGCTGATCGAAGGCCGTGCCCGCCGTTGCGCGGGCGACCGCCGATCGATCCGAGCGCTTCGCCGATGTCCCGCCCTCAGGGCGGGACCCATGGTTTCGAGGAATTTCATGACCTATCGTTTGAAGCCGGCGGCGCGCGCGTTTGCGTGTCCGCCGCCCCGTGCCCGCCTGCCGCGCGTCGCGACACGACGAGCCGGGGCTTCGGCGCCGTCCCGGGAACCTGGGCTGAACGCAAGCTGGGCGATCCTTCCGGCTTCCATTCTGCTCCTGAGCGTCTGGACCGCGCCGGCCAAGGCCGACCCGCAGACGTTCGACGAGGCCCTGGCCCGCGCGGCGGCCGGAGCCCCCGGCCTGCGCGCCAGCGCCCTAGGGGTGGACGCCGCGCGGGTCGCGGCTCCGGCCGCCGGCCGGCTGCCGGATCCGCGCCTCACGTTCGGTCTCGACGGGTTTCCGGTGACCGGCCCGTTCGCGGGGCAATTCGACCAGGACGACTTCACCATGCTCAGGATCGGCGTCGAGCAGGACGTGCCGAGCCGCGCGCGCCGTCGCGCTGAGCGAGACATCGCCGAGGCGCAGATCGGCATCGCCGGCGCCGAGGAGTCCGTCGCGCGGCGGGAGGTCCAGATCGCAACGGGACTGGCCTGGATCGACCTCTTCTACGCCGAACGCCGCCTCGCGGCCCTGGATGACGTTCTGAAAACCCTTGAGCCGCTGTGGAACACCGCGCCCGCCGGAGTCGCATCGGGCGCCTATCTGACCGAGCTCGACGACTTCCGGGCCGTGCCGCTTCGCACGGGGGCTGGAGGGGTTCCGATCAGCCTCGGAGACGTCGCGACCATCCAGATCGGCCCGGAGATGCGGCGCGGCATAGCGGAGCTGAACGGCGAAGGCGAGGTCGCCGGCGGCGTCGTCATCCTGCGGTCCGGTGCAAACGCCCGCGCGACGATCGCGGCGGTCGCTGAAAAACTCCAGATACTCAAGGCCGGATTGCCGCCGGGCGTAGAGGTGGTGACGACCTACGATCGGTCGCTGCTCATCGACCGGGCGATCGACAATCTGAGCGGCAAGCTGATCGAGGAGTTCATTGTCGTCGCCCTCGTCTGCGGCCTGTTCCTCTGGCACGCCCGGTCGGCGCTAGTCGCCATCCTGACCCTGCCGCTGGGCGTGCTGGCGGCCTTCCTGATCATGAATCTTCAGGGCGTGAACGCCAACATCATGTCGCTGGGCGGCATCGCCATCGCCATCGGGGCCATGGTCGATGCGGCGGTGGTCATGATCGAGAACGCCCACAAGCATATCGAGCGATGGGAACACGACCACCCGGACCACAAGCTCGTCGGCGAGGACCGGTGGAAGGTCATCACCGAGGCGGCCGTGGAGGTCGGACCCGCCCTGTTCCTCAGCCTGTTGATCATCACCCTCTCGTTCATTCCAGTGTTCAGCCTACAGGCCCAGGAGGGCCGGCTGTTCGCGCCGCTGGCCTTCACCAAGAGCTATGCGATGGCGGCCGCGGCGATCCTGTCGATCACGCTCGTGCCGGTTCTGATGGGCTATCTGATCCGGGGAAGAATCCCGGCCGAACAGAGCAATCCGATCAACCGCTGGCTGACCCACATCTATCGGGGGCCGCTGGACTGGGTGCTACGGCATCCCAGGAAGACCTTGGTGGCCGCCTTGCTGGTATTCGCCACCACGGCCTGGCCCCTTAGCCAGCTCGGCGGCGAGTTTATGCCGGCGATGGACGAGGGCGACCTGCTTTATATGCCCTCGGCCCTGCCGGGCCTGTCCCCGGCCAAGGCCGCGGAACTGCTGCAGCAGACCGACAGGATGATCCGAACCGTGCCCGAAGTGGCGACCGTATTCGGCAAGGCGGGCCGGGCGGAGACGGCCACGGACCCGGCTCCGCTTGAGATGTTCGAGACCACCATTCAGTTCAAGCCTCGCGATGAATGGCGGCCCGGCATGACCCCGGAGAAACTGGTCGAGGAGCTTGATCGCGCGGTTCAGGTTCCCGGATTGTCCAACGTCTGGGTGCCTCCCATCCGCAATCGCATCGACATGCTGGCGACGGGCATCAAGAGCCCCGTCGGCGTCAAGGTGTCCGGCGCTGACCTGGCCGCGATGGACCGTATCGCGGCCCAGGTGGCCGAGGTCGCCAAGACCGTGCCGGGCGTGACCTCGGCGCTGGCCGAACGCCTGACCGGCGGGCGCTATGTCGACATCGACATCGACCGAGAGGCGGCGGGCCGCTACGGCCTGAACATCGCCGATATCCAGTCGATCGTTTCGGGGGCTGTGGGCGGGGAGACGATCGGTCAGACAGTGGAGGGGCTCGCCCGCTATCCGATCAGCGTCCGCTATCCCAGAGAACTGCGCGACAGCCCGGAGCAACTGCGCGCCCTGCCGGTTCTGACGCCGTCGGGTCAGCAGATCACCCTTGGCACGGTCACGGATATCCAGATCGCCGACGGCCCTCCGATGCTGAAATCCGAGAACGGCAGACTGACCACCTGGGTCTATGTCGACGTGCGCGGCCGCGATCTGGCGTCCGTCGTCGCCGATCTGCGTCAGGCCGTCGCCAGCGAGGTGGAACTCGCGCCGGGCGTCAGCATCGCCTACTCGGGCCAGTTCGAATATCTCGAACGGGCGGCCGAGCGGCTGAAGATCGTGGTTCCGGCCACGCTCGTGATCATCTTCATCCTGCTCTATCTGACCTTCGGTCGCTTCGACGAAGCACTGCTGATCATGGGCACCCTGCCGTTCGCCCTCACCGGCGGGTTCTGGCTGCTGTATCTGATGGGCTTCGACCAGTCGGTCGCGACCGGCGTGGGTTTCATCGCCCTGGCCGGCCTTTCGGCCGAGTTCGGCGTGGTGATGCTGATCTATCTCAAGCACGCTCTCAGAGACCGGGGGCCTGACCCGGATCGAAGCAGAGAGTCGGCTGAGCCACGGGCTCGCGAACTGCGACTGCCAGGTGACGCCCACGGTGAAGGATTCAGCGGTTTCCTCCTCAAGCAGAGGGTTGCCGCCGGTGAGCCCGGAGACTTGCGAGTTGGAGAATGTGAACGAATCGATGACCTGGCCCGGGACGTTCTGCGCCAGGCACAGGGCCCGCACAGCGTTGGCGTCGGGCGCGCCCGGCGCACGGTACGCCCCGCGGATGTCGCAGGGGTCGCCCGAGAACTGGCGCACACCGGTCGAGGAGACCGGCACTCCGATCGACGGGAAGCTCAAATTCTGCGCTGCGAACAGTTCGCCGATCGAGGGCGCGCGGACCGCCCGCTGAACGCCGCCGCGGAACCGCAGCCCGGTCACCACCTCCCAGCTGAGATCCGCCTTGTAGGAACTCACGCGCCCGATGGTCTCGTACTCCGAGGCGCGGTAGCCGAGGTTGGTCTCGAGGTTTCGCACGAAGGGCAAATCGCTCAGCAGCGGGATCAGGATCTCGCCGTAGAGTTCTGAAACCTGATCCGAGCCCGCGAGCGGCAGGCCGGAGTTTCCGGCTAGTTCGGGCCCGACGACTCCATTCAGAGTGAAGGTGCTCAGCAGAAGGTTGTCGGGAACAAAGTCGTAGTTCTGCTCGCGGTAGGAGGCCCCGACGGCGGCTCGGACTTCGCCGGCGGGCAGGGTGAAGACGCCGCCCTGCAGGTTGAGCTCCGCGACCCTCTGATCGTTCGTCGTCGTATTCTTGGCGACACGACCGACGTAGCCGATGCATGCGCTGCTCAGCGGGTTTGTTCCGAACGGGTTGAAGCCGCCAGCGCAGATCGACGCACCGCCGTCCGGAGCGTCCAGAAGACGCTGCAGCGCGGAGCGCGAGAGGTAGCCGGTGTAGACGGTGCCGTTGTCCACCCGCCCGTAGGAGACATAGGCATCGTACGTCCAGTCGCGGAAGCCGGCCAGATCACCGCGCAAGCCCGTGGTGATCTGGTAGACGTTGTAGTTCTCGGTTTGGCGTCGCGGGCCGAGCTCGTTGAAGCGTTTGTCGAGGCGGAAGTTTCCGGCCGGGTTCGGGCGGGAGTTCAGGACGCCGCGCAGTTCGGCCGGGATGAACGGGTTGGTCGACGGGATGCGGAACCCGGTGGTGGGACCAGTGGCGGGATTGGACGCGAGCTGATTGCCGCTCTCGTACTGAGAGAACATGAAGTCGGCGTAGAGCTCCGCCGCTGCGTTGATCTCGTAGTCCGCGGCCGCGTACACATTGTAGCGCGTCTGCGGAATGATCATGTAGTTGCGGTCACCGGTGGCGTAGGTGAAATCGGTCTGCTGCAGCGGACCCGGCGTCCGGAATCCTTCATAATCGATGCCACCCGGACTGACGTAGTCTCGCGCGCCCTGATAGGTGAACAGCGTCCCGTTGTTGTTGAAGCCGAAGGTGTCGCCACGCGCGGCCCCGGGCACCGCGGCGTTGACGGCCACGGCCGTGGGAAGGTTGGTGGCGTCAAACACCGTCGAGCCCAGAGGAGAGGTCCCCGCGAACCCCCCGATCAATGAGAACGAGCGGTCGGCGTTGAGGACCGAGGCGCGGTTCGAATAGGTCGCCGACAGCACGGCGCTCCCACGACCTTCGGCGATGTCACCGCCGACCGTCAGGCTGACCGCTTCCGCTCCCGCGTCCCCGCGGGCCGAGGCGCCATACTGCAGGTCCAGCTGAACGCCTTCGAAGTTCTGGTTCAGCAGGAAGTTGAGGACGCCGCCGACTGCATCCGATCCGTAGGTGGACGAGGCGCCGCCGGTGATCGTCTCGATGCTGGAGATCAACGGCGTCGGCAGTCCGAACAGCCGACTCGTGTTCCGCGTTCAGGAAAATGTTCGACGGTTGCGCCAACCAATCGTCCTCCAGCTCTAGGTCGCCATCGCCACCCCAGCGGTCAATTCGTCTAACCAATCTATTTTGGAGTCGGCAGCTAAGGTCAAATGATAGGACAAGCAGCTAGAGAGCGATAAGCTTCGAAAGCGCGACCCGCGCAGCGCGAGCTCGATCGGCCCCTGAACTGGGATTCCGAACCTGCCCCGCGCTGACGCAGCGATCTGGTGCAAGGATGGGTGACCGTCGCCCCTCCGGCAGCTCGACCATCAAGGCTCAGGTATCGGCGACGCAGAGGCGAATCCCGTCGCTCAAATTCTACGGTCCCTATGTTCGCGGCATGCTGTGCGAGGCGAGCATATCTTGTAGGCGCGGGGAGGGGCCGTTGCGGCGCGTCCCCGGTCACAAACGCCGCCGGCTCGGTTTGATCGTGGAGAGAGACGTCAGCACGACGAACCCCAGCATGGCATCAGGCATTTGCGTCGGATTACTGAGGGTCTATGCGCTCCAGGAATTCAACCACAGCACTGAGAAAGGCGTCGTTGCGATCACCCGCCACCATGTGTGAAGCCCCGGCGACATCGGTGAACTGGGCGTTCGGAAGCTGGTCGACGAAGGATTCCGCCGCTTCTAAGGATACCAGCTCACTGAGGCGACCGCGGATAAGATGGACCGGCAGTTTCAACCCAGGCAGCCGAGCCCGGAATGCCTCCGCGTCATGCAAGGACTTCCCGCTCTGCATACCGGCGACGACGCCGGGATCCCAATGCCAGCGGTATCGGCCGTCGGCGCCCTTCCTGAGGTTCTTGGCCAACCCGGATTGATCTGAAGGTCTCGGGCGGTGGGGCAGATAGGCAGCAATAATGTCGGCCGCTTCGTCAAGACTTCCGAAACCTTCCGTTACATTGGCGCTCATGAACTCGATCACCCTGGCGGCTCCGTCCAGGTCCATGCCGGGAACGATATCCACCAATGTGATCGAGTTGAAACTTCCAGGCGCGAGTTCCGCCTCCGCGTACAGTCCGGCGAGACCGCCCAGCGACGCCCCGATCAAGGCCGGACGGTCACCCATCGTCTTCGCAACCTCCACAAGGTCGGCCGCGAACCGCTCGATCGCGTAGCTGCCCGTCGTCGACCAAGCACTGTCGCCGTGGCCGCGAAGATCGAGCGCCACCACTTGCCAACCTCGATCCGCAAGCACCGTCGCCGTCTTGGCCCAGGAATGTCGGGTCTGGCCCCCGCCGTGCGCCATCAGGATCGATCCGCGTCCGGGCCGACCATAGCGGTCGGCCGCCAAATCTAGACCGTCGGTGGTCCTGAACGCTGCTCTGGCCGGTTCTTTCATTCGGAAGTCTCAATCTTTGGTTCGGAGTTTCGCTTCGTTTCTGAACCGGCCGCAGGATCAGCCCAGGCGTTGGAAACCGGCGGAACTCTGCACCACCCCCTCAAATCGCCGGTTTCGATCACGCGCCTGGCCCATCCCTTAGGGGTGGAACCTTGGGTTCCAAGGCGTCCACCCACTGGTTCAAATAGGCTTCGAACAACGCTTTCGACGCTCCCAAATGAACGTCAGCGTGCATGCCTCGCATCAACCATTGGCTCAACATGAATGTCCGACCGACAGACAACTCACCGGCGGGGCCGCCAAACCCGGCGGAATCAGCGGGATGAAAATCCTGCACCATCCGATAAAAGCCTGTCCAAAGACGGGTGAGGATCTCCGCGAGTTCCGGAGCCCTGCGGCTGGCGTGGCTGAGTTCCGCCAAAACAACGCCTTCACGCGCGAGGAAGATGTCTTTCCAGAGCGCCAGTGAAAACTGCCTGATCGGATCAGGGTCTCTCTGAACTCGCTTCCAGATCTCGAGCATCTTCTGGGACACGTCAGCGACGAGAGACGCCGTCGCAGCCTCGACCAGGGCGGCTTTCGATGTGAAGTGATGCAAGGGAGCCCCGCGTGAGACCCCTGCCACGGCCACGACCCGGCCGATCGTTAGTTCGCCATAGCCATGCTCGTGAAGCGTCTCGAGCGTCGCCTCGATCAGCCGCCGTTTCATCGCGGCGGATCGCTCGGTCTGGGTTCGGGGGTGAGGTCGACCGTCATGTGCGAGATGTGTCATGGCCTCTCACGTTTCGGCTGGATTGCACAAGGAACCAAAGGTCACGGGCCAGACTAGAGCGCCCGGGAGATCAGCTCTCGCATGATGTCATTGGTGCCCCCGTAGATCTGGTGGGCGCGGTTGTCGACGAACGCCCGCGACACAGGATACTCCCACATGAACCCGTAACCGCCATGCATCTGAACACACTGGTCTATGACGCGGCTGCACATCTCTGACACCCACATCTTGGCCGCCGCAGCCGCCATCGGCGTCAGGGTCCCGGCGATCTCCGCCTTAAGACATTCGTCTACGAAGGTGCGGCCGACGCCGAGTTCGGTCTGCATGTCCGCCATTCGGTGGCGCATGGTCTGGAAGGCGGCGACCGGACGCCCAAAGGCGGTACGGGACTTCACATAGTCGCGAGCGATGTCGAAGGCGACTTCTGCGCTCGCCTGCGCCTGGATTGCGATCATCAGGCGCTCCCAGGCGAGTTGCTGCATCAGCATCAGGAAGCCGGCGCCTTCGCTGCCCAGCAGGTTCTCCTTGGGAACCCGGACATCCTCGAAGAAAAGTTCAGCCGTGTCCTGGGCTCGCATACCCATCTTTTTGAGCGGTTTTCCCTTGGTGAACCCAGGCGTACCCGCTTCCACGAGCATCAAACTGGTGTCCGCGCTCCCCTTGCCGGTTTCTCCGGTCTTGGCGACGACGATCACGAGGTCAGCGAGAAATCCGTTGGTGATGAAGATCTTTGATCCATTGAGGACGTAGTGGTCGCCGGCGTCGCGGGCTCGGGTCCGAATATTTTGGAGGTCCGATCCCGTTCCGGGTTCGGTCATGGCAATCGCGCCGATGAGCTCTCCAGACGCCATTCTGGGCAGATACCTCTCCTTTTGGGCCTGGCTGCCATAGTGCTTAAGGTACGGCGCGACGATTTCGGAGTGGAGCGAAAAGCCTGGCCCGCTGGCGCCCACGCGCGCCTGCTCCTCCATAACTATAGTCGCGAAGAGGCGGTCCGCGCCGAGCCCTCCGAAGGCCTCAGGCATCGTCACACACAGCATCCCGGCCGCACCCGCCTTGTTCCATAGGTCTCGGTCGACATGCCCCTGAGCCTCCCAGGCTTCCCAGTGCGGGTAGACCTCAGCCTCGAAAAAGTTTCGCACGCCCCGGCGGTAGTCGTCGTGTTCCGACCCGAAGACGGTGCGATTGAGCAGGGGAGTGGTCTCCGGCGGAGCCATGAAGATCGGCCTAGCGTCCTTGGACATCGTCATCGCTCCGCATACCAAGCGTCACGTGCCTGGGAAAAGTTACATGTTGGACGTACAGTATGTTGTCTGGCATGATCAGCCTGTCAAGGTGAGATGACGGTCTTCGACCGCAGCGGTTTCGATAACGATTTGGAGTCCAGCCCGATGAATCCGGCTTCGACCTATGACAGGCATCGCCCATTGGCAGGATTCAACGTCATCTCCCTGGCCCAGAATCTGCCCGGGCCGGTCGCGTTGTCGATGCTCGTCGCGGACGGCGTGACTGCGACGAAGATAGAACCGCCTTCGGGCGATCTGCTTCACCTTGCATGCCCTCCCTGGTACGAAGACCTGCATCGGGGAGTCGAGGTCTACGCCCTGGATTTGCGTGAACCGTCACAAATGGCCTCGCTCCGCACCATACTGGCGCAGTCAGACCTGCTCATCACCAGCCAGAGACCCTCTGCCCTGTCGCGCCTGGGAATTACAGCGCCGTCGCTGATGGAGATCAACAGCCGGCTTTGCTGGGTCGAGATTGTGGGCGACACCCGGGCGCCGGAAGTGCCGGGTCATGATCTGACCTACCAGATGGACGCAGGCCTGGTCGCTCCCCCGTCGATGCCTCTTACCCTTATCGCTGATCTCGGGGGGGCAGCGGAAGCGGCGCGCGCTGGGTTGGCGCTGCTGCTCGGTCGGGAACGTGGATCGCAGGGTCGCCATCGCACCGTCGGCCTGAAGCAGGCCGCACTCGCGTTCGCAGCGCCGGTCGGCTATGGCCTGACCCGGAGCGGGGGAGCCTTATCGGGTGCGTTTCCGGGCTACGGAATCCACCCATTGAAAAATGGCTGGGCGGCGGTTGCAGCGATCGAGCCCAAATTCGCCGCTCGCTTGATGGAGATCACCGCGGGGGATCCGGAAGGATTTTTATCAGATCTTTCGGTGTCCGAAGTTGATGAGATAGCCAAGATCAACGACCTGCCGATCAGCACAGTGTTCGGTTCTGAAGAGACTTCCTAGCTCGGGATTGACGGGCATAAGAGTATGAGGCCGGCTCGAAAATGACGGGCGGCCCGCACAAACTCACCACAGAAACGATCGAGCATTACAGCACTGAGGCCCGTTTCGGCAAAGGCGTTCAATAGTCCCCTTGCCGTCCCATCGCGCTCTGCGATGTTGGACCACATCGCCTCGCGGCCTCCCGAGGTCCGGCCATCCATCACTCGCCCGTCGACGTCGTGGACACGCCCTGGGTCCAGCAGGCTGGTCGGAATGGAGAGACGCGATGTGTCGCGCGACGACCTCGGCTTGGCCAGCTGTGCGAAAGGATAATGGCTTCAAACGCACGGATACCAAAACCTTCCCACGTCCGCCTTCCGGCGTTGATGAGTTTGTCGACGAGATCCACGCCCGTGGGGACAGTCCTAGGCTCCGGTCCTGTCGCTCTGACCTGCCCTGAAGCAGTCAGCCGCGGGATGGTTCGCTTGGGCGTCGCGCCTGTCTGTGATTGACCCGCTCTCGGTCGCTCTTCCCTAGCTACAGGACCCGCGGCTGCAGACCGGCTTGACGACTATCGCGGCGATCAAATCCCGATTTCGCCTACAGCTCGGTCATCTGACTGACGTGAACTCGTGGGGATGTGGAGCCCATCAGGCGCCCAGGCTTGTAATACACGGTCGAAGCCTAGCGAATAATGGAACGCTTTGGTACCAGCGACGTTTTCAGGACGTTCACAAGTGGACATCCTTCCTTCCAAGCCGGCACGGTCTATGACCGTGCCGGTCCTTCCCGGCGATGACAGACGAGCACAGGGCTCCAGACACTTAAGCCATGTTCGCTGCGGCCGGAATCTTGAAGAAGGCCGTCAGTTGCTCGGCACGACGGTCGTTGTTCAATCGATGTGGCCGGTTAGCATCGTCGCTACCAGAACGTCCGACTAGGAAGCCCAGGAAGTTCAGAGCCCGGCGCTGCGACTTGCATTATGAAGTCGCCGGATTGCCCCACGCTTTGGGACAGCACTCTTCGGCCGCTGCCTTGCTGCACGATCATCGAGGCTTGAGCAGGCTGGGGTTCTTTCCTTTGGGGGCCGAGCCGACCGGGATCGCGCTCTAAGGAAATCGGTACGTCATGACCAGACCTGCGGTATCGATACCTTGGTTGCGCCCGTCGCCCAGGATTTGTCCGTGCGAAAGATGGACCCACTGGAGACCGATCCTCGTGTCTTCCGAGGCCTTCCAATCAAGGCTGAGGGCGGACCGGAAGAGATCCCGTGAGCCCAGCAGAAGCCGTGATTGCGCCTCGACAGGATTGATCGTGTCCACGACCCCGTCATGCAACGCATAACCGAACTGGATCTCGCCGCTGAACCGCTCGGACAGGTCGCGACGCCACGCCAGGCCGACCGCCGCGAAATTCGTATCGCCGTCGCTGTTCACCGAGCCGCTCACATAGACCCTTGGACGGCCGACAGTCGCCAGGGCCGCGATGGGCCGGCTCAACAGCGCCACTTCGAGGTTGAGGCCGCTTTCGCGATCGCCCGCGCCCAGATGGAGGACGTCGTGCTGCATGACGGCGACGCGGATCTGCCGACCGTCATCTTGGGCATTGGCGACGCCGGCAAGGGACGGAAAAGACAGGCCGATGGCCGCCGCTGAGATCAGCGGACGGAGATTTTTACTAGAGGGCATCGAATGTCTCGTTGGCGTCAGGGGTTCTGAGGACCGGGTTGCCCGCCGGATCCGCCACCCGGTGGGGAGGGGGGCTCCACCAGGCCGACATTCAATGGCGCCCAGCCATCGCCGGCCGCTGCGCGCCGACGGCCCTCCTCGAAGAGCGCCGTCATCGAATCCTGGTCGAAATCGAGCGCGGAAGCGTCGACCTCTGGCGGAATCGCCGCCACGTTCACGCGCATTCCGTTGCGGCGAGCGAACGCGCCCTGGGCCGCAAGACTGGTTCGCAGAAGAGACTGGGTCATGCTCTGGTAAGACCGGACGAAGACGGACGGCAGACTGCCCTTGGTCTGACGATAGTCCTGCCCGAGCTTTCCGTTTATGATGACGTAGAGTTCGCTGCCGCTCCATCCGGGAAGGGCTTCGCCACTCAGGATCATCCCTTCCGGAACGCCGAGAAACGGGGTGTTGACCCCGCCATCGACATGCATCTCCTGCCGAACGGTCCCCGCCTCGGTCACTCCGGCGATCAAGACCGGGGGGAAGACGCCCGGAATACTGGCCGATGCGAGAAGCACCTGACGGAACAACCGCAGGGCGTTTTCATCGCCGCCCTCGGCCAGAAGGCCCATGTCCCAGATCACCGTCTCGCCGGAATCGAGGTTCGTCGTGGCGACAAAGAGCCTCCTCCCCTTTTTGTTTTCCAGGGCGATTTGCGCCAGCAAAGCCGGCGTTACGTGCTCTTCGACAAGCGCTTCAAGCGTTCGCGGACTGAAGAGACCTGGCGACAGAAAAGCAGCGAAGCTGCGCCAGCTTAAGAGACCCTCGGTCTGTCCTTCGGAATAGGCTGCCGCGAGTTCATCGTCCCAGTCAGGACCGAGGAAGGCGTAGGGCGCTGCCAGGGCTCCTGTGCTCACGCCTGTGACGATATCGAAGTCCGGGCGATCGCCGTGCTGAGTCCACCCGGCCACGATGCCCGCCCCATAGGCACCGTTTGCACCCCCTCCAGACAAGGCGAGAATCGACCGGCGGCGGTCACTGCCGGCGAGCCGATTGCGAAAATCCTCTGCAATCCGCTCCAGCCGGCCTTGATCGCTCGGTGCGATCCTGGGGTCCTGGGTCGCGACGAGGCCCCGCTCCAACTCGTGGAGCGACATCTCGGGCGCGCGATCCACCGTCGCACACGCACTGAAGGCCAGGCCGCAGGCTGCGATCAGCGCGATACGAACTCTCTGCATAAGTACTTTCTAGCGATGAGGGTAATACGCCGTAGCGTTACCCCGCAGGAACTCGCCCGTGCGTGTTGAGTTCCCTACAGTGTGCGAATGACCTCTGATCTCTCACATTTTGACGAGCCGACGGAGCGTGATCCGAAAATTGGTCGTCCGAGCCTTCGAGAAGCCGACATCATCGACGTCGATCTGCTGGCCACCACCTGGCGACTCTTTGTAGATCAAGGTTATTCCAGAACCACAATCGAGGCGGTCGCGCGACACGCGCGCATGAGCAAGCGCACGATCTATCAAAGATACAGTTCCAAGGATCAGCTCGTGGAAGCGGCGATCCGCGATGCTCTGGAGCGCTGGAGAAGCCACGTCCGGGCATCTCTGACGAATACGACGTCCCGCTCCGAGGACTGGCTGGGAGAGTTCGTTCGCCGCTGCCTTGAGATCCTGGTCTCGCCGGAAGGAAGCGCCCTCATGGGCTTTCTGCTCACGGAAGACGAGACCTTCCGCACCATCAGAGAAACTGTGTCGGCTTCAGTTCGCCAAAGCGTCGATGTTTTCTCGGTGCTTCTGGCGCAGCGGACGCCGGGCCTATCCGAGAAAATGGCCGAGGACCTCTCTCTGGCGGTTCTCGACCTGCTGATCGGTTTCGCGACCCGTCTCAACGCTCTGCAGCCTCATGAAGCCATGGATGAAATTCGCACGCGAGGGTCGCGATTCACGGCGGTTATTCGCACCCTGGTGGATAGGCAATGCGCACAAACCCCAGCTTAAAGCGACGGTCGACCGACGACGTCGGCATGCCGGGCGTCACGGAGTCTCCGACAGTCCGCGTCCGCAAGTCTTGCTCAAGCGCGAACCCGGCTTCGGCTCCACGCCGGCATCACGCGCGTTCGACGGGGTTAAAGCGCCTCGTGGAGAATCAAGATCGGGGCCCGGGCGCCGATAAAGACAATCGCTGTGCCGGAAGACCGTTGCGGTACAGTGGCAGCCCAAGGTTAACCGGCTTTATGGCGACCAAAACACCAATGACAGATGGAGACGTCCGGACCGTGCGTCGGGCCCTTTCCGCCCGATCTTTGAGGTCTTCAGGAGTCCAGAGGCCGCAGCTTGTCACCCCCGAGCCGGCGGACTTCGTCCAGTTGGTTCTGGGCCGACAGGCTGGCGGCCTGGGCATGAGCCTTTAGGTGTGGATCGTCGGTGTGAAGAGAAAAGGTGGTATGCAGCAGAGAAGAGTCGAGCAGTACGGTGATCTGCTGCGCCAACCACAGGCGATCCCGCTCCTGCGGAGCGGCGGCTTCGAGATCGGCGACATAGGCGGCATGTCTGGCCGAGAGGCGGGTGGGGGCCGCTGTCCCGCCGACATCCGCGAGCAGGTTTGACTGGGTCGCCAGCAGCTGGACATGTTGCGCCTCCAGGCTGTTGGCCAAAGCCTTCATCTCGGGGGCCGCGGATCGGGCCTTGATCGCCCTTGCCGCTGCGACAAGATACAGGTCGTCATAGCAGGCGGCGACAAGGTATCCCTCAGGCGTATTGACGTCGTTGATCTCCGGGGCTCCGCTGGCCGCCATTGGCGTCTCAAGCGCAACAGCGTCGACCGGTTCCGGATCCTCACTTTGTGGTCCGCAGGCCGCGACGGCCAGCATCGCGCAAGCCATCAGGATCGTGATTTTCCACACAGGGAAACTCCCACAAAGCGCCTTCAAGACAAAGGCCAAAATGGAACGACCGGGTACCCTAAAGAGTTTCGTCAATGCCCCCGTTTGGGCGTCCTTCCCATTCGCAGTGCGGTCTTTGGCCGCGCTGCGTCGTTCTTCCGCTCGTCTGATTGAGGATCGTCATGCTGCGACAATACACAGCGCTCCGCCGTCTGTCCGGCGCGGAACAGCACAGCCGCCGGGTTCAGCAATCGATTCAGGCGGGGTTGGTGCGCCGATCGTTCCTCAAGGGCGTCGGCTTGCAAAGAAGCTGCCGTCCGCCCGCCGCGCCGCTAGGCGTTCGCCCCCTGCGCTAGGCTCGTGTCAACCCGCCAGTCGTTTGGGGCGCCTGGCCGAAGGCGGTGCTGTTTCCTCTGGTCCGCATCCATACAGTTCCAGAAATCGGTCGGCCGCGGTGCGGGCCTCTTTCGACGCGTCGCCGATCTCGGCGGCGTCGAACAAGCCGGCGAGCATTCGCACTTGGGTCCCCGCCACTGTCAGGGCGCGGAACTCGGCGGCGGCCTCGTCCGGATCCGGGCATTTCAGGCGCCCTGCTTGCATCTCCCGCACGAGAAAGTCTCTGAGGCTCGACGAGCACTCTTGCGAGATTTCAGCGCAGATCGCATTCGCCCGAGTGATGTCTTCAGGCAAAACCCGTTCCATGGCTCGAAGCGCACGGTGGTACCGAACGGTGCGCATTTGCCTCAAGGCGGATTCTGCATAGGCGGCCAAGGCGGTTCGAGTGTCCGGTTGGCCCGGGACCTGCTCAAACGGTTCCAGAAGCGCCGCCCGGCACGAGTCGAGAACCGCAAGCTTCAGGCCCTGCGCCCCACCGAACTGATTGTACACGGTCTGGCGCGATACGCCGGCCCTGCTGGCGATCGCGGCCAGGGACGGCCTCGCGCTAACCGCAACATCAATCGCCGCCTCAAGAATGGCGTTCTGCTTGTCCCGGTCGATCGCTCCGCGGTGTCGACTCATCTTCCATCCCGTCGATCAGCCGACCTCGCGAGGGCCCAGGCGCTCCAAGAGATCGCGCTCGCATGCCAAAGGCGTGGCCACATCCGAGCACCAAGTTGACGCTCCGCGTCCGCCTCCGTCAACTCAAGCTTTTGAGTGTCTTGAACGCCAGCGAGCCGCCGAGAGAGGGCCATGTATGCCGGTCAGTCCTCCCGTCCTTCGTCGGAGCGGTGGCAGGCGCGGTCAGCAGTGACGTGCTGCTTAGAGGGTTGGCCGCAAAACGACTGGTCGCCTTCTCCTGCCTTGCCTTGCCTTAGCCGCGATCAGCAGCGGCTTTAGTCTTATTGTGCGCTTGACCCCGCTGCTTCTGGCAGCAGCAGGCGTGGTCTGGGCGCTCCACTTTTCGCCTTTCAACGACACGGGGCAGCTGAGATCGCCTCAGTGGGTCGTCGACCGGCCTTGGCCATGCAGAGGCCGGCGTTCGGCGGAATGGCCACCGATGCGTGGCCCTGGGTCCTCGTTGCTGAGGCCGAGGGTCTTTGGGCCGCGCACTGCGGGGCAGCGGCAGTCCTGCTGATCTGCCCGCTGCTGGGACGGCGCACGCTGGGTGGGTCACGACCTCTGTGTACGTACCTCGCAGCCCGGCTTAATGAGCCGGAAGACCGTCCCGGCCACTCCCCGCTGCTCGCCCTCGCAGCTTGGCAAACCATGCCCGCGTTAACCGCCATGAATTTGCCGCCATCAGGCGCGCAAGTCTTCAGGTGGAGAATGTTCCAGGAGTTTCAAATGATCGGCAGCGTCTCGGTAAAATTGGGACGGAGGGTGTATTCCGCCACCCTGGAATACGACAGCCTTATCGGCCGCGGGTTGAGGGGTGTTCGGCGCCGGCTTGAGACCCAGCCCGGTTCTCCTTTTGGCGAGGTTCCGGCTTTTGCAATTGCCCAGACGATCGAGGACGTGACCGTTGAGGTCGATGCCCCTGGGTATGCCATCGGAGATATGGTCCTGGAGGTCACTCCCACTCGTTTGCGTCTGCGTGCGGCCGGCCGTCACGGGCGGCCCGGGACCATTGGGCGTCCGTTCGATCTGAGCGTCGATCTCCCGGAGCCGGTCGATCCCGACGAGGTGACGGCGACCCTCGAAGACGGCGTTCTGACCGCGAGAATGGTTAAGGCCGCGTGGGTGCGCGGGGAAGCAAGACGTGTCCCCGTGCGCGAAGCCTCAATCCCGCCGGAACAGGCGACTCACGAAAGCGGCCAAGCCCACGCCTGAGAGGGTGACGATGGCGATCCGGCCGATCGCGGCGGCCTGATCGTCCTTCGCGACGATGACGACGGCTGCAGCGACGATGAGGGCCGCGACCACGATCCCGAGCGACAGGGTATCGCTCGCCCGTCTGACCGCTCGCGGCAACTGGGCCAAGTCTGAGCTTGAGACCTGGATGACAATGCCGTCACGGCTGATGCGGCCGATGCCGCGCCGGATCGCCTCTGGCCCGATGGCGAGGATCTGATCTAGTTCCTTGAACGTCCGGAAGGCGCGGTTGGCGAGCGCTTTCGGCGCAAACCGAGACGCGAAGGCCCCGAGAACCACTGGCGCGATAGCGGCAACGACATCGAGGTCGGGATCGAGCGTCCTGGCCAAGCCTTCGGCGATGCCCAGAGCGCGCATGAGCACCAGCAGGTCCGGCGGCAAGGTCAGTGCGTTGTCTCGGGCGATGGAAATGAATTCGCTGATCGCCTCCGCAAGCCGGATTGGTCGCCGGGAATCGGCGGCGTAACGCAAGAAGAATCGCTCGACACCTTGTTCGAGCCCGGTCGGCGGGGGGCCCGAGCGGCCAGCCCATTCCATCAGCACATCAGAAACCGCCGCGACGTCGGCATCCACCAGGGAGCCGAGGACCACGAGGACCTGCTCTCGCCTTTTCGCCGAGAGCCGCCCGACGGAGCCGAAGTCCAACAACGCAAGGCGACCGTCCGGAGTCACCAGAATATTTCCTGGATGAGGGTCCGCGTGGAACACCCCGTCCAGCAGGATCATGCCCAGCAGCCCCCTCGCCGCATCGGGCGCCAGGGCGCGCGCCAAGGCAGGCTCTTCGTTGCGGAACGCGGCGTTAGGACTGCGGCCACGGATGCGGGCGCTGACCATGGTCCTTTCCGTGGTAAATCGCTCATGAACGAGCGGCACATGGAAGACGCTTGCGCGTCTGCGGACCTCCGTTTGATTGCGAGCCTCGATCCGAAAATCGATCTCCTCGAGAAGGGCTTCGCTGAGCTCCGTTACGACACGCACAGGCTGATGTCGACGCAGGCCCGGCGCGCGACGCTCGATGACGCGGGCAGCGGCCAAGAGTAGCCGCAGATCAGCGCGCATGACCGCCTCGATCCCCGGTCTGCGAACCTTGAGGACAACGTCTTCACCGGTCATGAGCCGCGCAGCGTAGACCTGCGCGATGGACGCAGCCGCAATTGGCGTCGTCGAAAATTCGGCGAAAAGCTCTTCCGGCGGCGCGCCCAGATCGATCGTCAGCTGTTCGCGCAAATGGTCGAAGGGCACTGGAGCCACGTCGTCGTGAAGCCGGCCGAGCCGCTCGGTCAGCTCTGGCGGAAGCAGATCGGACCGTGTCGCCATGATCTGGCCTAGCTTCACGAATGTGGGGCCGAGGGCCTCAAGAGCCGCAACGAAGGCCCCGTATGCCGAGCCCTCGTTCGCCTCGTCGGAAGCCGCGCCCCGGAGCAGACCCAGCCGCACCAAAACAGGCCGCGCGGCTGTAGGGGCTAAGGTGTGGATCACCTTGGCAAGACGACGATAGTCGTTGGGCGAAAGGGTCAAGGGTAACATAGAGCCTCGATGCTTGGTCGTCCCCGGGGGCGCAAGACCCTGGGCGCGAACCTGTGGGCCCCTCACGGGTCATCTCTGGCGGCCCATGTGGAGGATCAGTTTGTTGACTAGCTACATGATCGGCGGGCTGAGCGCTCTCATGATTGTGGCGGGCGTTGCGGGCCTGACTTTCGCCATCAGACGCCTTCGAGATTAGATAGCCGATGACTAGGCATCCCGCGATATCGCCATGTGATTACATCGGGATATCGAGGAGGTGGTGCGAACCGGCTACTGCAGCGTCGGTGGCGGGAAGGCGCGTCTAAGCCTCCAGGTCGGCCCTCGGCCGCACATCTCCAACGAAGACTTTCCCCTAAGCGACAGGCCCGTCCCGGTGAGTTTTTGCACAGCCTGCCCCGCAACGCCCCCCGTTCCTGCCGCAGCGGCGAGGCTGGCGAAAGGCGTAAGGCTCCGCCGAAACGAGAGGGAGAGGGCCGCGGCTGTCGCCGTGACGGGTTTTGAAGGTCGAGAGAGGAGCTCCCCCCGGCCCGTCGCGGAGACATGCGATGACACGCTCAGCTTCCAGGAGCCGCGCCCGGACCGATCGGGCCAACATCTACGACGAAATCACCAGCCGAATCATCGGCGAGCCGGAGGCCGGCCGCCTGCCCTGGGTCCAGCCCTGGGGCTCCAGCGCCGTGGCCGCGCCACTCGCCATGCCCAGGAACGCCGCCACGGGCCGCGGCATTCGGGAATCACCGTCCTGATCCTGTGGGGCGCGGTCGTCCAGCACGGGTATGCGACGCAAGGCTGGCTCACCTTCCTTCAGGCGCTCAGCCTCGGCGGTAATGTGCTCAAGGGCGAACACGGGACCACCGTCGTCTATGCCGCTCGTTTCATTCCCGACGACGAGCGCCGGCGCGCGCGTGAAACCGGCGACGAGGCGGCCGCCATCCCGTTCCTCAAGCGCTTCACCGTCTTCAACATCGCCCAATGCGAGGGCCTGCCCGAAGAGCTCGCGGCCCCGCCGCCGCCGGTCCCGGAAGGGCTGATCCTTCCCGAGGCCGAGGCCCTGCTGCGGGCCAGCGGCGCCGATCTGCGCCTGGGCGGCGACAAGGCCTTCTATGTCCCGGGTCCGGACTACATCCAGATCCCTCGCCCAGAGGCCTATTTCAAGCCGATCAACTGGCACCGGACGGCCTTGCACGAGCTCGGTCACTGGTCGGGTCACCCCAGCCGGCTGGCCCGCGACCTGAGCGGAGGGTTCGGCGAGATCGAGACCGCGCTCGAAGCCTTCGACAACCGTCCGCCGGTGTTCGATTCCGATGATGTCGCCCGCGCCGGCGCCTTCGTCAGCCTTGCTGGCTCTGGCGATCTGAAAATCGAACGCGGCTATGTGCGTCCCGAAGACGAGGCCATGGCCGAACCCGAGCCTGTGGATGGCGAGCACGAGGGCGGCGCAGCCCCCTCCGCTTCCGAAGGCGGCGTGCAGCGCGCCATGATCACCTTAGGGAGCGCCGCGCAGCCGTCTCCTGAGGCGGACGAGGAGGAGGACGCGATCAAGCCGCTTCCCGAGCGGCTGATGACCGAACTCACCGCGCACCGGACGCTGGCGCTGCGCGATGCCGTCGGCGGGGATCCCGACACCGCCTATCTCGCCGTGCTCCACGCCCTGGCGCTGAAGACCTTCTTTCGTTTCAGCACCGCCACCTGCCTGGAGCTGGAGGTCAAGCGTTCGACCTTCGGCCATCAGGCCCCGGATCTGAACGAGACGGCCTCCGCCAAGGTGATCGTCGAACGTCACGCGCGCTGGGCCGAGCAGCTTCCCAAGGAGCCCGGTGCGCTTTGGCAGACCCTGGTCGGGTTTGACACCGACAGCCGGCAAGCCCTGTTCGCCCACCGCGTCGGGCTCAGCGTCAACGCCGTCCACCAGTCCTGGAACCAGGGCGAACGCATGGCCCACGCCGATGCGCTCGCCCGCGCCGTCGATCTCGACATGGTCGCGGCGGGCTGGACGCCGACCGCCGAGGCCTATCTGGGCCGAGTGACGAAACCCCGGATCCTGGAAGCCCACTCGATTACTCAAGTGCTCGTAACATGCTATTATGAATACCATTTTCAGAGCCCAACCGACTGCGCGACCGGCGAGAAAACCCAACAAGCCTAAGGATCTTGAAATACAACAAGATTTTCGGCGTATGAAATTCTTGTGATGTCGGTATCTTTTTCAGCCTATCTCATCATTCGATATCGATATTCGATACACCATGCCGGTCGACGGTAATATGGACCGCTCTAGATTGCGGTGACCATTTAGCTATTTGAGCCATAGCATGATGGCGGCGAGGGTTACGAAGCCCATGAAGGTGGAAGCCAGCTTGTCGTATCGGGTGGCGATGCGGCGGAAGTGCTTGATGCGGCTGAAGAAGCGCTCGACGCGGTTGCGCTCCTTGTAGAGGGCCTTGTCGTAGGCGTGCTGTCGCTTGCGGTGGCGGCGAGGCGGCACGACGGGATCGCCGTCCTGGTCGATGATCTTCCGATAGAGCCGATCGGCGTCGTAGGCCTTGTCGGCGAGGACGTAGTCTGCGGCGATGCCGTCGATCAGGTCGCAGGCCGGGGCCATGTCGTTCTGCGGGCCCGGCCCGAGCAGGATGCGGATCGGCAGGCCCAGCGCGTCTACGCAGACGTGGATCTTGGTTCCGAAGCCGCCACGAGACCGGCCAAGCGCCTGGGCGTCCGGTCCCCCCTTTTTCGCCGCGCCCCGGCGGCCTGGGCATGAGCCCGGATGACGGTGGCGTCCAGCATGACCCACTCCAGATCGGGCTCCGCCGCCGCCGCCTCGAACAGCCGGTTCAGCACTCCCATCTCGATCCAGCGATAATACCGCCGCTTGGCCGTCTGATAGGGCCCGAACCGCTCCGGCAGATCACGCCACCGACCCCCCGACCGCGCCATCCACAACAAGGCGTCCACGAACAGACGACCGTTGCTGCGCGGGCCCCGCTTGCCCTTGCGACCACCCGGCACGAACGGCTCGATCCGCGCCCACTGATCGTCCCGAAGCACTTCGCCTTCCATCAACGCCTCCAAAGAGAAGCGTTGAATCAGAACAGCGTCAGTCAGGGAATCCTAAATCGTCACTACGACCTAACGTCTTTCGGTGAAAGCATCGTAGGCGAACGTATCACGGTATCCGCGGCATCCGCCATTGACCTCCGCCGTTTCGACCGGCCTCCAGTCGGGCGCGGGGCGGAACATCCCGGGTCAACGACGCCATCGGAGCCAACGTCACCTTGTTCCGCGCGGACGATCCGGCCTGCCGACGCCTGAAACAGCGGGTGGACACCGCCCTGGAGGACGCGGGGGCGCAGATGAAATCGGGCTGGGCGAGCGCGCGGGTAAACCAGGCGACAGGCGTTTCGCCGACCGGGAGTGCTCGATTTTACCTCTCACAGGCTGGCGACTGGTAAAAAGGGCTGGGGGATCTCCGAGCGATGGTTGGGCGAGAGCGGCCTGCGAGCCTGTTCACGAGGCCCTTTGGCGCCGACCGGCCCCACATGGGTGTATGTGAATGCTTCAACAGTTGCAGAGAACGACATGTCCAGTCATGACCACAGTTCCGTCGCAGGCCACGTCTGCTCCGCGGCGAAGACTTCGAGCGGCGCGGCCATGGTCAAGGATCCGGTCTGCGGTATGATGATCGATGCCGCGACCACGCGTCATCGCACTGCCCGTGACGGCGAGGACTACTTCTTCTGTTCCGCCGTGTGCCGGGACAAGTTCGTCGCCGACCCGGACCATTACCTGACTCCGGAGGTGGACGCCGAGCCCGTCGTTCAAGGCGCGATCTACACCTGCCCCATGCACCCGGAAATCCGACAGGAAGGGCCGGGATCATGTCCCATCTGCGGCATGACGCTCGAACCGGAAACCGTCACCGCCGAAGCCCCGCCCAACCAAGAACTGGTCGACTTCACCCGTCGCTTCCGGCTCGGACTGATCCTGACCTTGCCGGTCTTCGCCCTCGAGATGGGCGGGCATCTGACCAACCTGCACATACTGGTCCCGGGTGAGACGTCGAACTGGGTCCAGTTCGCGCTGGCGACGCCCGTGGTCCTGTGGTGCGGCCTGCCCTTCTTCCAGCGCGGCTGGGCGTCGCTGCGCACCCGCCGGCTGAACATGTTCACCCTGATTTCGATGGGGGTCGGCGCGGCCTGGCTCTACAGCGTGGTCGCCGTCCTGGCTCCGGGTCTGTTCCCGCCCGCCTTCCTCAAGGCCGACGGAAGCGCGCCCGTGTATTTTGAGGCGGCGGCGGTCATCACCGTGCTGGTGCTGGTCGGACAGATCCTGGAACTGCGAGTCCGGGAACAGACCTCGGGCGCCATCCGCGCCTTGCTGGACCTCACGCCCAAGACCGCGCGACGGGTCCGGAAGGATGGCGTCGACGAGGACGTTTCGCTGGACCAGGTCATGGCGGGGGATTCCCTCAGGGTGCGTCCCGGGGAGAAAATTCCCGTTGACGGCGAACTGCTGGAGGGCCGCGTGGCCGTCGATGAATCGATGGTGACCGGTGAATCGATGCCGGTGACGAAGGATGTCGGGGACCGCGTCGTCGCCGGCTCCCTGAACACGACCGGCTCTTTCATCATGCGCGCCGACAAGGTCGGGACCGACACCCTGCTGTCGCAGATCGTCCAGATGGTCGCTCAGGCCCAGCGCAGCCGCGCGCCGATCCAGCGGCTGGCCGACACGGTCTCCGGCTGGTTCGTCCCGACGGTGATCGCGATCGCCCTGCTCGCCGCCGTCGTCTGGGGCCTGGTCGGTCCGGAGCCTCGACTGTCCTACGCCCTGGTCGCGGGGGTTTCGGTCCTCATCATCGCCTGTCCCTGTGCGCTGGGCCTGGCGACCCCGATCTCGATCATGGTGGGGGTGGGTCGAGGCGCGCACGCTGGCGTCCTGATCAAGAACGCCGAAGCACTCGAGCGCCTCGAGAAGGTCGATACCCTTGTTCTCGACAAGACCGGCACCCTGACCGAGGGGCGTCCGTCCGTCACGGCGGTCCTGGCCGCCGGGGGTTTCAACGAGGAGGATGTCCTGCGTCTCTCGGCCAGCCTCGAGCGCGGTAGCGAACATCCCCTGGCTGACGCGATCGTCCGGGCCGCCAAGGATCGCAATCTCACCCTGTCAGGGGCTGAGGATTTCGACAGCCCGGTCGGTCGGGGCGTGCGCGGGACGATCGAGGGACACCCGGTCGCCTTGGGCAACACACGCTATCTCGGAGAGCTTTCAATCGATGTCTCCGGCCTGGAGTCGAACGCCGAAGCGCTCCGCAAGGACGGCGCCACCGCCATCTTCGTCGCCATCGACGGACTGGCGGCCGGCGTCCTTGGCATTGCCGACCCGATCAAGGCGACCACCCCGGCCGCGATCCTCGCTCTCAAGGCGGCGGGCCTGCGGCTGGTCATGATGACCGGGGACAACCGGACGACGGCCGAAGCCGTGGCGCGACGCCTCGGCATAGACGAGGTCCAGGCAGAGGTCCTGCCTCAGGACAAGGCGTCGGTGGTCCAGCAGCTGCGGTCGCAAGGGCGGATCGTCGCCATGGCGGGGGATGGCGTCAACGACGCCCCGGCGCTCGCCGCCGCCGATGTGGGCGTCGCCATGGGAGCGGGCTCGGACGTCGCGATCGAGAGCGCCCGCGTGACCCTGCTGGGCGGCGATCTGCAGGGCATCGTCCGCGCGCGGCGTCTGTCGCGGGCCGTGATGGGCAATATCCGCCAGAACCTCGTATTCGCTTTCGGCTATAACGCGCTTGGCGTCCCGGTGGCGGCCGGCCTGCTGTACCCCGTGTTCGGCTGGCTCCTGTCGCCCGCCCTGGCGGCGCTCGCCATGGCGCTCTCCTCGGTCAGCGTCATCGGCAATGCGCTGAGGCTGCGGGGGGTGAAACTCTAGGCCGGCGAGGGAAAGCGGCGTGGGCCACGTATTTCTGAGATATCGGCGCCCGTCTCGCCGGCCAGCGCCGCCTGCCTCGCGCGCCGGCCGCCGGCTCGCCCGCCGGGTCCATGCCCTGGTCACGCGGCGCGGACGCGGACCAGCCTGTCAGGGCGCGCGCGAACTTGGTGACATCGGCCTGGGTGTAGCCCCCCGTCCGCGCCGACCCAATGGAGCTCCAACACCTCCCGCGCCAGGTTCTCGTTCAGCCCGACCTCGCGGCGCAGACCCGCCGGGCTGTTCGGCCCAATGGACTGGGCCTGGTCGAGCTAAAGCAGCATGGCGGGGTGCTGCTCGGCGGCGACGGTCAGATCTTCGAACCGCCCGAACAAGTTCGGCTGGATGGCCTCACGTTCGTACTGGCCCATGAAGATCGCCGACTGGAACTTTGTCGCCGAGGCCGTGAAGACATTGGCCCAGAAGAGAGCCCACCGCTCGGCGAAGCCGGCCTCCCCGGTCGCGCCCAACGGCCCGGCCAAGGAATTCCTGCGCCGTGTCGCGGGTCCAGGCGCGCCGGCTATCGCGTCGCGCGACGAACCGGTCTTTGGCCGCGGGATCGTCCATGGCGGCGCCCTCACCGGGCGCCGGGTGCGCGCAACTCTCCGGGCGGACCTGACGAGCATCGGCCGCCTCCCGCTGATAGGCTTGCACCTGCCGCATCCGCTCGTCCGAGGTCGTGAAGCCGCCGGGAGGGTTGGGCGCCTTTGGGGTCGGATCTGCGCCTCCAGCCAGCCGCGCGGATCGGAGGCGACGGCGGCGAGGTCGCCGGGTCGGGCGCCGAGGCCGAACCGAGTGACGGCGACGGCGGCGTCCAGAGCTCTGTCTCTGCGCATGGGCCTGTCCCTTTCGATCGTCGGGAATGAAACGCCCGACGGAGTGGATTCCGTCGTTCGGCGCCGACGTGTGGATCGGTGCCCAGCCCTCCGGATCGCACCGGGGAGTCGTAACCTCGGCATGAGCGACGTCGGCCAGACCCCGGGGATGGCGCGACCTCGAGTTCCTGCCCATTGCGGGCGGACTCCCATCAATACGCCGGCCCCTTTCGAGGGCCGAAAGCCACTTTTACTGTAAATATCCGATTTTATCTGCGACCATCAATGCTTGAACTCTGTTTTTAACTTTCAATTTGGAGAACAGATTGCGGACGTGCCATTTAACAGTATCTTCACTTATACGATGCTTGATTGCGATATCACGATTCGATAGTCCTTCTTTTATCCTTTGAAGGATGGCCAGTTCTTTTCTCGTGAGCGCAACGAAACTCGCGCTATTCAGCGGCGGGACGCGGTTGTTCCCGAGAACAGGGTCTCGACGCCCCAATCCCTCCTCACTGGAAATAAGATTCAACAGCGGCGTTGAGATGGATCCAAGAGCTTCCAGATGCCAACGTTCGTCGAGGAGCGTGCGATAACACCCAAGGCGCGAAGCAATGTCGATCGCGTCGGCGACGCGCTGTTCCGAGAGCGCCGTTCTTCCTAGTCCAGCGCAAGAGACGGCGGCGCAGAGCAACGCCGCGACCTCCATTCGACCAAGGTCAAATCGGCGTGCATGGTCCAGAGCGATATTTGCCAAACGGTTGGCAAGGTGAAATTTCCCCTGTTTTGCCGCAATGCGAGATTCAGTCAGAGATTGCCGAGCGCGGAGATACGGTCCTTGAGTGGTGAGAAAGACAGGGTGACTGAAGTTCGGTAAAATAGAGACAGCTCGCTCCGCGCTCTCTACAATGAACATGTCCGCGAGCGTCAATCTCGCTAGAATTTCTAGCCGGGAGAATCCGTACTCTCCAGCTATAACGCGCATCTCCTGGAGCAGCTCGATAGCACGTTGTGAATTGCCATTTCGCCGGGAAATTGCCGCAGCGGTACGATAGGCGGAAAATGTAAAATCGACAATTCCGTGACGTCTTACAAATTCGAGAACCTCATCAACGCGCGCCTCCAGTCCGTCAAGTTGATCGGCCTCGTAGTTGATCTCAAGTTCTAACGTGTTCAAAAGATTTACAGAAAATGGAGTCATATTGATTTTGGCATTCTCATCGTCACGAGCCTTCTGAAGTAATTCAGCACCTTCGTGCATGTTCCCCCTGGAAATCTCAGCAAGAGTCATAGCCGCGTAGAGCCAGCCCAGCGCGTAGCGGTGATCAGCAATGTTGTTTACTGATGATGCTTCCAGAAACAACGTCCGCAAATCATCAAAACGGTGTTCGCTGGACGCAAGAAAGCAAAGACATGTGAGCACAGCACCTTTGCTGACCAGATCCGCCCCGTCATAGGCTTTGATCCAGGCCTCGCATTGACGTCGACTTTCCGACAGATTATCGGCGGTCGCTGCGCCGATAGCCGCGACGAGATCGCACCAGCACTCAATCTGTTTTCGTATTTCTTGATCAGAACCGCCGAGGTCCGCGGCGCGCAAATCCGCCAATAGCCCGTCTGCCCTCCCATTGTCGTGACTGAAAATCTGGGCCCAGGCCAGCCCCAGGGCAATCGTTGGCGAGCCCGAAATGACAGCAGCGGAAAAGCTGCCCTGCCAGAATTGGATTTGATCTATCTCGCCTTCCCGCAGCGCGATATCCATCATGTTTTCAGATGCGACATCAGCGGCCGATTCGTTCTCGCCCGCGCGTAAGGATAGGTTGATGCTTTCGCGGCTGTTGTTGTTTTGCCTTTGCCACTGGGCTGCGCGGGCGAGCAGAGTCGATTTAGAGCCGCGATGCTCTATCGCGAATCTGTGTTCCAAAAATTCACGAATCAGGGGGTGAAACTCATATGTCAGACGAGATCTGTCCGCTGCTGTCAAAATGAGTTGCTCGGTAGAGAGTTTATCAATATAGTAAGCCCCATCTTCCCTGCAGAACACATAATTGAAATACTCCTCTGATACACAACCAATGATAGATGCACAGAGACAGAACTTAACGACGTCGTCAGGAAATGAGTTGAGTATTGTGGTACGGAAATATTCATTGAGGTCGATATCCCTACCGGTTATTCTATCGGCAGAGAGATTCGCGGGCAGTGATCGCTTTTTTGATGCCGCTCGCATGAGGAGGCAGAAGATTTCGGGCCAGCCCTGGGTGCGGTTCCAGAGCAAGTGAATTTCAGCTTCCGAGATTGCCGGCTTTTCCCCGCTGCATAGCGATCTCGCCTCCTCGAGTGTGAAGGCAAGGGAGTCATGCCTCAACTGCCGCATACCTTGTCGAGCCTTCATTCGCGAAAATCCGATGTCCGCCGAGCTGGCCCCGATAAATTCCACTCCGCCGGGCGTCGCGAGCATGAAGGCCTCGATCTCATCTATCGCGTGCAGATCAAATTCGAGATCATCGAAACAGATAAGAACCTTCATTCCTGGTCGATCCCAGGTTTGCCAGAGCCAGGTGGCGAGATCATTGAGGTTGAGAGGACCTCCTTTCGGAGGCGGAAGCGGCGTGTCCTGCTGGGGAGCGGAGAGTTGCGCGCAGATGAGATCCGCAAGGCGTTGCAGATCGCCTTGGCACTCCCGGACCGAAACCCATGCCGCCGCAGTATAGGCTTTGCGATGATCTGCCCAATACTGAGCCATAGCGACAGTTTTCCCATAGCCGCGGGGCGCGCAAAGGAGATACCAGCGCGTCGGATTATCGACGTCGAAGATGCGAGGGCGCGACAGTGATCCGGAGGCCAGCGACGCTACTCGCGAACTGATAGGCCCTGTGCGTGGCTGCGGGCCTTGTTTGTTTCTCCGGCTGTTCGTCAGGCTGCGATCTCCTTCAAGGCGATGCCCGGGTCGCCCAGCTTGCCGGGGTCAACCGACTCGCGACTGGCGATCAGCTGTTTGCCGAAGATGAAATCTTGCGGCGAGTTGAGCGCCTCGACGCATTGGACCTGATCGCCCCTCAAATGGAAGACGGAGAACCTGGCGTTCGCCGGTTCGCCGCGCAGAAGGACGCGGTCGACGTCGAAGGGGTAGCCGGCGATCTGCAGCTTCAGATCGTACTGGTCGGACCACTGCCATGGCACCTCGCTAGGCGGCGGCGCCCGACCGACGATGGCGCTGGCGGCCTGTTTGGCCTGTTCGAGTGCGTTGGGTACGCTCTCCATGCGAAACATGCGATCATAGATTGGCATCGGCCGGCGCGTCACATCACCGATCGCGAAAATGGCCGGATCAGTGGTGCGGGCTTCCAGGTCGACGATGACGCCGCCGGCCGTGTCCAATCCTGCGTCCCGCGCGATCTCATCATTTGGGGCGGCGCCGATACCGATCAGGGCGGCGGTGCAGGCGATCGTGCCGCCCCCGTCGAGCTTGACGCTGGTTACGCGTCCATCGTGGCCCTCGAAACCCGACACCGCCGCTCCCAGTTCGAAACTAACGCCTCGCTCCCGGTGATAGTCGAGGAAGAATGCGGAAAGGTCCTTGCCGGCGACCCGCGCGAGCAGCCGCCTTTCGCGCTCGATAACTACCACCTCCGCGCCGAGGGCGCGCGCAGACGCGGCGACTTCCAGACCAACATAGCCGCCACCGATGACGGCCAACCGCTGACCCGCCTTGATGACCGCCCTCAGCCGTTCGGCGTCATCGGCCGTGCGCAACGCCAGCACCCCGGCCAGATCCGATCCCGGGACTGCCAGTTTGATCGGTCGGGCGCCCGTGGCGATGATGAGAAAGTCATAGGTCAGGACTTCGCCTGTCGAGAGATGAACCGCCTTGGTCAGACGCGTCAGCTTTTCCGCAAGAACACCAGGTCGGAAGTCAATGCCGTGTCCGGCGTAGAAATCGACCGGTTTCAAGGGAAGCCATGCACCTTCGAGACCGGTCCGGAGCCAGGCTTTGGAAAGGGGCGGGCGATGATAGGGCGCGATGGGCTCCTCACCCACCAGCGTTACGTCGCCGTCAAACCCAAACTGGCGAAGCAGGGCGGCGGCTGTTCCCCCGGCATGGCCCGCGCCAAGGATCACCACCTTCAAGTTCGATCGGCTCATAGAAGCCCTCCAAACCGCGCGCCTTGTGTGGGACATCCAGACACCAGCCGCAGCTTCGAGCCTACGCCGGATAGATGCCCTGACGTAGGCTGAAAACCACACTTTAGTGGGGTTGTTCGTCTTCTCCGATCAATCCTAGTTGCTGAGACGGTCAATCAGAACCGATCTTACGAACACAGTGAATGTGTCTGCATTGGGAAAAGGAGACGACAGGTGAGCACCCTCGCACGAAATCCGTCCGCCGATAGCGCGCCGGACCACTATGTGGACAGGAAACGCTATCTGTGGATGTTGTCGGTCGTCTGGCCCGCAGCGCCGTTGATCGGCCTTTACCTGGTCAGCTTGACCGGGTTGGGTGTTTTTTACGCCTTTACACTGGTTGTCTGGTATGCCGTCATTCCGGCTCTGGACATCGTATTTGGGAACGATCCGAACAATCCTCCGGAGGCGGCTGTGGCGCGCCTTGAGGCGGATCGTTACTATCGTGTTCTAACCTATCTGACCGTCCCCGTGCATTATGCCTCGCTCATCGTCTCGGCATGGTGGGTGGTGACCCAGCCGATGGCCTGGTGGGAAGTCGTCGCGCTTGCCCTGTCTCTGGGCATTGTCAATGGCCTGGCGCTGAACACTGGCCATGAATTGGGACACAAGAAGGAAGCCTTTGATCGCTGGATGGCCAAGATCGTTCTGGCCGTGGTCGGCTATGGCCACTTCTTCATCGAACACAACAAAGGTCACCATCGCGACGTTGCAACTCCGGAAGATCCGGCTACGTCCAGGATGGGTGAGAGCATCTATAAATTTTCGCTGCGCGAAATTCCGGGAGCCTTCAAGCGCGCCTGGAATCTGGAAAAGGTGCGGCTTGAACGCGTGGGCAAGGGTATCTGGAGCCTGGATAATGAAATCATCCCGCCGCTGCTGATTTCCCTGATTCTCTACGCAACCCTTTTGCTGGCGCTCGGACCAGATCCCAAGCTGCTGGTGTTCTTGCCCATCCAGATTGCGTTCGGATGGTGGCAGCTGACCAGCGCCAACTACATTGAGCACTATGGATTGCTGCGCGAGAAAACGGCGGACGGGCGTTATGAACGCGCCCTGCCCCGGCATTCCTGGAACAGCAATCACATCGCCTCGAATCTGATCCTGTTCCATCTTCAACGTCATTCCGATCACCATGCTCACCCGACGCGCAGCTATCAGTCTCTCCGTGACTTTAAAGGGCTTCCGGAGTTGCCGAGCGGCTATCCGGGCATGTTCTTCATGGCGCTCATCCCGCCCGTGTTCCGGTCTGTGATGGACCGCCGCGTTGTAGAATGGGCTGGCGGCGATCTTGGCAAGATTCAGATCGACGGCGCGCGCAGAAAACAGATTGAACGCAAGTTCGGCGCGGCTTCACGCCGGCCAGTTCGGGCGGCGGCCGAGTAGAAACCCACCTCGAGCGACTATCCGAGGAGGCTCGTTCCCGGGTCTCCTCGGCCGACCGTCGCGGGCCGGGATGGCGTCCTGAAAAGCGGGGCGCGGGTGATCGCATCCTCGTCACCAGCCTCGTCGCCGGAACTCAACTTTCAAAGACAAATCGATAAAGGAGCAGGACATGGCCCGGTTTCAGTGTCCCGATTGCAGCTACGTCTATGATGAAGTCCTAGGAGAGGCCCACGAAGGGTTCCCACCCAGTACATCATGGGCGCAAATTCCCGATGACTGGGCCTGCCCCGATTGTGCCGTGCGCGACAAACCCGATTTTATTCCATTGGGCTCGGGCGAAACCACAGAAAACACCGGACGCCGATCCAGCGCCGGGGCCGGAGCCGGGGGATGATCAGCGCCGGCCAGGGGACAGAACCGTCGGGTATTGCTGCGGAACCCGAGCCGTTCGCGAAATGGCACTGCGTGACCTGCGGTCACATCTACGATGAGGCTCTGGGTGATCCCGATACGGGCCTGGCGCCCGGCACCCGATGGGCGGATGTCCCCGCAGACTGGTACTGCCCGGACTGCGGCGCGACCAAGGAAGACTACGATCTCTATGGGTGATCCGTTCGAGTGGACGATCATTTTCCGGTCGGCAATCTCGGGAATTTATGAAGGAGAACGGAATGACCGTTCACGCAATAACGGCAACCAGCATGATGTCGGGTAAGCCCCGCGTCGAGGATACGATCGAGTCCCTGTTCGCGCTGCAACGTCAGTCGGCTGTTGATAATCGGGCGAAATTTACACTGAACGCAAGGCTGGCCGTTCTGTCGCGCTTGAGGGCGACGCTCAAGCGTAGAGAAAACGACATCATCGGAGCCCTTTACGCAGATTTCAGGAAGCCTGAGTCCGAGGTGCGCCTGACCGAGCTATTCCCGGTCTACCAGGAAATATCACACGCCCAGCGCCACCTCCGATCCTGGTTAGCGCCGCACCGGGTTCCCGGCTCGTTGGGGATGTTCGGAACCGCCGCGCAGGTCCGCTATCAAGCCAAGGGGGTCTGTCTGATCATTTCCCCTTGGAATTATCCGGTCAATCTCAGTTTCGGCCCGCTGGTGTCGGCCCTGGCGGCTGGAAACACCGCCATAATCAAGCCGTCGGAAATGACTCCGCACACCTCCGAGTTGATAAAAGACATCGTCGAAGAAACTTTCCCCAGGGAACTCGTTTCCGTTTGCGAAGGCGACGCCCAAGTTTCTCAAGCCCTGCTGAATCTGCCCTTCGACCACATCTTCTTCACCGGTAGTCCCAGTGTCGGCAAGATGGTGATGGCGGCGGCGGCGAGACACCTGACATCCGTGACGCTTGAACTGGGTGGCAAATCACCGACGATCGTCGATTCGACCGCGAATATCGAACAGGTCGCCCGCAAGCTCGTCTGGGGCAAGTTCGCGAACAACGGCCAGACCTGCATCGCTCCTGACCATGTCTATGTCGCTCGCGACCGGGCAGCGGATCTGGTCGACGCGCTTCGGCGCGAGATCAGGCGGGTGTACGGACAGACGAGCGGACAGCAGAAGGCCGGACCGGACTATTGCCGGATCGTGAACCGTCGGCATTTTGAGCGACTGAGCGCCCTAGCCGACGACGCCACGGCCAAAGGTGCGACGGTCCTGGAAGGCGGGACGCGAGATCCAGAGCAGAACTATTTCTCACCGACGATCCTGGGCGGGACGACGCCGCATATGGCGATCTCGCAGGAAGAAATATTCGGCCCAATTCTTCCAATCATCGAATACGACGACCTTGGCGCCGTTCTGGATGAGATTAACGCCTCTCCAAAGCCCCTTGCAATCTACGTCTTCAGCAATAACGCTTCTTTCTATGACGCTGTTATTCAGAAGACCAGTTCTGGTGGCGTCTGCATTAATCATAACGTTGTCCACTTTCTGCATCCAAACCTACCGTTTGGAGGAGTCAACAACAGCGGAATTGGAACTGCTCACGGGTTCTACGGCTTCAAAACCTTCTCCCATGAACGATCTATTCTAAAGGACAAGTTTTCCATTTTGGGTCTTCTCTTCCCTCCATATACTGCTCGCGTAAGAAAGCTCATCGAGATGACCGTTCGCATACTTGGATGAGGTGAGAACAAACGAATGATTGGGAGGGAAATTATGTTTGACTATATCATCGTCGGGGCGGGATCAGCCGGATGTCTACTGGCCGAACGTTTGTCGACGAATCCAAAAACGCGCGTCTGCCTGCTCGAGGCAGGTCCGCCGGATCGCAGCGCGCTGATACACATGCCCATCGGGATCGCCCTGCTGTCAAAGAGCAAGACCCTCAACTGGGCTTTTGACACGGAGCCCCAGCCCAATCTTGGCGACCGCCGTCTGTTCTGGCCGCGGGGCAAGACGCTCGGTGGGTCCAGTTCGATCAACGCCATGGTGTACATCCGCGGCCACGCGGACGACTACGACGCGTGGGGCGAGGCGGCGGACCCGATCTGGTCGTACAAGAACGTGCTTCCACTGTTCAAGCGGATGGAGGCCAATGAACGGTTTGGGAACGACGAGTTCCATGGCGGCGACGGGGAGTTGCACGTCAGTGACCTGCGAACGGTCAACCCGCTGAGCGAGGCTTTCGTCGAAGCGGGACGGGAGATCCAGCTTCCGCACGTTCAGGACTTCAATGGAAAAACCCAGGCCGGCATCGGCCGCTATCAGGTCACGCAGCGCCGCGGCCGACGTTGGAGCTCCGCGCGCGCCTTTCTGTCCAAGGCCCGGGAACGCTCGAACCTCACGATCATCACCGGCGCGCGGGTGACGCGGGTCCTTCTGGAAGGTCAAAGGGCGGTTGGGGTGACCTACTCCGTCGGGGGCAGGCTGATCGACGTCCGCACCGATGGAGAGGTCATACTGTCCGGTGGGGCGGTCAATTCGCCCCAACTGCTGCTGCTATCGGGCATCGGCGACGCGGCGGAGCTGAAAGCCCATGGCATTCCGGTGGTCGTGGACAGCCCGGAGGTCGGGAAGAATCTGCAGGATCACCTCGACATCACGATCATGCATGAATCGAAAGACCGCACGCCGATCGGCGTCGCATTGTCGTTCATTCCTCGGGCCTTTGCCGGTCTCCTGTCTTACGTCTTCCTGGGAAGAGGGTTCCTGACGAGCAATGTGGCCGAATCCGGCGGGTTCGTGAAAAGCTCGCCGGAGCGGTCGCGGCCGAACATCCAGTTCCACTTCCTGCCGACCCTGCTGAAGGATCATGGCCGGGAGTTGGCGTTCGGATACGGCTATACCCTGCACGTCTGCGATCTGCTGCCCAGGAGCCGGGGAAGGATCGGGCTGAAAAGCTCCGACCCCTTCGACGACCCGCTGATCGATCCAGGTTATCTCTCGGCGCCCGAAGACCTTGAGACCATGGTCGCGGCGGTGAAGCTGGGGCGGCGCATCCTGTCGGCGCCGTCGATGGGAGTCCATTCCAGGACCGAACTGGTTCCAGGGGCATCGGTTCAGACCGACGCGGACATCGTGGCGGACATCCGAAGGCGGGCCGAGACGATCTACCATCCCGTAGGAAGCTGCCGGATGGGGCGTGATCCGGCCTCGGTCGTCGACCCGGCGCTTCGGGTGCGAGGGGTGCAGGGCCTTCGGGTCGTGGATGCGTCTATCATGCCCGCGCTTGTGGCCGGCAACACCAACGCCCCGACGATGATGATCGCGGAAAGAGCCGCGGAACTCATTCTCGGCAAAACGAAACTCGCATCCGGCGCAACCGGGGAGGCTGTCCACTAGGCCATGGCCACAACGAACCGGAGCCGCGCCGAACGGGCGCGCTCCCGATGCCCGAATTCATTACCAAACCATCAACAAACGCCGATCCCGCCAACAGGGACGGCATACCAGGGAGGACAGTTTCATGAGTGCGAACGGCAAGCCCAACGCTGTACGGCTTTCACAACTCGCCGCAGTGATCGCGGTCTTCTGTGTCTTTTCAGCGCAAGCCGCTTCGGCCCAAGAGGCTCAAGATTTCAAGCGATGGGCCGTCAGCGTGAATGCAACGCAAGTTTTCGTGGATGAGGAGGCATCGGGCCTCACCTTGGGCGGCGGACCCGTCCCCGGCTCCAACGTCAGCATCGAAGATGTAAGCTCGGTAACGGTCGATGTCGGATACTATTTCACGCCCAATATTGCGGTAAATCTGTTCGTCGGTGTGCCGCCCACTGCCGAAATTGACGGCGCCGGTTCCATCGCGCCCCTCGGATCTCTGGCGGAAGTTGACTTCGGGCCAGTGATCCTGTCGGCCCAGTACCATTTCAACGGTCTGGGTCAGGTCCATCCCTATCTCGGGCTGGGCGTGGGGCGAATCGTCTTCCTTAACAAGAACGACAAGGCGTTGACCAACTTTGACATCGACGACAGCTGGGCTCCGGCAGTCCAGGCAGGCGTTCGTTACGACCTCAATCCGGCCTGGATGCTGAATGCCGACGTCCGATACGTCCCCTTCTCCGCCGACGCCTCCGGATCGCTTGGGGGCGCGCCTGTTCAGGCGACCCTGGATATCAAGCCGATCCTGGCGAATGTCGGGTTGGTCTATCGGTTTTAGGTGTGATCGGGTCCTTCCGAGCGGAGGATCTGAGAACTAGGGAGAAATCCAGTGTTTGGACTTATGATGGACCGTCCGTTGCTGATATCGCAACTGATTGAACACGCGGCGGAGTATCACGGCGACACAGAGATCGTTTCACGCTCGGTCGAGGGACCGATCCATCGTTATACCTACGCGGATGCCGGCCGGCGCTCACGCCGGCTCGCGAAAGCGCTTGCAGCATTGGGCGTCGCCCCGGGCGACCGGATCGGCACCCTCGCCTGGAACGGCTATCGGCATTTTGAAGTGTATTTCGCGGTCTCCGGCATCGGAGCCATTTGCCACACTATCAACCCGCGCCTGTTCCAGGAGCAGATTGCCTATATAATCAATGATGCAGAAGATCAATTCATCTTCGCCGACCTCAACGTGCTCGCCATTCTCGAAGGCCTAGACAAGAGCTTGAGCGGCGTTCGCGGCATCATAGTGATGACAGATCGGGCACACATGCCTGCACAGAGCGTCCTAAAAAATCTGCTTTGTTACGAAGACCTCGTTCTGGCCCAGGACGAAACATTTGAATGGCCCGAGTTCAACGAGAACACCGCTGCCTCGCTTTGCTATACATCTGGGACGACTGGAAACCCAAAGGGCGTTCTTTACAGCCATCGATCGACAATACTTCATGCATTTGCGGTCAACGGCGCAAACGCCATAGGCCTGACGGCCGATGACACAATCCTCCCCGTTGTGCCGATGTTCCACGCCAATGCCTGGGGCATTCCCTACGCGGCGCCTATGGTCGGCGCCAAACTCGTGTTTCCGGGCTTCAAGATGGACGGCGCAAGTCTGTTTGAACTGTTCGAGGCTGAGGGGGTTACGGCAGCGGCTGGCGTACCGACGGTTTGGCTTGAGCTTCTGCGCTTCTGCGAAACCGAATCACGGAGCCTGGACTCGCTGCAACGAACACTGATTGGCGGATCGGCGCCGCCGCGCGCGATGATCGAACGGTTCGACAAGGCTCACGGGGTTCGGGTTCTTCAAGGTTGGGGCATGACCGAGATGAGCCCTCTGGGAACGATCACTTCCATGCGGCGCGGCGAGCGCGATTTGCCGGCGGAGGCGCAGTACGACCTTATCGCCAAACAGGGACGCCCGATCTTTGGCGTGAGTTTGAAGATCGTCGATGACGCCGGTCGCGCTTTGCCTAAAGACGGGGTCGCTTTCGGGGATTTGCTCGTTCGAGGTCCATGGATCTCGGGGTCCTACTTCCACGGTGTTGACCCTTCGGCATTCACAGAAGATGGGTGGTTCAAGACCGGGGACGTCTGCACGATCGACCCGCACGGTTATATGACCATCACTGATCGCTCCAAGGATGTGATCAAATCCGGCGGCGAGTGGATCGGTTCGATCGACCTTGAGAATATCGCGATGGGCCATCCGTCCGTGCAGGAGGCCGCGGTCATTGGCGTTCCACATCCCCAGTGGGACGAGCGTCCCCTGCTCATCGTCGTGAAGCGACCGGAGGCGGACGTGACCCGCGAGGACTTGTTGAAGACCTTTGAAGGCAAGGTCGCAAAATGGTGGATGCCGGACGACGTCGTCTTCGTCGAGGCCCTTCCGCACACCGCAACGGGAAAGCTTCTCAAATCAAGGTTGAGAGAAGATTTTCGCGACTACAAGCCGATTTCAGCCGAGGAATGAAAGCGAAGGCGACATAGGCTGCTCATTCGCTCTGAACGAGGCGATCCATCGGCCTCATCTCATCGTTCAAACGGCGGTCCACCCGTAGGGTACGCGTTCGGTCAGTGCGTCAAGAAACATCAGCGTCGGAGACCGCGTTTCAGAGGCTCGGCGCCCAGAAAATGTTCGAGACCGACGACCCGCCCGCTGAGCGTAGATTTCGAGGATCCGAGCAGTCGAGGCGCCTGTGTAAACCCTCCAGTCTCCACCACCTTGGCGAAGACATCCAGATCGCGAGGTCCAGCATCTGGGCATCCGGCCAAAGGCGAATGCGCCAGAAGCGATCCGGACGGAGGCGTCGTCAGGGCGAGCCGGTCGGATGTTCCTCGGGTCCGTGAACCACCGCCCCACATTCGAGCGCCCTCACGCCGTGAGCCTTGAGACGAGCCTGAGCAGATCGGCGGGGCGGATGGGTTTGGACAGGTATTCGTCGGCCCCTGAATCGGATGCGGCCGCGATGTGCTCGGGCATGACGTTGGCCGACAGGATGGCGATCGGGGTTCGCGCGAGGCCCAAGCGTTCTTCGAGGGCGCGAATCTCCCGGACGGCGGTCAGCCCGTCCATAACCGGCATCTGCATGTCCATAAGGACGAGGTCGAACCGTCCGGACTGGAAGGCGGCGACGGCTTCGGCGCCGTCGACGGCCGTGGTGCAGCGCGAGCCGATCTGCTCGAGGATCATCGTGGCCACCTTGAGATTGATCGGATGATCGTCGGCGATCAGGACGGTGAGGGTACGGCCGATCTCGATCTCGTCGCCTTCGATGACGATCGATCCGACGGCTCGCAGGGCTCGAACGGGAGGTCGATCCAGAATGTCGCCCCCTCGCCCGGGATGCTGTCATAGCCGATCCGTCCTTTCATGAGGCAGACGAGTTCGCGGGAGATGGCCAGCCCAAGGCCGGAACCGCCGAATTTGCGCGTGATCGTGCCGTCGGCCTGCTGGAAGCGGGCGAAGAGATCGCCGGAGGCCTGTGGGTCGAACCCGACCCCGGTGTCGGCGACCACTACCCGGACACAGCCGGCCTCGGGCAGGGTGACGATGACGGTGACCTGGCCCCGCGTCGTGAACTTCACCGCGTTCGAGATCAGGTTGTTCAAGACCTGACGCAGACGATTGCCGTCACCTAAGATGAAGCGATCGGCGTCCTCCGGCAGTTCGAGGACGACGGCGACTCCCTTCTCCTGCGCGCGCAGGGTGAACAGGGCGCAGGCCGAGCGAACCATGTCCCCGAAATGGTAGGGGACGTATTCGAGGGTGACCTCACCGGCCTCGATGCGGGCCATGTCCAGGATGTCGGACAGCAGGGTGGTCAGGGTGTCCGCTGAGGACTGGATGATCTGGACGAGTTCACGATCCGGTGCCGAGAGCGGAGATCGCGCCAGCAGATCGACCATGCTCACCACGCCGTTGAGAGGCGTTCGTCTCTCATGGCTCATGTTGGCCAGGAACTGGCTCTTGGAGACGTTGGCGCTTTCGGCCGTCAGCCGCCCCTGCTCCATGAGCCGGAGTTTCTGGGCCAGCTGGTTCGAGGCGGCGATCGCAAGCACGACGAAAAGCAGGCCGGCGACGCCCATCTGGGCGGTGAGCCAGGGCGGATAGCCGGCCATCAGCACCGAGGCGGTGACGGCGCAGAAGCAACCAATGTGGGGCAGGATGGAGGCCCAGGTCAGGTGCCGGGAGCCTGCGCAGGCGATCACGCCGTTCACTATGGCGCCGGCGATAACAAGGATGGCGGCGATCACCGAGAGATCCTGGCCGCCGAAGGCCTGCCGGACTGCAAAGGCGCAGAAGACGAGATTGTTGAGGGCGATGAAGCCGACCGCCCGCCATGCCCAGACGGTCGAGGGCGTCCAGTCCTCCGACTTCCGCGACACCCGAAAGCCCCAGAACTCGAGCGCCTGGAGGATCGAGTAGACCAGCAGCCAGGCCAAAGCGAAGGGCCACCCTGTCATAGTGAAGAAGGCCAAGGCGATGACCGCGCCGAGTCCGATGCGGGTTCGCCACTGCCGGGCCCGCGCCACCATGGCGCCGCCAAGACGGCTGAGATCGCCCTGGTTCATGTCATCGCCCCTTCACAGGCGCCCGAGAGCCATTGCGACCATCGAATCAACGCGTTCGCGCAAGCCTGGCGCCGGAAGACACCGACGGCCAGGAGCGGCACCATAACAGCATGCTGAACAGCGCGACGAGGCCGACGACGCCACCAGCGCGCCATTGAGTGCCCGCCCACCCCGGCTCACACGACCGTTCACGGTCCGGAAATTCGCTGTCTGCTGTCAGGCCGCTCAACTGAGATCCACGACCTGACGAGCCGGTCGCCGGAGATGGTGAAAAACGACGCTCCGCGCAGCACCACGCGCTCCCCGGCCCTGAACTCTCCGAGGTCCACGGCCGGCGTACCGGTCCAGTCCACCTCAGGCGCCACATGATCCCCGGCGATGACCGCAGTTCGAACCTCCAGCCGCCGGAGGGTGAAGGTTTCCGCCGCCTGGGCTGCGAGGCGGGCGAAGGCATCGCGCCCGTCGATGCGCAAGGAGGGCCTGGTGTTCGAGACGTTTTCGAACAACACCGTCTCCGAGACGCACGCGACCAGGGCCTCCACATCCCTCCGATTGTAGGCGTCGAGATATCGGTGGATGATGTCCGGCAGGGCGGTCCGTTCAGGCATCGCCGGGCTCCTGGCTCGCGGACCAAGACATGTCGCTGACATCCTTCCCGATGCCCCCGCAATACCGCGCATAGAGGGCAATGACGAAGTAGCAGACCACCGGAATGACGAAAGCGATCCGCAGGGTTGAGACGTCTGCGACATAGCCTGTCAGCGGCGGGACGATGGCCCCGCCGACGATGGCCATACAGATGATGCCGGACCCCTCCGCTGCGCGTTTACCGAGACCGGCGGAAGCCAGGGTGAAGATGGTCGGGAACATCACCGCATTGAACAGGCCGACGGCGAGCAGCGCGTAGCCGGAAATTGCGCCGGTCGTGAACACCGACAGGGCGATCAACACAACGGCGCCAAGGGCGACGCTGGCCAGTACCTTCCATGGGGCGATGAACCGCATGACCCACGCGCCGATGAAGCGACCGACCAGGGCGCCGCCCCAGTAGAGGGCGAGGCGCTCGCCGGCGCCCTGTGCCGGCAGGGCCAGGGTGTCGGCCTGCATCAGATAGTTGGTCATCAGGCTGGCGACCGCGACCTCGGCGCCGACATAGACGAAGATGCCCAGAGCTCCGAAGGCGAAGCGTGGCTGCTTGAGCAGGTTGAAGGCGCTGAGGAAGCCGATGGTCGGCGCCTGGTCTTCCACCAGACGATTGCGATTCAGCCAGACCACACCAGCGACGACCGCCAGGGCCACGGCTATGCCGATGTAGGCGTGGGTGATGACGGCGGATTCCGCAGCGCGGTAGGCGGTCAGGGCCGTTCCGCTCAACTCCGCGGCGCTCACCGTCGCCAGCGACCCCAGGATCAGCGTGGCGCCGACCCAGGGAAAGAGTGTGGTGCCGAGCGAGTTGAAGGCTTGGGCGAAGGTCAGACGGCTCGAGGCGGTGTCGGGCGCGCCCAGCATGGAGATCAGCGGATTGGCGACGACCTGGACCAGGGTCACCCCCGCCGCCAGGACGAACAGGGCGCCGAGGAAGGCCCCGAACAGGCCCGCGTTGGCGGCAGGAATGAACATCAGGCAGCCGGCCATCATGATCAGCAGGCCGACCACGGCGCCGCGCATGTAGCCGACTTTCTGGACGAGGGCGGCCGCTGGCAGGGAGACGATGAAATAGGCGGCGAAAAAGGCCGTCTGGATCAACATCGCCTGGAAATAGCTGAGCGAATAGAGCTCCTTCAGCTTGGGCACCAAGACGTCATTGAGGCTGGTGATGCCGCCGAAGATGAAGAACAGCCCGAAGACGAACCATTGCAGATAGCCGACGTCTCCCTTCGGGCCGCTCGACGACGGGACGGTGTCATTTGCGGGCGTGGCGATCATGGGGTGGTTTCCGGTCAAGGGCGGCGTCTTCTGGAAGCGGGGCTTTGTGTCAGGGCGCCGTCGGCGCGGTTTCGGACACGACGTCTGGATAGCGATCCAGAAGGACGCGGGTGACCCCGTTGGTCCAGCCAAAGCCGTCCTGCAGGGGATACTCGCCGCCGCCGCCGGGCCGCTGTTGCTCGACGTCGTATTTCTCGAGCATCTTGCCGGTCTCGCGGTAGACGCGGTCGACCGTGCCGAGCCAGCGCGTGCCAATGGTCTCGGCTGTGGCGCGATGCCCGTAACGGTCGAGGCCCGAGATTGCGACCCATTGCAGCGGCGCCCAGCCGTTGGGAGCGTCCCACTGCTGTCCGGTGGTCAGGGCGGTGGTGCGCAGGCCGCCGGGCGCGATTAGGACGGCCTCGGTCTGGCGCGCCGTGTCGCGGGCTTGGCTGCGGTTCGCCCAACCCGTGAACAGGGGATAGAGGCCCGCTGCGGAGACGCTCGACGTCATCCGGCCGGTCCGGCGGTCCCAGTCTCCGAAGCGGCGCTCCGAAACGCTCCAAAGGTACCTGTTCATGGCGCGTTTTCGGGCTCCCGCGCGGCGATCGAAGTCCCGCACGCAGGCGCGCTCAGCCAGGGCCCGGCAGTGGGCAGCAATGGTCCGCTCGAGTGTCCAGAGCAGGCTGTTGAGGTCGACCGGCACGATCTCGGTCGTGTGCAGGGTGGCGATGTTCTGCGGATCGTCGAACCAGCGCGAGCTGAAGTCCCAACCGCTCTCCGCCCCAGAGCGCAGGTCGCGATAGACCTCTGCAGCGGGCCGGCCCGTCGCCTCGCGCGCTGTGGCGACGTCCTCGGCCCAGCTTTCATCGCGCGGCGTGTCGCGGGAGTCCCAGTAGCGGTTGAGCAGGGCGCCGTCCGGCATCCGCACGACGTGGTCGCAGGCGCCGGTCGCGGCGACGCAGTCGGCCCCCTTCATCCAGAAGGCGTACTCACTCTGCATCGCCGAGAGCTGGGTCCGGCGACTTTCGGAGTCCGTGCGGTCGGACAGTCCGACCATCAGGGCGAAGAATGGCGGCTGAGACCGGCTCAGATAATAGGTCCGCGCGCCGTTGGGAATGTGCCCGTGCTCGGCAATCAGGACCTCGAAATTCTCCAGCATGGACTCGACCAGGGCATCCTGCCTGTCGGCCTTGAGGCCCAGCATCGTGAAATAGGTGTCCCAGTAGTAGATCTCGCGGAAGCGGCCGCCGGGGACGACGTAGGGCGACGGCAGGGCCAAGGCCGAAGAGCCCTCGACGGGCTCCAGCGGCGCGCGTGTCAGCACAGGCCAAAGCGCCGCGATATGGGCCCGCAGCGAAAGGCCTTCCGCGACGAGAGGGGAATCCGATGCGGGCGACGCGTCCGGGACGATGAAACGGGCCTCGACGAAGGCCCGCAGGGCTGCTTCGCCCTCCGGGCGTTCGCGCGCGTAGTCCGCCATGATCTCGGCCACGGGGCGGCGGGGCACGGCGTCCACGAAGGTCTTGCCGTCCCCGAACACCTTGCCGGCCTGAATCGCTTCGAACAGGGGACCATAGAGGTCGGCGGGCGTCGGGTCGGATACCCGCGCCGCAGTCAGCACAGTCGCGGCCGCGACGGCCAGGACAAGACGATGGAGGAAAGGGCCTGTCGAGAACATCAGGGGAGACTCTGGAAATTGACCGAGGGCCGGCCTGGCGCACAAGCGCAGGCAGCGGGCTCTCTGTTTGGGGTCAGGGAGGCAGAAAACCTGCGGTTGCGGGTCACGGCCGTGCGGCGTCCCGGGCCGTTGCGGCGGGCGGTTCGCCAAGATGCTGATCGAAGAACCGTGCGATCAGCCCATATGCCTCCTTCGACTCCGGCAAATCCGGCCAGACGAAGAAGGCGTGCCACAGACCGTCGAACAGGAAGAGGTGGGACTCGACACCGACCGCCGCCAGCCGGCGATGCATGGTCGTCAGGGTGGAGGCGGCGAAGTCGCGACCGCCGGCGAGCAGCAGGGTGGGTGGAAAACGCGCGATGACGGCGTCGTCGGTCGCGGGATAGGCCTCCGGGTCATCCAGCGCCACTCCCTCCATATACTTGTTGGGGATGCCGATGCTTTCCGCGGCGGCGGGCGGCGGCGCCGTGCCGCCCGTCGTCGCCTGGCCGAGGAAGATGCTGTCCCCGCCATAACCCGAGCCCGTTCCGCAGAAGGTGCCGATTGCGCCGGGGGCAGGCAGGTCGTGGGTCTGGAACCAGGCGGTCGCCTGGGCGACGACGACGCCGCCGGCCGAGCAGCCATAGAGGCCGATGTTTTCGGGCCGATAGGTCTTCAACAGCTCGCGATAGACGGCGGCGACATCCTCCGACGCGGCGGGATAGCGGTGCTCGGGCGCCAGACGATAATCGACAGCCACCACCTTGATCCGGCCGACCGCCGCGACGGGAATGGCCTCGACCAGCGCGCCGCTGCCCGATCCCCACATCCAGGCGCCGCCATGGACATTGATCAGGACCCGATCCGTATTCCGCTCCGACACGCCTTCGGTCGGCATGACGACGTCGACCGGCACGCCGCCCAGGGTCAGTCGCTCCTCGCGCGTCGAATAGAGGGCTCGCATTTCTGCGAGGCGGTCGTCGTTGTAGCGCCCGTAGTGCGCTCGAGCCCTGGCGATATCGTCTCCGAAGACGAAGGGCGGTTCATGCATCAGCCGACCCGCCAAAACGCGCGCCTCGGGGCTGGCGAAGTTGGAATAGGGCAGGACAATCGGCGGGAGATGCGCAGTGGACGGGTCCTCGACGGCACCGGCCGCCGGGGCCTGCGCCAGGGCTGAAGACGTTCCGGCAATCAATGCGGCCAAGACGGCCGCTACGAGGCGGATCCGGTTCATCATGAAGCGAGCCCCTGAGATCGAGAAAGGTCAGACCCGGCGATATCCGCGAGGACGCGAGCGCTCGGCTTGACCGTGCGTTTGAACGTCGTGCGATCCACGGCCACGAGCCCGAACTTTGGACCATAGCCGGCGAACCACTCGAAATTATCCAGCAGCGACCAGTGCAGATAGCCAATCACCGGCACGCCGTCGCTCCGGGCCGCGAGGACGGCCGCCGTCGCTGCGGGGATGAAGCGTGCCCTCACGCGATCGTCCTCAGTCGCCAGCCCATTCTCCGTGACGAGGATCGGGCGGCCGGTCTGCGTATAAGCGTAGCGGATCGAGCTGCCGATGGCCTGCGGATAGAATTCGTCGCCCATCTGGGTCCGCTCCGCGCCTTCGGGTACGGGGAGCGGACCCTCGGCGCCGATCAGGCTGCGGCTGTAAGTCTGGACACCCAGAAAATCATCTTGGCGTGCCTCTGCGAAGAAGGGCGCATAGACTGCCGCTCTCTTGTCCTCGATCCGGCTGTCAGCGTCTTCGGCCTGATCGTCCGGAATGGCCAGGGTCATGCCGACCGGAAGGTCGGGTCGAACTGTCTTGATCGCCTGTCGCGCCAATCGGTGCGCCTCCAGGACGGGGGCGACCATAGCCGCCGCATCTCCCGTGTTCATCAGGGAGAAGCGGTCCGACCCGCTGGCCTTCGCTGCGGCCGCGAGCATATCCGTCATGGTCTGGCGAACCGTCGGGTCCGGGGTTCGGCCCCATTCGCCCAGAAGCTGGAGATTGGGTTCGTTGAACGTCACGACATGGCTGACGCCTTCGCCCAGGTGGCGAATGACCCGCTCGGCGTGGCGGGCGAAGGTCGTCGGCGCATCCAGGTGGAACCAGCCGCCTTTGGCCGCGAACCAGCGCGGCGAGGTGAAGTGGCTGAGGGTGACGATGGGGGCCAGACCCGCCTCACGGCAGGCGACGACCATGCGCCGGTAGTGCTCCAGGGCCGACAGGGAGACCTGGCCCTCGGCGGGCTCGATGCGGGACCATTCGACGGAGAACCGATAGGCGTTGAGGTTCAGTGACCGGACGATTTCCACGTCCTCGCTCCAGCGCTCGAAGCTGTCGCAGGCATCGCCGGACGGCTCGCTGAACAGGGTCGGCTTGACCTGTTCAAGCAGCCAGATGTCGCTGGCAACATTGTTGCCCTCGACCTGGTGCCCGGCGGTCGCCGCACCCCACAAAAAAGGCACCGCGCCCTCGCCGCGAACGGCGTTTGCCGCGGCGGGGGCCGCTGACGTCCGGGTGGCGAGGGCGGCGGCGAGTGTCCCGGCCGTCAGGATGGCGCGCCGGCTCGGGGTGGGGGAGGATAGGCGGGTCATGAGGCGCTCCGGCTGTCGAGAACGTCTTCTCCCAGGCGAAGACGCAGCAGCTTCTTGTCGATCTTGCCCACGCTGGTGCGCGGCAGGGCCTCGATCAGGATCAGCCGATCGGGCGCCGCCCAGCGGCTGAGCTGGCCGGCGGTCACCATGGGTGACATCCGGTCTTTTAGGGTCTGGAGCGAGGGTGTGCAGCCGGGGCGCGCCACCGCGAAGAGCACGGGGCGTTCGCCCCATCGCGCGTCCGGTGCGCCGACGACGGCCGCCTCGGCGATGTCCGGATCTCGCAGCGCCAGATCCTCGATCTCGGCGGAGGAGACCCATTCGCCGCCCGTCTTGATGACATCCTTCAACCGGTCGCAGATGACGATGTCGCCCTGCGGCTCACGTGTGGCCACATCCTGGGTATGCAGCCAGCCGCCGGACCACAGAGCCTTGCCGGCTTGGGCGCTGTTGGGGTAGGACTGTGTCAGCCAGGGCGCGCGTACGACGATCTCGCCCTGTCCATTCGCCACGCCGGAAACATCCTCGCCGCTCTCGTCGTGCAGCCGGATTTGCACCAGGGGAATCGGACGGCCGGCCCAACGGCGAACCGTTTCCGGTGGCCGGACATCCTCCAGGTCATGCCGCGACAGGGTCAGCACTGGGCACGTCTCCGACATTCCGTAGCCGGCCACGGCGGTGATCCCGGCGGCGGCGGCGGCGCGCATCAGGGACTCAGGCAGGGCCGATCCGCCGATGATGATGGTCCATGGCCCGAGCCGGGCGTCGGGCCCCGCTTCATCCAGCATCATCTGCAGGATCGTCGGCACGCAGTGGGAATAGGTGACAGCCTCGTCCCGCTTCAGCGCCAGCAGGCGGGCGGGAACGTAGCGTCCCGGATAGACCTGTTTAAGCCCCAGCAGGGTCGCCACATAGGGCAGACCCCAGGCGTGGACATGGAACATCGGCGTCACCGGCATGTAGACCGACTCACGCCACAGCCCCTGTTCGACCGGCTGCTGCCCCATGGCAAGACCCACCGCCAGCGTGTGAAGCACGAGCTGGCGGTGGCTGAAGGTCACGGCCTTGGGCAGGCCCGTGGTGCCCGTGGTGTGGAAGGTCGTGGCCAGGGCGTTCTCGTCGAAATCGACGAAGGAAAAGATCGCATCGCTGGCTGACAGCAGGGCCTCATAGTCGCCGACTCTGGTCTCGACCTCGACCTCGACGGCGACGCCGTCGTGGCAGGTTATGATGACGCAGCCCGGTTGAAGGGTCGGCCGCAGCGCCGCGAGATCGTCCGCGAAATCCGAATGGACGATGATTGCGCGCGGACGTGTGTCCTTGAGGACGTAGGCTATCTGATCCCGGGACATCCGCACGTTCACGGTCTGCAACACCGCCCCCATCATCGGGATGGCGAAATAGGCCTCCAGATAGCGATGACTGTCCCAGTCCATCACCGCGACGACGTCGCCCTGTTCCACCCCGTGGGCGGAGAGCACGGCGGCCAACCGCCCGATGCGGTGGTTCAGCGTTTGATAGTCGTGACGCCGGCCATCGGATCCGACGATCTCCCGCCCACTGCGGGCGTCCAGGGCGCTCTGCAGCAGATGCCGGATCAGCAGGGGATAGGCATAGGCGTCCGGCGCCGGATCCGCGAAGCGAAGCGCCATGGATTAGGGCGCCGGCGCCGCAGCCGGCATGACCGGGGTCGGCCGCTGGCCCGTGGTCGTCCAGGTCTGAAGGGCGTCGAAGGCGGCGCCGAGCTGACCCGGGGTGAAGCCGCAATGGGCCAGGCCGTCCAGTCCCGTGCCGGTGAGGGGCATGGTGATCTCGGGGACGGTGATGGCCAGCAGGCGATCGGCGTTGCCGGCGGCTTCGACCTTGCGGATCAGGCCCTCGAACTGGCTGTAGGGAACGAGGGAGTCGATGCGGTTGTGAATGGCGACGAGGGGGATGGAGAACCGGCCCGTCGAACGTCGCCAGTGATCCGCATAGGCCACTGCCGAGGGGGTGGCGCGGACACGGCCGATGTCGCGGTTGAGGGCTGCAGCCTCTTCGGCGGTCAGCAGGGGGCTGACGTAGACCTTGGTCGAGCTGTCGTAGACGCCGCCTCCGAAGGTGGCGTTCATGTCATCCATGCCCAGGGACACGGTCATGATCGGCACGATGAAGGAGGCGGGTTCGGGCGTGACGCCGGCGATCGAAGCGATCCTGTCGATGATCTGCGCCTCGCGTCCGCCCGGCGTCTCCCTTGCGGCCTTGAACAGGGTGGCGATGGGATCGGCGATCCGCTTCATCTGCACCAGACGGAAGGGTTCGTTGAGCGCGCCGATGGCGTTGGGCGCGATCGGGGACAGGGCCGAACGATTGAGGTCCGTCTCGCCGGGGAGGGCGTATTCTGTGTCCCTGGTATAGTAGGCGTAGAGGGCCCGCAGATCGATCAACAGGCCGACCTCATCGGTCCAGTTATCGACCAGACCGCAGCCGGACAGGGCGCCCCTGAAGGCCGTCGGCTGGGTCTCGATGATGGCCATGACGATATTGCCGCCCATCGAGCCCCCGGCCACATAGGCCTCCGTCACGCCCATGCGGCCGAGGAAGGCGCGCAGGCGGAGGGTGTTCTCTACGGCGGATTCGACGCCGACCCCGGCCTTGTCGAAGTCGCTGTGGGCGATGGCGAAGCCCTGCGCATAGGCGCCCTTCATCAGCCCGCCCGAGGGATCCTTGTCCGCCGGGTCTTCGGATACGGCGATCGAGCTGCCGGGCACCGAATAGCCATGGGCGAACACCAGGGCCTGGCCGTTCCAGTTCGCGGGGACGGCCATGGCGAAATGGTCGCCCTCCAGCTTTCCGTTGACGGTGAAGCCGCCATCCTCCCGGGCCTTGACCTCCACGTCCGTCGCCTGCTGGGCCGAGGCCCTCGCCGCGAAGGAAGCCTGTGCCGGTTGCAGGTCGGCATTGGCCGGGGTGCTGCAGCCGGCGCCCGACAGGACGGCGGCGACGGCCAGGGCGGCGATAGACGCTCGCTTGAATCCGGGATGCGGCTTCATCAACATAAGGGGTCTCCTACCAGCTGTAGCGCAGGGTCACGCCGTACTGGCGCGGGTCGCCGAAGGCGGCGCCGACCAGACCTGTGGTGTTGTAGGTCGCGTTCGAGGTGACGCGGTATTCCTCGTCATTGACGTTGGTCCCGTACAACGACAGGGCCACGTCCGAGCCGGCGATATGCTCCCAGTCCAGACGAACGTTGAGCAGGCCATAGGCGGCAATGACGCCGAAGGGCTGCAGGTCCGAAGACACCTGCTGGTCGTCCTGCCAGGCGTATGAGGCGCGAACGCTGACGTCGCCGATCGTCGACGGGACGGGCAGGTAGAGCTTGGCGTCGACGCTGTATTTGTTCTCAGGGACGTACTGGAACGGGAAGCCGCTGCGATCGACGCCGAGGCCGTCGATGTATGTGTCGTAGGTGGCGTCGTTGTATGAATAGGTCGCCGTGATCGTCAGCGGCGCGATCGGCTGGATCACGCCTTCGAACTCGAAGCCTTTAACCGTCGCCTCGGCGGCGTTGGTAATCAGTTGGGTGTTGAAGCCGCCGATCAGGGCGTAGTCGCTTCGCTGGATGTCCTCATACTTCATGTAGAAGGCCGAGAAGTTGGTGCGGGCGTTGATCCCCGAGGCCGACCAGTCATGCTTCAGGCCGATCTCGCCGTCGGTGACGGTCTCCGGCCGGACGCGGAACAGGGGGCTGGTGGCGATGACCAGCAGGACCGAAGGGTTGATCCCGCCGCTCTTGTAGCCGTGACGGCTGACGCCATAGATCAGGGTGTCGGGCGTCGCCTGCCAGTCCAGGCCCAGCTGCCAGGTGTCGCCGTCGCTCTCGCCGTCGAAGTCGCGGCTGCAGTTGGGGAAAGCGAAACCGGGGTTGGTGCCGCAGGCGTTGCCGAACTGCGGAATGTAGATGCTGATGTCGCCGCCGAACTCGTCCCAGGTGTAGCGATAGCCGGCGTTGGCGGTCAGGGTGTCGGTGATCGCATAGGTGAACTGGCCGTAGACCGCCTTGGACGTATCATTGGCGTGGGCGCTGTCCTGCAGCAGGGTGACCGCTCCGAGGTTGGCGCGCTGGATGAAGGTCAGGGGCGTGACCGTCGAGGTGTCTGAATAGAAGACGCCCGTCTGGAAGGTCAGGCGGCCCAGTTCGATCCGGGCCTGGAGCTCTTCGGTCCAGGTCTCGTTATCGACGTTCCAGCGGCCCGGAATGGCGCCGTTAAGATCGTTGATCACCAGGATCGAGGCGTCGCCGTCGGAGCCGAAATCGGCGCGGGTGCGGGTGTAGCTGAGGACGTTCTTGAGGGTGATGTTGTCGGTCAGCTGGAAGGTGGTGTTGTTCAACGCCAGCAGGGTCTGGCTAACGTTCTTGGTGTCGGCGCTCAAGGCGATCCGGTCGTTGCCGCGCGCCTGCTGGGCCGCCAGCAGGGGGTTGAGCAGGGCCGCCGCCGGGCCTGCCGGGTTGACAGCGAGCAGCACCGTGCCGGGGCCGTTCTCGTCGATGTCGACATAGTTGACGGCGGTATAGCTGCTGATCCGGTCGTTCGGCTGGAACAGCAGGCCGCCGCGCAGGCTGAAGTTGTTGCGGTCGTTGTAGTCCTTGCCCGTGTTGACGTCGGTGACGAAGCCTTCGCGCTGGTCGAGCTGGCCGGCCAGGCGCAGCGACAGGCTGTCGCTCAGGGGCAGGGTCACGGCGGCGCGCGCCGATCGGCGATCCAGATTGCCGACCGTCCCTTCGATGTAGCCGTCCGGCTCGAAGCCAGGCTTGACCGGGTCCAACAGGACCGCGCCGCCCGTGGTGTTGCGACCGAACAGGGTGCCCTGGGGGCCTTTCAGGACCTGGATGGACTGCAGGTCGAACAGCAGGCCCGGGCCGCTGGCCGTCGACGGCACCTCGGCGAAGTAGGCGACCACGCCCGGTCCGCCGCCCGTGCCCAGGCTGCCGATCCCGCCGATGCCGCGGATAGTGTAGTTTTCCTGGTTGCGGTTGGTGTTGCCGACAACACTGAGCGACGGGGTGAAGTTCTGCAGGTCCGTGCCGGTCTCGATGCCGCGCTGGCGCAAGCCTTCCTGGCTGAAGGCGGTGACGGCGACAGGCACGTCCTGGATGTTTTCCTCGGTCCGGCGGGCGGTGACGACGACTTCGTCGAGTGTCGTCGCCTGGGGTTCGGCCTGTGGCTCCGCCGTTTGGGCGAGAGCCGACGATGCGGCGAGAGCGAACGCGAGCGCACTGACGCCCGTCATGATGGTCTGCCGCATGGCGGTCCCCTTTTCCCTATGTGAACGGCCGGCTTGGCGTCGGCTCATTGGATGTCCGTCGATCGGACGCCGGGACTAAAGCCGAGGACATCTGGGGCGTCAACAAACTTTATTGGCGTCAAAATAAAGAAGTTTAACCGGCTGGTCTCGCCCGACCGTTCCTCCTATCAATCGGTCAGATCCGGTTTTCAGCCGGCACCGATGGCAGCGCCCTGATGACCGACAGTCTCGCCCGTCCCGCCAATACACGATCCGCCGCCCATCCTGAGAGGAAGCGTCCAGCCCGGCGCGCCCAGTCGGAACGGCGCGAGGAAGCCACCAACACCATCCTCGACGCGGCGGAGAAGCTCTTCGCCCTGCACGGCCGCGACGGCGTCACCCTCAAGGCGATCGCGACAGGGGCCAATGTCGATACGGCTCTTATCCATTACTATTTCGGCGACAAGGACCGGGTCTTCCGTGCGGTGTTCGCCCGTCGTTCAGGCGAGGTGAACGCGGCCCGGATTGCGGCCATGGACGCCTATGAGGCCCAGGTTGGCACAGACATGACCATCGAGGGCGTCCTCGATATCTTTCTGCGGCCCATCTATGAGATGGTCATCGATAAGGGGGAGGGCTGGGTCTATTTTGCCGCCATCGTCGGTCACGCCAACGCCTCCCATTTCGGCGGCAAGGACGTCATGGCCGAGAACTTCGACCCCATCGTCCAGCGCTTCATCGACATGCTCAGGGCCCTGGCCCCGGAAGCGCCGCCCGAGCGGATTTACTGGTTCTTCGACCTCGTCTCATCCAGCCTGACCCACGGTTTGGCCCAGACGGGCCGGATCGACGACGTTTCGGGCGGGCTTTGCAAATCATCCGATCTGGGGGCCGCCCTGGAAACCATGATCACCGTGTTCAGCGAAGGATTCCGGTCAGTCGGCCGCTGAGGCGTCGGAGCGCTTCGCTGCAATCCCGATATCGACGCGACGCACAGACAACTTTTCAGCGGATATAACGGCCGGTTCGGAACGGCGCTTGGAGGCTCATGTAAGCTTCACGTGCCAGCGATACGCTTTCGCTAAGTGGGATTTGTCGGTGCCGCCGAGCCGCCGTCCTCAGGCAAGAGCGGGGCTGACTGTTGCGAGAAGAGGCTCACGCTGCGGGCAGATTTGATCCTGGACGCGACTGCACAGTGGGAACGCCAGATAGCGGGCGACAAACCCTCGATGTAAGGGGAGGCACCACGAAGCGGAAGGGTCGCGCAGCCAAGCAAAGAAAGCATTTGGCGAACCTCGAGCGTCTTCATCCGGTTTCAGGCAGCCAGCGTAAGAACGAGAAGTCGACCTCAACCGTAGGCCTGACAGCGCCATGAGCGGACGCTCTCCTTCCGGACCACACATTTTTCAAGGAGGTTGCAGGCGATTTCAGCCGAGCACGGCCAGAAACGGACCGACAAGAAAAACTACCACAAAAATATTCTGGTAGCGGCGTGGTAGCGGCGACGAAAACAGGGTGGGCGATCCCGCTGGGATCGCCCTGCCTTAACCTATTGATTGCCTTAGCAATCTCGACTGGAGCGGGCGAAGAGATTCGAACTCTCGACCCCAACCTTGGCAAGGTTGTGCTCTACCACTGAGCTACGCCCGCACTCCGTAGGAGCTAGGTGCGCTCCCCGTCGAGGAGGGGGCGTATAGCGGAGGGTTGCGGCAGGCCGCAACCCCTTTTTTAGGGGCTACCGCACTTCGTGCTGCTTGAGCCCCGAAAACTCCCGAACGGCCGCCGCCAGAGCGCCTTCGCGCTCAAGCAGCGAGCGACCGCGTCGCGAGCGTAGCGCCCTTCCGCGCGTCAGCGCGGCGCCAAGCGAATAGCCCCGTCCAGGCGGATGCATTCGCCATTGATATAGACGTTGCGGGCCAGCTCCAGCACCAGGGACGCATAGTCGGCGGGCGTGCCCAGGCGGCTGGGGAAGGGGATGGCGGCGGCCAGGGCGTCCTGGATTTTCTGGTCCATGCCGGCCATCATCGGCGTCCACATGATGCCGGGCAGGATGGTGTTGCAGCGCACGCCTTCCTGGGCCAGGTCCCGCGCGACCGGCAGGGTCATGGCGTAGACGCCGCCCTTGGACGCCGAATAGGCCGCCTGGCCGATCTGGCCGTCCTGGGCCGCCACAGACGCCGTATTGACGATCAGGCCGCGTTCGCCGTCCGCCATCGGCTCCAGCGTGATCATGCCCGCCGCCGATTGCGACAAAACCCGGAAGGTGCCGAACAGATTGACCCGCACGGTGCGCTCGAACGCCGCCATGTCGTGGGCGCGGATTTCGCCGGTGTCCTTCTTGCGCGACACGGTCTTCTGGCCCGTGGCGATGCCGGCGCAGTTGACGGTCAGCCGCTCCTGTCCGTGGGCGGCGCGGGCTTTTGCAAAGGCTGCGGCGACGGATGCGTCGTCGGTCACGTCCACCTGGCAGAAGACGCCGCCGATTTCCCTGGCGATTTCCTCGCCGCGTTCGGCGTTCAGGTCGAACAGGGCGACCCGTGCGCCCGTCGCGGCGATGGCGCGAGCGGTGCCTTCACCCAGGCCCGAGGCGCCGCCGGTGACCACGGCGGCGATGGTGTTGTCGAGTTTCATCCTGGTCGTTCCTATGTATTGTTTGAACCTGAGTTTCGTTTGAGGATTTAGCGGCCATGACCGCCAAAGCCAAACCCGCCGATCCGGCCCCCGATCCTGCCGATGTCCTGGACCCGAAAAAGGCGCTCGTCCCTTCCGTCGTGAAGGTCAACGAGGCGCGTGTGACCAAGGGGTTCTGGCCCAAGATCACCCGCACGGCCGCCCGCATCCCCTTTGCCGACCAGGCCTTGGCCGCCTGGTACGCCGCGCGCGATCCCGAGACGCCGATGGCGGCCAAGGGCATGATCTTCGCCGGCCTGGCCTATTTCGTCCTGCCCGTGGACGCCATTCCCGACATCTTCGCGGGCATCGGCTACACCGACGACGCCGCCGTGATCACCGCCGTCCTGGCCATGGTCGGCGCCAACATCAAACGCCGCCACCGCGACAAGGCCGAGGACGCGGTGCAGCGGCTGAAGGACAAATGACGATCCTCACCCGAGAAGCGTAGCGGAACGGGGGAGGGGGACCGCGAAGCGGTGGAGGGGGCGAAGGCGCGCGTTGCGCTAACTGTTTCGCATCCAGTCCGCTTCCGCCCCCTCCACCACGCTACACGCGGTCCCCCTCCCCCGCTGCGCTGGGGAGGATTAGCTCTCCACCGTCACCACGATCTTGCCCAGGGCCTGACGATCCCCCAGCGCCTTGATCGCCTCGCTGGCCTTCTCCAGCGGGAAGGTCTTCGACACGCGCGGCTTGATCTTGCCGTCAGCGTACATCTGCATCAGTTCGGCCATGTTGGCGGCGTGGCCCTTGGGATCGCGCGCGACGGCGGCGCCCCAGAAGACGCCGATCACCGACACCGACTTCAGCAGGGTCAGGTTCAGCGGCAATGACGGAATCCCCGCCGGGAAGCCGACCACCAGATACCGCCCGTTCCAGTCCATGGCCCGCAGCGCCGGATCGCAATAATCCCCGCCCACCGCGTCATAGACCACGTCGGCGCCGTCCCGGCCCGTCGCCAGTTTGAACTCGCCCGACAGTTCCTTCTGCGCCGCCCGATCCATCGGACCGGACGGATAGATCAGGCCGTTGTCGGCCCCTAGGTCCAGGGCGAACTGGACCTTGTCGTTGGTCGAGGCGGCGGCGACCACGCGCGCGCCCATGGCCTTGCCCAGTTCGACGGCGGCAGCGCCCACGCCCCCGGCCGCGCCCAGCACGAGCAGGGTCTCGCCAGCCTTCAGCTGCGCCCGGTCCTTCAGCGCATAATAGCTGGTGCCATAGGTCATGATGAGGGCCGCCGCCTCCTCGAAGCTCATGGCCTCGGGGATCGGGATGACCGTCTCGGCCCGCACCGCCAGCCGTTCGACCAGACCGCCCCAGCCTGGCACGGCGATGACGCGGTCGCCCTTGAACACGCCCTTGACGCCCTCGCCCACCGCCTCGACCACGCCCGCGACCTCGGCGCCGGGCGAGAAGGGCCGTTCGGGCCGGAACTGATATTTGTCCTCGATGATCAGGGTGTCAGGATAGTTGATCCCCACCGCCTTGACCTCGATGATCACCTCGCCCGCCTTGGGCGTCGGATCGAGCATGTCCTCGACCACCAGGGTTTCGGGGCCGCCGGCAGCCTTGGACAGAACAGCGCGCATCAAAGTTTCCTTTCTTGGCCTATCGCGCTTCGCGCTGCTTGAGGCCGTTTTCCCTGGACCGACATGGCGCGGCCTTCATCGCGACGCTAAAGAGCGCCACGCCCGATTGAAAGAGGCGACGAAAACCAGGCTCAGGAAGACGACATGACCGCCCTCATCCTCCACGGCGGCGCCGGCGCCCGGCGCGAACGCAACTATGACGCCGAGGTCGTGCATATGCGCCAGGTGGTCGAGGCCATGAAGGTCCGGCTGGACGCGGGCGACAGCGCCCTGGATGTCGCCACCGCCGCCATCGTCATGCTGGAGGATTCCGGCCTCTATGTCGCCGGCAAGGGCGCCTCGCCGAACCTGGCCGGCGCCTATGAACTGGACGCCAGCATCATGGACGGCTCGACCAGGCGCGCCGGCGCCGTCGCCGCCCTGCAGGCGTTCCGAAACCCCGTCGTCGCCGCCCGCGCCGTGATGGACCGCACGCCGCACGTCATGCTGGTGGGCGAGGGCGCAGCCCTGTTCGCCCATGATCAGGGGCTGGAGCCGATCGCCGACGAGGCCGCCTGGTTCACCGGCGCCGGCCAGGGCGAAGACAACCACCCGCCCGGAACCCTCAGCCACGGCACCGTCGGCGTCTGCGTGCTGGATGCTCAGGGTCGCCTCGCCGCCGCCACCTCCACCGCAGGCGTCTTCGGCAAGATGCCGGGTCGCGTGGGCGACACCCCCATCCCCGCCGCCGGAACCTGGGCCGACGCCAGGGCCGCGACCTCCTGCACGGGCCAAGGGGAGTATTTCATCCGCGTCGCCGCCGCCGCCCAGGTCGCTTGGCGCGTCGCCGCCGGACAGACCCTCGCGGAGGCGACCCAGGCTGTCATCGACGAGATCGGATCCATGGGCGGCGACGGCGGCATGATCGCCCTGGACGCCGCCGGAAACATCGCCGCCCCCTTCAACAGCCAGGGCATGAAACACGCCTGGCTGACCCCCGCCGGCGAGATCGGCGTCGAGGTCTTCCGCGACTAAGTGGGGGCGGCTGAGTTGGACGAGGCGACCCCTCAGCTCCGTTCAGACAGTGGTTCATCACAGCGGTCACGACGAGGTCACGACGACACGACGAAGCCGTACCGGTTCGGAACGTCTCGATGGCCTGCGGCGGCGAAGCCGAAGATCAATCCGCCGCCCGAACATGGAACTCAGAACCGACGCGCGTTCGGTCCCGTCGTGTTCTCCGTGACGTCGTTGTGCCCGTTGTGATGAACATCTTTCAGGCTCGCATCGACCAAAGGCGACGATTGCTCTAGGTCCGGGCGGCCATCACATCGGAGATCGTGGTCAGCAGCACCTTCAGGTCGATGGGCTTGCTGACCACTGCATCCATACCCGCCGCCAGATAGGCCTCGACCTGCTCCACCATCGCATTGGCCGTCAAGGCGATGATCGGCGTCCGCGCCAGGCCTGTGTCGGCCTCGCGTTTGCGAATGGTCTGCGTCGCCGTGGGGCCGTCCATATTCGGCATCTGCACGTCCATCAGGATCAGGTCCCAGGCGCGCGCCTGCGTGGCCTTCACCGCCTGAAGGCCGTCCTCGACGATCTCGACCTCGATCCCGACCTGGCCCAGCAGACCCCGGATCACCTGCTGATTGACCGGATGGTCCTCGGCGACCAGGACCATTAGCGCCTCTTGGGGCTCGGCGTCGGGCGCATCCTCGTCCACCTTCACAGGCTGCGCACGCTTCAGCGGCAGGGTGACGACGAAAGTCGCCCCTTCGCCGGCCTCGCTCTCCACGTCGATCCGACCGCCCAGCAGCTCCACCAGCGTCGCCACGATCGACAGCCCCAGCCCCGCCCCGTCGCGCCGGTCAACGGCCGCCGCCTCGATCTGGGCGAAGCGCGTGAACAGCTGCCCGATCTGGTCGGCCGGAATGCCCCGCCCGGTGTCCGAGACCCGCAACACCACCCCGGCTTCCGTGCGCGCAACGTCCAGCGCCACCTGGCCCTCGGCCGTGAACTTGATGGCGTTGGACAGCAGGTTGAACAGGATCTGGCGCAGCCGCACCGGATCGGCGCTGACCCAGCCCAGGCCCGCCGACCTCACATGGAAGGCCAGCCCCTTGCTGTCCGCCAGCGGCCTCAGCGTCTCGCTCACTTCATGGATCAGGGCGTCGGCGTCGATGGCCTGGGGCACGATCTCCAGCCGCCCCTCCTCGATCCGCGACAGGTCCAGAATCTGGTTGATCAGGTCCAGCAAGGTGTGGGCCGACCGGTCCAGGATCTCCAGACGCCCCTTCTGCCGATCCTCCAGCACATCGCCCGCCATGATCTGGGCCATGCCGATGACGCCGTTCAGGGGGGTGCGGATCTCATGGCTCATATTGGCCAGAAAACGCGACTTGGCGGCGTTGGCCTCATCCGCCTCAGCCCGCGCGCCCTGGGCGGCGTCCCGGTCCCCCACGGCCGCCGCGTGCGCCGCCTGGACTTCGATCAACAGGGCCTTGTTGCGCTGGTCGGCGGCGAACAGGTCACACCACAGGGCGTGGGTCGCGCGCGAGATGATGACCAGGATCGCCGCCAGCATGACAAAGGCCGCCCCGACCGCCAGCCCGTGCGGCCCAGCCAGCGACGGATAGATCACCACCAGCACCGTCGCGCAGATCGGCGCCGCCGCCAGACCCAGCAGCCTCGGCGCCGCGCTGAACTGGACGAAGGCCACCCCGATCGACCAGACCTGGATCAGCACGACCACCAGCATCACGTCGGGGCGGGGGTTCATCAGCCAGGCGACCAACGGCCCCGATACCCCCAGGCCGAACCGAACCGCCACGATGCTCATCAGCACGAGAGGCCAGCCCGACGCCGGCGCCGCCTCGTTCTGATAGCGCCTGACCCGCCGCTGCGCCCAGGCGTCGAACGCCATGCCGACGGCCGCGAACCCCAGCCCAAGCCAAGGCTGGCCCAGGGCCGCCAGGATCAGCCCGGCCGCCGCCCAACTGCCGTACAGAACGACAGGCGAGGTAACCATATTTTCGAGGACGAAGGTCCAGACCGCGATCTTTTCGTCTGAGACAGAAGTCGCTTTCGCTCGTCTCGGCACGCAACCTCGGCATGGGGTGGTCGCTGGGATGCGACCTTTCGGCAATAGATCGCCGTCGGGAACTTGTCCATGAACGACCTGACCGAGGATCCGGTTCATTACATCTCGGTAAGGTGCAAGTCGGCAAATCACTGATACGGTCTGCGCGCCCGGCGTTCCGGGCTTCGGAGCCCTTCATGAAATTCCGCCTGACCGCAACTCTCAAAGTCGGGGCAGCCGCCTCGGCCCTGATGCTGGGCCTCGCCGCCCCCGCCTTTGCAGAGGGCGCCGCCCCTGCCGCCGTCGTTCAGGCGCCCCAGGGCGTGACCGTGCCCCCGCTGGGCTTCGCAAAACGCGTCCTGCCGAACGGACTTGAGGTCTATACGGCGCGCGACGCCGACACCTCCAATGTGACGGTCCAGGTCTGGTACAAGGTCGGGTCCAAGGACGATCCGGCGGGCCGTTCGGGCTTCGCCCACCTGTTCGAACACCTGATGTTCAAGTCCACCAAGAACCTGCCGCCCGAGACCTTCGACCGGCTGACCGAGGACGTGGGCGGTTCCAACAACGCCTTCACCGCCGACGACACCACCGCCTATTTCGAGACCGTGCCCGCCAACCATCTGGAGCGGATGCTGTTCGCCGAGGCCGACCGCATGGGCTCGCTGGTCCTGGACGAGCCGACCTTCGTCGCCGAGCGCGACGTGGTGAAGGAGGAGTATCGCCAGCGCATCCTGGCCAACCCCTACGGCCGCCTGTTCGGCCTGTTCGTGCCCGAGACCATCTACAAGGAAAGCCCCTATCGCCGCCCCGGCATCGGCTCGATCGAAGAGCTTGATTCCTCGTCGCTGGACGACGTGCGCCGCTTCCACGCCACCTATTACCGGCCCGACGCCGCCTATCTGATCGTGGCGGGCAACTTCGACCAGGCCCAGCTGGACAGCTGGATCGACCAGTATTTCGGCCCGCTGAAGAACCCGACCACGCCGGTTCCGACCAACAATGTCGTCGAGCCCGAGCCGACGGCGCCCCAGAACGTCACCTACTACGCGCCGAACGTGCCCCTGCCGGCCGCCGTCCTGGCTTGGCCGACCGTCAAATACGCCGACGCCGACCGCCCCGCCCTGACGGTGCTGGACGGCATCCTGTCCTCCGGCGAATCGAGCCGCCTGTATCGCTCGCTGGTTTATGACAAGCAGATCGCCGCCCAGATCGGCTCAACCCCCGACTTCTCGCAACAGGCCGGCAACCTGTCCGCCCTGGCCATCATGGCCCAGGGCCATACGGCCGAGGAGGGCGTCGCCGCCCTGAACGCGGAAATCGCCAGGCTGCGCGACGCCCCCGTCACCGCCGACGAACTGTCCGAAGCCAAGAACGAACTGGTCGCCAGCGCCCTGCGCGGCCGCGAGACGATGGACGACCGCGCCACTGCTCTCGGTTTCGCCCTGATCAACACCGGCTCGGCCGCCGCCGCCGACGAAGAGGTCGCCCAGATACAGGCCGTCACCGTCGCCGATATCCAGCGCGTGGCCCGCAAATATCTGACGCCTCAGCGCCAATCGACGATCACCTTCCTGGCCGCCGATGACGCCAACCCCGCCTCGGTCCAGAAGATGAACGTCGGCGCCCCCGTCACCGTCGCCGACCTGGCGCCGGCCGGCCCGCCCGCCGTCCTCCTGCCCGAGGCCGAGCGCACCCCCCTGCCCCAGCCGGGCGCCGAGGTCGCGCCCACGACCCCGACCGTCGCCGACTTCCGCCTGGACAACGGCCTGCGCGTCCTGGTCGCCCCGACCGACGGCGTGCCCTTGGTCTCGGCCCGTCTCAGCTTCGACGCCGGTTCGTCAAACGATCCGACGGGCAAGGCCGGGATCGCCGCCATGACCGCCGCCCTGCTGACCCAGGGCACCAAGACCAAGACGGCCCCCGAAATCGCCACCCAGATCGAACAGCTGGGCGCCTCGGTCGGCGCCTCCGCCGGCGTGGACTTCTCCAACGTCTCCGCCAACGCCCCGTCCAACGCCTTCCCGGCGACGCTCGCCCTGATGGCCGACCTGGTGAAGAACCCCACCTTCGCCGCCGAAGAGCTTGAGCGTCAGCAGGCCCAGACCCTGGACGGCCTGCGCGTCGCCCTCAGCCAGCCGAACGCCATCGCCGGCATGACCGTGGGCCGCGTCGTCTATGGCGATGCTCCCTATGGCGCGACGATCACGCAACAGACGGCGCCGGCCATCACCCCGGCCGACGTCGCCGCCTTCCACGCCTCCCGCTATCGTCCGTCGGACGCGACCCTGGTGTTCTCGGGCGACATCACGCCCGACGCCGCCCGCGCCCTGGCGCAGCAGGCGTTCGGCGACTGGCGCCCCGCCGGCGCCGCGCCTGCCGCAACCGCCAACCCCGCCGGCCAGCCCCTGGCGCCCCGCATCGTCGTGGTGAACCAGCCCGGCGCAGGCCAGGCCGCCGTGGTCGCCGCCGTTCGCGGCGTCTCGCGCACCGACGCCGATTATTTCCCGCTGACGGTCGGCAATTCCTTGCTGGGCGGCGGTTTCTCGTCGCGACTGAACCAGGAAATCCGCATCAAGCGCGGCCTGTCCTACGGCGCCTCGTCGTCGCTGGGCGTGCGGGCGGATGCGGGCCTCTTCACCGCCGCGACCCAGACCAAGAACGAGACCGCCGACGAGGTCGCCGACCTGATCCTGGCCGAGATCGCCAAACTGGGCGCCAAGACCCCGAGCCAGGCCGACCTGGCCCCGCGCCGCGCCACCCTGATCGGCGGCTTCGGTCGCTCGCTGGAGACGGTGGACGGCCTGGGGACCCTGGTCGCCAACCTGGCCCTCTATGATCTGCCGATGAGCGATCTCGCCGACTACGCCGGCCGGGTCCGCGCCGTGACGCCCGAACAGGTCCAGGCCGCCTTCGCCGAACACCTGCCGGTCAACCGCGCCAGCCTGGTCATCGTCGGCGACGGCTCGCTGTTCCTCGACGCCCTGCGCGCCAAACACCCGAACCTCGAAGTCATCGAGGCCGGCGCCCTGAACCTGAACAACGGTTCGCTGAAGTAGGGCGCGCAAATACCCTCTCCCTCCCCCGCTAGGGGAGGGAGAGACGCCGTCTCATACTCGCCAGCCATCCTAACCCGGCCGGCGCCGCCCAAGCTTTTCAATACCTTGAAGACCCGCAGCGTCTTTCACCCATACGCGGCCCCGACCGGGGTTATGATCCATCCCCCGGTCTTTGACATCGCGATCCCGCCGACTTGGACTCGTTGGACGACTTGGACTGTTTTTTCAGAGTCCAACTTCGAGTTTCGACTCGCCTTCAAATTGCACAGTGCAATTCGAGTGCAACTTTTTTTTCAACGATTACAGCTGATTGACAGAGAATTTCACTTCGTTGCACTGTTTTTCGCCGAGTGCAATTTCGCCGCCTAGACCGACAGACACACCACCTGGGCCACGCGCAGATCGCGCCTCAGCCGGTTCGACACCCGCCCATAATCCTCGGTCGTCACCGCCTGGCCCCGCGCATCCTCGCCCGCCGTCTGTTCGCCCCGGATCGCCGGGCCGAAGGTCTCGGGCGCCGTCGTATAGATCCGGCCCCGGCGCGGCGCCTCGGCGATGGTGACGCCCACGACCCGGCCCTGACCGTCCATCGCCGGCGCACCCGACAGGCCCGACAGCGTCCCCTCCAGCCCATTGGTGCGCCCGACCTCGGCCCAGGCCAGGACCGGCTCGTCGCGTGCGCCGCGTCCGAACACCTTCAGCGTCTCGCGGCCCAGCAGGCGCGAGGTCACCTCGCCCGGCCGGCCTTGCGGGAAACCGGGGTGAAAGGCCCTCTGCCCCTTCCTCAACGGCGCCTCGGCCGCGACCGGCAGCGCCGCCGGCCCCCCGTCGGTGATCAGCAGGGCGATGTCCGCGCGCGGCGCCAGGCGCACGTCGGCCGCCACCGCCCGGCCCTGTCCCACCACCAGGGCCGGCCTGCGACAACCCTCGACCACATGGCGCGCGGTGATCCAGCGCCCCCGCCCGGCGATGGAAAAGGCGGTGCCCGACGACGGCTTGAACGGCGCCTCGCCTGCATCCACCGTCACGGCGGCGTCGAACGGGGTGATCGGTCCCAAGAGCGGCCCTTCGACCTCGGAGGCCGGCGCCGACGCGGGCGGCGCATCCGCATTCTCGCGTCGACCCAGCGACACCGCCAGAAACACGGCCGCCACCGCTCCGTAGATGGCCCAGTCCGGCAGGCGGGGAAACTGCATGGGTTCCGGCCGATCAGCCGGTCAGCGCGGCGGACAGGATCACGGCCGTCGCCAGCTTGGCGCCCAGCAGCACCACCGCCGCCGCGATCTCGCCGTCCTTGATCCGCTGCGGCAGGCCGGTCAGCAGCAGGTCCACCACCCGGAACGCCAGCAACTGCAGCACCACCGTCGCCACGCCCCAGATGGCGATGTCGCGCACCGAGGTCGAGACCGACAGCGACACCGCCAACGGCACGGCCAGACCCACCAGGATGCCCGCAAAGGCGATGGCGGCGGCCGTATTGCCCTGACGAATCAGGGCGACCTCCTTCCACGGCGTCAGCACGGCATAGACAGTCGCCCCCGCCGCGAGCAGCAGCAGGGTGACGATCAGGTGAATGACCATGACCGGGAAGCCCGAGGCGAAAGCCTGCACCTCGGCGCTGGAAAGGACGTTCGACAGGGACGGATCCATACCCAGACGCCTTGCCCGATTGTCGCCCCAATCCGCAAGCGCGGCCGGGACACAGTGCGTGACATTATGTGTCGAGGGTTGTGTCTCCTCCCCATTTCATGGGGAGGTGGCTCGAAGCGAAGCGGAGAGACGGAGGGGCTCTTCAACACACCACCAGCGCCCGTGGGACTTCAAAAGCCCCTCCACCGCTTCGCGGTCCCCCTCCCCACGGCGTGGGGAGGAGACGACGGCTCAGGCCGCCTCAGCCCCCGCCGCCTGCTCCGCCTTCCTGAGCGTGCTGGCGCGAACCTTCTCGCTCTCGGACTTCAACTGACCGCAGGCGGCCAGGATGTCCCGGCCGCGCGGGGTGCGGATCGGGCTGGCGTAGCCGGCCTTGTTCAGGATGGCGGCGAAACGCTCGATGGTCTTCCAGTCCGAGCATTCGTATTCGACGCCCGGCCAGGGGTTGAACGGGATCAGGTTGATCTTGGCCGGGATGCCCTCGATCAGCTTCAGCAAGGCCCGCGCCTCTTCCGGGCTGTCGTTGACGCCCTTCAGCATGACGTATTCGAACGTCACCCGCCGCGCGTTCGACAGGCCCGGATAGGCCCGGATGCCCGCCATCAGCTGTTCGAGATTGTATTTCTTGTTCAGCGGCACCAGCACGTCACGCAGCGCGTCGTTGGTGGCGTGCAGGCTGATGGCCAGCATGGCCGCCGTGCGCGTGCCCAGGGCGTCCAGTTGCGGCACCACGCCGCTGGTCGAGACCGTGATCCGGCGACGCGACAGGGCGATGCCCTCATTGTCCGAGATGATGTCGATGGCGTCGGCGACATGGTCCAGATTGTAGAGCGGCTCGCCCATGCCCATGAAGACGATGTTCGACAGGCGGCGGTCTTCCTTGGGCGAGGGCCATTCCTCCAGATCGTCGCGGGCGACCTGGACCTGGGCCACGATCTCGGCGGCGGTCAGGTTGCGGACCAGCTTTTGCGTGCCGGTGTGGCAGAAGGTGCAGTTCAGGGTGCAGCCGACCTGGCTGGACACGCACAGGGCGCCGGCCCGGCCGACGTCAGGGATGTAGACGGTTTCGATCTCGATGCCCGGCGCGGTGCGGATCAGCCATTTGCGGGTGCCGTCCTTGGACACCTGGCGTTCGACGATCTCGGGCCGGGCCAGGGTGAAATGCTCAGCCAACTTGGCCTGCATGTCCTTGGCCACATTGCTCATGGCCGCAAAGTCAGTGACGCCATAGTGGTGGATCCAGCCCCACACTTGGCTGGCGCGCATCTTGGCCTTTTCAGGCGGACAGACGTTGGCGTCGATCAAGGCCTGGCGCAGGCCCGCGCGCGTCAGACCGCTGAGGTTGACGGGAGCCTTGACGGCGGGGGCGTTCGAGACGCGCGAAAGGTCGAGCGTGATGCTCAAGGCGGCGATCCTGCGTGAGGTTTAGCCGGCCTATATAGCACGTATCCCGGCGATTGCATGGCCGGGGCGGATTCGACGGCTTTAGAGGCCCACGTCCCAGACGCCGGCGTCGCGCATCCGGGTCTCGCGCGCCTCTTCCGCCCGGCCACCCATGTCCTTGGCCATGCCGCGGATGGCCGTAGAGACGGTGGCCTTGTGGACGCCCGGCACGATGGCGTGGGCGAATGCGGCGGCGGCCAGACCCAGCAGTTTGAAGCCGAACCCGGCCGAGGCGACCATATGCTGCAGATAGGTTTCCTCGACCTCGCGCGGGTGGTCGCGGAACAGACGGTCGAAGGGCGTCGAGCCCGAACGGCGGCGGTCGATCGTCGTCTGGCTCATGGCGGCGGCCTTCCCTGTTTCGTCGCGCCTATGGTCACGCCGTACGGCGCCGGACGCAACCCCTATCGCGATCTGTTCATTCGGCATGTTCAACGCGCGCCAACCCCCGTCAGACCCATCGTCAGAAGCGAAAACTCGGTTTAGGGTCGCGGTTCGATCAAGGAATTGCTCATGCCGATCCGCACCCCGATCCGCCGCCAAGCCGTCTCATCCCTAGCCGTCGCCCTGGCCCTGCTGGCCTCGGCGGCGCCGGTGCTGGCCCAGTCGAGCGCTGCGGGTTTGCCCTATGATGCGCGGCGCGGCGTGTTCACCTTCTCGTCGGGGCTGGAGGGTTCTCTGCCGGCGGTGGTGCAGGTCACGACCCTGGGCCAGTCGCGCGGCCCAAGCTCGGATTCGACCGATCCCAAACCCTATGCCTCCGGCTCCGGCGTCATCCTCGATGCGGCCGAGGGCCTGCTGATCACCAACAATCACGTGGTCGAGGGCGGGCGCAAGTTCACCGTCGACCTGACCGACGGCCGCCTGTTCGACGCCGTCCTGGTGGGGGCGGACAAGGCCACCGACATCGCCGTGCTGCGGATCGTGCCCGACGGCCGGCCGCTGAACCTGAAACAGGTCCAGACGGTGGATTCCGACACCCTGCGCACCGGCGACCTGGCCTTTGCGGTCGGCTATCCGCTGGGCCTGGACCAGACCCTGACCATGGGCGTCATCTCGGGCCTGAACCGATCCGGCCTTGGCGACGCGGTCGAGGACTATATCCAGACCGACGCGGCCGTGAACTCGGGCAACTCGGGCGGCCCGCTGCTGGACAGCCGGGGCCGGCTGATCGGCATCAACACCTCCATCCTGTCGGGCGGTCTGGGCGGCGGCAACGACGGCATCGCCTTCGCCGTGCCGACGCGGATCATGTTGTATGTCGCCGACCAGCTGAAGAAGAACGGCGAGGTCAAGCGCGGCGAGACGGGCGCCATCTTCGGCTCGCTGAACGCCGAGCGGGCGCGCGAGCTGCACCTGGGCATCGTGCGCGGCGCAGTCGTCGCCGATGTCGCGCCGGGATCGCCGGCCGAGCACGCGGGCCTGCGCCACAACGACGTCATCACCCGCATCCAGGGCCGCCCCGTCGCCAACGCCGGTTCGGTCAACGCCACGATCGGCATCGCCGCGCCCGGCTCGGACCTCAGCGTTTCCTATCTGCGCGGCGGCCGCGACGCCACGACCAGCCTGTCGGTCGAGAACCCCGTGGATCAGCCCGTGGTCGTCGGCGCCCAGTCTGTGCTGGCCTATGGCGCGACGCTGCGAAACCAGGACGGCGGCGCCCAGGTCGTCGCCGTCACCGCTGGATCGCCCGCCGCCCAGGCCGAGCTAACGGCCGGCGACCTGATCACCGCCATCGGCGGCGCAGCCGTGGCTGACGCCCAAGCGGCCGCCACCGCCCTTCAGGGCGCGACAGGCTCGGTCGAGGCGACCGTGCTGAGGAATGGAGAAACCCTGAACCTGAACCTGACCCTGTCGCTCTAGGCGGCGGGACTCCAGGCCGGGTCAGGGCGTCCTGACGCTGTCGGGCAGAGGTCCAGACAGCGAAACGCCCGCCTTGCCAGGGAGGGGGAGGGGAAAGGCAGGGCGGGCGCTCGCTTGGAGGAAGCATCGGCCGCCGGAGCCCTTCGTGGAAACATCCAGGGGAGCTGGGGGGGCTGTTCAGGATCCGGGACGCTTCCGAACTCCGACGAGCCGATGATCGATATTTCGTCGCCCAACCGGGCGGGCGAAGGACCGAAACGGGGCCATTTCGTGTCTGCGTCGTTTTCCTTGCGCCCACTGGCGCCGGGCCGCCTCGTCCTTAAGTTGAGGGGCATGAGCCTGAACCCTCACGAGGCGGCGCCCACCGCTGGCCCCGTCTTCTTCGATCGCCGCGAACTGGACCCGATCCTGCGGGTCTATGGCCGCATGGTCGCGCAAGGCGAATGGCGCGACTACGGCATCGTGGGTCACAAGGATTTCGCCGAGTTCGCCGTCTTCCGCCGCTACGGCGACGCCCCGCTCTATCGCATCGAAAAACGCCCGGCTTTGCAAGGCCGCCAAGGCCAGTGGGCCGTCATCGGCGAAGGCGGCCAGATCCTGCGCCGTGGCCGCGACCTGGCCCAGGTGCTGCGGGTCTTCGACGGCCGCAAGTTCCAGGTCGTGGATTAGGCAAAAAGAAAGGGCCCCGAGAGGGGCCCTTTCCATATCCGTCTTGCGACAGACCTTAGTTCCGGTTGCCGCCCATGAAGGCCAGCAGGAATTGGAACAGGTTCACGAAGTTGATGAACAGGCTCAGCGCGCCGAAACCCGTGGCCACGCCCATCGCGTTCTGGTCGCCGCCCAGGGCGTAATAGGTCATCTTCAGACGCTGGGTGTCGTAGGCGATCAGGCCCGCGAAGATCAGCACGCCAAGACCCGAGATGATCAGGTAGAAGGTGCCCGACTGCAGGAACATGTTCACCACCGAGGCGATGATCAGGCCGATCACGCCGAAGATCAGGAAGGTGCCCATGCCGGTCAGGTCCTTCTTGGTGGTGTAACCCACCAGGCTGAGACCGCCGAAAGCCGCCGCCGTGACCAGGAAGGTCGAGGCCAGCGAGGCGCCGGTGTAGCGCAGGAAGACGATGCCAAGGCCCGCGCCGATGGTGGCGACCACAGCCCAGTAGAGCAGGTTCACGCCCTTGGCCGACGGGTTCTTCATGAAGAACATCGAACCGAACAGCATCACCAGCGGCGAGAACTGCACGATCATGCCCAGCATGGTCAGGCCGATCCGGCCGTCCGCCGTCTGGACGAACAGAAGTTGCTGCACGGCCGGCACATTGCCGGTGACGTAGGCCAGGGCGGCGGCGACCACCAGGCCCAGGGCCAGTTTGTTGTAGACGCCCAGCATGAAGCTGCGCAGGCCGGCGTCGACCGACATGTCGGCCGTCTGCGGCAGAGGACGGGCGTAGCCGTTGTTGAAATCGCTCATGGCGACGAACTTTCTCCGATTGGCCGGAGAGGCTTCTCCGGTCACAGGGTTTGAATATCGTGAGCCTAGGGCTCCGCTGCAAGGAAAACCGGACTTGGAGGCCGTTGTTCCTGCCGCTACCTTCGGTCGCATGCTTCGCCTGTTCACCGCCCTGACCCTGCCGCCCGATGTCGGAGAGACGCTGAAGCGGCGCCAATCCGGCCTGCCCGGCGCGCGCTGGCGGCCCTTGGACGTCCTGCACGTCACGCTCAGCTTCTATGGCGAGACCGACGAACGCAGCGCCGACGACCTGGCGTCGGAGTTGGCGCGTATCACCGGCGGCCCGTTCGAGATCGCGCTGAAGGGCGTCGGCTGCTTCGGCGACGATCACCGCAGCCATACGCTGTGGGCCGGGGTCGAGACGCCCAACGAGCGGCTGTCGGTGCTGGCCGGGCGCTGCAAATCGGCGGGCGAGCGGGCCGGGATCAAGATGGAGGCGCGCACCTACAAGCCGCACGTGACCCTGGCCTATCTGAAGACCCAGACCAATCCCGACCGCATCGGCGCCTGGATGGCCGGGCACAATCTGCTGCATTCGCCGCCGATCCGCATCGACCGCTTCGGACTGTATTCCAGCGTCCTGACTGACAGCGGCAGCCATTATGAGCTGGAGCGGGAGTATCTGCTGTGAGCCCCAATCAGGACTGGGCCGCCTACGCCGTCCCGCCCCATGTCGTTCTGGGTCCGACGCTGGAGACCGAGCGGTTGATCCTGCGACCGCCGGCGGTCGAGGACTTTCCGCGCTGGGCCGAGTTCATGGCCGATCCCGAGACCGCCCGCTTCATCGGCGGGGTCCAGCCCGCACCCAATGTCTGGCGCATGATCTGCACCGTCGCCGGCATGTGGGCCCTGACCGGCGAAGGCATGTTCTCCATCCTGGAGAAGTCCACCGGCCTGTGGCTGGGCCGGATCGGGCCGCTGCATCCCTATGGCTGGCCCGGCCGCGAAGTGGGCTGGAGCCTGCATCGCGACGCCACCGGCAAGGGCTATGCGGTCGAGGCCGCCGCCGCGACGATGGATTACGCCTTCGACGTTCTGGACTGGGACGACGTGATCCACTGCATCGATCCCGAGAACCTGGCCTCGGCGGCGGTGGCGGCGCGGCTGGGATCGCGCAATCGCGGACCAGGCGTTCTGCCCGAACCGCTTCAGGATCACGCCGTCGATCTGTGGGGCCAGACGCGCGCGGAATGGGCGGTCAATCGGTCGCGCTTGAAGCGGTAAAGGCAACCGATCGCGCCGATGCGTCGTATCCCCTGCAAACCGAACGAGGATACGCCCATGTTTCGCGCCAGCCTGATCGCCGCCTCCGCCGCCCTGGCCTTCCTGCCCTCCACGGCTTTCGCCCAGGCGCAAAGCGTCGATCTGAACCGCTTCGACGGCCGCTGGTTCGAGATCGAGCGCAATCACAACACTGTCCAGAAGGACTGCAACCGCGCCCAGATCGACTTCACCCCGCGCGACGCCGCCGACCGCTACGCCATCGACGTGACCTGCACCCGCCGCAACGACGGCAAGGTCGAGGTGCTGCGCGCCAACGCCCGCGTCACCGACACCACCACCAACGCCAAGTTCAGGTTCAGCCTGACCGGCCTGCTCAGCTTCGGCGGCCTGGCCGGCCAGAACTACTGGGTCTACGACCACGCGCCGGATTACAGCTGGGCCATCATGGGCCTGCCGGACAAGTCGAACTGGTGGATCTGGCACCGCAATCAGAATGCGTCGCAGGCGGAGCGGGACCGCATCCTGGCCCGCGTCCGCGCCCTGGGCTTCAGCACCGGCCGCCTGGTCCATACCGGCCTGTAAAGGCGACGCTTGCGATGGGAACGTAGGCGGAACATAAGCTGTCGGCATGTCCGCCGTCGCCCATCTCGAACTCGTCTTCAGCCGTCCCGAGACCACATTCTCGGTCACGCGTGGGGCTGCGCGACTGATGATGGACATGGGCTATGCGCCGCTGCTGGAAGTCTGCCTGCCGAACGGCCGCCGCGCCGACGTCATGGCCATCGGGCGCAAGGGCGACATCGTCATCTGCGAGGTCAAGTCGGGCGTCGACGACTACCGCGTCGATCGCAAATGGCATGAGTACGGGCCGTTCTGCGACGCCTTCTATTTCGCCGTCGCGCCCGAGTTTCCGCAAGACATCCTGCCCAACGAGCCGGGCCTGATCGTCGCCGACGGCTTCGGCGGGGCGGTGTTGCGCGAGGCGCCGGCGATGGCTCTGGCGCCCGCACGACGCAAAGCCCTGACCCTTGCGTTCGCCCGTCTGGGCGCGATGCGGACGATGCGCGACTAAAGGCGGCGGAAGACGGCGGCGGCGAAACCGTCGGCGATCAGCTGCGCCTCGACCTCGGCCAAGGGTTCGATGACCACCCCCTTGCCGCCCGTCGCATGGATGATCCGCTCGCCGTCGATCACCAAGGCCGAATGGCCGGTCCAGTCGTGATCGCCGTTCGGCGCCAGCCACACGGCGATGTCGCCGCGACGGGCGTCGGAGGCCGACACCGTATGTCCGAGTTGGGCCTGCGCGTCCGACCGGCGCGGACCGGGCAGGCCGCACGCCAACAAGGCCTGCTGCACCAGACCGGAACAGTCGGTGGAGATCGAAGACCGGGCGCCCAACTCATGCGGGCGACCCAGCAACCGTGCGGCCACGGCGACCAGATCGGTCTCGAAATCGCCGACAGGCCGCAAAGCGTCCTCGGCCAGACCCGCCTTCACGTCGATCACCAGAGCATTCAGCGGCAGGGCCGCGTCCACGGCGGCGACGCGATAGGTCGCCAGCGGCGCGCCGCTCGACAGACTGTCCAGCACGACCCAGCCGACCACGCCGTCGCGACGCGCCCGACCCCAGGCCCGGCCGTTCGACCGGTCCAGAACGTCGAAGATTTCGCCGTACAGCAACTGGTCGATCCGTCCGGCGTCGTCAGACAGGATGTCCGCCACGGCCACGCGGCAATGCATGGCCTCGGTCGCGCGATAGGCCTCGGCGCGCACCAGCCCTTCCAGCGCCTGTTCGGCGAGGTCGGGGCGAGCAAGGCGGTCGCCGGGCGGAAGAAGATCGAGAACGTCTGTCAACGTGAACTCGCGTGATTGAGCCCACAGCCTTATCCCCCGATGGCTTAGGGGCCGTTAACGCGCGTCGCTTTTGCGAAAGAAAATCAACAGAACCGCGTTCTCAGATAGTGGAAGCAAGCCCTCAACGCCTGCGCCTCGCCACCTTCGGGGAAGCCGGGTCGGGCGCGGGGGTTCCAGGCGAAGATGTCCATGTGCCCCCAGGCGCCGGTGGTCGGGGCGAACTTTTGCAGGAACAGGGCGGCGGTGACGGATCCGGCCTGGGCCCAGGCGGAGGAATCGTTCTTCAGATCGGCGATCTCTGTATCCAGAGCTGCGCGATAACCGGCCCACAGCGGCATCCGCCACAGGGGGTCGCGCACCTGCCCCGCCGCGGCCAGCAGACCGGCGGCCAAGACCTCGTCGTCGGTGTAGAGGGGCGGCAGGTCCGGCCCCAGCGCGACCCGCGCCGCCCCGGTCAGGGTGGCGAAATCCAGCGTCAGGTCCGGTTGGTGCTCGCCAGCCCGGGTCAGGGCGTCGGCAAGGATCAGTCGCCCCTCCGCGTCCGTATTGCCGATCTCGATCGTCAGACCTTTGCGGCTGTTCAGGATGTCGCCGGGCCGGAAGGCGTCGGCGGACACCGCATTCTCGACCGCCGCCACAATGACCACCAGCCGCACGGGCATGTCCGCCTGCATCACCAGTCGCCCCAGGGCCAGGGCGTGGGCGGAGCCGCCCATGTCCTTCTTCATGTTGCGCATCCCTGCGGCGGGCTTCAGGTCCAAGCCGCCCGTGTCGAACACCACCCCCTTGCCGACCAGGGCGACCAGCGGCAGGTGGGTCCGGTCCAGCTTCCAGCCGATCTCGATCAGGCGCGGCGCCCGATGCGGGGCGGCCGCGCGCCCGACGGCGTGAACGGCCGGATAGTTTTCCTCCAGCAGGGCGTCGCCGGTCGTCACCGCGATGGCGGCCCCGGCGCTTTCGGCGATCTCGCGGGCGATGGTTTCGATCTGCAGCGGCCCCATGTCGGCAGCCGGCGTATCGACCATCTCGCGCGCCAGGGCGCAGGCGGCGGCGATGCGCGAAATCTCGGCGACATCCACCCCGTCCGGCGCAACCAGCCGCACGGGCGCCCGATCCGGCCGGGCCTTGTAGCGGTCGAACACATAGGCCCCAAGCAGGAAGGCCAGGGTCGTCAGTTCCGCGTCCTCAGCCGCCACCTCAAGCCGATACAGGCCGCCTGGCAGCCGGGCCGAAAACCCCCGCACGCTCATCGGATCGAAAGTCGTTCCGGCTCCGACCAAGACCTGGGCGACCTCGCCGTCCGCGCCTGGCACGACCAAAAGCTGACCCGCCTTGCCCTCGAACCCGTGCAACTCGCCCCAGCGGCGGGACGCACCGTCCAGCGCTCCGCCCGGCTGAACGAAGCGGATCGGGATCGCGCCGTCGCCGTCTTGGGTGGAAACCAGCAGGGGATGCGAGATGGACATGCGGCCCTCGAAACGAAGTTAACCATCAGTTGACGTGAACAGGCGACCCTAGAGGCAAGACCCAAGGACCGCCTGGACCCGCCCCATGTCGCGCATGCCCGCCCTTCTCGCAACCGTCGCCCTGATCGCCCTGTCCGGCGGACCGGCCCTGGCGGCCGACCCCACGCCGGCTACGATGGCCCAGACGCGCGCGCCGTCGTCTGCGGCGGTTCGGGCCACCTATGACCGGATGGACGCCCTGTCGCGCTCAGTCTTCTGGGCGTCGGAGCAGCAGGCCGATCCGACCGATGCGACAGCCGGCGTAAAACTGGCCCAGGCCTTGCGCGAACTGGGCCGCTACGACCAGGCCGCCGAGGCCGCCCAGGCGACCCTGACCGTCCAGCCGAACAATCTCGACGCCCTGCTGGAGCTGGGTCGCGCCCATATCGCGCGGGGCCAGGCCTTCTATGGCGTGGCCCCGTTGGAACAGGCCCGCAATCAGGCGCCGCGCGACTGGCGCGCTTACTCCCTGCTGGGCGTGGCCTATGAACAGGTGCGCCGCACCGACGACGCCCGCGCGGCCTGGAACCAGGCCCTGGCCCTGTCGCCCGACAACCCCGATGTCCTGACCAACGCCGCCACCGCAGCCCTGACCCAGGGCGATGCGCCGGGCGCCGAGACCCTGCTGCGCCGCGCCGTCGCCCAGCCGACCGCCTCGGCCAAGGTGCGCCAGAACCTGGCCATGGTGCTGGGCCTGCAAGGCAAGATGGGCGAGGCCGAACAGATCCTGCGCCGCGAACTGCCGCCCGAACAGGCCGAGCAGAACCTGCAATGGCTGCGCGCGCGCGGCACGGCCGGCGCCGCGTCGTCCAGCGGCGGCGCACCGGCGAACACGCCGACGACCGACACGGCCCGCACCTGGAATTCGCTGCAAGGCGGCTGATCCGCCCGTTGCGGTCGGGCCGCGCGCGTGGTGGATGAGGCCATGACCTCCCTCCCCACGCCCCCCGCCTACCAGGCCTTCCTGTTCGACATGGACGGCACCCTGATCACCTCGACCCTGGCCGCCGAGCGGGTCTGGACCCGCTGGGCCGGACGTCACGGCCTGGATGTTCCGGCCCTGCTGTCGGTCATGCACGGGGTGCGGGCCATCGACACCATCCGCAACCAGAACCTGCCCGACATCGACCTGGACGCCGAGGTCGCCTGGGTCGAGCGGGGCGAGATCGAGGACGTGGAGGGCGTCGCCCCGATCGCCGGCGCCATCGACTTCGTCAAACGCCTTCCGCCCGACCGCTGGGCCGTGGTGACTTCCGCGTCCGTCTCCCTGGCCCGCGCCCGGCTGAAGGCGGCCGGCGTGACCCCGCCCGCCGTCATGATCACTGCCGAGGACGTCGAACGCGGCAAGCCCGACCCCGCCGGCTACTTGAAGGCCGCCGCCACCCTGGGCTTCGCCATCGCCGACTGCCTGGTGTTCGAGGACGCCGGGGCGGGGATCAAGGCGGGCGAGGCGGCCGGCGCCGACGTGATTGTCGTCACCGCCGCCTGGACCCATCCGCTTGAGACGGATCACCCCAAACTGGCGAACTATGCGGATGCCGGGCTTGAGGTCGGGGCGGACGGGACGCTGACGTTTAAGGTCTGACACATCATTTTCCCTCCCCGTTCCGGGGAGGGAGAGGGTTCCTGCGACTTCCCCCAGGCCCTTACGCATCCTATCTTCGCCGCATGATCGACGACCTCTACAGCGCGCGCATCCTGACGCTGGCGGCAAACCTGCCGCATGCGGGCCGGTTGCCTGCGCCGCAAGGCACCGGCGAGCGGGTGGCGAAACTGTGTGGATCGCGCGCGACGGTGGATGTGACGCTGGACGACCAGGGCCGTGTCGCCGGCTTCGCCCAGGACGTGAAGGCCTGCGCTCTGGGTCAGGCGGCGGCCGGGGTGCTGGGCCAGCACGTGCTCGGCGTGTCGGTCGATGAACTTCGGGATGCCCGCGATGCCATGTTCGCCATGCTGAAATCCGGCGGCGACGGCCCCACCGGCCGGTTCGAGGATCTGCGTCTGTTGAAACAGGTCGCGGACTACCCCGCCCGTCACGCCTCGACGCTAGTCTCCATCGACGCGACAGTGGAAGCGGTGAATGCGGCGCTGAGCGCCCGAACTCGTCTCGCCGGCGCGGCCTGAGGGGCACGACCGGTTGATCCCCCTGCGATGACGGGGGATAAGCGCGGCGAACCCATCCAGCCCCCGGCGAAGGGACATATGTCTCTCTATGAACGAGGCGTGCGCGCGGCCCATCGGGGCTACAAGCTGACGCTGTCCCCCCTGATCGGCCAGCAGTGCCGGTTCCTGCCGACCTGTTCGGACTATGGGCGCGACGCCCTGATCCAGCACGGACCGGTCAAGGGGGGATGGCTCACTGTGCGCAGGGTCTGTAAATGCCATCCCTTCGGCGGGTCGGGATACGACCCGGTCCCGCCTGCCCCGGTCCCGCCTGCAAAGACTGACACATGATCGATCTGAAATTCCCCGACGGCGCGGTTCGCCAATATCCCGAAGGCTCCACGGCGCGCGACGTCGCGACCTCGATCTCGCCGTCGCTGGCCAAGAAGGCGGTCCTGGCCGAGCTGAACGGCGAGCAGCGCGACATGAGCCGGGTGCTGGAGACGGGCGGCGACTTCCGCCTGATCATGCGCGACGATCCCGCCGCCCTCTATACGATCCGTCACGACACGGCCCACGTCCTGGCGGAGGCGGTCCAGACCCTGTTCCCCGGCACCCAGGTCACCATCGGCCCGGCCATCGAGGACGGCTTCTACTATGACTTCTTCCGCGAAGAGCCCTTCTCGACCGACGACTTCGCCGCCATCGAAAAGGAGATGGGGCGGATCGTCGACCGCGACGCCAAGTTCGAGCGCGAGGTCTGGGAGCGCGACGAGGCGATCCAATTCTTCGAGGCGCGCGGCGAGAAGTTCAAGGCCGAGCTGATCCGCGACCTGCCGGGGACCGAGACCATCACCCTCTATAAGCAGGGCGACTGGATCGACCTGTGCCGGGGCCCGCACTTCCCCTCGACCCGCCACGTCGGCAAGGCGTTCAAACTGACCAAGCTGGCCGGCGCCTATTGGCGGGGCGACAGCAAGCGCGAGCAGCTGCAGCGCATCTACGGAACTGCCTGGGCGACCAAGGAGGATCTGGACGCCCACCTGCTGCGTCTTGAAGAGGCCGAGAAGCGCGACCACCGCAAGGTCGGCAAGGCCATGGAGCTCTTCCACATGCAGGAAGAGGGCCGGGGCATGGTCTTCTGGCACCCCAAGGGCTGGGTCCTGTGGCGCGTGCTGGAGGCCTATATGCGCCGCCGTCTGGACGCCGCCGGCTATGTCGAGGTCAAGACGCCCCAGGTTCTGGACCGCAAATTCTGGGAACAGAGCGGCCACTGGGACAAGTACCGGCCCAATATGTTCGTCTGCGAGACGGTCGAGGGCGAGGAACTGAGCCTGAAGCCGATGAACTGCCCGGGCCACGTGCAGATCTTCGACCAGGGCCAGCGGTCCTATCGCGAACTGCCGCTGCGCATGGCCGAGTTCGGCGCCTGCCACCGCTATGAGCCGTCGGGATCCCTGCACGGCCTGATGCGGGTGCGCGGCTTCACCCAGGACGACGCCCATATCTTCTGCCGCGAGGACCAGATCGTCGAGGAGACGGCCGAGTTCATCAAACTGGCGCGCAGCGTCCACGCCGACCTGGGGATGGAGACCGCCTATATCAGCCTGGGCACCCGCCCCGAGAACCGCGCCGGCACCGACGAGTTCTGGGACAAGGCCGAGGCCCTAATGCTGGAGGCCGCCCGCGCTGCCGGAACCGAGCCGGTCATCACCGACGGCGACGGCGCCTTTTACGCGCCCAAGCTGGACTTCGTGGTCAAGGATGCCATCGGCCGCGAATGGACCTGCGGCACGATCCAGCTGGACTATGTCCTGCCGGAACGGTTGGACGCCACCTACATCGCCGAGGATGGCCAGAAGCACCGTCCGGTCATGCTGCACCGCGCGATCCTGGGCAGCTTCGAGCGGTTCATCGGCATCATGATCGAGAACTACGCCGGCGCCTTTCCGCTGTGGCTGGCCCCGACCCAGGCCGTGGTGGCCACCATCACCTCGGACGCCGACGACTACGCCCGCGACGTCATGGCCAAGTTCAAGGCCGCCGGCCTGCGCACCGAGATCGACCTGCGCAACGAGAAGGTCGGCTACAAGGTCCGCGAACACTCGGTCGGCAAGGTGCCGGTCATCGCCGTCGTCGGCCGCAAGGAGGCCGAAGAAGGCATGGTCGCCATCCGCCGCCTGGGCTCGCAAGCCCAGACCCTGGTCACGATCGACGAAGCCATCCGCATCCTGACCGACGAGGCGACGCCGCCTGACCTGAAGCGGGACCAGGCGGCCGATTGAGGCCGCGCCTTCGCGGTGATTGTCGCCTAGGATAGGGCGTCAGGCCTCAGCACGCTCCCGTGTCTGTCCCGGCAAGGGTCGAAGGGGAGAGCGGGCATGCCCAGCACCATCCTGGTCACGGGCGGCGCCGGCTATGTGGGTTCGCACGCCTGCCTCGCCCTGTCCCAGGCCGGCTTCACGCCGGTGGTCTATGACAATCTGTCGAACGGCCATGCGGCCTTCGTCCAGTGGGGCGACCTTGAGATCGGCGACATCCGCGACGCAGCCCGTCTGGATGCCGTGATCGCCAGACACAGGCCCGTCGCGGTCCTGCATTTCGCCGCCCTGATCGAGGTCGGGGAATCGGTCAAGGCGCCGGGCCGCTTCTACGACAACAATGTCGTCGGGGCCCTGACCCTGATCGAGGCGGCGCGGCGCGGCGGGATCGGGGCGATGGTCTTCTCCTCGACCTGCGCCACCTATGGCGACCCGGTCTATCTGCCGATGGACGAGGCCCATCCCCAGGCGCCGCTGAACCCCTATGGCCGCTCCAAGCTGATGGTCGAACAGGCCCTGGCCGACTATTCGACCTATGCCGGCTTCCGCTCGGTCTGCCTGCGCTATTTCAACGCCGCCGGCGCCGACGAAGAGGCCCGGATCGGTGAGCGCCACCACCCTGAAACCCACGCCATTCCGCTGGCGCTCCAGACGGCGCTGGGCCAGCGTCAGGGGTTCAAGCTGTTCGGCGACGACTACGACACCCGCGACGGCACGGCGGTGCGTGACTATGTCCACGTCACGGATCTTGCCGACGCCCATGTGCGGGCGTTGAAATATCTGCTCGACGGCGGCGAGACGACGGTCTTCAACCTGGGCACCGGCACGGGCACGACGGTCAGGGAGCTGATCGACACCATCCGCCGCACGACCAACCAGCCCTTCCTCGTCGAGACCGCGCCGCGCCGTCCCGGCGACGCCCCCTGTCTGGTGGCCGACAACAGCCGTGCGCGCGAGGTTCTCGGCTGGCGGCCGATGCGGACGTTGGACGACATCGTTCGCACCGCCTGGCGCTGGCATGCCGCCGAGCGGGAGGCGCTTGAGGCCTAGGTCTTCGCAGCCTGCGCACGAAACCGAACAGAGGAACGCAAACCGAACGGATCGCTTGTGATGGGGTGCGCGCCTGCGCCCCATCACAGATTGCGAGACACGACCATGGCCGAGAAGACGCTCGACACCCTGTTCCACGACACGCTCAAGGACATCTATTACGCTGAGCGCAAGATCCTGAAGTCCCTGCCCAAGATGGCCCGCGCGGCGCAATCGCCCGAGCTGAAGGCCGCATTCGAAAAGCACAAGGGCCAGACCGAGGGCCAGATCGAACGCCTGCAACAGGTCTTCGAACTGATCGGCAAACCCGCGCGCGGCAAGACCTGCGACGCCATCGAGGGCATCCTGGCCGAGGGCGAGGAGATCATGGACGAATACAAGGATACGCCCGCCCTCGACGCCGGCCTGCTGGCCGCCGCCCAGGCGGTCGAACACTATGAGATCACCCGCTATGGCACGCTGAAGCGCTGGGCGCTGGTGCTGGGCATGAAGGACGCCGCCGCCCTGCTGGACGAGACCCTGCAGGAGGAATCCCAGACCGACGAAGACCTGACCGGCATCGCCGACGCCGCGGTCAACGCCGACGCGATGAAGACGGCCTGACCCTCGGTGGAGGCGGTTTCGCAACCGCCTCCACACTTCCTCTTGGCGTCGAAAGATACGATACCGGACACAAATAGCGATAAAGACTAGTGTTCACCGTATGTTAGGCGATCGTCATCGAAGCTGGCTCTCTGACCTTGGAGAGCGATCCGATGATCCAGCCCCAATCCGCCGCAGGCCGCCCGGTTCTGCAATACGTGATTGCCGCTGGCTATATGCGTTACCTGCTGATCGCCAGTTGGGCGCTTGCCTTGGGCACGGTCACGGGCTGGCGGGAAGCCTTGGCCTGGTTTTGCGCCGCCACGTCCATCGGCATGGTCCGAACCTTCGTGGAACGCCGCCTGGTGCTATCGGATCGCCGACTTCACGACCGCATCAAGCTGACGATCGCGACCGTATCCTGCATCGCCTGGGCGGCCGCGCCGCTATTGGCCTTCGTTCATGGCGGCGCCTATGGCGTGCCTTTGGGCGTCGGTCTTCTGATGGCGGGTTACGTGCTGGTCTTCACCCAGATGCGCGCCGCGCCGCGAGAAGCGGTGATCGTCTCGGCGCCCTATTCCATCGTGACGGTCTTGCTGCTGATCAGCCTATGGGGCGATCCGGGCTTTTGGGTCATGCTCGGCATGGTCCCCGTCCTGGCGCTGGCCTTGTTCATCAAGGTCGTCATCACCCAGATGAAGGACGGCGACCTTGAGGCCGTGAACCGTCGGCAGGCCGAACTGATCGCCGAGCTGGAAATCGCTCGCGATCGCGCCGACGCCGCCAGCGCCGCCAAGTCCAACTTCCTGGGCGTCATCTCGCACGAGCTGCGCACGCCGATGAACGGGGTGCTGGGGGCGGCGCAACTGCTTCAGATGTCCGAACTCAGCGACCGTCAGAAGGAATTCGTCGGCGTGATCCGCGCTTCGGGCGAGGGGCTGATGGTGCTGCTGAACGACATCCTGGACATCACCAAGATCGAGTCCGGCAAGATGGAACTCGACATCGACGATATCGAGACTGACACGCTGATGGCCCGGCTGACGGGGCCGTTCAAGGCCCAGGCCGAGGCGCGCGGCCTGACTTTCGCGACCGAGATCCGAGGCGATCTTCCGCCCCTTCTGAAGATGGACCCGCTGCGCCTGGCCCAGGTCACGCATAATCTTCTGGCCAATGCGATCAAGTTCACGACGCAAGGCGAGGTTCGCCTGGTCGTCGAAAGCGAACCCCGCGCCGACGGCCGCATCGCCCTGGGGATCAGCGTCGTCGATTCGGGCATCGGCATCGCCGCCGACGATCTGTCGCGCCTGTTCCAGCCCTTCTCCCAGGTGGACGGGTCGTCCACGCGCAAGTTCGGCGGCACCGGCCTGGGCCTCAGCATCTGCCAGCGCCTGGCCGTTCTGATGGACGGCGAGATCACAGTGACGTCGATCCCCGGCCAGGGATCGACCTTTACCCTTCACGCCACCTTCGACGCGGCCCCGATCGAAGCCGCACGCATCGCCGCCTGATCAGTCGCGCAGCAGTTCGTTGACGCCGGTCTTGGCCCGCGTCTGGGCGTCCACCCGCTTGACGATGACGGCGCAGTACAGCGACGGCCCGCCGTTGGGATCAGGCAGAGCGCCCGGCACCACGACCGAATAGGCCGGCACCTCGCCGCGGAAGACTTCGCCCGTCGCCCGGTCCACGATCTTGGTCGAACCGGACAAATAGACGCCCATGGCCAGGACCGCGCCCTCGCGCACGATCACGCCCTCGGCGACCTCGGCCCGAGCGCCGATGAAACAGCCATCCTCGATGATGGTCGGATTGGCCTGCAGCGGCTCCAGCACGCCGCCGATGCCTGCGCCGCCCGACAGGTGGACGTTCTTGCCGATCTGGGCGCACGAGCCGACCGTGGCCCAGGCGTCGACCATCGAACCCTCGTCCACATAGGCGCCAATGTTCACGAACGACGGCATCAGCACGACATTCTTGGCGATATAGGCGCCTTGGCGGACGATGGCGCCGGGCACCGAGCGGAAGCCGGCGGCCTGATAGTCGGCGGCGGCCCAGTCGCCGAACTTGTTGGGCACCTTGTCCCAATAGGGACCGACGCCGGGCGCGTGGCTGGTCGGGCCGCGGTCGCCGGCGCGCATGATCTGGTTGTCGTTCAGGCGGAAGGACAGCAGCACCGCCTTCTTCAGCCATTGATGCGTGGTCCAGACGCCGTCGTCGCCGCGCGAGGCGACGCGCGCCTGGCCGGAATCCAGCAGGGCCAGCGCCGTTTCGACGGCGTCGCGGACCTCGCCGTGGGTGGCGGCGGAGACCTCGGCGCGCTGTTCCCAGGCGGCCTCGACGACGGATTCGAGATGCGACAGATCGGTCATGCGGCGTCCTTGAAGGTCAGGTCGGAGAGGAAGTCGAGAAGATCGGGGGCCACATGGTCGATGTGGTCGCCCAGCGGCTTGCCGTGGCCGTCACCGATCAGGACCGTGGCCATGCCCAGAGCCTTGGCCGGCTCCAGGTTCTTGGGCGTGTCCTCGAAGAAGGCGGCCTGGTGCGGATCGATGTCGAACCGTTCCAGCATCCGGCGGAAGGTGGCGGGGTTGGGCTTGGGCGTCAGGTCGCCGTCCTCGATGGCGAAGACGTCGGCGAAACAGTCGGCGATCCCGATCCGCTCCAGCACCCGGTGCGCATAGTCGCGCGCGCCATTGGTGAAGACATAGGACCGTCCCGGCAGGATTTTCAGCCGTTCCGCCAGGCGCGGATTGGGTTCGACCCCATCCAGCGGCACATCGTGCACCTCATGCAGGAACCGCTCGGTATCGACCGCATAGTTGGCCATCAGACCGGCCAGGGTGGTGCCGTGCTCGTCCAAGAACTGGCGCTGCATCGCCGCCGCCGCCTCGGGCTCCAGCCCCACGGCCTCGACGACGAAGGCGTTGATCCGCGCCTGGACCAGCCGCATCAGCCCCTGCTCGCGCGGATACAGGGTGTCGTCCATGTCGAACACCCAGGCCCGCACATGCCCAAGGGATGCAGAATGGGGATCGCTCAAGACGCCTTCACCAGGGTGCCGGCGCCGAATTCGGTGAACAGCTCGACCAGCATGGCGTGGGGCCGACGACCGTCCAGGATGACCACGGCCTCGACGCCCGCGCGCACGGCCGCCATGGCCGTCTCCAGCTTGGGGATCATGCCGCCGTGGGCGACGCCGCTGTCGATCAAGGCCTGCGCCTCCTCCAGCGTCATCTGGCGAATGATGTCGCCGTCCGCGCCCTTGACCCCCGGCACGTCGGTCAGCAGCAGCATCCGCTTGGCGTTCAGCGATCCGGCGATGGCGCCCGCCACCGTGTCCGCATTGACGTTGTAGGTCTGTCCGTCCTCGGCCACGCCGATCGGAGCGATGACCGGGACCCAGTCCTCGGTCTCCGACGCGATAAGGCCCTTGATCAGCTTGGGATCGACCTTGGTCGGTTCACCGACATAGCCCAGGTCCACCTCGTGCTCGATCATGCTGTCGGGATCGCGTTTGGTCCGGCGCGTCTTCTCGACCGTCAGCAGACCGGCGTCCTTGCCCGACAGACCGACGCCGCGCACGTCCGCCTCCTTGCCGGCCATGGTGATCCAGTGGGCGATTTCTTTGTTCACCGCGCCCGACAGCACCATCTCGGCGACCTCCATCGTCGCCGGATCCGTAACCCGCAAGCCATCGACGAAGCTGGACTTCACCCCCGCCTTTTCCAGCATGGCGCTGATCTGCGGCCCGCCGCCGTGCACCACGACCGGGTTCACCCCCATCAGCTTCAGCAGCACCACATCGGCCGCGAACTGACGCGCCACGGCGCTCTCGCCCATGGCGTGGCCGCCGTATTTGATGACCACGGTCTCGCGGTCATAGACCTGAATATACGGCAAGGCCTCGGCGAGCGTCTTCGCCGTCTCCCAGCTGCGTTCTTCCGACTGGCGTTCTGTTTCGTTCATCACGCGCGCGTGATAGCGGGGGATGGGGGCGGTGTCACGCGAGAAGGGACCGCTATGGGTTCCGAACAACCTGCGATGAGCCGCTGGCTACTCGATCATAGCGTATGTTAGGCCGGTCAAACGCCACAAGCCTCCGCTTCGCGAGATGAACCCGAATGTCCACAACGCCTCGCGAGAAATCTGACCGGCCTTCGATCTGCGTCGACGGCTTCAACCTCGCAGCATCGCAGGGCACCGGGATTGCGACCTACAGTCGAAACCTGCTTGAAGCCGCAGGCCGACTTGGCTTTCGGACAGAGGCTCTTTTCGGACCCACGCTTTCGCCGGCGTCCGTCAAGCCATTCGGCGAGGTCGCGATCCTTGACCCAGAGCGCCCGGCAACACCGCTGCGCTTCATGCAGAAAGTCGAACGAGATGTTCGGACACGCCTGAGCCCGCTAGGCCGGACCGCGCATCCCGTGGCCATCTCCCAGGATGTCATCTGGCCGGGCGGCGCCGCCGCTCGACCCCGGGCGGACCGATTTTGGGCCAGCGACAAGCTCTACTTCCATGCCAGCCGGGCGTTCAAGAAACACGGTCGCGGCACACCTTTGACGTTCGATACGCGCGATGCTCCGGCGCCCAACGTCATGCACTGGACGACCCTGTTGCCGCTGCGCGCCCGCAATGTGCCGAACATCTACACCATCCACGACCTCATACCCCTGCGCCTTCCGCACACGACGCTGCACAACAAGCCTGTATTCATGGCCATGTGCCGGGAAGTCGTGCGCCACGCCGACCACATCGCCGTCGTCTCCGAGGCGACGCGTCAGGATGTCATCCGCATGCTGGGTGTTTCAGAAGACAGAGTCACCAACACCTATCAGGCTGTCAGTCTGCCCAAGGCATTGACAGACAGGCCGGAGCGGGACGTCGTCATCGAACTGGAAGCGACCTTCCAACTCGGCTGGGGCGACTACTTCCTGCATTTCGGCGCCGTCGAACCGAAAAAGAACCTTGGCCGCGTCGTGGAGGCCTATCTGGCGTCGGGCGTGACGACACCGCTCGTGATCGTCGGCGGACGCGGTTGGCTGAGCGAACCAGAGACTGCGCTTCTAGGTCACGTGAAGGCGCTTGGCGGTCCAAGCTCAGATCGCATCCATGTTTATGAGTACATGTCTTTCGCTACCTTGGTCAGCCTGATCCGAGGCGCGAGAGCGGTCCTCTTCCCCTCTCTTTATGAGGGATTTGGGCTACCCGTCCTCGAGGCGATGAGCTTGGGAACGCCCGTTCTCACATCGAACCAGGGCTCGCTTCCTGAAGTAGCAGGCGACGCCGCCTTGCAAGTCGATCCCTACGACGTCGATGCTCTATCCCAGGCGATCCGTATGATCGACTCCGACACCGACTGGCGCGCCGACGCTTCCATTCGCGGCAAGACGCAGGCGGCGCTCTTCAACGATGACGCCTATGACGCAAGGCTGCGAGCGCTTTACGCAAAGGTCGGCGTTTCCGCCTGAACGAACGGACGGCTTTCGGTATTGATCGCCCAGTCCATCACTTCATCGGTCGTCAGGCTTCGCATCCCCGCGAAAAGACGAATGCCGCGCCCTTCCCATTGAGGATTGCGGGTCGGGTCGAAAAGAGCGCGATCGCCCCAACGCGCGAGCAACCGCCCCATTTCTTCTGCGGCGCGCTGTCGTTTGGCTTCCGTGTTGGAATGGCCGCGGCTCAAAGACTCATGATGTCGCAAAACCAGCTCAGGCGCATAGAGGATGGTCCAGCCGGCCGCTCCTGCACGAAGACAGAAATCCACATCGTTGCAGGACACAGCGAAGTTTTCGGCGTCAAACCCGCCGACCTGATCGAAGACCGAGCGACGCATCGCCATAAAGGCGCCGGTGACGGCCGTCGCCGGCCTGCGTCGCACCCAACGATCAAGCGGGCCGCGCTCGTTCGGGCCTTCTCGCAATCCTTCATGCAAAGGCTCGCCGTTGAGCGCGCCCATCACGATGCCCGCGTGCTGAACTCGATCGTTTGGGTATAGAAGCCGCGCTCCAACGACCCCAACACCGTCCACAGACAGAAGTCGGCGAACCTCCAGATCCCAGTTTTCGGACAGCATTTCCATGTCGTTGTTGGCGAACACGACGATCGGCTGTGTTCGCCCTTCGCAGGCGGCGTTGTTTAGGCTTGACCAGTTGAACGGTTCGTCGCGGCGCAGTACCTCCACGCCCCGTGTTCGCCAACAGTCGAGCACCTCCACAGTGCTTACGTCCTGACTTCCATTATCGACGACGACAATATCCACCTCCCCCAAGTCCGATGCTTGGTCGGACAGTGAGGTCAGCATGACGTTAAGAGCCGCACCCTCATCACGCGTGGGAATGACCACGAGTATCCGGCCACAGACCTGCGATTGGTGAACCGGCGGAGAGTCGATTTCCGTTTGAACATGCGGGGTCTGGACACACCCCAGGACCAAGGGAACGTGCCGGACGCCCCCTCTGCCAAACGCATCCTGCAGCGTCGCCAGCATGTCGTGACCGCGGTCCTGATATTCGAAATCGCGATAAAGGACCAAGGCAGGCGGGGTAGGATTGGTCGCAAGGTCCAGCAGATGCGGGGCCGACTGGAGGATTGGACGAGTAGCTCCACTCGCGTCCCTCTCTTCATGATCGCAGTACACAGCGCTCACTTCCTCGTTGAGCGCCCAAAGCAACCAGCCAAGGCAATCCGGCGTCAACACGGTCCCTGCCCTGATCAGGAAGACCGGAGTTGAGGAGGTCGCCAGCGCACCTTGCAGAGGAGCAAGCCGTATACGTACATCTGTTGAGACCGCGCCCCCGACGAGCGCCGCATCAAAACCCCCTGATATCGTCGCGCGCCAATCCACCGACGTCAGTCCTCGCAACGATGCCAAGGTCGCGGTCAGGGTGCGGTCTTCGCCGGGTCGGGCGTCGATCAGAATTTCGACCCGCTTGGCTGAACTCATGGGAGCAATAGGTCGGTGGACGGCGCCCAACCCAGAGAGATTTGATGAAGCGCTTTCTGCGAAGGTCGGCTGCAGCCGCCTGCGAATATCCTCCACGTCAACTGCAAGGCCAGCCTCGTCCATTATGTCCGCTAGCGTTAGCTGAAGGCTCACCTTTGTTGGACGAGCCGCTATAGCCCCCTGAAGGACCCTAATGGCGGCAGGAAAGTCACCGGACTCTCTCAGAGTGTTGGCGAGGCGGACCCGCACCCCGATGTCGTGTGGATATCGAGAAAGATAACGTTCGTAGTGACCGACCGCAGCACTCCACAGATTGTGATGTCGAGCAGCGTCCCCTTCATCAGCGCCATAGCGCCTTCGCGCTGCGCCCAACCGACGATCTGACAGCGCTTTAAAAAATCGTCGCAATCTGACAATCCAAATGGAAGATTTGGCCCCTTGCACCAATGCACTCCCTATCGCAGGAAATCTGGTCTAGATCATCCGCTATCAATGGGCAGTAGGTCCGCTTGAGTCTCGATTTCATGGCCGTTTCTTCGCAACCCATCTTGCTACGCCCTCGCCGATTTGGCGACCCACGCGGCTGGTTCATGGAGACCTACTCTGAGGCTGCCGCCCTGGCCGCTGGGATCGACGTTCGCTTTGTGCAGGACAACCAGTCGTTCTCTGCGACCGAGGGCACGATCCGGGGGCTGCACTTCCAACGCCCGCCGCACGCTCAAGCCAAACTGGTGCGTTGTGTGAAGGGATCCATCATGGATTACGCAGTCGATGTGCGGCGCGGCTCTCCTACCTATGGGCAATACGTCGCGGCCAAACTCACGGCAGATGGCGGTGAGCAATTGTTCGTGCCAGTCGGCTTTGCGCATGGCTTCATCACCCTGGAGCCAAACGTGGAAATCGCCTACAAGGTGTCTGGAATTTACGCGCCGGATTGCGACGGCGGCATCGTTTGGAACGACCCGACGATCAGCATCGAATGGCCACTGCCGGCTTCGGGTGCAGTCCTGTCCGACAAGGATAAGGTTTTGCCGACCCTGGCAGAGTTTGACAGCCCCTTCGAATATGACGGCCGGCCGCTCGAGCCGCTGCCCGCGTCCTGATCTGAATCCCGACGGAGAGACCCCTAATGCGTATCCTGGTCACCGGCGGCGCCGGTTTTATCGGTTCGGCTTTGGTTCGGCGGCTTATCGAACACACGGATCACGAGGTCCTGGTGTTCGACAAGCTGACCTATGCAGGGGTGTTGAGTTCGTTGGAGCCTGTGGAGTCCAGCAACCGATACGCCTTCGTCCAAGCCGACATCTGCGACGCCGACGCCGTTTCAAAAGCATTGCACGAGTTCAAGCCGGATGTGGTCGCCCACCTGGCGGCCGAGAGCCATGTCGATCGCTCGATCGACGGGCCGGGTGAGTTCATCCAGACCAATATGGTCGGCACCTTCGTCATGCTGAACCAGGCGCTAGGCTATTGGCGCGCGCTGGACGAGGACGCCAAATCGGCTTTCCGCTTCCACCATATCTCGACCGACGAGGTGTTCGGTTCGCTGGGCGAGGACGGTTTCTTCACCGAGACCACCCCCTATGACCCCCGCTCGCCCTATTCGGCGTCCAAGGCGGGGTCGGACCATCTGGTTCGAGCCTGGGGTCACACCTACGGCCTGCCGGTGCTGGTGACCAACTGCTCCAACAACTACGGCCCCTATCATTTCCCTGAGAAGCTGATCCCGCTGATCATCATCCGGGCGCTGAACGGCGAGCCCCTGCCGGTCTACGGCGACGGGTCGAACGTGCGCGACTGGCTGTTCGTCGATGACCACGCCCGCGCGCTCCAGGCCGTGTTCGAGACCGGCACGCCCGGCGAGACCTATAATGTCGGGGGCAATGCCGAGCGGAAGAACATCGAGGTGGTCACGGCCATCTGTTCGATCCTGGACCGGCTGCGGCCCAAGGCCGACGGTCAATACGCCGACCAGATCACCTATGTGACCGACCGTCCGGGCCATGACCAGCGCTACGCCATCGACGCCTCCAAGATCCGCTCCGATCTGGACTGGACCCCCTCGGTGACCTTCGAACAGGGCATCGAACAGACGGTGGCCTGGTATCTGGAGAACCAGTCCTGGTGGCAGGACATTCTGGACGCCCGCTATTCGACCCAGCGTCTGGGTGTCGCCAATGGCTGATCCGATCCACATCCTGATCACGGGCGGGGCCGGTCAGGTGGGACTGGAGCTCCAGGCCGCCGCTTGGCCTGAAGGCGTCGTGTTGCACGCCCCGACGCGGGCGGAACTGGACCTGGGCGACGCCGCCTCGGTCCGGGCCGCCTTCGCCGCCACCCCCTTCGCCGCCGTGATCAACTCCGGCGCCCACACCGCTGTGGACAAGGCCGAGACGGAGGTCGCCGCCGCCTTCGCCGCCAACGCCATGGGCCCGGCGGTCTTGGCCGACGCGACACGCGAGGCCGGGATCCCGCTGATCCAGGTCTCGACCGACTATGTGTTCGACGGGTCCAAGGCCGGTCTCTATGTCGAGACCGATCCGGTCGGACCGCTGGGCGTCTATGGCGCATCAAAACTGGCGGGCGAACTGGCGGTGCGCGCCGGTAATCCGCGCTCGGTGGTTCTGCGCACCGCCTGGGTGTTGAGCGTCCACCGCGCCAACTTCCTCAAGACCATGCTGCGGCTCGCCGCCGACCGGGCGGGGTTGCGGGTGGTGGGCGACCAGCACGGCTGCCCCACCTCGGCGCGCGACATCGCCGCCGCGCTCAAGACCATCGCCCTGAAGATGATCGCCGACGCAGACGCCCCGGCGGGCGTCTATCAGTTCGTCAACGCCGGCGAGACCACCTGGGCCGGGCTGGCGAGCGAGATCTTCGCCCTCAGCGCCGCCGCCGGCGGTCCGTCGGCCACGGTCGAGGCCATCCCCGCGTCCGAATACCCGACCCCGGCCAGGCGCCCGTCGAACTCGCGCCTGTCCACCGAAAAATTGACCCGTGACTACGGCGTCGCGCCCCGCCCCTGGCAGGCCGCTGTCGCCGAAATCGTCACCGAACTGCACGCTGAAAGGACCCACCCATGAAGGGCATCATCCTGGCCGGAGGATCGGGCACCCGCCTGCATCCGATGACCCTGGTCACCTCCAAGCAGCTGATGCCGGTCTATGACAAGCCGATGATCTATTATCCGCTGTCGACCCTGATGCTGGCCGGCATCCGCGAGGTGCTGATCATCTCCACCCCGCGCGACGTGCCCAGTTTCCAGGCCTTGCTGGGCGACGGCTCGCAGTGGGGCATGGAGATCCAGTACGCGGTCCAGCCCAGCCCCGACGGCTTGGCCCAGGCCTATGTGATCGGCGCGGACTTCGTCGGCGACAATCCGTCGGCCCTGATCCTGGGCGACAACATCTATTACGGCCACGGCATCACCGATCTGTTCACCAGCGCCATGGGTCGGCCAGACGGAGCGACGGTATTCGCGTACCACGTAAACGATCCTGAGCGTTACGGCGTGGTCGAGTTTGACGACCGTTTCCGCGCGCTGTCTATTGAGGAGAAGCCCGAAGCGCCGAAGTCGCACTGGGCCGTCACTGGTCTATATTTCTACGACAGCGATGTGGTCGAGATTGCCCGCGATCTGAAGCCGTCGGCGCGCGGCGAACTTGAGATCACCGACGTTAACCGCATCTATCTGGAGCAGGGCAAACTATCCGTCGAGATTATGGGGCGCGGCTACGCTTGGCTGGATACCGGCACTCCCGACAGCCTGCTGGATGCTGCTGAGTTTGTCCGCGTCTTGGAAAAGCGCCAGGGCTTCAAGATCGCCTGCCCGGAAGAGGTCGCTTTCGAGAAAGGCTTCATTGACGCCTCCAAGCTGGAAGTGCTGGCGGCCAAACTTGGAAAAAGCACCTACGGTGCTTACCTGAGAGAAATCATAAGCCGCCGTTGACTTCGCTGGTCGCAGAGAGGGCAGCACCAAGCGAGCTAAAATCAGTAGTCTGCCCTAGATTGACGGGGTCTTCGGTATCGACGACCCCGTCAATCTAATCAGAACTTCAACGAACCGAGAAGCTCAGGCTGGTCCATGTTCGACTGACGCATGTATTGCGCCAGAATGTGCATCAATGACTGATGCGTATCTTCGACAATCCCGTAGTTCTCGGCCTTCACATAGAGCGAGACGTCGGCAAGCTCAGACGCCGCCCCTCCAGAAAATCCGGTCATGGCGATTGTTTTCATGCCCATTTCACGTGCGGTTTTAAGCGCCGATATTATGTTCGGAGATGCTCCTGAAGAGCTTATGGCGACCAAGACATCACCACTAGAAGCCAGCGACTCGAGTTGGAACGAAAACATTTGCTCAACGCCGATGTCGTTGACGATCGCGGTGACCAACTCCACCGTGGCCGACAAGCTGTGAACTTTGGGCCGCAGGGATGTATTGGACCGAACGCCTTTCAGACAGTCGCAAACCAGGTGGTTCGAAATCGCCGCCGATCCTCCATTACCGCACGAGAAGATCGTTCGCCCTGCTTTGGCTCCATCGACGAGCAGTTGCCCGGCAGCGGTAACAGCCCCAGCATCGACGGTCTTATAAGCGTCTGCGAGCAACTCAAAGTAACGCGTAGCGTAGGCGCCGCCGGTATCGTGCACTCGATCAGGAAAATATGTCATCGGAAACCTCTCAGTTCGGATTGTAGAACAAAATACGAGAACCCATCGGTTCGAACTTGAAGTCGACTTGGCGCAGGCCTACGGCGCGAGCAATGGCCTGATGTCGTTCGGGATCCGCATAAAACATCATGAAGCCTCCTGCGCCCGCGCCTAGAAGTTTTCCGCCCAGGGCTCCAGCGTTGATGGCTGCATCATACCAGCCGTCTATCGCAGTATTGCTGATGTCGGCAGTAAGCGAGCGTTTTAGCATCCAGTTTTCGTGCAGAATCTCACCAAAAGATGTGACGTTTCCGTTGGCCATCTCGTCGCGAGCGACATACGCGAGCTCCACCATCCGCCGCAAGGCGTCCTGCTTGGCGGTACTGGAGCCCGAGACGGCGGTTTGTTCCTTGAGTATATGAGAGGCGCTTCTGGTCACGCCTGTATAAAAGGTGATCACTCCGTCCTGCATGCGCTGCTTTGTTTCGGCAGGCATAATGACAGGGGACACCTTGACGGTATCGTCCGTGTTGAACTCGATCAGATTAAAACCGCCATAAGCGGCAGCATACTGATCCTGCTTTCCTATAGGTTCTCCGCAGCGTTCGATTTCGACCTCGCAACTGCGCTCGGACATTTCCTGCGCCGACATGTAGCGCCCTTGGTAAGCTGAGGCGGCCTGAATCAATCCGACGGTAAAGGAACTGGAAGAACCCAGCCCCGTCCCTCGTGACGGAATGTCCGCAGTCGTGGTGATTTCGACGCCACCCTTAAGATCCAACATCTCGAATGTGGCCTTCACCAAGCGATGTTCTACTTGATCAAGCGAATTAACTTCCTCGGTCTTGGAATAAGCGAGGCGGATCCCCCCATCAAACTTTCGATTGATAGAGACATAAACATACTTGTCGATCGCGGTGCTGAGAACAGCTCCGCCATATCTTCTGTAGAAGGACGAAATATCGCTACCTCCACCTACGAAACTCATTCGCAGCGGTGTACGACTGATAATCATGTGCTGGAGCCTTGCGTTATATCGAGTTTCATCGCCGATGCGCAGATCAGGCGAGCGGCGGCAAGCAAGTTCGCAGCGCGATGCGATGGCTGCACTGCCCACTTGTTATCGAGACCGCCTGTGCCGGTCTCGACCAGAACCGTCTGCAAATTCATACGGCGACCGGCTTCAATGTCGCTTGTGCTGTCGCCTACCATCCAGGATGCAGCGAAATCGATTTTCATCGCGGTCGCCGCTTGTTCGAACAACCCCGTAGCCGGCTTCCGGCACTCACACGGCCCCTTTAGGGCGGCCACCTCTCCGCTGAAACCCGCGTCAGGATGGTGAGGGCAGAGATAAAGAGCGTCGATATAGGCGCCGCCTGCGCCCAAAAGACTTTCCATTCGCGCGTGAATCCGCTGTACCGCGTCAAAATCCGCTTCGCCGCGAGCGATGACAGGCTGGTTGGTGACCACAACGACGCGGAATTCGGCATCATTTAGCATTCGGATCGCTTCTACGGCTCCGGGTATCAGCTCGAAGTCATCCGGCGTCCGAACGTAGTCTCGCTGGACATTGATCACGCCGTCACGATCTAGGAATACGACACGCTGCATTGCAGTAAGTCGCGCGCGTTCGACAACGCCGGAGGCAAGGTGACGCTCTACCTTGTCCAATCGTTTAGGCGTGCCCAAATCTTTTATATATTCAAAACTCGAATAGCCCCGAATCCGGGCACCCTGAGCGAGCATGCGCGGAAATAAATCCTTTGCGAAGTCCAGAGGCGTTGGGGATTCCCGCCACGGCTGTAGCGCTGATCTTTCGCAGATATAGAACGCCGCGTTGACAAGATTGCGTAAGTCCGCTTCCGGCGGATGCGGGTAGCTGTGAAAAGCCGTGACCCAACCGTCTCCGTCAATCTCAACCAAGTCGGAATCGGCGGGATGGTCATTTGGATGCAGAAGAAGGCTGATATCAGCATTGCTTGCTTCATGTTCCGCCATCATCGCTGCGATATCGATGTCGAAAAGGGTGTCCCCATAGACCACCAAAAAGCGGTCTTCCAGCGCTTCAAGACACGCCAACGCTGCACCAGCAGTGCCCCGGGGAGCGCCGTCGTCGATCAGCTTGGCCCGCGGAACGGGCGGGCGAGCCGCGAAAAAAACTTCGATCTGATCTGCCGCGTGGTTCACCAGAACAACGACGTTGTCTATCCCTTGTCCGGCCAAAGCATCAAGTTGGCGTTCCAGTAGCGGCACGCCCAGGACGTCGATCAACGGCTTCGGTCGGCCATGCAGCCTTTCCGCAAGGCGCGTCCCCTTGCCGCCAGCTAGAATAATCGCCTGCATCAGCGTCCCATTTCCTGCGCCACGATCTCAGCGACCGCACGCTGAACGGCCTCTTGCGATGATAGCGAAGGCTCCCACCCTGTGTTGATGAGCCGGTCTACGGAGTAACGAAAACGAGGGACGTCGCCGACCCACCCGCGGCTTTCTTCCCCGAAGATGATGGATGCACTAGGCGAAGCGACATCTCTGACCGTTTCGGCGATCATGCGGACGGTCACGCCGTCATCGGTCGGTCCTATGTTAAATAGCTGATAACGCCCTGGGATTTCCGCGATATGCCGCATAGCTCGGACGAGATCGTCGACATGCAGATAGGCTTTCTGCTGCGTCCCGTTGCCGAGAACCTGAAGTTCCTCAGGCGCGTTTCTAAGCTTGTGCACAAAATCGAGAATTACGCCGTGCGTGGCCGGAACGCCGATGACGTTGGGAAAGCGGAAGATATCTGCTCGCGGTAAGAAAGCTTCCACCGCCGCCCGGATCTGAGCTTCAGACGCCAGTTTCATCGCGCCATAGTTTGAGATAGGGAGAAGCGGGCCAATGTCCTCGTGAATCATGGTTTCGCCGAAGTCGCCGTAGATCGCGGAACTGGATGCGAAATGAAGGTTGGGAATCTCACGCGCCTTCATGACCTCAAGAATCGCGAATGTGGTCATGAATGTTTGATGAAGGTCGATACGCGGGTCGGCGATACCTGCGGGAATGTCGGAGTTTGCAGCCATGTGCCAGACGTCGGTGATGCCTTCGGCTTCGCCGATCGCCGCATCGAGCGCGTCTCTATCGGCGCAATCCGCCTGTCGAAAATCGAAGTTGGGATTGTTGGTCAGGTGGTGGATCGTTTCGATACGGCCTCGCGAGAGGTCATCGATGGCTAGAACCCTGTGACCGTCCTTGAGCAGGGACGTCGCCAGATTGGCCCCAATAAACCCGGCGCCGCCGGTAATTAAATGATGTGTCATTGAGGCAATCCAGATCCAAGCTTCGCGCCCGATCAGATGCACCTGCTCGTAGTGAGCGCGTGGCGATGCAGGGGCGATAGCGCAATAGCGGGATTGTATGTTGATTCCAATGCATGAAGCGCCGCAAGGCAACGCTTTTTAACCTACCCAAGCTTATGCTAGCGGGCTATGCGGACCTGTTGTGTCTAGCTTGCATCGATAGTGCTCGCGCTCTGAGAAGCCTTTCCTGGTGGGATTTTTAATGACTCACGATCTCGACGGCGTGCGGCGGTCGGCCATGCCCCACGCCCTGCTCTCGCTTTCAAAACTAGCGGAGACAGCGCGTCCGCAAAATACGGCGGCGTTCCAGCTGATGGAGCCTGTTTTGGCTGGCCGCGAAGCTCTTCCGTCTCAGGTTCTGGCGGTTGAGTGCGTTCGCCGCACCAGTCAGATCGCGGACGAGGTGCGCCAGCAGCTGGAGGGTTCGATTGCGCCGGTCTCCGCCAAGGGCAAGACGGTGAAATCAAGTCGTGCCCGTAAAGCCGGGACAGAGCGTTTGCCGACTCACGCTGAGCTTGAACGACTTCAAGTCGATGGGCTTTTCATGGAGGGATATTATCGTCTGCATGCGGGCGTCGATCCGGAAACGGATGCGTGGCAGCATTTTCTTGAATCGGAAGGCTTCGGCGCGGACCCGCATCCCTTATTAAACACGAACCACGCACGTTTGATTGGCGCTGTCGCTGCGGATAGAACCGTGGCGCAACTATTTGCTGTCGATGGTGCGGCGGCCAGCGCCGCAGCTCATCCGCTATTCGACCCGGTTCACTATATATCGACCAACGGAATTACGCTGAATCCCGGAGAAACTGCTCTTGGCCATTATGTTTCTCACGGTCGCCACGAGGGCTTGTCAACTCACCCGCTGATTGATCTGAACTGGATCGACGCCACATTCCCCCAACGGGACAGTCGTTTCGATTTGGTGGAGTATATCGTAAACCCCAGCTTGTTCGGTTATAGTCCGACGCCGCTGTTCGACAATGCCTACTATCTGGGCTGGAACAGCGACGTAGCCGAAGCCGGTGTGAATGCGTTCATTCATTATGTGCTCCACGGGCACATAGAAAACAGAAAACCAAACAAATGGTTCGGCGACGCTTGGTATCGCAACCGAAATAGAACGGCGTCCCAGGGACTGGCGGGGCTCGTAGATTATGCCGAACGTGGTCGTAGCCAGTCACATCAACCGCACCCCTTATTCGATCCTGCATTTTATCTGCAGATCTATCAGGATGTAGCCGCCGCCGGGATCGATCCGTACATCCACTTTGTCGCGCACGGCGCGGCCGAAGGTCGTACGCCTGGTTTTATTGCACATGCAGTGATCGAACGCGGCGGAGACCTGATCGATCGTCCATTACTATCTGACGCACTAATAGGCTTGGCGAACCCTTTTGACGTGATCAAGCCTGAACAGCTGATCACTAAAGTCGGCGAGGACCGCCGGGAATCACGCCGTTTGGCGCTCTGGAGGGCGGCCCGCCCCCTTCGTGTCATCAGAAAACGGCTGCGAAGCTTGGGAGTCTCAGCGAAACGCGCGCAAAATCTGCAACAGTTTTCCGGCGTTTTGTCGACAGTCGATGACAGCGTTGCGCCATACTTCGTCAAGAAAGATATTTTCGAGATCTGGCAAAGCAATAATCGCCTTACGGATGTCGCTCGCCTCGATTTGGCACGCCGTCTTGCTGTATCCAAGCAAGACATAAAGTTCTCTATCGTAACCCCTGTTTACAAGACGCCGCCACAACACCTTCGTGATATGGTATCATCTGTTGTCGGACAAATTTACAATAATTGGGAACTCTGCTTGATCGACGACGCTAGTCCAGATGAGAGGACGTGGCCGTTGTTGCAAGAATTGGCCGCACGGGACGAGCGCATCCGCATTCATAAGCAGCCTAAGAACGGAGGCATCAGTTCCGCTTCCAATGCTGGCCTAGCTTTGGCAGACGGAGATTTCATCGTTCTGCTCGATCATGACGACCTCTTGACACCAGATGCATTGGCCGAAGTAGCCATTTATCTGAGCGAGAATCCTGATACTGATGTCGTCTATTCCGATGATGACAAAATCGACGATAACGGCCGCCGTTTTGCACCACAATTCAAGCCTGACTGGTCGCCTGTTCTTCTGCTTTCCTACATGTATCTCAGCCATCTATCCGTGTTCCGTCGCAGCATGCTGGATCAAGTTGAAGGCTTTCGGTCGGATTTCGACGGCGCGCAAGACTACGACTTCTTCTTGCGGATAACCGAAAAGGCGCGAGCCGTCGGCCATATTCCGCGCATCCTTTATCACTGGAGAGCAGCGGAGGGGTCTACCGCCACTTCAGGAGATGCCAAGCCCGAAAGTTTCGAACGTGGTCAAAAGGCCGTTCAGGAGGCTTTGGATCGACGAGGAATCGCAGCCGAAGCCTATTGGCCCGATTGGGCGAAACGCGCCAAGGTCGGCATGTTCGGTATCAGGTTCCCCGACGATGGTCCTTCTGTCACAATCGTGATCCCAACATACAATCAGGTCGGACTGCTGCGTGACTGCGTCGAATCTCTCTCGATGACAACCTACCAAAATTTCGATGTCCTCATCGTGGACAACGGAAGCAACGATCCAGATGCTCGATCTTATTTAAAACAACTGAATACATACGCCGGGCACAAAGTTCTTCGGATTCCTCAATTTTCTACCGGCTTCAGTTTTGCCCGTCTTCTTAACGAGGCTGTTCCCGCTGCTAAAGGAGAGTATGTCCTTCTTCTAAACAACGACACAAAGGTCATCAATCCAGAATGGCTAAGCCAGATGGTTGGCTATGCCCGGATGAACGGGGTCGGTTCTGTCGGCGCAAAATTGTATTTTGGAGACCATACGATCCAGCACGCCGGCATCGTCAAAGGCTATAATGATGGCCTCGTTGGTCACGCTTTCCGTAACGCAGCTGCTCATGACTGGGGATACATGGGATTTGCGCGCACCCCTCGTGAATACTCTGCCGTAACCGCAGCTTGTGTCCTTACGCCCAAGGAACTTTTCCTATCCATCGGCGGTTACGATGAAGAAAATTTCGCGGTCGCGTACAACGACGTAGACTACGGGTTCCGTTTGGTTGATCGTGGATACACGAACATTTACTGTTCTGATGCGGAACTTTTCCACTTTGAAGGCAAGACGCGTCCAAAGCGCGATAACCCCAGAGAGGTGGTTGCTTTACGGACGATCTATGGTGATTGGCGCGAACGCTGGTACAATCCAAATCTGACTTTGGAGCATGAGGATTTTTCTTTGTGTTCCCGGCGAAGTGGGCGTCTTGGACAGCAGCCCATTCGAGTCGCCTTTGTTTGTCATAGTTTGAATCGCGAGGGCGCGCCAAACACCCTCCTCGATCTGGTCGTTGGCCTGAAGCGCTCACGCCTCGTCGATCCTATCGTTCTTTCTCCTGGAGAAGGCGCGCTCAAGGCGGCCTATGCCGAGGCTGGCGTCGAGGTCGTCAAGTTAGATCTGCCTTCTCCAAAAGCTGAAGTTGAAGACTATAAATCTGCCATTCGAAGCATCGCCGATGCGCTGATCGCGGCGAACGTGTCAGTTGTAGTTGCTAATACGCTGACCATGTACCAGTCTATCAACGCGGCATCTCTCGCCGGTATCGCAAGCATCTGGTGCCAACATGAGAGCGAACCTTGGGACACCTACTATAATGCACTTTCGGAAGGGCAGAGAGCCTTCGCCTATGCTGCATTCGGTCAAGCCTATCGGGTAACCTACGTGGCTGAATCCACAAGGCGTGGCTGGGATCCTGTCCGGATCAGACACAATGCCCAAGTGATTCGCCACGGAATTCGCGAAGACCGGATGGAACAAGAAATCGGTCGATGGAGCGCGGCGGCTGCAAGGAAGAAGCTCGGCGTGCGCGCAGGCGAACTGGTTGTCGTCGTCGCAGGAACAGTTTGCGCGCGTAAGGGCCAGGTGGACCTTGTTCAGGCGGTGGCGCAGTTGCCGAACAGTTTAACGGACACGGTTCGAGTTTTCATCGCCGGGGCTCCGGGAGAGCCCGAGTATGTTGCGGAGCTAGAACGCGCCGTCGCCCAACTTTCGCCCGCTGCGGCCGAGCGGTTAACGGTGGAGGGCGCGGTCGACGACATGACAGTTTATTTCGCCGCTGCGGACATCTACGTTTGCACATCACGAGTCGAAAGCGCGCCTCGCGTGCTGGTGGAGGCCATGGCGCACGGACTACCGATCGTCACTACGGACGTTTTCGGGATTCCCGAAATGGTTGATGATAACGTCAATGCGCTCTTTTACAAGCCTGCAGACGTCGCGACCTTGGCTCGCCATTTGAAGACTCTTCTGACAAACAAGTCCGTACGAACCGCATTTGGCTTGGCCAGCCCTTACGTCCTGCGCAGCCGCCCGGGTTACGCAGAGATGGTCCAAGGATACGCCGAGATCATATCGGAAGCCGCAATGTTAAGTGACGTGTCCGTGCGGGCCGACACTTGAGGGCGCGCCTCATCGGCGCGGGACGACCAGCTCCAATCCGGGTCGCTGGTCGTCACCTTCGCGGCATTGATTGAGTCATGACCGCAGATCGGGCTCGTCGAAAGTTCGGCGAAGCGATCTGAGCATGGGCTAAACCGCTGCGCGGCGCTTTTGGGCTCTCCGCATGCCGCGCATCGTCACACGACAGAATGTTGGCGGGGAGACATCGACAAGCGGGAGAGCCACCCGGGCTTCAGCAGACGTCAAATTAGAGCTTCTGGCGTGGTTTCTACCCATCAACGGGGGTCAAGACCAAGTCTCCGAATGTTAATTCCCCGTCCAACTTGGGAACTATCAGCATTGTCTTCATGTTCGCCAGGACATGCTCGTCTAAACGTCCTGTGAGAGAAATTTCATATGTTCCGGAATCTTGGAGAGTTTGCTCAATTTCGGCGTCCCCCCATTCAAATCGAAGAACGGTTGGTCCATGCGTATCCAGTAGGATCTGAAAGTCGATGCGCCAGAGTCCTCGGGGCAAGGATATGTGAGGCCCTTGCGTCAGTATCCTGCGGCGCCCCGCAAGAGTTACGAGGACGCCATTGTTGATGTCTTTAACGGCATTCGACTCGCTGTAATCCAAGCAGCTGGAGGTCCAATTTATTGGATGGGGCGGTGGCGGAATGGATTTGTAGAGGCTGAGCAAGCCGCCGGCGTCAGCCGGCTGAACAAAGGAAGGCTCCGGATTGCTGATCCACCCGAGATCGGAAATCTGAATATTGGCGTCGTAAAGCGTGCTTACAGTCGCGCCAGACAACGCCAAGTCGGTTGCGAAGAGATAGCGATTTGAAGCATGGATCGGGGCTTCGTCGGCGGCGGCGCCAAAACGATCGATCAAGGCCCTGATCGCATCTTCGGGACCGCAGGTCTGAACAAGCCACTCAGCGTCCTCGCTCATCTCGTCGGGGCGACTCCATACGATTACGACACAATCAAAGTCTGGATCGACATCCAGTTTCGCGCTGCCCCAATGCTCGTAATAGCGCCAGCCATGGGCATAGCAGTGTTGCGCGATACTGTGGCGCCAGGCTTCATCATTGGGACCCGGCACCTGAAGTATATTGATGCGGCGTGCCATCAAGCCGCTCGAAGCCAAGTGTAGACATCTATGCCTTCTTCGATGTCGTCGAAGAGTTTGGCGCGGCCGCCTTCAACAATAATGGCGCGGGTGCAGTGCGCAGCAATGATATTCATATCGTGGGAGGCCATCATGAACGCTCTGCCGGCGCGACGTTCGAACAACTCTTCCTGGCATTTGCGTTGAAAACGCGCGTCGCCGACGGACACCAGTTCGTCGATCAAATAGCATTCGAACTCGATCGCCAAAGATAGACCAAACGCTAGGCGAGCGCGCATGCCGCTAGAATAGTGCTTGATCGGCTGCTGCATGGCGCGACCGAGTTCAGCGAAATTCTCGACGCGGTCAAATACGTCGTTGAAGTGCATTCCGTAGATGCGGGTGATGAAGCGTATGTTGTCGATGCCCGTCAGACTGCCCTGAAAGCCGCCCCCGAAGCCGATCGGCCACGACGGCTTCATGTTCCATTGAATGGAGCCTTCCGTTTGAGGCAGAACCCCGCCGAGAATCTTAATCAGCGTCGACTTTCCCTGACCATTTCGCCCAAGCACAGCCAAGCGTCCTCCCTTGCCAAGTTCGAACGACAGGTCGCTGAAAACCTCGTGGCCGTGAGTGCCTTTGAATGACTTGCTAAGATTTCGAACGATCAAGCCAGGTTCGGAGACGCCGGAAGCCGTCACGATTGACGGCTCTCTCGAAGTCCTGCTGCGATCAGCCAGCCAGTACCATACACCGTCAAAGCTATGGCCAGCACGGCCAAGATAGACAGCCATCGTTTTGGCTCTAGCGGTTCATCCGGCCGGGAGGGATTTACGATGCGTTCGAGATAAAGTTTCTGGCGGCGGCTATCGAGGCGAGCCGCTTCGAGTGCTTGTGTTGCAGCCAGCAACGCCCGTTGAGAAAATTCTCGCTCGGTAGCCAACTGCTCATATTGGCTTATCTTGGGAACGAGCGAATCTGCGCCACCGGCTATAGCGCCACGGGCTTGTTGGACCTGATCTTCATAGGCCCGTATCCGACCGTCTATGATCGAGAGTTGAGGGCTGAGCGGCGCCTCGGCGGCGATCTGACTACGCTCGGCTTTCAGATTTGCGATCGTTAGGAGGAGCTGACTGACAAGTTCACCGCCTGCCGTAGCGGTCGATTCAGGATCGATAAAACGCTCGGCATTGCGAAAATCTGCTAGCTCAGCTTGCGCTCTTGCGACGCGAGCCTGCGCCTCAACGACGGTGCGTTCGCCTTCGGCCACCGCATCTCCTTCAGCGCGGAGGTTCAGGCGGTTAACAAGAGACTCTCCGCCGGCCAGCAAGGCCTCAGATACGATCTGCGCGTCTCGGGGACGAAACGCCTGAACCCGAAGAGTACTGATGCCTGTGGTCGAATCATATGCGACAGAAATATAGCGCCGCGTTCCTTTGAAAAGCGATTCGAACGAAGGGCGAGCGAAAACAGCAGGAACACGCGACAGCGGATCCGCCCGGCCGGGCCCGTAGATTTCTTCTACTGGAACAGCGCCCATCACCTGACGAAGGCCGTCGCGGGAATTTATGTAGGCGTGCACGGCGAATGCATCTGTTTGACCGCCAGGGATGCCGACGCCCTGCAGAGCGACGCCCAAGGACGACGGTTGTCGTTCCGTGGCGGAACGCACGACAAACTTAGCCTCCGCAACGTAACGTGGTGTCGCGATCAGCAGGAAGTAGAAGCTGGCGGCAAGCACAGGCGCTACGACGACGATCAGGAAGGATATTGGGATCCGACGAAGGAATGTCGCCGCAGTGCCTCTTGGCGTCGCCGCCTTGTTAAGCGGCGCGATGAGCTTGATATGCGAGTCTGACATGTCGGATTCGATTTCCGGAAAAGCTATTCGATTTCAAGCTTGTTTTGGCTGCGTGCCAAAAGAGCCAAGCCCAGGAGGCACAAGCCTGCACTCCAGGCCGCCATATACCAGGCGTGATAGAAAGTTGGTACGCTATCACCGAAGACACCGTCACGAACCATTTCGATAGCATTTGGAATCGGCAGCAAAAGGTACAGATCCCGGTAGCCGCTGGGGAGCCAGCTGGCCATGATGAAAGCGCCGGACAGAGGGATCATGAGATACATGAAAACGGGGACGATCCGCTCCATAACATCAAACTCCATTGCCAACCCAGCAAAAACTAACGCCAGCCCAGTAGAAAACCAGGCCAGTAGAAGCCACCCACAATAAAGCGTCACTATGCTGTCAGGAAATTCAACAGATCCCATAACAAAGAGGAGCGTATAAACTACTATAAATGCTACGCTTGCCCCCGCAAATTCCATAATTGATCGAGATAAATATATATGAAGTATCCTAACTTGCCGATGATATAGCAATCCTACGTTCGCTTGCACGGCGTTCACGCTGTAAGATACTGTGTGCCTGAGCAGGAGAAGGCACATATACCCCGTCATGATAAAGGGAGCCACCCGCACGCCGTGCTCATACTCTGGCTTCATTAACGTCCATAGGGTCAGAACCCCCAGACAAAACATTAGGGGTTCGGCGATCAGCCAAAGGAACCCTAATCCTTCTCGGCCATATCGAGTGACAATTTCGCGCATCATTAACGCATATGTCACGCGAAAATTCTTGCTCAGCGAGGTCGCAAACGTTCGCATTGTGCAGGGTCGACTCCGATCATCTCACAGGCGTATTGCACCCTCCACCTTCGAGAAGGCAACCCTTTGTGGGAAACAGGGGCTTAGTGTTGACGCAGCCTGAAATAACAAACGCGGGTCGGCGGCGTCCGCTGAAACGCTTACCTGGGGCTTGGACCCAACTGAGTTGATTTGGGTGTTGCGATTCAAGCGTCAGAGGAGGCTTGAATCATGGCCGATCATGTCAGGTGGTCGGACGCGCTGTGGGTGGTGATCGAGCCGCATATTCCCAAGCTCAACACCGGCAAGCGGCGGACAGATGATCGGCAGCTCATCACCGGCACGTGCATCGGCTTGGTGAGGGGTGTCGCTGGCGGGCTCTTCTGGAGATGTATTTGACCCTAGCGACGGTGTTCAACCTCTAGAACCGCGGGAACAAGCGGGTCTGTGGCAGCGGATCCTGTCCCCGCTCGCAGAGGCGGCTGACCCGCCGGTGACGGCCATGATCGATTGGTCTTCGGTCAAGGCGCGACGCCCGGCCGTAGGTGCAAAAAATGGGAGGCTCGCTCTAGGCCTTGGCCAGTCGCGCGGCAGTTGGATGACCGAGGTCCAAATGCTGGCAGACGACGCCGGCAACCCTCGGGTCGTTCAGATCGCGCCTGGTTAGGCCTCCGACATCGCGTCCGCCCACGACCTGATCGGCTACAGACGACCCAGCCTGCATATGCTCGAAAATAAGGGCTTACGACAGCGACGCCATGCGTCGATTGCTGATCGAACGGGACACGGCACCGGTGATCCCTAACAAGATCAATCACTCCACCCGACGGCGTGGTCCGACCTTCGACCTGCGTTTGCGCCGACAGAGCGTCAGCCCCTGCAGCGGACATTCGTAGGTATGGGGCATGCTGAATTTCGATAAAAACGCGCTGGAGGTTGCGGTGGAGTCTGCTAGGGGATTGCGGAATAACTGCGAATCCTCGCGTCGCTGCGGCTGAAATTGAGGTTGCCGATGATCACCACGTCAGGCCCTGGCGGCTCCGATATAATTTCTGGCTCTGTTGACTCGCTTGAAGGCGACTATTTGCTCGGCTGGGCCGCCGCTGGCGGCGATCAACAACCGGTGATTGTCGAGGCTTTTCTAGACAAAAAGCTCATCGGGACGGCTTTGGCAGATCAGTTCAGGGGAGATCTTCCTGGCAAGGTAGCCTTCAAGCTTCATCTAGATCCGCTACCGAGCGCGCCTGCGTTTCTTGCCGGTAATGTCGTGGTCAAGGCCCACCTGCCGGAGGGTAAGCGCGAAACGCTCACACTAAACAACCTCTTTTTAGAGCAAGTGCAGCAAAATTACGTTCTTAACAGCGTCTTAGGTTTCGATAGGGAAAGATACTCTAGTCTTCTAGGCGAAATATTTTCGAAGCGTCCAGCAACAAACCCGTTTTCAGAGCGAATTCCTACTGTAGAGGGGGATGAGCTATCTACCTGCTTAATGCCCGTTGGACATCGTTCTCCAGGAAACCTTGCGGTGGTGGGACGTCGGGGGCACATATTCCTGCTCGACGGCACAAATCATCTGATCGATCAGTATCTTGCAGACGCGGCTGATCCGCAGATCGAATCTACTGCCAATGAGTGGATTGCATGTCTGACTCGGCGTAATAAAATTCTGAAGGAAAAAGGGATTGAATTCCGCCAAATCATTATACCTGAAAAAAGCACGGTTCTATCAGATCTCTATCCTGTCGATATAAGTGGCCCAACCGCTCAATTTTCTTCGATTGAGAGGAAGTTGAAGGATATTGATGGCGGTGAATTCTACGTTCCCGTTCGCGAGTATCTGACCGACCACGAAGATCGCGCCCTTACTTATAGTACCGTAGATACGCATTTCTCGCCGATGGGCTGCTACCTGACGCATAAGGTTATTATGGCATCATTGGGCGTGACTGTCGGTCCTGTGCCATTTAATCGCAGAGTTGTAGCAATGGGCGATGTCGGCAGCCGTTTTCCTGCAGCTCATCTTTGTTCTGCCGACTACTACCCTGACTTGGGTCACATGGAAGGCGGCATCGTCGATCCTAAGCGTATAGAACTCGTCGAGGGCGCTAGGCAGATCGGAACGCGCATCGTTTACGCGAACCCTGGCGCGCCGGTTCAAAAGAAGGTTGTTGCGTTTGCAAATTCATTCTTTGAGTTGGGCTTTGAGGCCAATCGGATCAGTTGGTGGATGTCCCGATGGTTCTCCGAATTCCACTTCATCTGGAGTCCAGAAGTCGATTTCGACTACGTGGAGCGGGTGAAACCGAACATCGTGATCGCTCAGACGATCGAACGTTTCCTGGTGCGCGCGCCAACTAGTTGACCTGTGGGGGCGTCATCAAGCGTCGCGACGGCCCGCCACGATATGGAAACCCATTTCCGGATGGGTGACAGCATTCCAGTCGGCCGGACCATTTCCGGACCCACGCACGAAATCGGCTGTTTCGAATGTATGTTCCACAACGGCCAGTCCCTCTTCGGCCAAGCGTTCTTCCCACCACTTTTGAGATTCAAGAGTTATATGCCAAACGGCGCCCGTACGTTCGTCCTTGTCTTCGAACAAGGCGACCGATGCGACAAAGACGCCTTTCGGCGCAAGGTGCCGGCGAACATTTCGAAAGAATTCGGGAAGCAATTCACGCGGCAAATGTTCGAGAACTTCCCATGCTGTTATAACATCGAACGAAGCGACTTGCGTTCCGTCGTCAAATATGCTGAACGGCTTGAGTATGTCGCATGTATTTAAATGTTTAGGAATAGACCGCCACTCCGCACGTTGATTTTTGAGTGAGAAGTCGCTGCCCTCCAATCCTATGGCTCGATGCCCTCTGAGAAGAAAATCACGCACGAGTCCGCCACCAGAACAGCCAAGATCCATTGCCTTCAGTTCATGGCCGTACTGACGTTCACATGCTCGAACGAAGCGTGGAGAGCGCGTATTATCCTGAGCGGTTCCTCGCGGATGCACATGGTCATCACTAAATATAGCGACCGGAAACTGTGTTTCGAGATGAAATGGGTCCGGCCAGATGTCGTCGATAATTGACAATTGAATGTCGATATCTCTTTGACGTTCCCTCAAATCTTTGAAGAACGCAGTCATGCCGTCGATAGCTTGTCGTACCCCAACATCAGGGCTATGCATTTCACCGATGACTCCACTCACGGCTGTTCTGACTTGCTCAAGCTGTTCGTAAAGTTCTGCGCGACGCACATCCGTTGTTGAAGATCGTTTTAGGGCTTCAATAGCGGCTCCGCGAAAAGCGGCGAGGTTTCCTGTTACTTCCCAGTAACTCGAAGCTTGCAGAAACGCGGCGGCAGCGGATGACGGGTCGTCTATCGCCTCGTGAGCTCGCCCTAACCAATGGTGTGACCAGAAGAAAAGCAGCGGGTCAGTGGCGGCGTGTGTTAGCTCCGAAAGCGCCTCGTGCGCTCGGCCGAGATGAACTAAAGCGACGCCCCGATAATAGCATAATGTCGTGGCTGGTATTGCCTGAATTTCTGAGGGCGTCAGCGCAACAATTTCCGAGAAGCGCCGATCATGCAGCATCGCTTCGATTGTTTCTGGTGACATCATTTAGGGCGCCTAGCTATTAGGCACCGAACATAGAGGCGAGAGATATGATCGCGCAATGCGCGAAAACAGGACCTCTCCACGCCTCGATACACATTTGGTGCACGGATGCGTATTTGATGCGGCAGGCGCGCTTGCAGAGCTTGGCAGATGTAGGGCGCTCGTTTGCTCAAACGCAACAATTTCACCGGCCTATCTTCAAAGAGAACTGATCGCGGAGGCCGGTAGGCATTAAAGATTCAACAGCGCCGGATCCCCGCCCTGCGCGGCGATATTGACGCTGATGGCCTTCTCGGCGGCGTAGCGGATCAGGCTGTTGGGTCCGCCGGCCTTCGGTCCAGTCCCCGACAACCCTTCGCCGCCGAACGGCTGCACCCCGACCACCGCGCCCGTGATCGAGCGGTTCACATAGACGTTGCCGGCGGGGACCAGGTCGACGACCTCGGCGGCGAAGGCTTCGATGCGGCTGTGGATGCCAAGTGTCAGGCCGTAGCCGCGCGCGGCGAGCTTGCCGGCGACCGCCTTAAGGTCGGACGGAGCGTAGCGGTAGATGTGCAGGATGGGGCCGAAGACTTCGCGTTCAAGGAAGTCGGGCGTGGGGATTTCGGCGATGGTGGGGGCGAACAGGTCGCCCTTGTCCGAGCCCAGCGGCAGGTCGGCGCGGGCGATGATCTTGGCGTCGCGCGACAGGCGTTCGACGTGGGCCTCCAGGGCGCGGCGGGACTCGGTGTCGATGACGGGGCCGATGTCGGTCTTGGGATCGGCGGGATCGGCAACGGTCTGGACTGCCAGGGCGCCCTTCAGGCCCTCGATCAGGGCGTCAGCCGAATCCTTGGGCACATAGAGGACGCGCAGGGCTGAGCAGCGCTGGCCGGCCGAGCCGAAGGCGGACTGGATCACGTCGTCGATGACCTGTTCCTTCAGCGCCGTGGTGTCGATGAACATGCCGTTCAGGCCGCCGGTCTCGGCGATGAAGGGGATGATGGCGCCGGGGCGGGCGGCGATCGAGCGGTTGATGGCGGCGGCCGTGTCGGTGCCGCCGGTGAAGGCGACTCCGTCGATTCCGGGGTGGGTGACCAGGGCCGCGCCGACCGTCTCGCCGCGCCCGGGGACCAGGGCCAGCAGGTCGGGGTTCAGACCAGCCCTATGGTATAGGCGCACGGCCTCGGCGGCGATCAGCGGCGTCTGCTCCGCGGGCTTGGCCAGGACAGCATTGCCGGCGGCGAGGGCGGCGGCGATCTGGCCGGTGAAGATGGCCAGGGGGAAGTTCCACGGCGAGATGCAGGCGAAGACGCCCCGTCCGTGCAGGAACAGCTGGTTGGTCTCGCCGGTCGGGCCCTTCAGCGTTTCCGGGGCGGTGAAGTCACGCTCGGACAGCAGGGCGTAATAACGGCAGAAGTCGGCGGCCTCGCGCACCTCGGCGACGCCATCGTTCAGGGTCTTGCCCGCCTCGCGGCTGAGCAGGGCGACCAGCCGATCCAGATCGGCCTCCAGCGCATCGGCCATGGCGCGCAGGACGATGGCGCGCTTGGCGCCGCCCTGACGGTCCCATTTGACCTGAGCCTCGGCGGCGGCCTGGACGGCGGCGTCGATGTCAGCCGTCTCGGCTTCCGACACATGGCCCAGCACCTGTGATCGATCGAAGGGATTGGTCACGTCCTGGGCGTCGATGCCGGCGCGCAGTTTGCCGCCGACGATGGGGCCGGAGGTCAGTTTCTCGCGATCGACCCCTTCGAGCGCCTTGGCGTGGGCTTCACGGTCGGCGGCCTGGGAATAGTCGCGGCCGAGGGAGTTCTGACGATCGCCGTACATGTCTTTCGGAACCGGAATCTTGGGGTGACGGTCGGGCGCCTGCTCGACCAGGGAAATGGGATCGGCCGCGACGGCCGAGGCGGGCACGCGTTCGTCCAGCAGGGCGTGGACGAAGGAGGAGTTGGCGCCGTTTTCCAGCAGGCGCCGGACCAAATAGGGCAGCAGCTCCTCGTGTCCGCCGACGGGGGCATAGGCGCGGACGATGACGGTTTCATCGGCCCAGGCTTCATGTGCGGCGTCGTACAGGGCTTCGCCCATGCCGTGCAGGCGCTGGTGCTCGACCGTCACGCCCTGGTCACGCGCCATGCGACGCACGGCGGCCAGGGTGTGGGCGTTGTGGCTGGCGAACTGGGAATAAATCGCCGGCGCCGCCTCGATCATCGCGCGGGCACAGACAAGGTAATTCAGGTCGGTCGCCGCCTTGGTCGTATATACCGGATAGTCGGTGCGCCCGAACACTTGGGCGCGCTTGATCTCGGTGTCCCAATAGGCGCCCTTGACCAGCCGCACCATCAGCCGCCGGCCCGAGCGACGCGCCAGGTCGGCAACCCGTTCGATCGTCTCCAGACCGCGCTTCTGATAGGCCTGAACCGCCAGACCCAGGCCGGTCCAGCCGCCCAGGCTGGGCTCATGCGCCAGCCGGTCCAGCAGTTTCAGCGACAGGGCCAGACGGTCCGCCTCCTCGGCGTCCATCGTATAGTTGATGTCGTACTTTGCCGCGATCTGGGCCAGGCGCAGGATACGGGGATACAGGGTCGCCCACACGTCGTCCTCGTGCGTCGCCTCATAGCGGGGCGACAGGGCCGACAGTTTCACCGACACGCCGTGACCGTGCTCGGGGCCTTGGCCTTTCGAGGTCTTGCCGACGGCCTCGATGGCGTCGGCGTAGATCTTCTCGTAGCGGTCAGCGTCGGCGACGGTGCGGGCGCCCTCGCCCAGCATGTCGAAGCTGCACAGCCAGCCTTCCTTGTTCGACCGCTTCAAGGCGCCCTGGATGGTGCGGCCGACGACGAACTGCTCGCCCATGATCTTGACGGCGGTGGCCACCGCCTGGCGGATGACCGGCTCGCCCAGTCGCCCGGCGATCCGTTTCAGGAAGCCGGGCAGGTCGCTGCGCGCCTCGTCGTCCACATCGACCAGCTTGCCGGTCAGCATCAGGCCCCAGGTCGAGGCGTTGACGAACAGGCTGTCGGACTGACCCAGGTGAGCGGCCCAATCGGCCGAGCCGATTTTCTCGGCGATCAGTCGATCACGCGTCTCCTCGTCCGGCACGCGCAGCAGGGCCTCGGCCAGACACATCAGGGCCAGACCCTCGCGGGTGCCCAGCGAAAACTGCTGCAGGAAGCTTTCGACCACCCCCTGTTTCTTCTGGCTGCGGCGGGCATGCTCGACCAGAGCCGTCGCCTCCACCACCACGACGGCGCGCTCGGCGGCGTCTAAAGGCATGCGGGCCAGGTTGGCGGCCACGGCCTCGCGCTCATCGCGGAACTTGTGCGCGTCCAGACTGTCCCAGGCGGCCAGGCTCGAAGGCGTGAAGGCGGGGGTGGTCATCGGCGGCAAATCCTGTGGATTTCACCCGTATATGCCGGAGTTCATTGAAGGTGCTTCGTATGATACGAAGCCAAGCCGAAGATCGTTCGGCGTCGGGGCCATATTTCCGATGATCGACATCGACGCCGTCGACCGCCGTATCCTGCGTGTGCTCCAGACCGACGGCCGCCTCTCCAACGCCGAGTTGGCGCGCCAGTGCAACCTGTCGCCCGCCGCCTGTTTCGAACGGGTCAAACGACTGCGCGAAAAGAAGATCATAACCGGCTATGCTGCGATGATCGACCCGACACAGGTCGGCCGAGACCTGCTGATCTTCGTCGAAGTCCTGCTGGACCGCACCACCGGCGACGTCTTCGAAGCCTTCGCCGCCGCCGTGCGCAGCCAGCCTGAGGTGTTGGAGTGTCACATGGTCGCCGGCGGCTTCGACTATCTGATCAAGGCCCGCGTCGGCGACATGGACGCCTACCGCGCCTTCCTCGGCGACGTGCTGGTGCGGATGCCGGGGGTGCGGGAGACGCGGACCTATGCGGTGCTGGAGGAGGTGAAGTCGACGACGGTGCTGCCGCTGTAAGCGCGATCGACAGAGCCCGCAGCAACCTCAGCGCTACTTTTCACAACGATGGATTTGGGCCATTCGGCAAACTAAAGACGCGTCCTACTGGACTTGCACGATCCAATCGGAGCAGCTTTGACCATGGCGATGATTTATCCGGTTATCATGTGCGGTGGGGCCGGCACGCGGCTCTGGCCCGCTTCTCGGCCCTCGCGGCCCAAACAGTTCATTCCGCTGGCCGGCAATCGGTCCCTGTTCCAAGATGCGATTGAGCGCGCCCTTCCGCTCATGGAGCTGGGCGGCGAACTGATCGTCGTGGGGGGAGAACAACATCGCCTGGAAATCCTGGCTCAACTTGACGAGGTCGGCGCTACGGCCACCATCTTCCTGGAGCCCGAGGGCCGCGATTCCGCCGCCGCAATGGCTGTCGCAGCCCAGTGGACCGCCCAACAGCACCCGCAAGCCGTCAATCTCTTCGTCGCCTCCGACCACCACATTCCCGACCATGGCGCATTTCACGCAGCAGTGCGGGAAGCCGCCATAGCTGCAGACAGGGGTCGAATCGTCACCCTGGGGGTCGTGCCCACAGAACCGTCCTCCGCCTACGGCTACATCGCACCGTCTGGCCCCAGCCTCTCGGACGTAGCGGCCTTTGTCGAAAAGCCGGACGCCGTCACGGCGGAACGCCACATCCACAACGGCTATCTGTGGAACAGCGGCAACTTCATCGTGCGCGCAGATGTGCTGATCGAGGAACTGTCCCAACAGGCGCCCGCAGTCATGACAGCCGCCAGGGACGCCCTTGAGCATGCGGAATTCAACGGGCGATACCGATTGCTTGGGCCGCAGTTCTCCAACGCTCCGAAGATTTCGATCGACTATGCAGTGATGGAAAAGACAACCCGTGCGTCGGTCCTGCCCGTGCGGTTTTCCTGGTCCGACCTCGGGGCTTGGGACGCCGTACAAGCCTCTGGCGAAGGCAGCGTCGGGCTGCATCTTCTGGAAGACTCCGAGGGGTGCCTGGTGCGGTCATCCGACGGCGTCATGGTCGCAGTTATCGGTCTGCGGGACGTGGGCGTCATCGTGGAACGCGATGCCGTGCTGGTCACAGACCTGAGGCGCAGCCAGGACGTCAGGAAAGTCGTCGAGCGGCTAGGGAAACTGTCACCGACGCATCTCGATTTTCCGACGCCCGCTCCGGAGTCGCTGAAAAGCGGCGCTGAGCGGCTGGCGACATGGTTGCGTCAGTCCGCGCTTCCCGTTTGGTGCACGTTGGGACAGGGGACGTCCGGAGCCTTCGAAACACTTCTGAGCACGAGCGGGCGTCGCATTGCGACATCGCACCTTCTTCAAGTTCAGGCGGCCCAGCTAGAAGCCTACGCCCAAGCCGGTCGCCAGGACTGGCCTGGGCCATGGCGGGCAGTGATCGAAAAAGGTCTGCCGTACCTGCCATTGGACGGCGATCAACCTGAACAAGGCGATCATAGCTGCTTGCCTGTCGCCTTGGCCGCTATTTTCGCAGCGACAGGCGCCTCCTCGGTGGAGCGCGACGCCACAACCCTTCGCGACCGTCTTTTAGGGGACGAGAACGAACCACCCGACCAAGCGAAGTCTCTCATCCTGCTGGAAGGCGCGCTTGCTTGGGCAGGCATAAGCGCCGACCCAGGCTGGCGCCGGGCTGCAGACCAGATCGTCAGCCTGATGCAAGACACATCAGACATCGATCATCCGGCGTCGCCTGGCGACCTATTCTATCGGGCCTGGCTGCTGGCCCGCTACAGCCGATTGACATCCGACACCGCCGCACTCGTGAACGCCCGCAAGTTCTTCAAGGCTGGGCTTCAAGGCATCGACTTGAAACGCGGAGTCGCCGTGGAGGCCGTGAGCGACCAAGGCCTCCTTCAGAGTGGTCGCGCCCGGCTCTGGTCGCAGACGCAATGGCTCAAGGCGTCACTGACCCTCGCGTCTATGGCCGACGACGGCCCATGCGCGGCCTCGCTGGAACAGGCAGGGTCCGCGCTGCGCGCCGTATGGCTTTTCCTTACACCTCAAGGCCTCTGGCGCGACGCCATGCTCGAAAACGGCGACTTCATTGATGAACCATCACCGGCGCTGTCGCTCCGTTCGATCATGACGGCTCATATCCAGCTTCGGGAAACGCTGGGGGCCTTGGCCCACGATGGGGACAATAGCCTTCAACTGTCCTGAGCCGCACCCACAACCCGACTCGACGATGATAATCGCTGTCTCGCCTTCGTCATTCGAACCGTCTAGAAGTTCCGCCCTTACTCAACGGCTCAGGGTCCGCCCGCCTCAATGCGCATCGTTCTGGCCACCGACGCCTGGGAACCTCAGGTCAATGGCGTCGTCCGCACCCTGACCCGCACGGTCGCGGAATGCCGTGGCATGGGCCATGAGGTCGAGGTCATCGAGCCCTGCCTATTCAAGACCATTCCCTGCCCCACCTACCCGGAAATCCGGCTGGCGCTCGGGGCGGAAGAAGAGATCCGCGAGATGCTGCGGGCCTTCGAGCCTGAGGCCGTGCATATCGCCACCGAGGGTCCGATCGGCATCGCCACGCGTCGCATCTGCGTGGAATGGAAGCTGCCGTTCACGACCAGCTACCACACCAAGTTCCCCGAATATGTCTCGGCCCGTTTCCCGATACCGGTCCAGGTTGGCTACGCCTATATGAAGTGGTTCCACAAGCCGTCGGGCCGGCTGATGGTGGCGACCCCGACCCTGCGCGACGAACTGGTCGAACACGGGTTCAAGAACGTTTCACCCTGGTCGCGAGGCGTCGACACGGACGTTTTCAACCCCGAGCTGGAACGGATTTACGACGAGCTTGGGGGCAAGGACTGGCCCCGGCCCTTCTTCCTTAATGTGGGCCGTGTAGCGGTCGAGAAGAACATCGAATCCTTCCTTCAGCTCGATCTGCCCGGCACCAAGATCGTCGTCGGCGATGGACCCGCCCGTGCGGAGCTTCAGGAGAAATATCCCGAGGCCAAGTTCCTCGGCGCCCGGTTCGGCGACGAGCTGGCGCGCTGCTTCCGCGACGCCGATGTGTTCGTCTTCCCCAGCTGGACCGACACCTTCGGCCTGGTGATCCTGGAAGCCATGGCCGCCGGCACGCCGGTCGCCGCCTATCCGGCCCACGGCCCCATCGACATCATTCCCGGCTCGAAGGCCGGGGCGATCGACAAGGACCTCAGGACCGCCTGTCTGAAATGCCTCGAACTCGACCGCAAGGTCGTGCGCGCCTATGCGGAAAAGTTCAGCTGGCGCGCCTCAGCCGATCAGTTCGTCGAGAACCTGCAGCCCTATCCCGAGCCGGAGCGCGGCCGCTTCTGGCGCCGCCTGCGCCGCATCGCCCGTATCCGCAAGCGCGCCGCAGCCTGATCGGCCGGCATCCAGACCAACACAACCAAGGACTAACCATGCTTAAGCCCCGTCAGGACCTGAAGCCCAACACGGCCGCATATGAGACTCAGGCCTTGGTCAAGCCGACCGGGTTCCGCGAATACGACGCGCGGTGGATCCTGGAAAAAGAGATAAATCTTCTCGGCATCCAGGCCCTGGGCCTGGGCCTGGCGACCTACATCCATGAGATCGGCGTGCCGCCGAAGATCGTCACCGGCCATGACTTCCGCGGCTACAGCCTCAGCGTCAAACAGGCCCTGACCCTGGGCCTGCTGGAAGGCGGAATGGAGGTTCTGGACGTGGGTCTGGCTCTGTCACCCATGGCCTATTTCGGCCAGTTCGAACTGGACGCGCCGTGCGTCGCAATGGTCACGGCCAGTCACAACGAGAACGGCTGGACCGGCGTGAAGATGGGGGCCAACAAGCCCCTGACCTTCGGCCCCGACGAGATGAGCCGACTGAAAGAGATCGTGCTGAACGGCGAGGGCGTGGCCCGCCCGGGCGGCAAGCTGGTCCGGGTCGAGGACTTCCGCGAGACCTATGTCGCCGACGTCGCCTCCAAGGTTCAGATCAAGCGGCCGTTGAAGGTCGTCTGCGCCTGCGGCAACGGCACGGCCGGCGCCTTCGCCCCCGATGCGCTTCGCCGCATGGGGGTCGAGGTGATCGAGATGGACACGGATCTCGACTACACCTTCCCCAAATACAATCCGAACCCGGAAGATCACGCCATGCTGGTTCAGATGGCTCAGCGGGTGCGCGAGACGGGCGCCGACCTGGCCCTGGGCTTCGACGGCGACGGTGATCGCTGCGGCGTGGTGGACGACACGGGCCAGGAAATCTTCGCCGACAAGATCGGCCTGATGCTGGCCCGCGACCTGTCCAAGGTCTATCCTGACAGCACCTTCGTGGTCGATGTGAAGTCGACCGGCCTCTACAAGACCGACGAGATCCTCAAGGCCAACGGCGCCGAGGTCGTCTACTGGAAGACGGGCCACTCCTACATCAAGCGCAAGACTGCCGAACTGGGCGCCCTGGCCGGGTTCGAGAAGTCGGGCCATTTCTTCATGGCCGGCGACCTGGGTCATGGCTACGATGACGGCTTGGTCGCGGCCGGAGCGGTCCTGGCCATGCTGGACCGCAATCCGGGCAAGAAGCTGAGCGAGCTGAAGTCTGCCCTGCCGGACGCCTGGACCAGCCTGACCATGTCGCCCCACTGTGACGACGAACTGAAATACGGCGTGCTGGAGCGGATCGTGAAGGAATATTCCGATCTGGCCGAGGCCGGCGGCGAAATCCTGGGCCGCAAGATCCTTGAGGCCATCACCGTCAACGGCGTGCGGGTGCATCTGGAAGACGGATCGTGGGTTCTGGTCCGCGCCTCGTCGAACAAGCCGGAACTAGTGGTCGTGGTCGAAAGCATGCGGTCGGAAGACGACATGCGAGATCTCTTCCGCAAGGAGATCAAACCCCGCCTCGCCGCCTATCCCGAAATCGGCGCCTTCAACCAGGAAATCTGAAAGATCACAGAGGGCTGAACCAATCGGCCCCGTGACCGCTTCCTCCCTCGGCTGCTGCCAGGAGGAAAGATTGCCGCGATACTTTTTCCATACCCAAAATGGCGACTGCATTCGCGACGACCAGGGCGAGGAGCTGAAAAGCGTCGACGCCGCCAGAGAGGAGGCCGTCGCCGTTCTGGGCGAAATCCTGCGTTATCGTGGGGCTTCCTTCTGGACGACCCGCGCCTTCAGCGTCATCGTCACGGATGCGGACGGCCAGACGGTCGTCAGCGTCACCGCAGCCGCTTCCGATGATGCGCCTGACGGGTGGAGCCTGGTGGACAGCGCCCAATGAGCAGACTTCAAGCCACGCCCAAGATCACGACCCTGGTCGAGAAACTATCCCTGCGCGACCGCATCTCTCCCGAAGAGATCGAGGCTCTGCAGAAGGCGCTGGAGCCGCCCAAGACGGTCGCCGCCGGTTCGGACATCGTGCGGGAACATAGCCGACCGCTGCACAGCACGCTTCTGATATCCGGCTTTTCCGCCCGCTATTCCACGCTGGAAGACGGCGCGCGCCAGATCACCGAGATCAATGTGTCGGGCGACTTCATCGACCTGCACAGCCTGCTGATGAAGCAGATGGACCATGGAGTCGTCGCCCTGACGGAGTGCGTCATCGCCGAGGCGCCCCATAGCGGCCTGATCGATATCACCGAGCGCCATCCGCACCTGACGCGTCTGCTGTGGCTGGACACCATCATCGACGCCGCCGTCCACCGCCAATGGCTTGTCGCCATGGGTCGGCGCAGCGGCCTGGGTCATCTGGCCCATCTGGTATGCGAGCTCTATCTGCGTCTTCAGGCCGTCGGCCAGACCGGCGACATGACGTTCGATCTGCCGCTGACGCAGGCCGTCCTGGGCGACGCTTTGGGCCTGTCGACAGTCCATGTCAGTCGCCTGATCTCGGAGCTGCGCGGCGAAGGCGTTATCAACTGGTCGAACGGTCAGATCGACATCCTCGACTGGCGCCGCCTGGCCGAGATCGCCGAGTTCGATCCGACCTATCTCAGACTTCAAAGCGACCCCGTTTGACCGCTTAACGCATGTTATCGCGTAAAACGCCGTTTGGCGGTCTAGACGATGCATGTCCACGTCGAACCTCGCGCGATCCCTGCTTTCCCTGCTAGCGGTGCAGGGATTGGATGAAGGCGACGCCTTCGACGCCGCGCCGGGCGAGCGCACCAGTCTGACGCTCGATGGCGAACCGCTGGTGACCTTCATTCTCGACGGCGTCGCCGCACGTATCGGACCCGATGAGACATTGTCGCGCGGCCTGGCCTCAAGCGACGATCTGATCAACTTCGACGCGGTGCTGGGGCGGGGCGAAAAGGAAGTCGCCCTGTGGCTGACGGCGGGACGGTTCCTGACAGTGCCGGCGCGACGGCTGGTCCAGCGCATCGATCGCGACACCCTGGTTGAAGCGACCCTGACCGACCTTCGTCAACGCAACGCCGCCCTTCAGGCCGAACTGGGGCGTCACGCCGACCTCAAGGTGACCCAACGCTTAGCCGCCCTCATCCTTGACGTTCACGACCAGGGCGGCGGCGATACAGTGTCATTGCGCCAGAGCGACCTGGCGGACCTGATGGCGGTGCGGCGCGCCAGCGTCTCGACCGCCTGCACCGAACTGTGCGCGGCCGGCGCGCTGCGCCTACGCCGCGGCGCGATCCAGATCGCCGATATGGAAGCCCTGCGCGAGACGGCGGTTGCGCCTCACTCCACCGTGACGGACTTGGCCAGGTTGCGAGGCTGATCGACGTCGGTGCCCTTCTGGACGGCGGTGTAATAGGCCAGCAGCTGGACCGGCACCGCATAGACCAAGGGCGCGATCAGGGGGTGACAGTCAGGCGCATGGATGCGGCGAATGCCGGCGCCGTGCGGATCGGGGGCCTTTTCCGGCGCGATCATGATGACCGGCCCGCCGCGCGCGGCGACTTCCTGCAGGTTCGACGCGGTCTTCTCGAACACCTCGTCCAGAGGGGCCAGGGCGATGGTCGGCGTCTCTTCGTCGATCAGGGCGATGGGGCCGTGCTTCAGTTCGCCGGCGGCATAGCCCTCGGCGTGGATATAGCTGATCTCCTTCAGTTTCAGCGCGCCCTCCATGGCCAGTGGGAACATGGCGCCCCGGCCCAGGAACAGGACGTCGTCGGCCTTGGCCAGATCCTGGACGACGGCGCGGATGCTGTCGCCCATCGTCAGGGCCTCGGCGATCAGGCGCGGGCTTTCGAACAGGGCCTTGACCAGTTCAGCCTCCTGAGACGCTTCAATCCGGCCCCGCGCCACGCCCGCCGCGACGGCCAGCGCCAGCAGGGCGGCGACCTGGGCGGTGAAGGCCTTGGTCGAGGCGACGCCGATTTCCGGCCCGGCATGGGTGGGCCACAGCACGGCCGCTTCGCGCGCCATCGACGACGAATGGACGTTGACGACCGCGGCGGTGTTCAACCCTTGCGCCTTGCACCAGGTCAGGCTGGCCAGGGTGTCGGCGGTCTCGCCCGACTGGCTGACGGCGACCGCCAGGGTCTTTTGCGACACCGCCGGCGAGCGGTAGCGGAACTCGGAGGCGATCTCGACGTCGCAGGGCAGGCCCGCCAGCTTCTCGAACGCATAACGGCCGATCTGACCGGCGTAGAAGGCGGTGCCGCAGGCCACGATCTGGATGCGGTCGATGGCGGCGAAATCTACCGTGTTCGTCTTGGCCGTGCCGGTCACCAGATCGAGATATTCCGACAGGGTGTGCTGGACGCTGTCGGGTTGTTCATGGATCTCCTTTTCCATGAAGTGACGATACTCGCCCTTCTCGACCATGGCCGAGGACGCCGAGACCTGAACGATGGCGCGTTCGACCGGCTTGCCCGCCACGTCGAACATCTGGGCGCCGGCCTTGGTCACGGCGACGTAATCGCCCTCTTCCAGATAGGAAATCTTCTGGGTGAACGGGCCGACGGCGAGCGCGTCGGAACCCAGATACATCTCGTCCTCGCCCCAGCCGACGACCAACGGGCTGCCGCGCCGTGCGCCCAGGATCAGATCGTCCGTCCCGTCGATCAGCACCGCCAGGGCATAGGCGCCGGTCAGGCGGTCCAGCGTGACCTTGAACGCCTCAAGCGGCGGCCGCCCGGTGTTCAGTTCGGCGTCCAGCAGGTGGGCGATGACCTCGGTGTCGGTCTGGCTTTCGAAGACGTGGCCCTCGGCGGCCAGTTCGGCCTTCAGCTCGGCGAAATTCTCGATGATGCCGTTGTGGACCAGGGTGACGCGGCCGGCCTTGTGCGGGTGGGCGTTGGCCGTCGTGGGCGCGCCGTGCGTGGCCCAGCGGGTGTGGCCGATGCCGACCGTCGCCGTCATTGGCTGCTCGGCCAGAACGGCCTCCAGATTGCGGATCTTGCCCTTAGCGCGGCGGCGCTCGACCGAGCCGTCCACGACGGCGGCGACGCCGGCGGAATCATAGCCGCGGTACTCCAGCCGTTTCAGGCTGTCGATCAGCCGGGGAACGACAGGTCCGTTGCCGGTGACGCCGATGATGCCGCACATAAGCGAAGGCTCCGAGAGGTCAGGGAAAGGGGCGCCGCTTTGCACTGGCGGCGATCCGAGGCTAAGCCACACATCAAGCCCCACCGGCCGTCTATGCAATCTTAAGGCGGGCCGCATCAAAAAAGGGGTTTCGGAACGTTACCCGAAACAAAGGACCAGGCCTTGGGCGACAGAAAATACTTCGGCACCGATGGAATCCGCGGGCGCGCCAACACCTATCCGATGACGGCCGAGGTCGCCCTGCGCGTGGGTCTGGCCGCCGGAAAGCTGTTCCGCACTGACGACGACCGCCGCCATCTGGTGGTGATCGGCAAGGACACCCGCCTGTCCGGCTATACGATCGAGCCGGCCCTAGTCGCCGGCTTCGCCTCGGTGGGCATGGACGTGCGCACCTTCGGCCCCGTGCCGACGCCGGGCGTGGCCATGCTGACCCGGTCGATGCGCGCCGACCTGGGAGTCATGATCTCGGCCTCGCACAATGACTACGCCGACAACGGGATCAAGCTGTTCGGGCCGGACGGCTACAAGCTGTCGGACGAGATCGAGCTGAAGATCGAGGCCATGATGGACCAAGGCCTGGACCAGGGTCTGGCGCCGTCGAACAAGCTGGGTCGGGTCAAGCGGATCGACGACGCCCAGGCCCGCTATATCGAGATCGCCAAACAGGCCTTCCCTAAGCGGCTGACGCTGCAAGGGCTGCGCATCGCGGTCGATTGCGCCAATGGCGCCGGCTACAAGGTCGCGCCCACCACCCTGTTCGAACTTGGCGCCGAGGTCTTCCCCGTCGGCGTGACGCCGAACGGAACCAATATCAACGCCGAGTGCGGCTCGACCCATCCGGCGACCCTGGTCGATGCGGTCAAACGCTACCGCGCCGACATCGGCATCGCCCTGGACGGGGACGCCGACCGGCTGATCATCTGCGACGAGAAGGGCCAGGTCGTGGACGGGGACCAAATCATGGCCCTGGTCGGACTGGACTGGGCGAAACGCGGCCTGCTGACCGGCGGCGGCGTGGTGGCCACCGTCATGTCCAACCTGGGGCTGGAGCGCCGGCTGACGGCCGAGGGCCTGACGCTGGAGCGGACCAAGGTCGGCGACCGCTACGTGATGGAGCGGATGCGCGAGGGCGGCTTCAACATCGGCGGCGAACAGTCGGGCCACATCATCCTGCACGACCACGCCACCACCGGCGATGGCCTGATGGCGGCGCTGCAGGTGCTGGCGGTGCTGGTCGAATCCGGCAAGCCGATGAGCGAACTGGCCCGCCAGTTCGATCCAGTCCCGCAAAAGCTGGAGAACGTCCGCTTCACCGCCGAAAAGCCGCTGGAAACCGACACGGTCAAGGCCGCCATCGCCGACGCCGAGGCGGCGCTGAACGGTCAGGGCCGCCTGCTGGTGCGGCCGTCAGGCACGGAAAAACTGATCCGCGTCATGGCCGAGGGCGACGACGAGGCTTTGGTGAAGCGCGTGGTGTCTGAAGTTGCAGCGGCTGTGAAAACAGCAGGGTGAGACCCACAACACAATGTACGAACCTATGCGGCGTGTGCGTGCAACTTCGCGGTTCACAGCGTCTGAGTTTACGGTAGACTCTTCCTATGCGGTCCGATCTGGAACATCTGCCGGAGCGTCATCAACGTGAACTTCGACGCGTTCGCGACATCTTGCTTGCCGGATTTGAAGCAGCCAGGACAAGCGGCGGCGGCGCCAACTCTGGTTGGCGACGCGGCGGCCAGATTCTCAAGATCATCCTCTTCGGATCGTACGCACGGACGGACTGGGTCGACGAGCCGGAGAATGGCTATCTCTCTGACTTCGACCTTCTGATCGTGGTCAACCACGAGAAGCTGACCAACATCGCCGACTACTGGTGGAACTCCGAGGACCAGATCCTACGCGACCCGGCCATCGGCCGCACCGTCAATCTGATAATCCATGATCATCAGGACGTGAACGCCGCCTTGCGGCGTGGTGAGTACTTCTGGACCGACATCGTCCGCGACGGCATCGCCCTTTACGAAATCCCCGGCCATCCCTTCCCGACGCCGCAGCCGATGACAGCCCAGGCCGCTGCCGAAATGGCAGATCGCCATTTTGAAGCTAAGGCGGCAGACCTCAGGCGGTGGATCGATACGGCTGAATACCAAACTGGAAGGGCTGCCACGGACGAAGGCTTCCGCAAGCTAGCCGCCTTCAGCCTGCATCAGGCGGTGGAGACCGCCTACGCCTGCTTCCTTCTCGTCCACACCTTCTATTTTCCGCGCTCGCACAACATCAAGTTCCTCCGCTCGCTAGCCGAGGACGTAAACACCAGCCTGGTCGAGACCTGGCCGCGTGAAAGCCGCTTTGATCGCCGCCGATTCGAACTGTTGAAACGTGCCTATGTCGAAGCGCGCTATAGCGACCAATATGATGGCTCGTCCGAAGACCTGGAGTGGCTCATGGCGCGGGCTCGGTGTCTGCGCGATCGGGTCACCGAACTCAGCAAAGCGCGCATCGAGGAACTTAAGGTGAAAGCAGGGAGCGCCGGATAGGTCGTCAACCTTGGAACACGCAGATGCAAATGCAGCAGCCGAGTACGAAGATCGTCTTCTGAACCGAAAGGAAGCGTCGCGTGAACTCGCGGCCTTGGGCATTCAACTCGCTCCGTCTACGCTAGCGAAAATGCTGTGTCTGGGGTTGGACGGCCCGCCCTACGTCCACCTTCGAAGACGGCCCTACTATCCGAGACATCAGCTTCGAGAATGGGCCTGGTTGCAGGTCAGTGAGCCTCGGCGTTCATCGCGTGAGCCTCGCATCCCGCAGAAGGCCAGGGGATAGGGATTCAGCGCGGCGCTGATTATTTGCCCTTCGAAGCGGCCACATCATCCAGGCAAGATTGGGCTGCAGAAGCCTGCGGATCGCCTGTGACAAAGCCTGCAGAACATCAGGGCCGCCGCGCGTGCCCATTTGAATGCAGCTTGGTCGGAAGGCACGGAGTGAGAATCCCAAGTTCTCCGTTTATGGGTTTGTTCGGATAAGTTACCGTCCAGACGCCCGGGCGGCCCCCGCGTATGTCCAGGCTTCGGCTAAAGGCGGCGGCGCATGGCTCAACCATGTTCTCAACGGCCGGCGCATGATCAAGGCGCAAGCGAAAGTCGTGCGGATATCGCGCCACACTTGCCAACTGTGAGTGAATGATTCATGCTGGTGACGCGTCGCAGAGCGGCGTCGAGGCGTGAGAACCTCGGTTGAGACGAAACCCGCATTACGCGCTTGCACGTCTGTATGGGCGCGGCTGCGCCGTGGCCTTTGCGCTTGCCTCAACCGTGGCTCGACTTCCGTCAGTCCGGACGGTCGGTCTCGTTGGTCGGAGGCGAACCCTTGGCGTCTGGTGGTCGACAGTCGAAATCTATGCCGGCGCTCTCGACCGGGAGCGACGCCGAGACCCTGTTTGCTACCTACGGCGCATGGTTGCTCGGATCGTTGCGTCATCGATATGGCGCCGACCTCGCCGAAGACCTCCTGCAGGACACCTACCTCAAGATCCTGCGACAGCAGCACCCTGTCGAAATCGTCAAACCGAAGGCCTTTCTGCTTCAGGTCGCCCGAAACCTGTTCTTGAGCCGTTATCGCCGCGATCGCCGGCGAGAAGAACTGGATGCATGGCAGTCACCTCTATTCAGCCAGGCGGCTGCACAGGATACATCCCTGCTCCTTCAGGACATTGTGCTGAGCCTTCCGCAACCGCTCCGTGAGGTGTTCCTGCTCAGCCGCTTCGGCGGCATGACGAACCAGGAAATCTCTCATCACCTCGGAATCCGGCTGAAAACGGTCGAATGGCGCATGACCAAAGCTCTCGCCCAATGTGCTGCACAGTTGCGAGATTGAGGCCGCGGGTCGGAGCGTTCCGGCCGCACACTCATCCTTCGCAAGCGCGATCCGACAGCTCCAGAGTTGAACTCACGTGCCACGCCTACCAAGAACAATAGCCTAAAGCTCCAGTCCCAAGCCACGGCCACGCTCTCCGAACCGAAACTCCACCTGCCCTGCCTGCAGAACCCCGGTGAGACCCTGGCCACGACACGCCTCCAAACCCGCTCGCCAAGGCGCCAGGGTGACCACGGTGCGGCTCTCGACCGCCGCATAGGTTCGACCGCCCATGTGAACTCTATCGTTGTAGACGCCGGAGAAGGGCTGTCCTTCCTCAGCCTTGACGACCAGTTTCTCGCCCTTTCCAAGCCTCTTGAACTGGGTCTCGATCTCCATCGTCCAGAGGGCGAGCATGTCCTTGTCGGTCAGCTTGGAGCCATCGCCATCGCCATCGCCGATCCCCCACCCCTTTCGAATCTCAGCCCGTTCTTGTCCCAACCTTCTGGCTTCATCCGCCATGGTGCCCGCGCCGGGATCAGGTTCGAATCCGCCAGCAACCTTGTCCAGCCAGGTGACGCCGCGCGCTGAGGTCTGCAGGTTGAGAGGCCTGACGTCGAGCACTCGGACTTCGACGTCGGCGGGACCGTGTCGCGCCTGATCCGCCGCCAGCGCCCGCGAGACGTAGTCGGATGGAATGGCGAACCGGTCTTGGCGCAGAGGCTCAACCGCACCTTCGCGGCTCATCGCTTCGAGCCGTCGAAGGTGGCGATCTATGAAACCAGGCCGATCTTCGGGCCGAACGGCGAGATGATCGGCTTCAGAATAAACGCCGTTCCTCAGTCGCGCGATCTGGGCGATGGTCTGGTCCGAAGCCCTTTCCCTCCACGGCTTTCCCCGCAACTCGATAACGGCCCGCTCGGGCACGCGATCCAGGATCATGACGCGATCCAGTGACGCCAGCCGCACATGCCCCAGACGTCCATCCATGGTCTCAAGCACGAGTAACTGGGCCGCCTTCTTGTGCCATTTGAGCGGCTGAACGCCGGCGTAAGCGCCAACGACCACCTCGCCTTCCGAGAGACTCAGCGGTTCGAGGCGATTGGTCTGCCCGCCCCAGAAGCCGCCCCAGAAGCCGCCCCAGATGGCGCGCGTCGCGGCGGCTTCACGCGCCTCCTGTTCACCGAGATTCCGCAGGATATCGCGCAGATTTTCAGGGACGGCCCAAAAGCCTTGGCTATCTCGCTGAGCCCATCCGCGACGCTCAAGATGGACCAGACGGCGGAGGGCGTTGGCTCTTTCTCCGCTTTCCAGACCCTCGATATTGACCTTGCCGTCGCCCTGCCTGCGCAAAAGCGTGTCATCCATCGCCGTCAGTCGGTCCGTCGTCAGATCACGGATGGAAGTCGTCCGGTCGGACCTCGGACCCAGGATTTCGGTCGCCAGGGCCTCGCACCGGCTGCGCAGGCCTTGTGCTGCATAACCGCGGCTGAAGACAAGGTCGCGCCCGTCGTCGCGCAGACCGCGTAAAATGATGTGGAGATGGGGCCGTCCGGTGTCATAATGCGCTACGGCAAGCCATTCGAGCGGCGTGCCGGTGTCGATCTCAACCTGTTTCATCATCCGCCGTGCAAACGGCCTGACGTCCGCGAGCTCTTGTCCATCCTCCGGGTTAACGACGATCCGGTAATGACGGCGGTCATCTGCCCACCGATCGACCTCCGCCTTGGCGTCAGGCCGGTCCTCCTGCGGCCCGAAAAACGCTGCTCTCGCCCCCTCCTCGCCAGCGCCCTCCCGTCCGAAGTACCGCACACAGGCTTTCAGGGAGGCGCGCGCGTTCGGTGTCCTCATCACGACCTTGACCTTCACGAACACGCGACGCGACGGCCCGGCTCCCCGAAAGGCAGGCCGGACCCGCTTCACGATCGCCTTGGCGGCAAAGTGTCGTGTTCGCGCCCTCAAGGGCATCGACGCCGTCGCACGACCAAGCAGGCCGACGGCCCCGCGGGGATAGTGATCTCTGCGCGCCGTCATTGACGGACGAAATGGAAAATCCTCAGGATCGTGAGGCGTGGCCATGAGGCAACCTTGTCGTCAACAACCGCTTTGTTCGCGAACCGTCCACCGGTCGCCGGGAGTTTTGCGAACAAAATCGCGCCTGTCGCGCCCTGAGTTATTCCGTCGGATTGACGACGTTTGATCCCCTTTGATCCGGGTGCATCGCGATCGGTTGTGTTCGGGCCTTAAGACCTGGGCGCTCTGACGACCGCCCATCCCACGCTCTTCGCTGCTGACTGTCCGTCCGTCAGTTCGATCCGGTGCAGCTGGATAACGTCCGCTTCACGGCCGAAAAACCGCTGGAGACCGAGACGGTCAAGGCCGCCATTGCCGAAGCCGAAGCGGCGCTGAACGGTCAGGGGCGCCTGCTGGTGCGGCCGTCGGGCACCGAGAAGCTGATCCGCGTCATGGCCGAGGGCGACGACGAGGCGCTGGTGAAACGGGTGGTGGCCGATGTGGCGGGCGCGGTGCGCGCCGCCGGCTGATGGCCTGCCTCTAAGGCTTGCACGCCGCCGGCGGATCGCCGTCGCGTTCCCACAGTTTGCAGGACCGATCGATCTCGCCCTGGATCAGGTCGCAAGGATTGGCGGCGTTGCAAGGTGGGCGCGTTGCCGGGCTGACCTGAATGCAGCGCTCGACCAGGCGGGCCGAGGCGGCGGACCCGATGGCTTCACGACACGGAACTTCGCTGACCGGAACCGGCTGAGGCGCCATGTCCGGCCCCTCGGGGAGGCTGGCCTGGGGCTCCTCGGCGGGCTTTGGCGGTTCCTTGGCCGGCGCATCCGCCTTGGCAGGCGGAGCGACCGGCGCGGTTTCCGGCTGTAGAGGAACCGCATCGATCACGTCGGGGTTCGACGTCGAATCGCCGGACGACGGCGCTGCTCCGGGGCCGGAAGGCTGACATCCGGCCATCAGCACGGCGCAGGCGGCCAGCGAAAGCCATTGGGATCGACGCATCGACTTGTCTCCGGTCAGAACCAACCGGACAAGAATGCCCGCCTGCGGCCGAGGGCGAAACCCCCTATCGCTTCACCGCCGCCAGCGCCGCCTTCTGCAAGGCGAACAGTTCGGTGCAGCCGACCTCGGCCAGTGAGAACAGCCGGTCGAACTCGGCGCGCGAGAAGCCGCGCTTCTCGCCGGTGGCCTGGACCTCGACGATCTGGCCCGCGCCGGTCAGGACGAAGTTGGAATCGGCTTCCGCCTCCGAGTCCTCTTCGTAATCCAGGTCCAGAACGGGCACGCCGTTGCAGATGCCGCACGAAACGGCCGCCACCTGATCCGTGATCGGATCGGCCTTGAGCACGCCCTCGTCGCGCAGATAGTTGAGCGCCAGGCTCATGGCGACCCAGGCGCCGGTGATCGAGGCCGTGCGCGTGCCGCCGTCGGCCTGGATGACGTCGCAGTCGATCAGCACCTGACGTTCGCCCAGCGCCTTGAGGTCCACCACGGCGCGCAAGGAGCGGCCGATCAGCCGCTGAATCTCTTGCGTGCGACCCGACTGTTTGCCCGCGGCGGCCTCGCGACGGCCGCGCGTGTGGGTGGCGCGCGGCAGCATGCCGTATTCCGCCGTCACCCAGCCCTGGCCCGTGTTGCGCATCCAGCCCGGCACCTTCTCCTCGATCGAGGCGGTCACCAGCACCTTGGTGTTGCCGAAGGTGATCAGGCACGAACCCTCGGCATAGCGGTTGACGCCGGTCTCGATGGTCACGGGACGCAGTTGGTCGTCGGTGCGTTGCGAATGGCGCATTGAGATGAATCCTTGGAAGCCGAGGCGGCGGTGCTTATCCTGAAACCGTGAGCCTGTATGCCCCCAAAACCCCGCCGTTCGACAACGGCCAATCCCTCGCAGGGTTGGCGGGGCTGGACGCACGCGCCCGCGACATCTTTCGCCGCATCGTCGAGAGCTATCTGGAGACGGGCGAGCCTGTCGGATCCAGGACCCTATCGCTGGGCGGGATCGCCCTGTCACCGGCCTCGATCCGCAACACCATGCAGGATCTGACCCTGGCCGGGCTGCTGGCCGCGCCCCACACCTCGGCGGGGCGAATCCCCACCCATGCAGGCCTTCGCCTGTTCGTCGATGGCCTGCTGGAAGTCGGCGACCTGACCAAGGAGGAGCGGCGCGAGATCGACGGGCGTCTGGCGGGGCGCGGACGCAACTTCGAATCCGCCCTGGACGAGGCGTCCAACCTTTTGTCCGGCCTGGCGGGCGGCGCGGGCGTGGTGTCCAGCCCCGTACGGGACTCGGGCGTGAAACACGTCGAGTTCGTGGCCCTGGGCGGGGATCAGGCCCTTGCCGTCATCGTCGCCGACGACGGCACGGTCGAGAACCGGATCATGACCCTGTCGGCGGGCGTCACGCCCTCGACCCTGGTCGAGGCCTCCAACTTCCTCAACGCGCGCCTGCGCGGCCGCCCCTTCGCCGACGCCAAGCGCGAGATGACGCACGAACTGGAAATCGCCCGACGCGAACTGGACCAGACCGCCGCCCGCCTGGTCGAAGACGGCTTCGCCGCCTGGTCCGGCGGACCCGACCGCGAGCGCGCCCTGATCGTGCGCGGCCGCGCCAACCTGCTACAGGACGGCGAGGGACTGGCGGACCTGGAACGGGTGCGCGTCCTGTTCGACGATCTGGAGCAGAAGGAACAGCTGATCGGCCTGCTGGACGGCGTCGATGCGGCCCAGGGCGTGCGCATTTTCATCGGCGCGGAAACACGGTTGTTTTCACTTTCGGGTTCCGCCGTGATCGCGGCGCCCTATATGAGCGGCCGACAAAGGGTTCTGGGCGCCATCGGCGTCATAGGGCCTGCAAGACTGAACTACGCCCGTGTCATTCCGTTGGTGGACTATACCGCCCGGGTGCTGGGCCGGATGCTGGACGGGAACGACAAGTGAGCGACAAACCCCTTAACGACGAATTCGACGCCCTGGATGCGGCCGAGACCGACGCCGAACACGGCCTGGACGCCCATCCTTCTGAAAATCGGGGGGACGACCTGACGCCCCTGGACGCCGTCATCGCCGAGCGCGACGAGTGGAAGGACCGCGCCCTGCGCGTCGCCGCCGAGATGGAGAACCTGAAGCGCCGTTCGGAAACGCAGCAGAACGACGCCCGCGCCTTCGCCATCCAGCGCTTCGCCAAGGATCTGCTGGGCGTGGCCGACAATCTGGAACGCGCCCTGATGGCCGCGCCCAAGGACGCCGAGGGCGCCACCGCCGGCCTGGTGACCGGGCTGGAACTGACGCAGAAGGCCCTGCTTCAGGCCTTCGACAGCAACGGCCTGAAGCGCGTCGCGCCGGAAGCCGGCGAGGCCTTCAACCCGCACCTGCACCAGGCGATGATGGAACAGCCGTCGGACACCGTACCCGGCGGATCGGTGCTCCAGACCATGCAGTCCGGCTTCGAACTGTTCGGCCGCACCGTCCGTCCCGCCATGGTCGTGGTCGCCGCCAAGGGCTCCGGCGCGCAAGCCCAGAACCCCTACGGCGCCGCACAGTCGCCCGAGGGTCAGGCCTTCGACGGCAAGGCCTGATCCAGGGTCGTCAGGCGGCGTCGGTTAGAACTGACGCCGCCAGGCTCCGATCAGCGCAAACTCCGGCTGCGCATCCGCCACATGGCGCGGCTCGCGGCTGGCCACAGCCTGCAACGTCATGCTGGAGCCGTCCCACAGCCGACGCTCACCACCCAGGATGAAATCGATCTGACGACCGCTGGGCGACGCCGAGAAGCTGCGGCGCGAATAGGTCAGCGGGTCGAAATACTCGACCGGCACATCGGCCAGCAGCGCCGAGAATGTCCCGCTCTCGATCCGCAACGGCTGCGACAGAGTGAAGCTGATCCGGTCGCAGACCATCGTACAGCCGGTCAGCAGGCCCAGCCGCCAGTTCGAACTGATCGCCGCCTGATCCATCGACAGGAACCGACCCTCGATCTGCGTCGACCCCATGCCCGCCTCGCCGATCAGGCGCAGACCGGGCCACAGGGTCCAATCCCCACCGAGCGCATAGAAGGCGGTCCGCGACGGCAGGGCGAAGTCCGACCCGCCGGGCAGGAAGGCGCCCAAGGGCCCCAGCCTTTCGTCCAGGGCGCCGACGCTGAATGACAGGCCGCCCTCCGCGCCCCGCCATCCGATCGCGGCCCGGCTATAGGTCGAGGCGTCCTGCTCGACGCGGCGCAGCGGCATGCGACGATCCCCGCCGCCGCTTTCCGCCGAAACGGTCACGGCGCCGAACCGCATCGCCCCGCGCACCGCATGGTCGGCCTGGGCCAGGGACGCGAACCCGTCGCCGGCCGAGCCTTCGAACGGCGACGCCGCCCCGCCCTTGCCCTGCCAGACCGAGAAGTTCATCCGGCCGGTTTCCAGGTCCAGCATGGCCTCCTGGCGCGGTTCGTCGCCCATCCACGGCGCATCATAGAGGTCGTGACGTGGCGCCACGGGTTCGGGCGTCGCGCTCGGCTGGGCCGCGATCAGGTTCAGTCGCCCGCCGCCCGGCAGAGCAAGGCTGGTGGTGGCGGTGGTGTTCTGTTCGAACGGCGCCGCCTGATAGGATCGGCTGGGCGCCGTCGGATAGGCCCCGCCCAGCTGGACCGCGAACATCCGGTCATAGGCGTCGTACAGCACCGTGTTCAGCGCGCTCTGACGCAGGAAGGCGTCGCCGAAGGCCGCGCCGACGAAACTGCCCGGTTCGCTGAGGGTCACGATGGAGCTTCCGTCCGCCATCGGGGTCGAGGTCGTGCCGACAGGTCGAAAGGCGCCGGCCACGTCCAGCAGGCCGCGCCCATAGACGATGTCGGTTCCCGGGTCGCCCGCATCGCGCGCCGTATCGACCAGAATAGCCAAGGCCGCCCGCGCGCTCAGATTGGGGAAGGCCTGCATCAGTAGCGCCAGGGCGCCCGAAACATGCGGCGCCGAAAACGAGGTGCCGTTGACCCGCCAGCAGGACGTGCCTTCGCAGCCGGTGATGACGTCTTCGCCGGGCGCAGAGATGTAGCCGGCCGCCGTGTCGCCGGCCCGGTTGGAGAAGCTGGACATGACATCGGTCGCGCCATGCGAACCGACGGCGATCACGCTGCCAGCGAAGCGGGGGTCGATGGCGTAGCGCGCAGGCCAGCCCGGATTGGCCTCGCCGTCATTGCCCGACGAGGCCACGATCACTGCGCCGGAGTTCACGGCCCGCAGCAGCGCCGCCTCAAACGCCGAGCCCAGCCGCCCGTCGCCGCCCAGCGACATGTTGATGATCTTGACCCCGTTGGCGACGGCATAGTCCAGGGCGCGCACCAGGTCCGAACTGCTGAAACAGACCTCGGTGTTCTTGTCGGTACAGTCGGAGATGTCGGTGCGAATCGACAGGATGGTCGACTGATAGGCTACGCCGATCGTGCCGAAGCCGTTGAAGTTCGAGGCGATAACGCCCGACACGCGTGTGCCGTGGCTGCTCGACGCGACATAGGGGGTGTTGCGGCCCAAAACCACGTCGGTCGAGGCGCTGGAGATCCGCCCCTCAAGCTCGGGCAGGGTGTTGGCGATGCCGGAATCGACGACGGCGACGGTGACGCCCGAGCCGGTCGCCCCGGCCTGCCAGGCGACCTGGGCCTTCATATTGGCCAGGCCATAGTTCCGCAGATATTCGCTCGATGTCACCGAGGGCGGCGGCGGGGGCGGGGGCGGGGGCGGTGGTGGCGGAGGAGGAGGCGGGGGTGGCGGAGGTGGCGGTGGAACAGGGGGCGTGATTGCGCCGCCACCACCACCGCCGCCTCCCCCGCCGCCGCCGCACGCGGCCAGCGGAAGGAACAACAGGCCCAGGCCCAGAACGACCGCTCCGCGACGCCGCAATCCGTTCATGCCGAACCCTCCACTCAGGCCGCCCTCCGCAGCCTTCCCATCAGTAACGCCCTAATTCTTTAACGCTTTATCGAAGGTGGCCAGCAGTTTGGACCAGCCGTCCCTGGCGTCGGTCTCGGAATAGCTGGCGCGGTAGTCGGCGTGGAAACCGTGCTGCGCGTCGGGATAGACGACGATCTGGCTGCCGGTCTGACCGGCCCGCGCAAGGGCTTCGCGCATCCGCTCCACGCTGGCCAGCGGAATGCCCTGGTCCTTGCCGCCATAAAGGCCCAGCACCGGCGCCTTGAGGTCGTCGGCGATATCGACCGGCCAGGGCTGACCCGACGAGATCTGCACCGGTGTCGCATCGGCGGCGGGGGCCAGACGGCCATACCAGGCCACGCCGGCGCCGATGGCGGCGAAGCGGGCCGCCGCCTGCCACACCACCTTGCCGCCCCAGCAATAGCCGGTGATCCCGACCTTGCCGTCCTTGGCCCACGACTGCTGGCTGGCCCATTCCAGCGTCGCCGACAGGTCGCCCATCACCTGCTCATAGTTGGCCGCCCCGACGATCTGCATGATCCGCTGCATGTCCGACAGGGGCGCGGGATCCTCGACCCGGTTGAAGAAGGCGGGTGCGATGGCGGCATAGCCCTGCTTTGCCAGGCGGCGGCAGATGTCGCGGATATATTCGTGGACGCCGAAGATCTCGGACACCACGACGACGACCGGGAAGGGCCCATCGCCCGCAGGCCGCGCCACATAGGCCGGAAGCTGGAACCCGTCCGGCGCGGCATAGGTCACGGTCTCCGTGGCCAGGCCCGCCTCGTCGGTCGTGATCGGCTTGGCCTCCTTCGCCAGGGCCGCGACGGCATAGCCGGAGAACAGCAAGCCCCCCAGCGCCCCCAGGCTTCGTCGGCTCAGCTTCAGATCGTCGGCGGTCTGGCCTTCGGGACGGATCAGGACGGTCATGGGACGCTCCAACGCGGGAAAGCGGTCAGAGCATCACGCCCGGCGCCGAGCGTCCAGTCACGTTAAGGCGCGCTGTTGAAGTCTAGACGACCTCTACAAACGAGAAGAAGGGCGCTCAAGCAGCGAGCGACCGCGTCGCGAGCGTTAGCGCCCTTTCTTCTCAAGATTAATGTCTGAAGACCCGCACCCCGGTGAAGGCCATGGCGATGCCCTTTTCGTCGGCGGCGGCGACGACCTCGGCGTCGCGCATCGAGCCGCCCGGCTGGATCACCGCCGTGGCCCCGGCCGCGACCGCTTCCAGCAGGCCGTCGGCGAAGGGGAAGAAGGCTTCGGAGGCGCAGGCGCTGCCTTCGGCCAGCGACTGGGCCAGACCCTTGGCCTCGCCCGCCTCCTTGGCGCGGATGGCGGCGATGCGCGCGCTGTCGCGACGGTTCATCTGGCCGGCGCCGATGCCGGCCGTCTGGCCGTCCTTGGCGTAGACGATGGCGTTGGACTTGACGTGTTTGGCCACGGTGAAGGCGAACAGCATGTCCTGGATCTCGGTCGGCGTCGGCTGGCGCTTGGTGACGATCTTCAGGTCCGACGGCTTGATCAGCGAACGGTCGCGAGATTGGATCAGGAAGCCGCCGGCGACCGAGCGGAACACCTCGCCCGGCCCGTGCGGATCGGGCAGGCCGTCGGTGATCAGCAGGCGCAGGTTCTTCTTCGAAGCAAAGACTTCCTTGGCCTCGTCGTCGGCGCCGGGGGCGATGACCACTTCGGTGAAAATGCCGGTGATGGCGCGGGCGTCGTCGCCGTTCAGCGGGCGGTTGACCGCGATCACGCCCCCAAAAGCGGAGACGGCGTCGCATTCCAGCGCGCGGGCGTAGGCTTCCGACAGGTCCTTGCCCACGGCGACGCCGCAGGGGTTGGCGTGTTTGACGATGACCACGGCCGGGGCCTCGAACTCGGCGACCAACTCATAGGCGGCGTCGGCGTCTGCGATATTGTTGTAGCCCAGCTCCTTGCCCTGCACCTGTTCGGCATAGGCCACGCCCGGACGACGCTCGCCGGTGCGATAGAAGGCGCCGGTCTGGTGCGGGTTCTCGCCGTAGCGCAGGGTCTGGGCCAGCGAGCCGGCGATGGACTTGCGGACTGGGGCGACGTCTTCAACCTGGCTCGCGAACCAGCCCGAGACGGCAGCGTCATAGGCGGCGGTGCGGGCGAAGGCTCGGGCGGCCAGGCGTTTGCGCAGGGCCAGATCGGTCGAACCTTCCGCCTTCAGCGCCTCCAGGATCAGGCCGATGCTCTCGCCATCGACGGCGACGGCGACATAGCCGTGGTTCTTCGATCCCGAACGGATCATGGCCGGGCCGCCGATGTCGATATTCTCGACCGCCGCCTCGAACGAGCCGCCCGCAGCAACAGTGGATTCGAAAGGATAGAGGTCGATCCAGACGATATCGATGGCGCCGATGCCATGGTCGGTCATGGCCTGGGCATGGTCGGCGGCGTCACGCACGCCCAGCAGGCCGCCGTGGACAATGGGGTGAAGGGTCTTGACCCGGCCGTCCATCATCTCCGGGAAGCCGGTCAGGTCTGCCACGTCCTTGACCGGCAGACCCAGCTTCTCGATCGCCGCGCGGGTGCCGCCGGTCGAGACCAGCTCGACGCCCAGGTCATGCAGGGTCCGGGCGGCGTCTTCCAGCCCAGCCTTGTCGGACAGGGAGATCAGGGCGCGTTGCGGCTTCACCTGATCGGGCGCGGGCGGAAAGTCGGGAGCGGCGGGCATGAGGCGGCGTCCGTGAAGGCTGGGGGAGGATGGCGCGCCCTCTAGACCCAAACCGGCGTCACGTCACCCCACGGACGGTTTCAGGTGGGATCACCGCTCGCGCCGGCCGGGCTCAGCTTCCAGCGGATTTTGCTCTCGCTGTCGGTGCGGGCCGAGCCGCGCACCACGATCTGCAGCGAACGGCGGGTCAGGCCGGCGTCGATGTGGACGCTGGGCTCGATGGCCACGTCGGGGCCGTCGGTCCTGAACCACCAGCCCCGGCCCGAGGCGCCGCGCAGCAGAATCGAGCGGCGGTCGCGCGCCAGCGAGGCCTGAACCCCCGGCTCCAGATGGAAACGGATGGCGTAGGGGGCCGCGATCTGGCGCACCATCTCCTTGCGGCCTGGCGTCGGGAACAGCTTTTCCTCGGCCCGCAGCTCGTCCAGCCGCTGGTCGAGATACAGCCGCCGCTGATGGTTCAGGCCGAACAACTCGTTCCAGCCGTCATGCTCCATCTCCAGCCAGACGGCGCCATCCCCGTCACGCAGGTCCGTCGTCACATGGATCGGCGGCCCGACCAGGCGCGGGCCCAGCAGGTCGCCCTTCCAGCCGCCGAGCGGCTCGTTCAATGACCGCTCGCCCAGGGTCAGGGTCGAATGGGCCGGCGTCAGACGCAAGGCCTGGCGATCCGTCGAGGCCGGGGTCCAGCCCGAGCCGGTCACCAGTCGGTCCTTGCCGCAGGCGATCTCCAGCGCCATCGGCTGGGCGCAGGCGGCCGCGCCCCAGGCCCCTCGGGCCGGCGGCGCAGCATCCGCCATGATGGTCAGCAGCGGGCTGGCGATGCGCGTCAGGCCGGCGACCGTGCCGGCGGGCGAATGGGCGGGATCGCCCTTGGCCGGGACGGCCTCGTCGTCATGGGCGCGGGCCGCCGCGACCCGTTCGGCGCTGGACGGACCCCCGCCCTGGAAGCTGGCCAGACGGCCGTCAGGCAGGGTCAGCAGGCGCAAGCCCTGCGTCAGCCGGGCGATGGCGGCCGAAACTCCGTCCGGCGTCGGTTCGGACAGTTGCGACAGGGCGTCGTCCAGCGTCAGCAGGTCGAGCAGAAGCTCCAGCCCCGCCTCGGGACTGCGCGTGGCATGACCGCCGTCGTCCTGGACCGTGGCCTTCAAGGCGCCGTCCAGCCGCCCCAGCGCGCGACGACGCAAGGCCTGTCCCGGCGCGCCGGCCAGGACGCAGCCGCCGATGGCCGCCGCCGTCAGCCGTTCGGCCCGGCTGGCCAGCCCGCCGGGCGGACGCAGCAGCTGACGCGTCTGGCGCGCCAGGCTGTCGGCCAGCTTCAAACGCTCGGCCTCGGTCGCGACGGCGCCCATCCGACGCGCGCCGCACGCCAGATTGACCACCCGCCGCCCCAGGATTTCCGGTCCCCAGGCGAAGGGCGACCAGCGGGCGAAGGCGTCTGCCCAGGCCAAAGTCAGACGCAAGGCTTCCCGCGCCCCCCGGTCGCCCTGGGCCATCAATCCCGGCAGCCAGGCGAAGGCGTGAAGCTCGACCGCGAACGGCCGCGAGGGGCTGGGCCGGTTCCACGGATCGGCCGGCGCCTCGACCTCCATCGAAGCCCCCGCCAGCATGAAGCGTCCGGCCAGGACATTGCGGCCCGGCGCCGGATCGTGGGGGCGGAAGTCGCGCGGCGTGGCGGCGAAGGCCGTCACCCTGCCGCCGCCCAAGGTCAGTCCATAGCCGGGCAGGCCATAGAGCTCGATCCACAGCTGTCGCGTCGCCAGCCGCCCGGCGATGGCCGGCCACAGGCCCGGGCCCGCAATCGTGTCGCCCGAGCGCACCGGCGTGCGCACCGGGGCGCCGGGCAGGCCGGGGATCTGGCCCGAGGCGACGTCCAGTGTGGTTTCCGGCCCGCGCGGGGCGAAGGGGCCGAGCGGGCTCACGCGGCTGCCGGGGCGGCTTTCAGGGCGGCGATATTGGTCGCGTAATCGCCCTTGAACACGAACGACCCGGCGACCAGAGCATCGGCGCCGGCGGCGACGCAGGCCCCGGCGTTGGCCGAGGTCACGCCGCCGTCCACCTGCAGATGCGCCGCCGAACCGGCCCGGTCCAGAATGGCCCGCGCGCCGGCGATCTTGCGCAGCGAACTGTCGATGAACTTCTGGCCGCCGAAGCCCGGATTGACCGACATGATCAGCACCAGATCGACCAGGTCCACCACCTCTTCCAGGATCGACAGGGGCGTCGCCGGATTGAACACCACGCCCGCCTTGGCGCCCAGCTGCCGAATGCGGCCCAGTGTGCGGTGCAGGTGCGGCCCACTCTCGGGATGGACGGTCAGGACATCGGCGCCGGCTTCGCGGAACGCCTCCAGCCACGGATCGACCGGCGCGACCATCAGGTGCACGTCGAACGGCAGGCTCGTATGCGGCCGGATCGCCTTCACGATGTCGGGGCCCAGGGTGATGTTCGGCACGAAATGCCCGTCCATCACATCGACGTGGATCCAGTCGGCGCCCGCCGCCTCCAGCGCGCGGACTTCTTCACCCAGCCGCGCGAAATCGCTGGCGAGGATCGACGGGCAGATCAGAGGGGTGAGGGCCATGGCCTCGGGATAAGGCGCGGCGCCGACGGGAGCAACCGGCTTGGCGAGGAAGCCCCGACATGTTCTACTCTTGTTCACGCCAAACTTGCGCAGGAAGTCCTGATGTCGATGCAAGACCCGTCTGCCGCCGAGCCCGTGCGCGTGTTCGAGGACGGCTCCGGCGACCGCTTCCTGATCTATGGCGCCCATGACGGAGCCAGGGTCGAAATCCGCTTCGACGGCGATGCGCTGTGGATGAGCCAGGCGCAGATCGCGAGCCTGTTCGGCCGGGACTTGTCAGTGATTTCACGCCACATCAGCAGCATTCTGGAGGAGGGCGAACTCGACGAGTCGATTTCTTTGCAGAAAATGCAAACAAATGGTCGGGGCCGGCCAGGCGTCCTCTACAGCCTCGATATGGTGATCTCGGTCGGCTACCGGGTCAGTTCGGCGCAGGCGACCCTGTTTCGTCGCTGGGCCACCGCCGTGCTGATCCGGTTCGCCACGCGCGGCTTCGTGATCGATGTGGAGCGGATGAAGGCGGGCGGCCAGCAGGATCGCATCCGCGAACTGCGCGACATCATTCGCGACATCCGCAGCGAGGAAGCCAACCTCTATGCGGAAATCCGTCAGATCTGCAGCCTGTGCCAGGATTACGATCCCAGGTCGGACGCCTGGCGCACCTTCTACCGGAACACCCAGGCCAAGCTCTGCTACGCGGTGACCAGTCACACGCCCGCCGAGATGCTGATGACGCGCGCCCACGCGGCGGAAGCCGACATGGGCCTTCGGTCCTGGAAGGGTGAGCGAATAGTTTCGGCCGACGTGACCGTGGCCAAGAACTTCCTGGCGCCGGCGGAAGTCCGCGAGCTGAACCGTCTGACCGACCTGCTGCTGACCATCTTCGAGGACCAGTTGGAGACCGGTCGGTTGACGACGATGGCGCAAGCTTCCGAACTTCTGGACGCTCAGTTGAAGGGGTTGGGCCGCGTGGTTCTGTCCAACGGCGGAAGTGTTTCCAAGGACGACGCCGACCGCCACGCCAAGGCGGCCTACAAGGCCTTCGACATCCAGAGGCGTGCGCTGGAAAAAGCACGGGTGGAGCAGGAATACGCCGACCTGCGGAAGGCCGCCGACGCCCTGCCTGAGTCTAAACGCGCTCCTCGAAAAACCTAGGCGATCCGTTCCAGCCTGGCGGCGAAGAAGCCGTCCAGGCCGCCGTGCTCGGCCCACATCGAGGGCAGGATGCGGAGCCAGCCTTCGGGGGTCAGGGCCTCTGGCGGCGCGCCCAGGGCGGCGGGATCGGCGGCGACGGTGCGGAAGGCGGGGTTGCGGCGCAGGAAGGCGATGATCTGGGTCTCGCCCTCCTCGCGCTCCAGCGAGCAGGTGCAATAGACCATCCGGCCGCCCGGCTTGACCCGTTCGGCGGCGACGTCGAGCAGACGGTGCTGGACGTCAGCCAGTTTGGCGACCTCGGCGGGCTTGGTGGCGCGCAGGACTTCCGGGTTGCGGCGGAAGGTGCCGGTGGCGGTGCAGGGCGCGTCCAGCAGCACCGCGTCGAAGGTGCGGTCATCCTCCCAGTCTTCCGCCGGGACGGCGATTACTTCTGCGGTCAGGCCGGTGCGTTCCAGATTCTGGGTCAGGCGTTTCAGGCGCGGGGCGGAACGGTCCAGGGCGACGACCGAGGCGCCGGCGGCGGCCAGTTGCAGGGTCTTGCCGCCCGGCGCGGCGCACATGTCTAAAACGGTCTCGCCCGGCTTCACATCCAGCAGGCGGCCGGGCACGGCGGCGGCGGCGTCCTGCACCCACCAGTCCCCGTCCTCAAAACCGGGCCAGGAGGCGACATCGCCGCGACGGCCGGTGCGGACCGTGCCGCCCCCAAGACCGGAGTGCAGGGCTTCGCCCTCGACGGCGGCGGCCACGGCGGCGGGATCGACCCCAGGTTTCAGGCTGAGATCGGTCGCCGGTTCCTCGCGGGCGGCCAGCGCCAGACCAGCCAGCGCCGTCTCGCCATAAGTCGCCTTCCAGCGGGCGGCGATCCAGTCGGGTAGATTGCTCTCGGCCGTCGTCAGGCCCGGCCCTTCACGACCCACGCCGCGCAGAACGGCGTTGACCAGATTCTTGTAGGGGCGCGTCTTGGGATCGCGTTCGGCCAGCTTCACCGCCGTGGAAACAGCGGCGAAGGCGGGAGTTTCCAACACCAAGGTCTGGGCCAGGGCGATGCGCATCAGGGTGCGGACGGCCTCGGGCGGGGACTTCTTCAGGCGGCGGTTCAGGATCTGGTCGATTTCGCCCAGGCGGCGCAGGGCGGCCATGGCCACGGCGCGGGCGAAGGCGCGATCCACAGGCTCCAGCGCGCGGGCGGCCGGCTGGGACAAGGCCTCGTCCAGGCCGTTGCGCTTTTCCAAGGCGGCGTTCAGCAGGATGCCGGCGACGACACGGGCCTCGACGCCGATGTCGTCCTGGGACGGGACGGCGGCATCCACGGCCGGGGCGGGACGCGGGCGACCCTTGACGGCCATGCGGCGTCCGCGCGCCTGCGAACTCTGTCCGCCTCGTCCCTCAGCACTCATACGGCCACCTGCGCGCCCAGCTCGACCACGCGGCCGGGGGGGATATGGAAGAAGTCGGTCGGATTGGCGGCGTTGCGCATCAGGAAGATGAACAGCCGGTCCTGCCACAGCGGCATGCCCTGTCGCGCCGACGGGATCAGCGAGCGCCGGCCCAGGAAGAAGCTGGTCGACATGATGTCGAACTTCAGCCCCTGCTTGCGACACAGGCCCAGCGCGCGCGGCACGTTCGGCGTCTCCATGAAGCCATAGGTGACCGTGACCTTTTTGAAGTCGTCGTTGATCGGCTCCATCTTGACTCGGTCGGCCTCCTTGACGCGCGGCCGCTCGGACGTGCGCACGGTCAGGATGACGTTCTTCTCGTGCAGCACCTTGTTGTGCTTGAGATTGTGCATCAGGGCGACGGGGGCGACATCGGGGTCGCTGGTCAGGAAGATGGCCATGCCGGGCGCGCGGTGCGGCGGACGGGCCTGAAGCATCTCGATCAGGTCGGTCAGCGGCAGGCTGTCCTTGCGCGTCTTGGCGGTCAGGATCTGCGTGCCGCGCACCCAGGTCCACATAATGACGACCAGACAGGCGCCCAGCACCAGCGGCATCCAGGCCCCGTCAGGAATCTTCAGCAGGTTGGAGGTCAGGAAGACGCTGTCGATGAAGGCGAACGGAATGAGCGTCCCGGCCACCGCCCACATCGGCCATTTCCAGCCCTTGCGAATGACGGAATAGGCCATCAGCGTATTGACCAGCATGGTCCCCGTCACCGCGACGCCATAGGCGGCGGTGAGGTTGTGCGAGCTCTGGAACACGAACAGCAGCACCAGAACCCCGATCATCAGGAAGGTGTTCACCGCCGGCACGAAGATCTGGCCGGCCTGGGTCTCGGATGTGTTCCTGATGTCGATGCGGGGCAGCAGGCCCAGCTGCACCGCCTGCTGGGTCACCGAGAAGGCGCCGGTGATCACGGCCTGCGAGGCCACGACGGTCGAGATCGTCGCCAGGATTAGCATGGGCCAATAGGCGAACTGCGGCACCATGTTCCAGAACGGATTTTCGGCTGCGGCGGGGTTATCCAGGATCAGGGCGCCCTGTCCCAGATAATTCAGCGTCAGGCACGGCAGGACGAAGGCCAGCCAACCCATGCGGATCGGCGCCTTTCCGAAATGGCCCATGTCGGCATAGAGGGCCTCGGCCCCCGTCACCGCCAAAAAGACGCTGCCCAGGATGATGAAGCCCAAAAAGCCGTCGTGCAGCAGCAGGCTGACGCCGTAATAGGGCGACAGGGCGCGCAGGATGCTGATGTCGTCGAAGATGTGGACCAGGCCCAGGGCGCCCAGGCTGAGGAACCAGACGGCCGTGATCGGGCCGAAATATTTGGCCAGGCTGGCCGTGCCGCGCGACTGGACCATGAACAGGGCGATCAGGATGCCGGCCGAGATCGGCACGATGAATGCGTCCAGCTTGCCCGCCAGACCCGGCGCGTCCTGTAGCCCCTCGACCGCCGACAGCACCGAAATGGCGGGCGTGATGATGCCGTCGCCATAAAACAGCGCCGCGCCGCAGACGCCCAGGATGAAGATCCAGGCGCTACGTCGACCGACCGCGAACTGGGCCAGGGCCATCAAAGACAGGGTGCCGCCTTCGCCCTTGTTGTCGGCGCGCATCAGGAAGAAGACGTATTTGAACGTCACCACGACCATCAGCGCCCAGAAGGCCAGCGACACCACGCCGACCACGGCCAGGTCGCCGCCCACGCCGCGCTGGGCATGACCGATCGCTTCGCGCAGGGCGTACAGCGGGCTGGTGCCGATGTCGCCGAACACCACGCCGATCGCGCCCAGGGTCAAGGCGAACATGCCGCCGTGCTTGGCGACCTGGCCTCCTGGAGCGTGGGACTCGGGTCCCGTGGCGTGGGTGGGCGTGTCCGGCGTGTTCGACGCGGGCGAGGGAGCGCTCGCGTCGTGGGGAGTATCCCCGGCCATGCGTATCCTCCGGGTCTCCGACGCTGCGTCGGTCCCTTCAAAGCGGCGAGCCTTTAGGCTCATTCCGCGCGGTCTTCAATCGTGCCGAAGGGGATTCGGTTTCGGCGTTCTGCGGACCGATTTGTGATTCGGGCCATGAGCGCCTATTTTCACCTCAGGAACAAAACCATGTCAGACAGCCAGCGCTTTCCCGTCGCCGCCCACGCCTTGGCCTATATGGCCCACAAGGGCGCCTATGGACCTGCGCAGGCCGCACCCAGCGGCGTGCTGGCCTCGTCGATCCCGACCAACCCCGTCGTGGTCCGTCGCGTGACGGCTCTGCTGGCCAAGGCCGGGCTGATCGCCACCCGTCCGGGCGCCACCGGCGGCTCGTGGTTGCTGCGTCGGCCAGAGGACATCCGGCTGGACGAAGTGCTGAAGGCCGTGAACGGCTGCGCCCACATCGGCTCGCCCCCGGCCGGGGCCAAGGGCTGCCCCATCAGCGAACATATCCCGCGCCAGGTCGCCAAGGCCCTGACCGCCGCCGACGAGGCGGCGACCGAGGCTTTGTCCAAGATCACCATCGCGGACCTGTTGGCCGAGAATCCGATTTCGCTGGCGGCCTATACGCCGCACAAGTCTTGCCCCGTCGCGGCCTGACCGGCTTGTGAGCCGCACGGTTCTGGTCACCGGCGCCTCGGCCGGCATCGGCGCGGCGCTCGCTCGGACCTATGCGGCCAAAGGCTGGGACCTGATCCTGACGGCACGTCGTGAAGGTCCGCTTCAGGCTCTGGCCGAAGAACTAACCGCCGCCCACGGCATCACGGCGACCGTCATCCCCGAAGACCTGTCCGACCCCGCCGCGCCTGAACGGCTAGTCGCGGCCATCGCCGCCCACGGCGTGACCGTCGACGGCCTCGTCAACAACGCGGGCTTCAGCCGCATCACCGGCTTCCTGGACACGGACCTCAGCGCCCATCGCGCCATGATCCAGGTCATGCTGACCGCGCCGGTCGAGCTGTCGCGCCTGCTGCTGCCCGGCATGATCCAGCGCGGCTTCGGCCGGGTGCTGAACGTGGCGTCTCTCGCCGGCCAGATGCCGGCGACCGGCGGCGACACCCTGTATGGGCCGATCAAGAGCTTTCTGATCAAGGCGTCCCAGGGTCTTTATCTGGAGACGCAGGGGACCGGCGTCCACGTCACGGTCCTGAACCCCGGCTACACCCTGACCGAGTTCCACGACGTCAACGGCTCGCGCGACCAGGTGTCCAGCGCCTATCCAGCCTGGATGTGGATGGACGCCGCGCGCGTGGCGGAGATCGGCTACGACGCCTGCGAAGCCAATCGCCCCAGCGTCACGCCGGGCGTCATGAACAACGTCATGGCCGGCCTGGCCCGTTTCCTGCCCGACGGGCTGGCGCTTCGCATGGTGGCGAACCACGCGAAGCGGCTGGAGCGGCTTTAGCCCCGTCCCATCCCCGTCATCCTCGGGCTTGTCCCGAGGACCCACTTATCCGCCCCGCAGTTTTGAAAATGTCGCACGGCGATAACGGCTGGTGACTGGTCAGCCGTAGGCCCTCGGGACAAGCCCGAGGGTGACGGATCAATATTAAATATGAATCGCATGCCCGAGCGCTCGCAGCGACGCCTCGTGGAAGGCCTCGCCCAGGGTCGGGTGGACGTGGATCGTTCCCGCCACATCCTCCAGCACGGCCCCCATCTCCATCATCTGGGCGAAGCTGTTGGACAGTTCCGACACGTGCTGGCCGACCGCCTGAATGCCTAGGATGCGATGATCGGCCTTGGATGCGAGCACACGGACGAAGCCGCCGTCCTCGCCCGCCTCGATGGCCAGCGCCCGGCCGATGGCGGCGAAGGGGAAGACCGACTGGATGACGTCGTCGCGGCCCGCGACATCGTTCGGACCCAGACCGGCCGAGACGATCTCCGGCTCGGTGAAACAGACGGCGGCGATGGTGACCGGATCGAAGACGCGGTCGTGGCCGGCGATGATCTCCGCGACCACCTCGCCCTGGGCCGAGCCCTTGTGGGCCAGCATCGGTTCGCCGGTCAGGTCGCCGACGGCCCAGACATTCTTCATGCTGGTGGCGCAGCGCTGGTCGATCTTCACGAACGGCCCCGCCATGGCCACGCCCATGTTGTCCAGACCCCAACCCTGGGTGCGCGGACGGCGGCCGACGGTGACCAGCACCTTGTCGGCGTCCAGTTGCAGCGGCTCGCCGTCCCTGGTCGTAATCGACAGTTTCCCGTCGCCAAACCCTCCGGCGCGTGCGCCCAGGTGCAGCTCGACCCCGTGCTTCTCCAGCCATTTGGCGACCGGATCGGTCAGGGCCTTGTCATAGAGGGGCAGAATCCGCTCGGCCATTTCGACGATGGCCACCTCGGCCCCCAGCTTCCTGAAGGCGATGCCCAGTTCCAGCCCGATATAGCCGCCGCCGACCACGACCAGCTTCTTGGGCACCTCCGACAGGCTCAGCGCCTCGGTCGAGGAGATGACGTCCCCGCCGAACGGCAGGAAGGGCAGTTCGACCGGCTCTGAGCCGGTCGCCAGGATGACGTGTTCGGCGGTGATTCGGATTTCGCCGTCGTCGGTCTGGACGATGCAGGTCTTGGCGTCGGCGAACTCGGCCCAGCCCTTGATCACCTTGACCTTGGCCTTCTTCAGCAGGGCCGCGACCCCGGCGTTCAGCTTACGGACGACGCCGTCCTTCCAGTCGACCGTCTGCTTCAGGTCGATGGCCGGCGCCGTCGCCGTGATGCCCAGCGTTCCGCCGCTGGCCGCCTTGGCCACCGTCTCGAACTTGCCCGCCGCATGGATGATGGCCTTGGACGGAATACAGCCGACATTCAGGCACGTCCCGCCCAGCCCATCGCCGCCGTCCACCAGCACGGTGTCCAGCCCCAGCTGGCCGCACCGGATGCCGGCGACATAGCCGCCGGTGCCCGCGCCGATGATGAGGACTTTGGTCTTGAGCTGCTGCATAGCGAGGCCTGTCACAGAATATAGGGGGTGCGGACGCCCGGCTCGTCGGTCGGGAAATCCTTGGTGTTGCGAGTGACCAGCAATCGACCGGTCGTTTGCGCCGCAGCCCAAATGATGGCGTCGGGCAGTTTGAGGCGCTGCGTCTTGCGCAGTGAAACGGCGCGCTCCGCCACCGTGCCGTTCAGACCGATCACGGTGAACTCGTCGAGGAATTGGCGAGCCGGTTCTGCCAGATGGTCGGGAATGCCGACCATCACTTCCATCCAGCTGATGATGCTGATGGCGCGATCTTCGTAGCGGTCGATCTCCGCCTTCGCCTGCGGGAACCCCCTCAGATGGTCCACGAGGATGTTGGAGTCGAAAAGCGCGGCTACCATTCGCTGCGAAGCTTCTCTTGGAACTCCAGGCCATCCGGTCCGTCGGCCCACAAGCCGAAGGCTTCCTGAACGCCCTTGCGGCGGTGACGGGCCAGATAGTCGTCAATCGCCGCGCGGATCACAGCCGCGCGCGGACGCTGCTCAAGCTTGGCAAGGTCGTCGAGAGCGGCGACCTGAGCCTCGTTTGCATCCACTAGAATACGCATTCTAGGCCTCCATGATATACTGAGTATATATCATATGTGGCACCTTACCCCATCCACAAGGTCGCGGGATGTTCCAGCAGCCCCTTGATCCGCTGCACGAAGACCGCCGCATCATGCCCGTCGACGATGCGGTGATCGAAGCTGGAGGACAGATTCATCATCTTGCGCACGACCATCTGACCGTCGCGGACGACGACCCTTTCGGCGATCTTGTTGGGGCCGACGATGGCGACCTCGGGGTGGTTGATGATCGGGGTGTGGACCACCCCGCCCAGCGTGCCCAGGGAGGTGATGGTGATGGTCGAGCCGGACAGTTCCTCGCGCTTGGCCGTGCCATCCTTGGCCGCACCCGAGACGCGGGCGATCTCCAACGCCGTGTCATAGGGGTCGCGCGCCTCGGCGTGGCGGACCACCGGCACCATCAGGCCGTTCGGCGTCTGGGCGGCGATGCCCAGATGGACCGGGGCGTGCTGGGTCAGGACGCCGGCCTCGTCGTCATAGGTGGCGTTGATCTGCGGCTGGTCGCGCAGGACGACGACGATGGCGCGGGCGATGAAGGGCAGCAGGTTCAGCTTGGGCTGGTCCTTTTGCTTCGTCGCATTCAGGTGCGCGCGAAGCTCCTCCAGCGCCGTGACATCGATCTCCTCCACATAGGTGATGTGGGGAATGCGGCGCACGCTCTCGGCCATCTTCTCCGCGATCTTTCGGCGCAGGCCGATGATGCGAACCTCGGTGGTTCCCTCCGCCTTCGCGTAGGTCGAGGCGCCGCCGGATGGGGCGGACGCCGGCTGCGAGCCGCCACGCGCGATGAAGCCGTCCAGATCCTCGTGCGTGATCCGCCCGGCCGGGCCGGAACCGGGCACGAAGGTCAGGTCCACGCCCAGATCCCGCGCGCGATTGCGCACGGCCGGCGAGGCCGAGGGGCGTTCACCCGGCGCGCGGCCGGTCAGGGCGGGAACAGGCTTGGACGGGGTCGTCACCAAAGTCTTCGAAATCGCACGCGCAGTCGTCGAAGTCGCAGCGGAAACCGTCGTCGAATTCTCTGCCGGTTTTGGAGCCGGTTTCGACGCCGCGACGGGCGTCGAGACATTGCCCCGACCCTCGACATCGAACGCGACCAGCGGCCCGCCGACCGGCACCGACTTGCCCGCTTCGCCGTAGATGGCGACGACCGTTCCGGCGACCGGCGAGGTGATCTCGACGGTGGCCTTGTCGGTCATGATGTCGGCGATGATCTGGTCTTCCTCGACCGCATCCCCAACCTTGACGTGCCAGCCGACCAGCTCGGCCTCGGCCGTGCCTTCGCCGACGTCGGGCAGTTTGAAGATGTAGTTGCCGGTCGGGGTCTGGGGGGCGTCAAGAGCCCCTCCATCCCGCTTCGCGCGGTCCCCCTCCCCACTGACGTGGGGAGGAGACGATGCCGCCACTGCCTCCTCCCCGCGCGAAGCGGGGGGAGGTGGCTCGGAGCGCAGCGGAGAGACGGAGGGGTTCTGGGCTTCATCCGCATTCCCCGTCCCCTCAACCTCGAACTCCACCAGGGGCCCGCGCACCGGCACCATGGCGCCGGGCTCACCGTGCAGGGCGACGACCTTGCCGCTGACCGGGGCGGTGATCTCGACCGTGGCCTTGTCGGTCATGATGTCGGCGACGATCTGGTCCTCGGCGACCGTGTCCCCGACCTTGACGTGCCAGCCGACCAGTTCGGCCTCGGCGGTGCCTTCGCCCACGTCGGGCAGTTTGAAGACGAAACGACCCATCTTAACGACCTCCCGTCATGACGCTCTTCAAGGCGTCTGCGACCCGTTGCGGTCCGGGGAAATATTCCCATTCGAAAGCATGGGGATAGGGCGTGTCCCAGCCCGTGACGCGCGCGATGGGCGCCTCCAGGGAATAGAAGCAACGCTCCTGAACCAGGGCCGACAGTTCACCGCCGAAGCCCGAGGTCTTGGGCGCCTCGTGCACGATGACGCAGCGGCCGGTCTTCTTAACGCTGGCCTCGATGGTCTCGATGTCCAGCGGCACCAGGCTGCGCAGGTCGATGACCTCGGCGTCCACGCCGGCGTGTTCGGCGCCGGCCAAAGCCACCCAGACCATGGTGCCATAGGCCAGGATGGTGACGTCGTTCCCCTCGCGCATGACCCGCGCCTTGCCGATGGGCTCGACATATTTTCCGGTGGGGACCTGGGCCAGATCCTGGGCTTTCCACGGCGAGACCGGCTTCTCGTGCCAGCCGTCGAACGGGCCGTTGTAGAGGCGTTTCGGCTCGAAGAAGACGACCGGATCGTCGTCCTCGATGGCCGCCGTCAGCAGGCCCTTGGCGTCATAGGGATTGCTGGGAATAATGACCTTCAGGCCTGCGATGTGGGTGAACAGGCTTTCCGGCGACTGGCTGTGGGTCTGGCCGCCGAAGATGCCGCCACCGTAGGGCGAACGCACCACGATGGGGCTGGTGAACTGACCGCCCGAGCGGTAACGCATCTTGGCCGCTTCCGAGACGATCTGGTCGTAGGCCGGATAGATGTAGTCGGCGAACTGGATCTCGACGACCGGCCGCAGGCCATAGGCGCCCATGCCGATGGCGGCGGCGACGATGCCGCATTCCGAAATCGGGGCGTCGAAGCTGCGGGTCAGGCCGTGCTTCTGCTGCAGCTTGTCTGTGACGCGAAAGACCCCGCCGAAATAGCCGGCGTCCTCGCCAAACGACAGGACGTTGGCGTCCTCGGCCATCTTGACGTCGATGGCCGAGTTCAGGGCCTGGATCATGTTCATCGGCACGACGCCCGAGCCCGTCGCCTGCGAGGCGGGGGCTGCGTTCTGGTCGACCATGTCCGGCTCGACGCCGTCGTTGCGATCGGCGTCGGTGAAGGTGGTTTGCTCAGCCATGGTCAGACCCCCACCTCGCGGCGCTGTTCGATCAGCCGCCAGTCCTCGGTCGCATAGACCTCTTCGAACATCGTCTTCACGCTGGGGCGCGACTGGCCCAGGGTGCCGATGGCTTCGGATTCCTTGCCGGCGGCGCGAACCTGTTCGACGGCGTCCTTCAGGGCGGCCGTGTGACGTTCGTCGTCCCACTCGCCGATGACGGTCAGGTGCTGGCGCAGCCGTTCGAGCGGATCGCCCAGCGGCCATTTCTCGTGCTCGTCGCCGGGGCGATAGCGGCTGGGGTCATCGGAGGTCGAGTGCGGGGCGCCGCGATAGGTGAACAGTTCGATCACCGTCGCACCCTGGTTCGAACGGGCGCGCTCCTCGGCCCACTGGGTCGCCGCCCAGACCGCCAGGAAGTCGTTTCCGTCCACCCGCAGGGCCGGCAGGCCATAGCCGATGGCCTTGGAGGCGAAAGTGGTCTCCAGCCCGCCGGCGATGCCCTGGAAGGAGCTGATGGCCCACTGGTTGTTGACGACGTTCAATATGACCGGGGCGCGATAGACGGAGGCGAAGGTCAGGGCGTTGTGGAAGTCGCCTTCCGCCGTGGCCCCGTCGCCGATCCAGCTGATGGCGATCTTGTCGTCGCCCTTATAGGCGCTGGCCATGGCCCAGCCGACGGCCTGCGGCACTTGCGTGCCCAGATTGCCGCTGATGGTGAAGAAGCCATAGTCCTTGGCCGAATACATGATCGGCAGCTGGCGGCCTTTGATCGGGTCCGCCGCGTTAGAATAGATCTGGTTCATCATCTCGACCAGCGGATAGCCGCGCGCGATCAGAAGCCCCTGCTGGCGATAGGTCGGGAAGCCCATGTCCTCGCGGCTCAGGATCATGCCCTGGGCAACCGCGATGGCCTCCTCCCCGGTGCACTTCATATAGAAGCTGGTCTTGCCCTGGCGGTGGGCCCGGTGCATCCGGTCGTCGAAGGCGCGGGTCAGGATCATGGCCTTCAGGCCGCGACGCAGGGTCTCAGCGTCTAGACGCGGGTTCCACGGCCCGACGGCGTTTCCTTCGTCGTCCAGCACCCGAATCAGGCGGAAGGCGAGATCGCGCATCTCATAGGGCGTCGATCCGACCTCGGGCCGTTCGACCACGCCGGCGGGGTCCATCAGCAGGTGGCTGAAGTCCGGCGCATCGCCGGGTCGGCCGGACGGTTCCGGCACGCGCAATGACAGGGGCTGACTGTTCTTTTTCACGTTTTCGTCGTTCATGCGGGCGTCCATATCCATTCGGGGTCCGTCCGTGTTTCCTCTGGACGTGTGATAACACGGCCCCTAAGCAGGTGCTCGCTCAAATTGACCTTGCACAATCCCGATATCGGGTATTTTATTTCGCGATAATCATAATCGGAGAAACGCATTGGCCGACGAACTCGACCCCATCGACGCCCGCATCCTGGATATCCTGCAACAAGACGCCGGGCTGTCGGTCGCGGAGGTCGCGGATCGCGTCGGACTGTCGGCCTCGCCCTGCTGGCGGCGGATCAAGCGGCTGGAAGATTCCGGCCTGATCACCAAGCGGGTCACCCTGCTGAACGCGCAGCTGCTGGGCCTGGACTTCGAGGTCTACGCCATCGTCAAGCTGATGCTGCCCTCGGCCGACAATCTGAACCTGTTCGAAGCCGCCGTGGCCAAATGGCCGGAGGTGGTCCAGTGCGCGACCATCACCGGGCGCGAGGACTATGTGCTGCGGATCATCACCTCTGACATGCACGCCTTCGACCTGTTCCTGCGCGAGAAACTGCTGGCCCTGGGCATCGTCTCGGACTGCGAAAGCCACATCGTCACGCGCGGCGTGAAGAATGTGACCGCCCTGCCTCTTGGCATCATCACGCCTCACGTCGGATAAGAGGTCTCAGGCGACTACGTTCGCCAAAGGGACCAAGACCATGATCGAACTCGTGATCGACGCGCGCCGCAAGGACCTGGGCGGGTTCGAGGTCGGGCGCGTCCTGCCCTTCCATTCGCGCCGGATGGTCGGGCCCTTCATCTTCCTGGACCAGATGGGGCCGGCCGAGTTCGCAGCCGGAGCCACGGCCATTGACGTGCGGCCGCACCCGCATATCGGCCTGTCGACCCTGACCTATCTGTTCGAGGGCGAGATCATGCACCACGACAACCTCGGCTATGATCAGGCGATCCGGCCGGGCGAGGTCAACTGGATGACGGCCGGCAAGGGCATCGTCCATTCCGAACGCACCGATCCGCTGAGAAAGAGCACCGGCGGGGCGATGCACGGGATGCAGGCCTGGGTCGCCCTGCCCGACGAGGCCGAAGAGACCGATCCGGCCTTCCATCACCTGGGCGAGGACGCCCAGCCCGCATACGAGAACGGCGGCCTGTTCGCACGTCTGGTGGCGGGCGAGGCCTATGGCGCCAAGGCCGCCGTGCCGGTGTCGTCGCCGTTGTTCTACATCCACTGGGAGCTTCAGCCCGGCGTCCGCACCGCCCCGCCGTCCGGCAAGGGCGCCGGGGGCATGAGCGAACGCGCCCTCTACGTGGCCAAGGGTTCCATCGAGGTCGGCGACCGCACCTTCCACGAGGGTCAGATGATCGTGCTGGAGCCGACGGCCGAACCGACCGTCAAGGCCCTGGTCCAGTCGACCGTCATGGTGCTGGGCGGTGAGCCGGTGGGCGAGCGGCTGATCTGGTGGAACTTCGTCGCCTCCAGCCAGGCTCGGATCGATCAGGCCAAGGCCGACTGGAAGGCCGGGCGGATGAGTCTGCCCCACGCCGACGACCTGGAGTTCATCCCCCTGCCCGACGAGCCGACCAAGGCCCAGGCCGCCCCGGCGCCGGTCGAGCCCAAGCCGACCGACCCGGTCTAGTGGCAAAGCACTGACTTTCTCCCTCCCCCTGCGGGGGAGGGTGGTCGAGCCGAAGGCGAGACCGGGTGGGGGCGGCAGGGCGACGCCCCACAGACCTTTCTTGTCTCAAGGCCAGTGCGTCCCTGCCGGGCCGCCCCCACCCCGTCGCTGCGCGACGCCCCTCCCCGAACGGGGAGGGAGAAACCAGCGCGATCCCCACTCTATTTGCCCCCGCTCCCGCAACCCGCTAACGCCTGCGCCATGAACTTCGATTTCGACGCCCAGGTCACCGCCGCCCTGTTCGACAACTCCGGCGCCGTCTTCGCCCTCGGCGACGGCTCGATCCGGTTCGAGGACCGGACGCGGGTCGAGGCCCACGACGGCGCCGTGCTGTGCGCCTGCGTCCACCCGTCCGGCGACGGCGTGGTCACCGGCGGCGACGACGGCAAGGTCGTCTGGAGCCGCCGCGACGAGGATCCGGTCGTCCTGGCGACGGCCAGGAACCAGTGGATCGACGCCATCGACGCCTCGCCGGCCTCGGGCCTGATCGCCTTTTCCTTCGGCCGCACCCTGTCGGTGATCGATCCCAACGAGGTGGGCTTCCGTCGCGACTTCCAGCACGAGCGCACCGTCTCGGGCGTCGCCTTCGAGCCCAAGGGCCGACGCATCGCGACCTCGACCTATGGCGGGGCGGCGCTGTGGTATGCGCGGATCGAGAAACAACAACCGGTCAAACTGGCCTGGGCCGGATCGCACACCGGCGTCGCCTTTTCGCCCGACGGCGCCTTCGTCGTCACGACGATGCAGGACAATCAGATGCACGGCTGGCGCATCAAGGACGCCAAGAACCTGCGCATGGGCGGCTATCCGGGCAAGGTGCGGTCGATGGCCTTCCTGGCCAATGGTCAGCTGATGGCGACCTCGGGCGCGCAAGGCGCGGTCCTGTGGCCCTTCATCGGCTCGAACGGGCCGATGGGGCGTGAGGCGACCGAGATCGGCTATGACGACACGACCCTGGTCAATCTGGTCTCGGCCCGCGCCGATCAGGGCCTGCTGGCCGCCGGCCTGACCGACGGCCGCGTCTGGGTGGCGCATCCGGCGGCCCAGGGGCTGAACTTCGTCAAGGCCGAGAAGGGGCCGGCCATCGTCGCCCTGTCGCTCAGCCCCGCCGTCGACAAGGTCGCCTGGGCCGACGAGGACGGCGCCGCCGGCGTCGCCATCCTCTGATGGCGAAGGGTCGCAAGAGCTGGCGTCGCGTCGTGCTGACCGCCCTTCTGATCCTGGCCCTGATCCCGGTCGCCGGGGTGCTGATCGTCGCCGTCGCGCCGCCGCCGCCGACCATACTGATGCTGCGCCAACTCGCTCGCGGCGAGGGCATGGACTACCAGTGGCGTGGCCTGAACCAGATTTCGCCCAATCTTGTGAACGCCGCCATCGCCGCCGAGGACGCCCGTTTCTGCAGCCACCACGGCTTCGACATGGAGGCCATCCAGAAGGCGCTGGACCACAACGCGGAGGGCGGACGTATCCGGGGCGGATCGACCATCAGCCAGCAGACGGCCAAGAACGTCTTCCTTTGGCCGGGCCGCGACTGGATCCGCAAGGGGCTGGAGGCGGGCTACACCGTCCTGGTCGAGGCGGTCTGGTCCAAGCGCCGGATCATGGAGGTCTATCTGAACGTGGTGGAATGGGCGCCTGGCGTCTATGGCGCCCAGGCCGCCTCGCGCCACTGGTTCGGCAAGGACGCTCGTGATCTTAGCCCACGCGAGGCCGCACGCCTGGCCGCCATCCTGCCGGCTCCGCGTCGCTACGAAGCAGCCGCGCCCGGCCCCTATGTCCGCCGAAGGGCGTCTCGCATCCAGGCCGCGATGGGCACGGTGCGCAACGAGGGGCTGAACGCCTGCGTCGTCGGGCGGGGCTGACGCCAAAGCCTGGTTAACCCTTCCCCTTGAGGCTTCCCTTAACCGCCCGATGGCACATTGAGCGCTATTCGGGCGATCTGCGCCCTCGGGGATGATCATCGTGAAGGCTTTCACACGGATCGGCAAAGCGGTTCAGGGCCTGCGCAATCTGGCGGCGCGCCTGTCGTCCAACCGAGCGGGCAATGTGGCGATGATCTTCGCCCTGGTCATGCCGGCCTTGGTGATGGTCACCCTGGGCGGCATCGACATCAACCGCATCACCACGGTCAAGGCCCGCGTTCAGGACGCCCTGGACGCCGCCGCCCTGGCCGCCGCGCGGTCGTCCTATACTGATCCCGATGACCTGCAGGCCGTGGCTGTGGTGGCCTTGCGGGCCAATCTGCGAAACGCCTCGGTCGAGCCGTTCGCCGACGATGCGGTCAAGATCGTCCTGACCAAGGACCAGCTGATCGTCGCCGACATGCAGGTTCAGGTGAAGACGCTGGTCGCCAACGTCTTCCTTCCGCCCTACGGCAAGATCTTGGACGACACCCTGCCGGTCAGCGTCCATTCCGAGGTCAATCGGTCTTCCAAGGACATCGAAGTCTCGCTAGTTCTCGACATCACCGGCTCGATGGCCAGCAACAACCGCATCGGCGACCTGAAGAATGCGGCGAACCAGTTGGTCAAGCTGGTGGTTCAGCCGCCCGCCAAACAGACCCCCTACTATTCACGCATGGCCATCGTCCCCTATTCGATCGGGGTCAATGTGGGATCCTGGGCCGACGGCGCACGTGGAGCACCGGTCGCCTCGACTAATATAACCGGCGCGTCCTGGGCGGCGGCTGCGGCGAAGTCGATCGGCGGCATCACCCGCGCCTCGCCCGGCGTCGTCACCGCAAACGGTCACGGACTGGCGAGCAACGACTACGTATGGATCAGCAGCGTCAACGGCATGACCCAGATCAACAACCGCGCCTACCGCGTGGTCCGCATCGACGCCAACAAGGTCTCGCTGCAATACCAATCCGGTGGCAACTGGTATGCGCTGAACACGAACAGCGGCTACAGCAGCTACAGCTCCGGCGGCCAGATCCGCAAATGCACCCGCGAAGACTGTTTCGTCACCGTCACCTCGCGCAATCACGGCCTGTCCGAGGACGAGGGCGTCCAGATCGCCGGCGTCAACGGCATGACGGCGCTGAACACGACGAATGAAGGCCTCTACGAAGTCTTCGAGAAGACATCCAACGACGCCTTCGTCCTGCCTGTCGCCGGCGCGACCTATGCCGACTACACCAACGGCGGAACCGTCCAGTGCGGCCGCGACGGATGCGCCAAACGGGTCTTTCGGGATGCGCAATACAATCGCCTGACGGCATTCGACAACACCACTTGCGTCAGCGAGCGTACAGGATCGCAGGCCTATACCGATGCTGCGCCAAGCAGTTCCAGCTACGTCGGCCGGAACTATGCCGCCCCGCAACGCACGACGCCTGTCAGATCAGCGGGCAATCCATGCCCAGCGGCCACGATCCAGCCTCTGACGTCCAACATCGACACCCTGACGACCCTGGTGAACGGGCTGTCCGTCACGGGCTCTACATCCGGCCAGATCGGTCTGGCCTGGGGCTGGTATGCGGTCTCGAACCAGTTCAACAGCCTGTGGTCTTCGAACCCGGCCGCCGCCTATGCGCCGACCAAGGTGCTGAAGGCCGTGATCCTGATGACGGACGGCGAGTTCAACACTCCTTATTGCGGCGGCGTCATCGCTCGCGATGCTGGTTCAGGCTCGGGCAATCTCTTCGACAAGATCGCCTGCGACGCGACCAACGGCGACCCGTTCGACCAGGCGGCCCAGCTCTGCACCAGCATGAAGGCCAAGGACATCATCGTCTATACGGTCGGGTTCTCGATCACCCCCGGCAGCGAGGCCGCGACGATCCTGAGCACCTGCGCCACCGACAAGGACAAGGCCTTCCTGCCGCAGTCGGGCGCGGACCTGTCCAACAACTTCCAGGCCATCGGCCGCGACATCACCCGGCTGCGGATTTCCCGCTGACGGCCTACAGCAGGCGGATTTCCCGCAGGCGCTCGGTCAGATAGTCCTCGGCCAAGATGGTCTTGCCCGCATAGCGGTCGGGATTGTCCGGCGTAATGGCGCTGGGCAGGGTCTCGATGGGGAAGTCCGGGTTGAAGTGCAGGAAGAAGGGCGTCGAATAGCGGGCGAAACCGCGACGCTCGGGCGCAGGATTGACCACGCGATGGGTCGTCGACGGCAGGACGTGGTTGGTCAGTCGCTGCAGCATGTCGCCGATGTTGACGACCAGAGCGCCAGGCGGGGGCGCGATGTCCAGCCAACTGCCGTCTTTCTCCTTCAGCTGCAGGCCGGCTTCCTCGGCGCCCAGCAGCAGGGTGATGACGTTGATGTCCTCATGGGCGCCGGCGCGGACGCCCGGCGCATCGGCGGGCACCGGCGGATAGTGCAGCATGCGCAGGACGCTGTTGCCCATCTCGACCTTGTCAGCGAAGAAGTCGTCGCCCAGCTTCAGATAGCGGGCGATGGCGCGCAGGATCTTGGCGCCCAGGGCGTCCAGATCCTCGAACATGCCATAGAGATGCGGCTTGAAACCTTCGACCTCGGTCGGCCAGACGTTGTCGCGCATGTAGCGGCGATAGGGATGCCCTTCGGGGAGTTCGCGGCCGACGTGCCAGAACTCCTTCAAGTCGACCGTCTTGGCGTCCTTGGCCGCCTCGACCCCGAACGGCGTCAGGCCGCGCGCTCCGCCGGTGCCCGGCTGGTGATACTGGCGCTTCACGTCCTCGGGCAGGGCGAAGAAGGCCTTGGCGTCGTCGATGGCGGCGGTGATGCGCGTCTCGTCCAGCCCATGATCGGCGACAACCGCAAAGCCGTATCGTGAGAAGGAGGCGCCCAGGGCGTCGCTGAACGCCTGAAAGTCGGCGTCGTACTGGGTCATCGACACGGGCGTGATGGCGCGGCCGGCGGGGCTGTCGTTCAGGGTCGTGCTCACGGACGTCCTCGATCTGGGAATGTGCGGCGGTTCCCATACGCCTAATCCGCGCCCTTGTCAGTTCATCGTCGAACGGGGTCGCCAAGGCCGTTCACGCGCCATACAGCTTGGAACCTTCACAGTAAGCATACGTTTCCGCGCCAGAACTCATTAACCAAAGGACCATTCCATGCGCGCCAAGATCATCGTCGCCAGCGTCTCGATCGCCGCACTGCTGGGCGCCGCCGCCTGCACCACGACCGACCCCTATCGCTCGGGTCCCGTTCGCAACAACACCGGAACCGGCGCCATCGCCGGCGCTCTGGGCGGCGCGCTTCTGGGCTATCTGACCAACACCTCGAACGGCGAGCAGGGCCGCAAGAACGCCCTGATCGGCGCTGGCGTCGGCGCCCTGGGCGGCGCGGCCGTGGGCCAGTACATGGACCGCCAGCAGCGCGCCATGGAGGCCGAACTGTCGGGCTCCGGCGTCGGCGTGGCGCGCCAGGGCGACGTCCTGGTCCTGCGCATGCCGTCGGACGTGACCTTCGCCACCAACCAGTCCTCGATCGATCCACGCTTCCTGCCCGTTCTCGACGACGTGGCGCGCGTGCTGCAGCAGTATGACCAATCGACGGTGGACGTGATCGGTCACACCGATTCCTCGGGCGGCGATGCGATCAACCAGCCCTTGTCGGAACGCCGGGCCGGCAGCGTCGCGTCCGAACTGGTGCGTCGCGGCGTCATCGCCCAGCGCCTTTATGTCGCCGGGAACAGCGCGCGTAATCCGATTGCGTCGAACGCCACGACAGAGGGCAAGGCGCAGAACCGCCGCGTGGAAATCCTGATCCGTCCGTTCACCGGCTGATCGACGGCTTCATCTTAAGACTTGGGGAAGGGCGGCGTCGCAAGGCGTCGCCCTTTCTTTGTTCAATCACAGGCTTCGTGATTTGCGCGCACTGGCACACCATGGTTCTCGATCTCATCGGATCATGGGAACGACGCAGTGACGCCTGAGGATCGGGAGTTCGGGCAAGGCCTGAAGCTGACCGCCATCGCGGTGATCAGCGCCGTCTTGACGGCGACCCTCGTCATCGGCGCCGGCCAGGCGCTCTTGCGCGGCTTCGAACCGATCATCAGGCTGGAAGCAACCGTCGTCTCGCACGCACCTGCCGAATGATCCTGCTCCCCTTGTTCTGACGATCTCTCCGGCAAAGAAAAACGCCGCCTCCTTTCGGAAACGGCGTTCTGTCTTTCGACGACTTCGAGATCCGAAGATCGACCCGGAGAGAAGTCCGGATCGATCCCCCCAGAGGTCTTAGAAGTTGATGTCGATGGTCGCGCGGCGGTTGAGCGGTTCACGCACACCGTCGGCGGTCGGCTTGGCCAGGTTGGTTTCGCCCTTGCCGTCGAGGGCGATGACGCCGCCGTTGACGCCAGCAGCAACCAGCGAGTCCGCGACGGTGCGCGAACGGCGGTTGGACAGACCCAGGTTATAGGCGGCCGAACCCGAGGTGTCGGTGTAGCCGACGATCACGACGCGCGTCGGACGACCCGACTTGGCGTAGTTGGCGGCCTGCGTCACCACCGAACGGGCTTCCGCCGTCAGGTCCGAGCGATCCCAGTCGAAGTAGACCACGAACTGGCGAGCGACCGGTGCGGGCGGTGCAACCGGAGCCGGCGGCGGGGGCGGAGGCGGCGGGGGGGGCGGAGGAGGCGGGGGAGGCGGCGGCGGCGGCGCATCTTCCGCACCGAAGCTGTAGCGCAGACCCAGGGTCACGGTGTGCGACTGATCGTAGTCGCCATCCCATTCGCCGAACTGCGTCGCGCCCGGACCCGTGCCGACCGTGGTCGAGGCGAACGAGGCGTCGCCCGTCAAGTAACGGTAGGTCAGGTCGATGTTGGCGCGATCGGTGACCGCCCAGGCCAGACCGGCGATCGCTTGAGCGGCGAACTTGGTCGAGTCGTCGTCAGCCGTGAAAGTCGCGCCGCGGTTGGCGCGCAGGAAACCATTGGTGTCCGTCTTGACGTAGTTCACACCGGCGCCGAGGCCGACGAAGGGACGGATGCCCCAGGCTTCGTAACCGAGGTCATAGATGACGTTCGCCATCAGGGTGGTGGACTCGATATCACCTTCAGGCGAGGTGCACGGGCCGGTCGCCGGCGTCACATTGCAGAGGCCTTGCGTGCCCGAAACGGCACGAACGCGACCGATGTCGCCCGAGCGGTAGCCGCCTTCGAGTTCAACGCGCCAGTTGGGGTTGAAGCGATAGCCGAGACGGGCGAACGCCGCCCAGCCGTCGTTCACTTCATAGTTCCACGACGCGCCGGTCGTCGACGACTCGGCGTTGATGTCGTCGATCATGTGGTAACCGGCGTCGATCGCGCCGTACCAGCCATTCGGTTCTGCCGACGCAGCGCCAGCCGACAGGGCCAGGGCGGCCGCTGCGCTGGAGGCCAGCACGAAAGTCTTCATACGCATAGGGGGTAGCCCTCCGCCTCTGTTATAGTAGGGGCGGGTCTACCGCCTAGGCCGGTCTTACCAGCCTTGCTGTAGAAGGTCGAGGCGGAAACGTGACCGATATCAACTGTGCAGCGCTCACCGTGGCGTTGATGCTACAGGTAAATTTGTCAGTTTGTCGATGTTTCGTTAACTGCTGGACCAGCGAACGTCACAATCTCAAAACGCGTGACAGCCAACTCATCCGGGTGGGCGGCGCTACATCATAGTTTGCCCGCTCATTCCTGCACGACCTGCATGCCTAGCCACTCTGCGATCAAGGCAGGCTTGTCGGCGCTCTCGATTTCCACAGTCAGCTCGTGCTTCAACACCCACCTGCCGCCGCCCTTGTCCTCTGCGGCCAATAGCTTGAACCGGCCACGAATGCGTGCCCCTGCCGGAACCGGAGCCAGGAACCTCAGCTTGTCGAAGCCGTAGTTGACACCCATCGTCACACCATCCAACGGCGCGACCGCGTCGTAGCTCATGGCGGACGCCAGACTCAGTGTCAGAAAACCATGCGCTATGGTTCCGCCGAACGGCGTCACCCTGGCCGCCTCGGGATCGACATGGATGAACTGGTGATCCTCGGTGCAGTCGGCGAAGGCGTCGATCCGGGCCTGGGTGACGTCGAACCATTTCGACACCCCGACCTCCTGGCCGATCAGTCCCTGAAGTTCACTGGCCTTGGTCATCGCGCCCTCTCTCTTTTGCTTTGAGAAGAGGTTGGCCGACCGGCGCCATGAAGGAAAGACCCTCAGCCGCCGAACCGACCTTCGATGATGTCGGCGTACAGCGTCGGATCGACATTGCCGCCCGACAGGATGATCGCCGTCGTCAACCCTTCCGTCCCGATCTTTCCGGCCAAAAGAGCCGCCAGGGACACCGCGCCACCGGGCTCGATCACCAGTTTCAAATGACGGAAGGCGAACCGCATCGCCTCCGCGACCTCTGCGTCAGACACTGTGATCGCGCCGGCCAGCCGTTGATTGATCGGCCAGGTCAGCACCCCCGGCATCGGCGACATAAGCGCATCGCAGATCGACGGCGCGCCTTGCGGATGCCCGACCCGCGCGCCCGCCGCCAGCGACCGCGCCGTATCGTCGAACGTTTCCGGCTCCACCACGAACACCTTCGTCGAAGTACTGCGCTCGGCCATCACCAGATTGATCCCCGCCATCAGCCCGCCGCCGGAGGCGCCGCACAGCAACTGATCGAACGGCGCATCGGCCTGATCCAGCATTTCCAGCGCCGTCGTTCCTTGTCCTTCGATTACGAAGGGATCGTCGAAGGGCGGAACCAGTATCGATCCGCGCTCGGCGGCGATGCCCGCGCCGATGGCCTCGCGGCTCTCGGTCCAGCGGTCGTAGAAACGCACTTCTCCGCCGAAATCGATCACCCCCTCGACCTTAACCTTGGGGGAATCCGACGGCATGACGATGATGGCCGGCATCCCGACGAGGGCAGCGGCGGCGGCTACCCCCTGCGCATGGTTGCCGGACGAGAAGGCGACCACCCCGCGCGCCTTCTCCTCGGCGCTCAGCCGGCTGATGCGGTTGTAGGCGCCGCGAAACTTGAAAGCCCCGGCGCGCTGGAGGTTTTCGGCCTTCATCAGTACCCGTCCGCCGACCACGGCGTTCAGGGCGGGGCTTTCGAGCAGCGGCGTGCGGACAGCGACGCCGTCGATCTGGCGGGCGGCGTCGAGGACGCCTTCATAGCTGGGCAGACGCGTCGTCATATGCTCCCCTTAGCCCAAGGTCCGAGCGCCGCGTAAGGCGTCCAAGGGAGAAACGTCTTGAGCCTGATCCTCGCCATCGACCAGGGCACGACCTCGACCCGCGCCATCGCCTTCGAGATCGCGCCTCAAGCAGCGCGAAGCGCGGTAGGCGAAAGAATGGGGGATTTGCGCCCCGTCGCCGTCAGCCAGATCGAACTGGCCCAGCATTTCCCCAAGTCCGGCTGGGTCGAACACGATGCTGCCGAGATCTGGACCGCGACCCTTCAGACCTGCCGCGAAGTGGTGCGAAAGGCCGGCGGGGTCGCCCGTTTCGCCGCCATCGGCATCACCAACCAGCGCGAGACGGCGGTGATCTGGGACGCCGCGACGGGCGAGCCTTTGCATCGCGCCATCGTCTGGCAGGACCGGCGCACGGCCGACGTCACCGCCCGCCTGACCACCGAAGGACATGAGCCCATGGTCCAGGCCGCGACCGGCCTGATCCTCGACCCTTATTTCTCGGCGACGAAATTCGCCTGGCTGCTGGACGCCGTGCCGGGATCGCGCGAGCGCGCGGCCAAGGGCGAGGTCAAGCTGGGCACGATCGACGCCTGGCTGATCTGGAAACTGACCGGCGGCCGGGTCCACGCCACCGATGCGACCAATGCGTCGCGCACGGCCCTGATGGATCTGAAGACGGTCGAATGGCGCGACGACCTGTGCGCCCTGTTCTACGTGCCGCGCGAAGCTCTGCCCGACATCGTCCCCTGTGCGGGCGTGATCGGCGAGACCGATCCGGCGCTGTTCGGCCGCCCCCTGCCTATCGCCGGATCGGCGGGCGACCAGCAGGCGGCCCTGGTCGGCCATGGCGCGTTGAAGGCCGGCGACGCCAAGATCACCTATGGGACCGGCGCCTTCCTGGTCGCCAATGTCGGGGCCAAGCCCGTGGCCTCGACCCGGCGGCTGCTGGGCACGCTGGGCTATCAGGCCGACGGCGAGACCGCCTATGCGCTGGAGGGGTCGATCTTCTCGGCCGGGTCGGCGATCCAGTGGCTGAGGGACGGGGTCAAGCTGATCTCCGAGTCGCGTCAGTCGGAGGCGATGGCGCAGGAACTGCCCGACAACGGCGGGGTCTATATGGTGCCGGGCTTCACCGGCCTGGGTGCGCCGTGGTGGGAGCCGGAGGCGCGGGGAACCGTCGTCGGGCTGACGCGGGATTCCGGCCCGGCTCATTTCGTTCGCGCGGCGCTGGAGGCCCTGGCCTATCAGACGCGAGACCTGCTGGACGCCCTGGCCCAGGACGGCGCCCCCCCGCTGAAGATGCTGAAGGTGGACGGCGGCGTCACCGCCAACAGTTTCGCCATGCAGTTCGTCGCAGACATCTGCGAGGTCGAGGTCGAGCGGCCGGCGTTTCAGGAGATGACGGCTCTGGGCGCGGCGCGCCTGGCGGCATTGGGCGTCGACCTGCTGCCCGATCTGGAGGCGCGCCCGGCGGAGGCGCCCGCCTGCTGGAAACCGCGCATGAAGACTGACGAGCGCGAGCGTCTGCTTTCCGGCTGGCGCCGCGCGGTGAAGGCCGCCATCATCGCCGCGCCGGACCGGGCCTAAGATCCGGGCGGCTCAAAGGAAACACCAAAGAACGGACCGGGCCGCCCATGACCGACGCCTCTTCCCTCGACGCTCAGACTGCCTTTTCCGGCACGCGCGAGGTCGATCCCCGCTACCGGCTGGACGAGGCGGCGCTGGACGCCTGGATGGCCGCCCACGTCGCGGGCTACGCAGGCCCGCTGGCGGTGCGCCAGTTCAAGGGCGGCCAGTCGAACCCGACCTATGAGCTGACCACGCCCGCCAAGAGCTATGTCCTGCGGCGCAAACCGCCGGGCGTCCTGTTGCCCAGCGCCCACGCCGTGGACCGCGAGTTCCAGGTCATCTCCGCCCTCGCCGCCCAAGGCTTCCCGGTGGCGAAACCCCACGCCCTGTGCCTGGACGAAGCCGTTATCGGCTCGATCTTTTATGTGATGGACAAGGTCGAGGGGCGGATCTTCTGGGACCTGAAACTGCCCGGCCTGACGCCCGCAGAACGCCGCGCCGTCTACGAGGCCCAGACGGATACCCTGGCCCGTCTGCACGCCTTCGACCCCGCCGCCATCGGCCTGGGCGACTATGGCAAGGCCGGCAACTATTTCGCCCGCCAGGTCGGGCGCTGGACCAAACAATATCACGCCTCGGAAACCAAGCCTGTTCCGGCCATGGACCGGCTGATCGCCTTCCTGCCCGACAGCCTGCCGCCCGAGGGGCCGAGCCGCATCGTCCACGGGGACTTCCGCCTCGACAACATGATCCTGGCGCCCGAGCGCGCGGAAGTGCGGGCCGTGCTGGACTGGGAGCTGTCGACCCTGGGCGATCCGATGGCCGATTTTTCCTATCTGCTGATCGCCTGGGCCATTCCGGCCAGCTTGCGCAACGGCCTGGCCGGCGCCGATCTGGAGGCCTTGGGCATCCCCTCTGTCGAGGAGACGGTCGAACGCTACGCCGCCGCCACGGGGATGCGGCCCGCCAATCTGGAATGGCTTTACGCCTACAACCTGTTCCGCCTGGCGGCCATCTGCCAGGGCATCGCCGGCCGAGTCCGCGACGGCACTGCCGCCAGCGCCCACGCCAAGACCATGGCCGCCCAGGTCGGTCCGCTCAGCGACGCGGCCTGGGGTTTCGCGAAGAAGGCCGGCGCCTAATCCCTGACGGCGGCGCCCAGGATGCGCTTGTCGGTCTTGCCCTGGACCAGCACCGCAACCGCCTCGCCGGAGCGAGAGGGGGGCAGGGTATAGAGCATGGGTCGGCCGCGCCATTCGCCCAGGCGGGTGACACCGCGCACGACGTTCATGTGCCGCATCGACTGGCCGCGATTTTCGCCTTGGCGGACCTCGACCACCTGAGGGCCGGGCGTATAGGTCACCGCCACCACCTCGGCGCCGCCGACGGGGGCGCGGCCCGAGCCGACGCCGACGCCGTTTCCGTTCTCGCGGAACTCGATCTGGGGCGGCCAGGCCTGGCGCACGGCTTCCTGGCCGATAGCGGTTTCAAGCTCAAAGCTGCGGGCGCCCGACATCTGACGACGGCCGTCGATCACCACCTGGGGCGTCGAGACGCCGCGCTGGCGCAGGGCGGCGCGATAGGCGCGCTGGCGCTGAACGAACTCCGGGCGGGCGAAGGTGTCGGTCCAGCCCAGATAGTCCCAATAGTCGACGCCATAGGTCAGGGCGATCACGCCAGGCTGGGCCGCCGCCTTCTCGACCGCCGCATTGGCCTCGACGCAGCCGCCGCAGCCTTGGGCGGTGAACAGTTCGACCACCACCGGCGGGCCGTTGGTCACGGCGTGACGCGGCGCAAGCGGCGGACGCACCACAGTCGGCTGGGCCGCCGAGGCGACGGACATGAGGGCGCCCGCCATGACCGTGCCCGCGATGATCCAGCCCTTGGTGTTCATGCCGTCGTTCTTACCCCAGGCCCGATGCGGAACGCCTCATAATCGCGTGACCCACTTTCCTCAGCTCTCAGTCCATCAGCTGTTGCGACAGATAGACATAGTGCCTGGCCCAGCGGCGAGCGTTGGCGACCGGGTCGGCGTCGTTGGAGTGACCGCCGGCCGTGTCCTCGAAATAGAGGTGGTCGTGGCCCTGATCACCCAGGCGGGCGGCGAATTTGCGCGCATGACCGGGGTGGACCCGGTCGTCGCGGGTGTTGGTGGTCAGATAGACGCGCGGATAGGCCACGTCGGGCCGCAACTGCTGATAGGCCGAATATCGGGCGATCCAGGCGGCTTCTTCCGGGATGCGCGGGTCGCCGTATTCGCCGATCCAGGACGCCCCGGCCGGCAGTTCGTGATAGCGCAACATGTCCACCAGCGGGCTTTCGATCACCGCCGCATTGAACAGTTCGGGATGCTGGGTGATCGACACGCTGGTCAGCACGCCGCCGTTCGAGCGGCCATAGATGCCCAGGCGACGCGGGCTGGTGACGCCCCGCCGCTCCAGATCGCGCGCCACGGCGGCGAAGTCGTCGAAAGCCTTCTGGCGGTTCCCGTCCAGCGCCGCCTGGTGCCAATCCGGCCCGAACTCGCCGCCGCCGCGGATATTGGCCTGGACGAAGACGCCGCCCCGCTCCAGCCACAGCTTGCCCATCTCGGGCTTGTAGGCCGGGTTCAGACTGACCTGGAAGCCGCCATAGCCCAGCATGATGGTCGGATTCGACCCGTCCAGCTTCATGTCGCGCGGACGGGTGATGAAATAGGGAATCTTGGTCCCGTCGGTCGAGGTCGCCTCATATTGCTCGGTCACGTCGCGCGACGCGTCGAACTTGGCCGGCGCCGATTTCAACGTGGTCAGGGTCGCTGCGTCCGCATCAGCCAGGCTGAGGGTCGGCGGCACCAGGAAGCCCTGGGTCGAGACGAAGACTTCGCCGCGAGATTTGGATGAGTCGCCCAGGCCGACGGCGAGGTTGTCGGGGACGTCGATGTTTTGTGCTTCCCAACGAGCGGGGCGACCGGCTTGGTGGCGATAGATCGTCAATCGGCCTGCGACGTTGTTGGTCGTCGCGATAACAAGGCGGTCATTCAGCACCGCGACCTGCTGCACGGCTTGACGTGGGGCCGGCATCAGCACTACGGGCGAAGGACCATCTGCCGTAATCACAAGTCGGTCACTCGATTTGACCAACTGGCCTGCATGATAGGCCAACACGGTGCCAGCGGGGATGGTGGCGCCGTTGAACGTCCATGCCTCTTCTGTAGAAAAAATCAGACGCCCTTCTAGAACGCCGTGAACCGAAACACGTTCGGGAAGGTCAAGTTGAACTGGGCCGCCATCCGAAAGCATCCACGTCTCTGACCGGAAGGTGTCCAGAGGGCGGGTGATGATGACGGCCGTCACCTTGCCGTCCTTGTCGCGATAGACGGCGGGGCTGACGCCGTAGCCGCCGTCGCCCTGTTCGCCGCGATAGACCTCGGTCGCCTGGGCCAGGGTCTGGCCGCGCTTCAGCGTCTTTACGATGAAGGGATAGCCCGACTCCGTCATTGTTCCTGCGCCGAAATCGGTTGCGACCAGGAGCGTGTCGCGGTCCAGCCATTCAATGCGGTGCTTGCCCTCGGGCAGGCTGAAGCCGCCGTCCATGAAGCGTTTGGTCGTCAGGTCGAACTCGCGCACGACCACCGCATCCTTGCCGCCGTCGGACAGGTTGATCAGGCAGCGGGTTTCGTCCGGCGCCAGGCAGTCGGCGCCCTTGAAGACCCAGTCCTTGCCCTCGGCCTTGGACAGGGCGTCGATGTCCAGCAGAGTCTCCCACTGCGGCGTCGCGGTGCGGTAGCTGTCCAGCGTCGTGCGGCGCCAGACGCCCTTGGGATTGGTCGCGTCCTGCCAGAAGTTGCCGACGCCATCGCCCAGGAAGCTGGGCGTGGGGATGCGGTCGGTGGCAGTCAGGATGGCTTCGGCCTCTGCCCGGAAGGTCTCGTAGCGCGGGTCGCCGGTCAGGACGGCGAGAGACTTGCGGTTCTCCTCGGCGACGAAGGCCATGGCCTCAGCCCCGTCCACCTGCTCCAGCGCCAGGTGATCGTCCGCCGCCGCCACGCCTGCCGGGGTCAGGTCGCGCGGGAAGTGGGGTGGGGGAAGTTGCGTCGTCAAAGCGGCGCCATCTGGCCCAGAACAGTCATAACAGACCGGCTTGTCTTGCGCCGGAGCCGTCGCGGTCTGTGCGAGCACGGGCGTCGTCCCGATCAGAAGGGCCGGAATGGCGGCGGACAGGATCAGGTGACGCATTCGAAAACTCCGCTTTGTCGATCCTCCCCCGCATCGCGGGGGAGGGGGACCGCCGTCAGGCGGTGGAGGGGGCGGAACCAGGCAGGGGTGAGCGGGGTCGCTCCCTCCACCACTTCGTGGTCCCCCTCCCCCGTTCGCAAGCGCTCACGGGGGAGGATCGATCGGTCCTATTCCTGCGCCGGCGTGTCCATCAGGCGGCGCGACAGATAGGTGTATTCCAGCGCCAGGCGACGCGCGGTCTCGCGCAGGTTCGCCCCGGCCGCATGGCCGCCGTCGACGTTCTCGTAGAACAGGACCGGATAGCCCAGTTCCTCAAGCCGCGCCGCCGCCTTGCGGGCATGGCCCGGATGGACGCGGTCGTCCTTGGTCGAGGTGTGGATGAAGACTTCCGGGTAGGGCTGACCCGCACGCAGGTTCTGATAGGGCGAATATTGCTCGATCCAGGCGCGCTGTTCGAGGATGTCCGGGTTGCCGTATTCGCCGATCCACGAGGCGCCGGCCAGCAGCTTGTGGAAGCGCAGCATGTCGAACAGGGGCACCTGGATGACGGCCGCATTGATCAGATCCGGCCGCTGGGTCAGCATCGCGCCCATGAACAGGCCGCCTTGCGAGCCACCCATGATGCCCAGCTTGGGCTGGCTGGTGATGTCGCGGGCGATCAGGTCCAGGGCCACGGCCTGGAAATCCTCGTGCGCCCGCTGGCGGTTCTGTTGCAGGGCCGCCTCGTGCCAGCGAGGGCCGAACTCGCCGCCGCCGCGCGTATTGGCGATGACATAGACGCCGCCGCGCTCCAGCCACAGCTTGCCGACCGTGGCCGAATAGCCGGGCAGCAGCGAGCTTTCGAACCCGCCATAGCCGTACAGCAGGGTCGGGTTCGAGCCGTCCAGTGGCATGTCGGCCTTATGGACCACGAAATAGGGGATCATCGTCCCGTCGGCCGAGCGGGCCTCGTGCTGGTCCACCGTCATGCCGGCAGCGTCGAACTTGGCCGGCATGGACTTGACCTGATCGACTGCGCCTGTGGCGGCGTCGGCCAGCCACAGGCTGGACGGGTTCAGATAGCCGGTGACGCTGACGAAAACCTTGTCGTCCTTCTCGGAGGCCGAGCCGATGCCGACCGAGACGTTCTGCGGCAGGTCCAGGGTCGTGTGCGCCCATTCTCCATCACCCGGCGTATAGACCCGCACCGAACCCCGCACATTGTCATAGAGGGCCACGACCAGCCGGTTGCGCGTGACGTTGACGCCCTCGATCGCCTGACGCTCGGTCGGGCGCAGCACCAGTTGGGCCGGGGTCGCCGGATCGGCCAGCCAGGCCTCAAGGGGCCAGGCGATCAGGTCGCCGGTCTTGAAGTCCTGGCCCGACGGCGCGGTCCAGTCCTGTTTCAGCGACACCAGAAGCTGGCCCTGAACCAGGCCGGTGATGTCCGACTTGGCCGGCAGCTGTAGCTGCGTCAGGGCGCCGTCGTCGGTCAGGCGCCAGGTCTCGGACGAATAGAAGTCCACCGAACGGTTGATCAGCGTCGCCTTCACCACGCCGTCGGCGTCGCGCAGCGTATAGCCGGACACCGAGACGTCGGTCGGCTTGCCGGTGAACAGGGTCTCGGCCTGATCCAACGCCTGACCGCGTGTCATCCGCTTGACCACCATCGGATAGCCCGAGTCCGTCAGGGTTCCGGGACCGAAGTCGCGCGAGATCAGCAGAGTGTCCTTGTCGATCCACGACGCGCCGCCCTTGGATTCCGGCAGGACGATGCCGCCCTCGACGAACTTGCGCTCGACGCTGTCGAACTCGCGCAGGGTCACCGCGTCCTTGCCGCCGTTCGACAGGCTGAGCAGGCAATAACGCTCCTCGGGCGCCAGGCAGGTCGCGCCCTTGTAGACCCAGTTCTGGCCCTCGGCTGCGGCCAGGGCGTCGACGTCCAGGATGGTCTGCCATTCCGGCGTCGCGGTGCGATAGCTGTCCAGCGTCGTCCGGCGCCAGATGCCGCGCACGTGCTGGGCGTCCTGCCAGAAGTTATCGATATGGCCGTCGTGGGTGAAGCCGGGCGAGGGGATGCGGTCCTGGGCCTGGACGATCTCCAGCGCCTGCTGGTGCAGCGGTTCGTAGCGCGCATCGCCCTGCAGCACGGCGAAGGTGCGTTCGTTGTGGGCCTTGACCCATTCCATCGCCCGCTCGCCCTCGACCTCCTCCAGCCACAGATAGGGATCGGTCGCGTCGCTGGTCGCGAAACCGCCCGGAGCCGGAGAAGGAGCGGATGCGGAAGACTCGTCAGGAGTATGGGCCATGGATACCGAGGTCAGGCTGGTGGAGGCGAGAAGGGCCGCGAGCGCGACGGCGGAATAACGGATCATGGACAGTCCCCGAAAACGACGCCGGCACCTTAGCGGCGGCGCGGTCGGCGGCAAGTCGTGCGACCTTACCGTTTTGTCACACCGGCCTCAGTCCTCGTCTTCTATGCACAGCAGGTTGCCGCAGGCCTTGCAGTGCACTGCATCCTGATCGTGGGTCTGAAGCCCGCAGGCCTCGCACGGATAGCGGACCTTGTGCGGCTTGATCAGGGCCTGGGCCAGACGCAGGAACAGGGTGATGCCCACCAGCATGATGGCGATGGACAAGAGCTTGCCCAGCGACCCCGGCAGGGTCACGTCGCCGAAGCCCGTCGTCGTCAGGGTCGCCACGGTGAAATAGAGGGCGTCGATATAGCCAGCGATCCCGTCATGCCCCAGGAAGGTCGCATAGACGAAGCCCGTCGTGACGAAGACGAAGGTGACCAGGCTGGACAGGGCGCGCACGATCCCCTCGACCCGCGTATCGTCGAACCGGGCCCCGATGGTGCGCCAGAAGAAATCCGAGTTCAGCACCGTCCACAACCGCAGCAGCCGCAGGAAACCCAGATTGAACAGCCAGGCGGGGAACAGCAGGGTGGCCAGGATGAACAGGTCCATCCAGACGATGGGCCGCTTCAGCCAATCCCTGATGTCCGAATAGGCATAGGCCCGCGCGGCAAGATCCGCCGCCAGGATCGTCGCCACCAGATAGTCCAGCGCATAGAAGGCCCAGCCCATGTTCTTCAGTATCGGCGAGGCCAGGAAGAAGGCGATGATGGCGAAATCGACGGCGATCACGGTCAACCGGAACTTCACCGCCGCCGGCTGGCTGCCGTGATACAGGTATCGCAGTCGGGCGCGCAGGCGCAGGCTGTCGTCCTTCGGGTCGGTTTCGGTCTGGGACACGCTGGTTTCCGGGACGCAGGGATAGGCCTATATGGCCTGCATGACCCGTCCTTTCGTCAAGATGAACGGCGCCGGCAATGACTTCGTCGTCGTCAATGCGCTGGAACAGCCGTTCGCTCCCAATGAGGATGAGATTCGCGCCTTGGGCGACCGCGCGACGGGCGAAGGCTTCGATCAGTTGATCTCCATCGAACGGTCGGAAACGGCCGACGCCTTCATGCGGGTCTGGAACGCCGACGGCTCGATGGTCGAGACCTGCGGCAACGCCCTGCGCTGCGTCGGCTGGCTGTTGATGCAGGCCAATGGCGCGGACCGCGTCGTCATCGATACGGCAGGCGGCCCGACCACCGCCACGCGCGCCGGCGACCACCGCGTGACGGTGGATATGGGCAAGCCCCGCCTGGACTGGACCCAGGTGCCGCTGGCCGAGGAGATGGACACGCGCGGCATCGAGCTTCAGGTCGGTCCCATCGATGCGCCGATCCTGCACACGCCGGGCGCAGTCTCGATGGGCAATCCGCACGTCGTCTTCTTCACCGACCGTCAGGACGACGTCTTCGTGACCGGATCAGGCTCGCTGATCGAGCATCACCCGCTGTTTCCGCAAGGGGTCAATGTCGGCTTCGCGAATGTGCTGGACTGCGATCACATCCGCCTGCGGGTCTGGGAGCGTGGGGCCGGGCTGACGAAAGCCTGCGGCACCGGCGCCTGCGCCGCCCTGGTCGCCACGGCCCGGCGCGGCCTGACCGACCGCAAGGCGACCGTGGTCGTGGACGGCGGCGAACTGGTCATCGATTGGGATGCCGAGAACGATCACGTCCTGATGACCGGGCCGGTCGAGATCGAGCGCACGGGCATGCTGTCGATCTGACGACTTGACGTTGACGCCAGCGTCAAGCCTCTCGGCTGATTGCCAGGCTTCCTCCGCGTCAAGGGTTGGCGCGGCCGTTCCCACACTCTAGGACACGAAGGGTTACAGCCCCGACGACGCCCTGGACGACCGATGCCCGATCAAACCGAAAAACAGACCTTCTCCGATCAGGAAGCCCTCGACTTCCACCGCATCCCGACGCCGGGCAAGATCTCCATGGCGCCGACCAAGCCGATGGCGACCCAGCGCGACCTGTCGCTGGCCTATTCGCCGGGTGTGGCCGTGCCGGTGCTGGCCATCGCCGCCGATGCGGACAAGGCCTATGATTACACGGCCAAGGGCAATCTGGTCGCCGTGATCTCGAACGGCACCGCCATCCTCGGCCTGGGCAACCTTGGCCACATGGCTTCCAAGCCGGTGATGGAGGGCAAGTCGGTCCTGTTCAAACGGTTCGCCGACGTCGACAGTTTCGACGTCGAGGTCAAGACGACCGACCCGGACGAGTTCATCACCGTCGTCAAGAACATCGGCGACACCTGGGGCGGCATCAATCTGGAGGACATCAAGTCCCCGGAATGTTTCGTCATCGAAAGCGAGCTTCAGGACCTGCTGGACATCCCGGTATTCCACGACGACCAGCACGGCACGGCCATCATCTCGACCGCCGGCCTGATCAACGCCTGCCACGTCGCGGGCAAGAAGCTGGACGAGGTCAAGGTCGTGCTGGCGGGCGCCGGGGCGGCGGGCCTGTCCTCCATCGCCCTGATGAAGGCGGCGGGCGTCAAGGCCGAGAACACCGTGATCTGCGACCGCGACGGCGTGGTCTATCAGGGCCGCGAACACGGCATGGACCAGTGGAAGGCCGCCCACGCGACCGACACGCCGCTGCGCACGCTCGCGGAAGCCATGGTCGGCGCCGACGTGGTGCTGGGCCTGTCGGCCAAGGGCGCGATCACCAAGGAGATGGTGGCCTCCATGGCCCCCAATCCGATCATCTTCGCCATGGCCAACCCCGATCCCGAGATCACGCCCGAGGACGTCCAGTCGGTGCGTTCTGACGCCATCATCGCCACCGGCCGCTCGGACTATGTGAACCAGGTCAACAACGTCCTGGCCTTCCCCTATCTGTTCCGGGGCGCGCTGGACGTGCGCGCGCGCCGCGTGAACCATGAGATGAAGATCGCCTGCGCCCAGGCCCTGGCCGCGCTGGCGCGCGAGGACGTGCCGGACGAGGTCGCCGCCGCCTATCGCGGGCGCAAGTTGAAGTTCGGGCCGGACTACATCATCCCGACCCCGTTCGACCCACGCCTGATCTGGTACATCCCGCCCTTCATCGCCCAGGCGGCGATGGATACCGGTGTGGCCCGCGTCCAGATCGAGGACATGGACGCCTATCGCAACGCCCTGCGCTCGCGCGTCGATCCGTCCGCCGCCCTGATGCAGAAGATCAGCTCGGCCGTGCGCGGCGGGCCGAACAAGCGCGTCGTCTTCGCCGAAGGCGAGGAGCCGGCCGTCATCCGCGCCGCCTGGGGCTTCAAACAGGCCGACCTGGGCACGCCGATCCTGGTCGGGCGCGAGGACCTGATCCGTCAGAACGCCGCAGAGGCGGGGCTGAACTTCGACGAACTGGGCATCGAGATCACCAACGCCCGCGTCTCCGAACACAATGTCGAGGACACCGACTGGCTGTACGAGAAGCTGCAACGCCGTGGCTATCTGCGCCGCGACGTTGCGCGGATGATCAACCAGGACCGCAACTATTTCGCCGCCACCCTGGTCGCCAAGGGCCGGGCCGACGCCATGGTCGCGGGTGTGACCCGCAACTTCAACATGGCGCTGAAAGAGGTCGGACGCGTTCTGGACGTCGAGGACACCTTGATCGGCCTGTCGATCCTGTTGGCCAAGGGTCGCACCCTGTTCGTCGCCGACACCACCATCCACGAACTGCCCAACGCCGAGGAACTGGCCGACATCGCCGTCAAGGCGGCCGAGACGGTGCGCAAGCTGGGCCGCAATCCGCGCGTGGCCTTCCTGTCCTATTCCACCTTCGGCAATCCGCCCGGCGACCGCGCCGAGAAGGTGCGCGAGGCCATCCGCATCCTGGACAAGAAAGGCGTCGATTTCGAATACGAGGGCGAAATGCCGCCGGAAGTCGCCCTGGATCCCAAGGGTCACTCGGCCTACGCCTTCAACCGCCTGACCAAGCCGGCCAACATCCTGGTCATGCCCGCCATCCATTCGGCCGCCATCTCGACCAAGCTGGTCCAGGCCCTGGGCGGCGCGACCGTCATCGGCCCGCTGCTGGTCGGTCTGGAGAAGCCGGTTCAGATCGTGTCGCTGGGCGCCTCGGTCAGCGAGATCATCACGGCCGCCACCTTCGCCGCCTATGACGCCGGTCCCGCCTTCCAGGGGTCGGGCCTGACCTCGGCGCCGCGTCCCCCGGCGGCCGTGGTCGAACGTTGAGCGAAGCCTCGCCCTTTCCACCTGCCGCCCCGCCGCCCCGGCGGGTGGAGCCGGGCCTCTATCTGGTCGCCACCCCGATCGGGAACCTGCGCGACATCACCCTGAGGGCGCTGGACGTTCTGGCCGCCGCCGACCTGGTGCTGGCCGAGGACACCCGCGTGACCGCCAAACTTCTGGCGGCCTATGGGCTGAAGGCCAAGCTGGAACGCTGCGACGACCACGCGTCCGGTCGCGCCGCCGAACAGGCCATCGCCCGCCTGCGCGAGGGTCAGGTCGTCGCCCTGGTGTCGGACGCGGGCACGCCGCTGGTCAGCGATCCCGGCTTCGTCGTCGCCCGTGCGGTGATCGCCGAAGGCTTGCCCCTCCATCCTATCCCCGGCCCGTCCAGCCTGCTGGCGGCCCTGTGCATCGCCGGCCTGCCCGCCGACCGGGTGCTGTTCGCCGGCTTCCTGCCGCCCAAGTCCGCCGGTCGCACCGCCGCGCTGGAGGCGCTGAAAGGTCAGCGCCAGACTTTGGTCTTCTTCGAAAGCGGGCCGCGCCTGAAGGACAGCCTGACCGACATGGCCGCCGTGCTGGGCCCGCGCCCCGCCGCCGTGGCCCGCGAGCTGACCAAGCTTTATGAAGAGTGCGTGCGCGGAACGCTGGACGAACTGGCTGTCGATCCGCGCCTGGACGGGCCTAAGGGCGAGATCGTCGTGGTCGTCGGCCCCGGCGAAGAGGTTCAGGCGACCGAGGCCGATGCGGACGCCGCCCTGATCGACGCCTTGCAGACCCTGTCCACCGGCGACGCGGCCTCGGAGGTCGCCAAGGCCCTGGGGCTGAACCGCAAGATCCTCTATCGCCGCGCGCTGGAGCTGAAGGGCAAGTGAAGCGGCTGCCTCGCCCCGCGCCGGTCCGTCGTCCCAAGGCGGCGTGGCGTCAGGCGAAGGGCGGAGCGGCGTTCAAGGCGGGCCATGCCGCTGAATGGATCGCAGCCCTGTGGCTGATGCTGCGCGGCTATCGGGTGCTGGGCTTTCGGCTCAAAAGCCGGGCCGGCGAGATCGACCTACTGGTCTGTCGCGGGCCGGTGCTGGCCGTGGTCGAGGTCAAGCGCCGTTCGACGATGGAGGCGGCGATGCTGGCCCTGAAGCCTGATCAGCATGACCGGCTGATCGCGGCAGGCGAGGCGATCCGGCGCAATCGACCCGGCCTGCAACGTCTTGATTTGAGAATTGATATGGTGGCGCTGGCTCCCTGGCGCGTTCCACGTCATCTTCGCGGCGTCGAAAGGCGCTGACGAAGGGATCGCATGACGCGCGAGGAGGCCGAGGCCATCCTGACCGCCGCCGGTCAGGCCGAGGACGACGCCTTCCCCCTGCTGGAGGCCGCGATCGCCTGCGCGATCCACGACCAGCCCTTGCGTGATCCCGAGCCCGTGCGCGCCCTGGCCCGCAACGCCTGCGAACGGCTGAAGGAGCGGATCGGCGGCGAAGGCCCCGACGAGGCCCTGTCCGAGACCCTGTGCGCGGACCTTCGGCTGAACGGCGACCTGATCCATTTCGATCATCCCGGAAACACCGACATCATCGCGGTGGCCGAGCGGCGGCGCGGCCTGTCCGCCGCCCTGGCCATCTTCTATCTGCATGCGGCGCGGGAGGCCGGGATCACGGCGGCGGGCGTGGACTTCCCCGGCCATTTCATGATCCGTGTCGAGACGCCGGAAGGCCCCGTGGCGCTGGACCCGTTCAGCCAAGGGCGGCTGATCCTGCCCAGCGAGCTGACCCGCCGTGCGCTTCGCGCCGGACTGATGCCGCACGTCGCGGATCGGCTGGACATCCTGATGGCGCCGGTGACGGATCGACAGTCCCTGATCCGGCTTCAGAACGTCCTGTTCAGCCGCGCCATTCGCGGCCGGGACTATGAGGCCGCAGAACGCTCTGCCCTGCGCCGCGCCCTGCTGGACCCCGAGGACCACCGGCCCTGGCTCGACGTCGCCTCGGCGCGCGAGAAACAGGGGGCGTTGGCCGGTTCGTTGCAAGCCCTATCCCGCGCCCACGGCCTCGACGGGGTGGAAGAAGCGCGGCGGTTCACGACGTTCGAACGCGTCCGGATGCAGTTGAATTGAGCAAAGATTTCTCCCTCCCCGCTCCGGGGAGGGTCGTCGCGCCAGCGACGGGGTGGGGGCGACCCGGCAGGGACGCACCTGCGTGATACAGAACAGGTTTGTGGGGGACGTCGCCTTGCCGCCCCCACCCGACCTCGCTTCGCTCGGCCACCCTCCCCGGACGGGGAGGGAGAGGCGCTCAGACGGCCTCACCTTTTAGAAGCTTCGGCAGGTCGCCCGTCGCGCCGCCGGCCTCCTGCATGAAGGCGCGGCGCAACGGGCCGATCCGATTGACCGCCGCCATGCCCAGGTCGCGCGCCAGGCGCACCGGCGCGATGTCGTTGGAGAACAGCCGCACGAAGGCGTCGAAGCCCGCCGCCAGGGCCGCATTGTCGAACCGGCGCCAACGGGCGTAGCGCTCCAGCACCGTCTCGGCGCCCAGATCTTCGCCCAGGCGTGCAGCCTCGGACAGAACCTCGGCCAGGGCGGCGGCGTCCTTCAGGCCCATGTTCAGCCCCTGGCCCGCGACAGGGTGAACCCCGTGCGCCGCATCGCCGATCAGGGCGATGCGCGGGGCAATCAGTGTCTCGGCCAGGCTGAGCGCCAGCGGATAGACGAAGCGCGGCCCCTCGACCGTCGCTCCATCCAGAAACTCGCCGAACCGCCGCATCAGATGGGCGTGGAAGGCCTCGTCCGAGGCGTCGCGCAGGGCCTCGCCCCGCCGCGTCGTCTCGGTCCAGACCAGGCTGGCGCGCTGATCGGTCAGGGGCAGGATGGCGAAGGGGCCGCTGGGCAGGAAATATTCGTGGGCGACATTGCCGTGGTCGCGACCCAGCCGCACCGTGGCCACCACGCCGCTCTGGCCATAGCCCCAGCCGACGGTCTCGATCCCGGCGGCGCGGCGCACGGTCGAGCCCCGGCCCTCGGCGCCGACGACCAGCGGCGTGATCAGCGTCGATCCATCGGCCAGGGTCACGGTCGCCTTGCCCGCATCGGTCTCGACCCTGGCGACGGTCGCCGGCGCCCGGACCTCGATCCCCGCGCGCGTGACGGCCTCGGCTAAAGCGACCCGGATGCGGCGGTTCTCGACCATATATCCCAGCGGCTCGCCCCCGGTGCGGCCGCCGATCTCGTCGGCGTCGAAGCGCAGGAAGGCCGGCGAGGCCTTGCGGCTGGCCGCGCCCGGCCGGCGTCCGTCCGTCACCAGAATATGGTCCATCCGACAGGCGTGCGGCCGCAGACTTTCGCCCAGACCCAGGGCGTCCAGCATGCGGAAGGTGGAAAAGGCCACGGCCGTCGAACGCCCGTCGAACGTCGGCGCCATCTGGACGCTGAACGGCTGCGGATCGATCATGACGACCTTCAACCCGCCCTGCGCCGCCGCCAGGGCGAACGCCGCCCCGGTCAACCCCGCGCCGGCGATGACGATGTCGTAACGTTCGGTGTCAGCCATGACAGGCTTGTCGCGCCGCCGACGCCAAAGGTCCAGAGGGCGGTTTGTCCGTCGCCAAGGTCAAGCTGGTAAATAGGCCCTTAACCCTGAGGGTGCGACAAGGGCGGTCGAACGTCAGCCGCCAGGAAGGTTCGCCCCTTCATGTCCACCGCCCTCGTCGTTGGCCGTCAGGCCTGGATCAGCGCCCGCATCCTGTGGGACGCGCCCTTTGTCGTGCGGTTCAGGGGGGTGCTTCAGGCTCTTTTGGCGACCCTGCTGCTGGTCGCCCTGGTGTCGTGGAATCCGGCGGACGCCAGTCTGAATGCAGCCTCCAGCCTGCCGACGACCAACTGGCTGGGGGCGAACGGCGCCCTGTTCGCCGATCTGTTCATGCAGTCGCTGGGCCTCGCCGCCTGGCCCGCCGCCCTGCTTCTGGTCGCCTTCGGCCTGGCGCGCGCGGTCGGCGATGCAATCCAGCAAAGGCTCAAGCCCACGCCGCTGAAGGCCCTGGCCGCGACCGGCGGAACGCTGCTGCTGTCCAGCGCCCTGGCGGCGCTGGCCGCGCCCGCCGCCTGGCCCCTGGCGGCCGGTCTCGGCGGCCTGTGGGGCGATGCGGTCACGGGTCTGGCGGCGCGCGGGATCGGCGCCCTGCATATTCCCGGCGGACGGATCATCGCAGGCGTCATCTTCCTGATCGCGGGGCTGTGGCTGGTCGGTTTCGCCATCGGCCTGCGCGCCATGGATTTCATCGACGCCCTGCATTGGGGCAAGTCTCTGCGCCCGGCCGCCGCACCCCGTGCTGCGGCCCAGCCTGCCCGCGAAAAGGTGCCGGCCAAGGCCCGCACGCCCCGCGCCGCGCCCCCGCCCGAGGAGGCGCCGCAAGCCGCGCCCGCAGATGCGCCGCAGACCGCCTATGACGACCTGCCGCCATGGGAGGACGACACCGTCCAGCCCGAACCGCGCCCATCGGCCGCCCGCCCGGTCGAGCCGCGCGTCGCCGCGGTCAAGGCGCCGAAGGCCCGCAAGGACGACGTGGACCAGCAGGCCTTCGACTTCGTGCGGCCCGAGGGCGATTTCGACCTGCCGCCGCTGGGCATACTGACCAAGCCCCCCCAGCGCGTGGGCGCGATCGACGAGGATTCGCTGAAGCAGAACGCCAAGATGCTGGAAGGCGTGCTTCAGGAGTTCGGCGTGCGCGGCGTGATCGACCAGATCCGTCCCGGCCCCGTTGTCACCCTGTACGAACTGGTCCCCGCGCCGGGCGTGAAGCACGGCCGCGTCGTGGCCCTGGCTGACGACATCGCGCGGTCCATGTCCGCCCGTGCCTGCCGCATTTCTGTGGTCCAGGGCCGCAATGCTATCGGCATCGAACTGCCCAACGCCAAGCGCGAGACGGTCTACCTGCGCGACCTGCTGTCCAGCGCCGAATACGACAAGAAGGGCCACCTGTTGCCGCTCGCCCTGGGCGAGACCATCGGCGGCGAGCCCTATGTCGCCGACCTGGCGCGGATGCCCCACCTGCTGATCGCGGGCACCACCGGCTCGGGCAAGTCGGTCGGGGTCAACGCCATGATCCTGTCGATCCTGTATCGCCACAGCCCGGCCGAATGCCGCTTCATCATGATCGACCCCAAGATGCTGGAGCTGTCGGTCTATGACGGCATTCCGCACCTGCTGGCGCCGGTCGTCACCGATCCGAAGAAGGCCGTCGTCGCCCTGAAATGGACGGTGCGGGAGATGGAGGATCGCTATCGCCGCATGTCCAAGCTGGGCGTGCGCAACATCGCCAGCTACAACGAGCGCGCCCGCGAGGCCCAGGCCAAGGGCGAGCATTTCGAGCGCACGGTCCAGACCGGCTTCGACGAGCAGGGCCGCCCCGTTTACGAGTCCGAGAAGATCCGTCCCGAGCCCCTGCCCTTCCTGGTCGTGGTCATGGACGAAATGGCCGACCTGATGCTGGTCGCCGGCAAGGACGTCGAAGGCGCCGTCCAGCGTCTGGCCCAGATGGCGCGGGCCGCCGGCATCCACCTGATCATGGCCACGCAACGCCCGTCGGTCGATGTCATCACCGGCACCATCAAGGCCAACTTCCCGACGCGGATATCCTTCCAGGTCACGTCCAAGATCGACAGCCGCACCATCCTGGGCGAACAGGGCGGCGAACAGCTGCTGGGTCAGGGCGACATGCTCTATATGGCCGGCGGCGGGCGCATCACCCGCCTGCACGGCCCCTTCGTCGACGACAAGGAAGTCGAGGACGTCTGCAAACACCTGAAGGCTCAGGCCGAGCCCGACTATCTCGACCTGATAACCGACGAACCGGACGGCGACGCGGATGGCGCTGTGGACGAAGGCGGCGGTGGTTCTGGCGACGACCTCTACGACCGCGCGGTCGCCGTCGTCACCCGCGACCGTAAGGCCTCGACCTCCTACGTCCAGCGCCGTCTCCAGATCGGCTACAACCGCGCCGCCTCCCTGATCGAGCGGATGGAGCAGGAAGGCGTGGTCAGCCCCGCCAACCACGCCGGCAAGCGCGACGTGCTGGCCGGCCCGCCGCCGATGGTGTGATGGGCAGACCTTAGACTTTCCCTCCCCCTGCGGGGGAGGGTGGTCGAGCCGTAGGCGAGACCGGGTGGGGGCGGCAGGGCGAACCCCGCTCACCCGTCTGTCGTCAGGTCGGTACGGCCTTGCCGGCCGCCCCCACCCGGTCGCTTCGCGACCACCCTCCCCGGAGCGGGGAGGGAAAAGATCGCGCGCAACCCTAAGCGCGCGTGTCCGTTCTCCACCCCGCTATCTCTCCCAAGCTTCAGCATTTCGATGAACAGGGCTTCATCGCAGCGCCGGAATATGGTCAGGCTCGCGTCATTCCGACGCCAAGCCGACCGGGCAAGACGGCAGGATCGACAACCATCCCGAACGGGAGACGGACTTCATGACCTCCAAGACGCTCGCCATCGCTCCGACCGACCTTCAGCGCCGCAGCCTGCTGCTGGGCGCGGGCCTGCTGACCGGGTTCGCCGCTCTGGGCGTGTTCGACGCCGCCCAGGCCCAATCCAACCTGTCGGCCGAAGACCGCGCGGTGGTTCAGCAGGCGCAGGGCTATCTGCAGGCCCTGACCTCGGCGCAGGGGACTTTCACCGAGACAGGTCCGGGCGGCCAGACCCGCCAAGGACGGTTCTATCTGCAGCGTCCGGGCAAGATGCGGTTCGAATACACCAGCCCTGCCGGGCTGCTGGTCGTGTCGGACGGCTATAACGTCAAACGCTACGACCCGCGCCTGAACACCTTCCAGCAGGTGCCGCTGGGCCGCACGCCGCTGTCCACCTTCCTGGCGCGCAACGTCCGTCTGGACCAGGGCGTGCGCATCGAGCGCGTGACGCGAATGGCGTCCGGCGCCTTCGCCATCACTGCGCGCGACGCCAACCGTCCGAACGACGGACAGGTGATCCTGGCCTTCGCCGGCAATCCGATGCGCCTGCAGGAATGGACCATCACCGATCCGCAAGGGGCGCGCACCCGCACCCAGCTGACCGCCTTGCAGCCGGCGTCGAACCTGTCGGCGCGACTGTTCCAGCTGACCGACCCGACGCGTCGTCCCGGCCGAAACTAAGGCCCTGAGGGGCGGGTGACCATTCCTCAACCCCTGTTCCTCTAGACTGGCCGCATGAGCGCGACCGCCCCGCCATCGCTGAAATGGATCGTGGCGGTCGGTGTCGGCGCCTTCGCCCTGTTCATGCTGGGCGCGCTGGTGGTGGAGCCGGCGGTGCATCACCTGATCGAACCGGCGGATGACCCTGCGCCGCATCGCCCGGCCGGCCGCGTCGAGGTCGGGGACGCGGTATTGGCCGGCCGATACGCCACGGCCGGATCGACGCTGGTGGTCGAGATCGAGGGCGGCGCGCTTTCGATCGACAACGGCGGGACGCTGAAGTCCGAGCCGCATCGCCTGGTCCCCGCGGATCAGAAGGCCAGCGTCTCCACGCTCTTCGCCGGCGCCATGACCGTGCCGATCCAGGCCCAGATCGAGATCCGTCGCGTTACGGCCGAAGAGGACACCCGGCTTTGCGCGGGTCATCCCGTCGGCTGGCTGGCGCTGGCGGTGCGGCGCGACGGCTTCGTCATGATGCCGGTCCGACAGGGGCCGCCGCCGGGCGCCCTGACGCCCGATGATCGGCTTTGCACCGTTCTGGACCTGAGCCGATGATGCGAGGGCTGGTGCTGGCGGCCCTGATCGGGGCAATCGTCGCGCTGCTGACCTGGACGAAACCAGGCGATGCGAAGCTTTCCGGTGCGCCAGACATCGTCGTCGTTCAGGTGCTCGACAACGGGTTCCACACCGATCTGGTCGTGCCGCGCGAGGCGCTGGTGCGACGTGGCGGCCCTCTGGCGCGCGTCGTCGCGGGGCTGGCGCCCGGCGACTGGATTCTGGTCGGCTGGGGCGACGCCCGGTTCTATGTAGACCAGAGCCCGATCTCAGACCGGCTGCCCGACGGCGCCCGCGCCTTCTTCCGCCCCGGCAACCCTTCCGTCGTGATGCTGGATCCCGTGGCTGCCGATCCACGCCTCAGCTATGGCGAGGACAGCGCCACCCTGACCCTGACGCGCGCCCGGTTCGACCGCCTGGCCGCCCGCGTGGAGGCGTCGCTGGACCTGTCGGACGGCGCGCCCCGCATCGCAGCAGCCCGCCCCAGCGACGATGCGCGCTTCTTCGCCAGTCGCGAGACCTTTTCCATCCTGCACCTGTGCAACCACTGGACGGCCGGGGTGCTGAACGCCGGCGGGGTTCCTGTCCGCCCGGTCCAGTCGATCACTTCGGCCGAGGTGATGCGGTCGGTGCGCGCGGTCGAACGGGAGCGAAAACTGGACATGAGGCCGTCGCGAGACTAGACCGCCCGACTTTCGCTTATCCGGTCGGGTCCGAGCCCCGGCGGGCGAACAAGAAGGAGAGGCCGATGGCCCACAAGCAATTTACCCGCAGTTCCTCCAGCGCCAGCCCGGCAGGAAAAGCGCCAAGCCAGCGCCAGTTGCGCGCCGGCGAGCTGATCCGTCACGCCCTGGTCGATATCCTGCGCGAGGAGGATATCCGCGACGAGGCCCTGGCCGACGTGTCGATCACCGTGACCGAGGTGCGTCTGTCGCCGGACCTGAAACACGCCACCTGTTTCGTCGAACCCCTGGGCGCCGGCGTCGAGGCCGCTGCGACCAACGGCCATGAGAGCGAGATCATCAAGGCCCTGAACGTCCACGCCAAGTTCATCCGTGGTCAGCTGGGCCGGCGGCTGGACATGAAGTTCACGCCCGACCTGAAGTTCCGCCACGACGAGAGCTTCGGCGCCGCCAACCACATGGACAAGCTGTTCGCCGATCCGCGCATCCAGGCCGACCTGGCGGCCCGCGACGACGAGGTTGAAGACTGATGCTGGCGATCCTCCCCCGATGGGGGAGGATTTAGATGGCCCGCAAAAAGAAGGGCGACATCGTCGATGGTTGGGTCTGCCTGGACAAGCCGTTCGAGATGGGATCGACCGAAGCGGTCAGCCGCATCCGCCGCCTGTTCAACGCCCAGAAGGCCGGTCACGCCGGGACGCTGGACCCGCTGGCCAGCGGCATCCTGCCCATCGCGCTGGGCGAGGCGACCAAGACCGTGCCGATGATGATGGAGGCGCAGAAGGTCTATCGCTTCACCATCAACTGGGGCGTCTCGACCGACAGCGTGGACCGCGAGGGCGAGATCATCGGCCGCTCCGACGTGCGGCCGACCGTCGATCAGGTCAAGGCCGCCCTGCCGGCCTTCGTTGGCGAGATCGACCAGACGCCGCCACGCTTTTCCGCGATCAAGGTGGACGGCGCGCGCGCCTATGACCTGGCCCGCGACGGGGTGGAGTTCGAGCTGCAGGCGCGGCGCGTGACCATATATTCGGCCGAGGTGTCGGATGCACCGGACGCCGATCATGTCGAACTGACCATCCGCACCGGCAAGGGCGTCTATGTGCGGTCGATGGCGCGCGACCTGGCCGTCGTGCTGGGCGCCGAGGGTCATGTCAGCGCCTTGCGGCGCGAACTGGTCGGGCCGTTCAGTACGGAAAACGCCGTCACTCTGGATTCTCTGGAGGAAATGGTGCATAGGGGCGCCGCCTCGGAAGGCTTGCTTGCCGTTGCGACCGCCCTGGACGACATCCCGGAGCTGGCCGTGACGGAACAGGACGCCTTCTCGCTTCGGCAGGGACGCCCGATCGTTCTGCTCCCCCGTCAGGTGGAAACCCTCAAGGACCGTCTTCGCGACGGTTCGCGCACGGTTTCAGCCTTTCAGGGCCAGACCCTCGTCGCACTCTGTCAGTTGCGGGCCGGCCGGTTAGAACCCGACCGCGTTTTCAACCTCTAGGCCCGCGCCATCCGGCAAGGGCCGAGACCCCACGGCCTTAAGTCGCGCGAAAGCGCAGTAGGCCAAGAAAGGACTCTACGATGTCGGTTACTGCTGAACGCAAGCACGAGATCATCGCCGATAACGCCCGCACCGCTGGCGACACCGGCTCGGCCGAGGTTCAGGTCGCGATCCTGTCGGAACGCATCGCCAACCTTACCGAACACTTCAAGACCCACAAGAAGGACAACCACTCGCGTCGTGGCCTTCTGAAGATGGTGTCGCAACGTCGCCGCCTGCTCGACCACCTCACCAAGGTCGACGCCGATCGCTACCAAGCGCTCATCGCCAAGCTGGGCCTGCGCCGCTAAGGCGTCGGATCAGTGTAGAATACGCTTTCGAGGCGCGGACGGTCACGTCCGCGCCTCGTTGTGCGACTAGAGACTGCCGCGCGCCGCGGAATTTGCCGGCGCAGATGCGAGGGCCATGCCGGCTCTCAATCGGGTCTTCCGCGATGGCGCGGCGACCCCCGGAGCCGAGGACTGAACGCCCGACGCATCCACCCCCAATGATGGGACCCCGCGCGGAATACGCCGTCCGGGATACGAAAGACGAAATATGTTCGACATCAAACGCAAGACGATCGACTGGGCCGGCCGCCCGCTGACCCTGGAAACCGGCCGCATCGCCCGCCAGGCCGACGGCGCCGTGCTGGCGACCTACGGCGAGACCGTGGTTCTGGCCACCGTCGTCTATGGCCGCTCGCCCAAGCCCGGCCTGGATTTCTTCCCCCTGACGGTCAACTACCAGGAAAAGACCTTCGCCGCCGGCAAGATCCCGGGTGGCTACTTCAAGCGTGAAGGCCGTCCGACCGAGAAGGAAACCCTGGTTTCCCGCCTGATCGACCGTCCGATCCGCCCGCTGTTCGTCAAGGGCTTCAAGAACGAGACCCAGGTCGTCGTGACCGTGCTGCAGCACGACATGGAGAACGATCCGGACATCGTCGGCCTGGTCGCCGCCTCGGCCGCCCTGACCATCTCGGGCGTGCCCTTCATGGGCCCCATCGGCGCCGCACGCGTCGGCCTGATCGACGGCGAGCTGGTGCTGAACCCGCACATCGACCTGATCGCGACTTCGGACCTCGACCTGGTGGTCGCCGGCACCCAGGACGCCCTGATGATGGTCGAATCCGAAGCCAAGGAGCTGTCGGAAGAGAAGATGCTGGAAGCCCTGATGTTCGCGCACGCGGGCATGCAGCCGGTGATCGACGCCATCATCGAACTGGCCGAACACGCCGCCAAGGAGCCCTTCGACTTCCAGGCCGAAGATCACTCGGGCGTCGTCGCCTCGATCAAGTCGCTGGTCGGCGAGGACATCAAGGCCGCCTACACCCACGCCGGCAAGTATGATCGTCGCTCGGGCGTCGACGCCGCCAAGAAGACCGCCGCCGCCAAGCTGGTGAAGACCGACGAAAACCCGGACGGCGTCGACGGCTCCAAGTTCTCGGCCGCCTTCAAGGAATGTGAAGCCGAGGTTCTGCGTCGCGACATCATCGAGAACGCACACCGCGTCGACGGCCGCGCCCTCGACAAGGTCCGCGCCATCGTGTCGGAAGTCGGCGTCCTGCCGCGCACCCATGGTTCGGCCCTGTTCACGCGCGGGGAAACCCAGGCCCTGGTCGTCGCCACGCTCGGCACCGGCGAGGACGAACAGTACATCGACAGCCTGTCGGGCACCTACAAAGAGAGCTTCCTGCTGCATTACAACTTCCCTCCCTATTCGGTGGGTGAAGCTGGCCGCATGGGTTCGCCCGGCCGTCGCGAGATCGGTCACGGCAAGCTGGCCTGGCGCGCGGTTCGTCCGATGCTGCCGAGCAAGGAAGACTTCCCCTACACCATCCGTCTGGTCTCCGAGATCACCGAGTCGAACGGCTCGTCCTCGATGGCTACGGTCTGCGGCGCTTCGCTGGCTCTGATGGACGCGGGCGTTCCGCTGATCCGTCCGGTCTCGGGCATCGCCATGGGCCTGATCCTGGAGCCGTCGGGCGAGTTCGCCATCCTGTCGGACATCCTGGGTGACGAAGATCACCTGGGCGACATGGACTTCAAGGTCGCCGGCACGTCGGAAGGCATCACCAGCCTTCAGATGGACATCAAGGTCGCCGGCATCACCAAGGAGATCATGAAGCAGGCTCTGACGCAGGCCTCGGCCGGTCGCCTCCACATCCTGGACGAGATGTCCAAGGCCATGGACGCGCCGCGCACCGAACTGGGCGAGCACGCTCCCAAGATCGAAACGGTCAAGATCCCGGTCGACAAGATCCGTGAAGTGATCGGTTCGGGCGGCAAGGTCATCCGCGAGATTGTCGAGAAGACGGGCGCCAAGATCGACATCGGCGATGACGGCACCATCAAGGTCGCCGCCAACGACCAGGAGAAGATCGACGCCGCCAAGGCCTGGATCCAGTCCATCGCCTCGGAGCCGGAAGTCGGCACCATCTACTCGGGCAAGGTCGTCAAGGTCGTCGATTTCGGCGCCTTCGTGAACTTCTTCGGCGCCAAGGACGGCCTGGTCCACGTGTCCCAGATCGCTCTGGAACGCGTCGCCAACCCGGCCGACGTCCTGTCGGAAGGCCAGGAAGTGAAGGTCAAGTTCCTGGGCTTCGACGATCGCGGCAAGACCAAGCTGTCGATGAAGATCGTCGACCAGACCACCGGTGAAGACCTGACCGACAAGATCAACGCCGAACGCGCCGAGCGTGGCGAAGAGCCTCTGTCGGACGACACCGGCGGCCGTCCGAAGCGTGACGGCGGTGATCGCGGTGGCGATCGCGGACGTCGTCGCCGCGACTAAGCGACCGCGTATCCAGGACTGATGAGGCCCGGCGGAGCGATCCGCCGGGCCTTTTTCTTTGGCGGCCCCCGAGGCCTGTCTGGAATTTCACTTGCCGCCCCGGCCCATGCGGTCTCCATTGCCGCATCCAAATTTCGAGGGGCCGCTCCATGTTCGATCGTCGTCGTCTTCTTCAGTCCGCCGCACTGGGCGCCGGCCTCGTCGCCGTCGGAGGTCCGGCCTTCGCCCGCCAGGGCGCAGCGCAGGGCGACGCCGCCGCCCAGCTCAAGACCTTCATGGACGCCACGTTCGAGCAGACGCTGGACATGAGCCCCGAGGTCGTCACCATGTTCGGCCTGGACAAGGGCGACCGCGCCGCCGCCAAGTCCAAGCTGACCGCGCCCACCCGTGCGGAGGAGGACGACCAGCGCGCCTTCGTCCGTCGCCAGCGCGCCGAACTGGCCCGCATCGACCGCACCAAGCTGGATGCGCGAAATCTCAACTACTACGACAGCCTGGCCCAGAATCTGGACGGGATCATCGCCACCTACGACATCCCCTACGGCCAGGGCGGCTGGCCCAATCCGTACCGGGTCAGCCAGCAGGGCGGCGCCTATCAGTCCACGCCCGACTTCCTGGCCAACCAGCACACGATAGAAACTGCGGCCGACGCTGACGCCTATGTCGCGCGCGTCAACGCCTTCGCCGACGTGCTGCTGGCCGAGACGGACCGGGTCCGGGAAGAATACGCCCTCGGCGTCGTGCCGCCGGACTTCATCCTGGCCAAGGCGATCCGCCAGCAGGACGGCGTCCTGGCGACCCCGGCGGCGACCTCGCCCTTGACGAAATCGGTGGTGGATCGCGCGCGCGAAAAGGGGCTGACCGGCGACTGGGGCGCCCAGGTCGAACGGCTGGTGACCGAGCGGGTCTATCCGGCCCTGGCGGCCCAGAACGCTGTGCTGAAAGCCGCCCTGCCGAACGCCGTCCACGAGGGTTCGGTGCGCCGATTGCCGAAGGGCGAGGAATATTATGCCAACAGCCTGCGCTACATCACCACGACCCGGCTGACGGCGGACGAGATCCACCGCACCGGCGTCGAACAGATGGCCGAGCTGTCGGCGCGCGCCGATGTGCTGCTGAAGGCACAAGGGTTGACGCAGGGCTCGGTCGCCGAGCGGATCAAGGCCCTGGGGGACGATCCCAAATACGTCTACGCCAACACCGACGCGGGCAAGGCCGAGCTGATCGACAAGCTGAACGCCCAGATGGCGGACATGCAGGCGCGGCTGCCTAACGCTTTCGGGCGCCTGCCCAAGGCCAAGGTCGAGATCAAGCGTGTGCCGCCTGAAATCGAGGCCGGCGCGCCGATGGGCTACTACAACTCGCCCAGCCTGGATGGGACGCGGCCCGGAATCTACTGGATCAATCTGAAGGACACGGCGGAATGGCCGTCCTGGACCCTGCCGACCCTGACCTATCACGAGGCCACGCCGGGCCACCATCTGCAGATCAGCCTGCAACAGGAGAGCCCATCCGCGCCCCTGCTGATGAACCTGTTGGGCTTCTCCAGCTATGTCGAGGGCTGGGGCCTGTACGCCGAACAGCTGGCCGACGAACTGGGCGCCTATGAGAACGATCCGGTGGGTCAGATTGGCTACCTCCAGTCGCTGATGTTCCGCGCCGCACGCCTGGTGGTCGACACCGGCATCCATTCCAAGGGCTGGAGCCGCGAACAGGGCATCCGCTACATGATGGAGGCCTATGGCGATCAGGAGGGGGCGGCGACGTCCGAGGTCGAACGCTATTGCGGCTGGCCGGGCCAGGCCTGCGCCTACAAGGTCGGGCACAACGAATGGGTCCGTCTGCGCGAAAAGGCCAAGACGAGCCTGGGCGCGAAGTTCGACATCAAGGGCTTCCACGACACGGCCCTGGCCGCCGGCGGCGTGCCGCTGTCGGTGCTGGAGCGGATCGTGGACGGCTGGGTCGCGACCCAGGCCTGATTGCCCCGGCCGCGCCGGGCCTACGTCAAAGACAAGCAGGGACCGCGTCGGCGCGGCGTGGTCCCGTCACCGAGAGTTCACCGCATGATCGATCGTCGCCGTCTCCTGCTGACCGCCGCCGCCACGGCTGGGGTCGCGCCGTCCCTGGCCCAGGCTCAAACCGCATTCTCCGATGCGGACGGGCGGCTGAACAGCCTGCTGGACGGCTGGTTCGAGGCGGACATCGAGGAGAACCCTGAGGGCGCGACAAACCTGGGCCTGGACCGGGGCGCGCGGGCAGGCCTGTCGTCCAGGCTCAGCGAGACAGGACCGGACGCCATCCGCAAGGATCGTGCGAAGGCCGTCACCCGCTGGGGCCAGTTAAGCAGCTTCGACCAGACCGGCCTGTCGCCGGCCGGGGCGCTGAACTACGCCATCGCCGCCTTCGGGGCCGAGACGGCGGCGCAAACGGCGCGCTTCGACTATGGGGCGGGACCGGGACGGCCGACGCCCTATGTCGTGACCCAGCTGTCGGGCGCCTATTTCAGCACGCCGGACTTCCTGGATAACCAGCACCGGGTCGAGGACGCGGCGGGCGCCGACGCCTTCCTGTCGCGGCTGGAGGCCTTCTCGGGCGTGCTGGAGGGCGAGACCGCCAAGGTCCAGGAAGACGCCGGTCTGGGCGTGATCCCGCCGGACTTCATCATCGACCGCATGCTGCCGCAAATCCGCACCCTGCACGACACGCCCGCCGCTGACATGGCCATGCTGAAGTCGCTGGCGCGCAAGACGGCCGGGTTGAACCTGACCGGATACGACGCCCGCGCCGCCGCCATCGTGGACCAGAAGGTCAAGCCGGCCCTGGCCGCCCAGATCGCCGCGCTGGAGTCCTTGCGTCCCCGCGCGACCCATGACGCAGGCGTATGGCGCCTGCCGGACGGCGAAGCCTTCTACGCTGCGGGCCTGAAGGCCAATACGACCACCACCCTGTCGGCCAACGAAATCCATGCCCTGGGTCGCGAACAGGTCGCCGAGATCAGCGCCGAGATCGACGCCATCCTGAAGGCGCAGGGCTATACGCAAGGGACCGTCGGCGAACGCATCCAGGCCCTGAACAAGGAGCCGGCCCAACTGTTCGCCAATACCGATGCGGGCAAGGCCGAGCTGCTGGCCTGGCTGAACCAGCTGGTCGCCGATCTGGAGCCGAAACTGCCGCAGGTGTTCGGCCGTCTGCCGAAATCGCACGTCGAAATCCGGCGCGTGCCGGTCTCGATCCAGTCAGGCGCGCCGGGCGGCTATTACCAGGGACCGCCGCTGGATGGGTCACGACCGGGGGCCTATTACATCAACCTGCGCGACAGCGGGAACTGGCCGCGCTTCGCCCTGCCGACCCTGACCTATCACGAGGCGTCGCCGGGGCATCACCTGCAGGTGGCGCTTCAGCGCGAGTCGGGCGAGCTGCCGCAGTGGCGGCGGGCGGGCGTCTTCTCGGCCTATAACGAGGGCTGGGCGCTGTATGCCGAGGCGGTCGCGGCCAACGACCTGGACGCCTATGCGGCCGATCCGCTTGGCTGGGTCGGCTTCCTGATGTCCTATCTTTTCCGGGCCGTGCGGCTGGTGGTGGACACCGGCCTGCATTCCCAACGCTGGAGCCGCGAACAGGCGGTCGACTATATGGCGGCCTCGGGCGCCAAGCCGCTGGATGCGTCGAACAGCGAGATCAACCGCTACTGCGTCTGGCCCGGCCAGGCCTGCTCCTACAAGGTCGGCCACACCGTCATCGCCCGCCTGCGCAAGGAGGCCGAGGCCAGGCCCGGTTTCGACCTGCGCGCCTTCCACGACAAGGTGCTGGAGAACGGCTCCCTGCCGTTGGCGGTGCTGGAACGGATCGTGAGCGGCCGAATCTAAAATCTGGGCCTAGTCGGCGACGGTCAGGCCGTCGATGCGGCGCAGGCGGTTGTGGATGTCGGTCGCGGCGACGGCGGCCTCTGCGGTCGCCACGGCGATCTGGTTGAGGCCGCGCACCACGTCGCCGGCGGCGTAGAGACCCGACACGCTGGTCGCCTGATGCAGATCGACCTCCAGCCGACCGTCGCCGGACAGGCGGGCGCCCAGACCCCTGGCAAGATCGGCGTTCGGCGACGTGCCCAGTGCGGAATAGACGAGGTCGAAGGTCCGCGTCTGGGCGGCGCCGCCCGGCCCCTTCCAGATCAGGGCCGTCACCCGATCCTGTTCGATGACGATGGCTTCCAGCGGGGCGAAGATCAGTTCGACGCCGAGGCGTTCCAGTTCGTCGCGGCGGCTGAGGGCGTCGGGCGCGCCGATGTGGATCAGGGTCACCCGGTCGGAATAGGTGCGCATGAATGCGGCCTCGCGCGCGCCCTTGTCGCTGTGGCCGATGACGGCGACGGCCTTGTCGGTCGCCTCATAGCCGTCGCAGATGGGACAGATGCGGACCAGCGCCTTCTGCACCGCCTGTTCGACGCCGGGCAGGTCGGGGTGGTGATCGACGACGCCCGTCGCCAGCAGGACGGCGCGGGCACGGATGGCTCGACCCTCGATCTCGGCGACGAATCCTTCGCCGTCGTGGGCCAGGGTCTCGACCCGACCCGGCGCGATGACGGCGTCATATTCCTCGGCCTGCTCGCGCATCCGCTTCAGGATGTCGGTTCCCGCGATGCCGGCCGGAAAGCCCGGCATATTGTGACTGAGCGGGATCCAGCAGGCGCGCGGCGCACCGGCGTCGATCACCAGGGTCCGCCGACGAAACCGCCCCAGATAGGTCGCGGCCGTCAGTCCGGCCGGACCCGCGCCGATGATCAGAACCTCCGGGTCGTTCACCGCGTGCGCCAGGCGACAGGCCACAGGTCGGACCGCACGCCCGCGCATTGGCCCATCGTGCTTTCCTCGGTCAGGACGAAACGGTCGCCGGTCCACGCCCAGGTCTGGGCCGAGCCGCAGTCGCCGATGCCGCGCCCCTTGGCGAAGGCCGACAAGGTGCGCGTCTTGGGATCGTAGGCCCCGTTGACGGTGGAATTGTCGGGCATGGTCGGGTCGGCGCCGGGTCCGGCCGTTCCGGCGAGGATCGCAGGCCGAGGGTCGCGACCGCCCGGTCCGGTCAGATACCAGTTGTGGGTGACATTATAGGCTCCCGCACCACAGGGCACGGCCCACAGCTCTGTGCGGGCGTCCAGCCGGGCGGACATGACCATGTCGCTGATCGCCGGCATGCTGGATTCCTTCAGACAGGTTCCGACCTCGGTGCGGCTGCGAAGGGCGGCGGGCACGGTCTGGTTTACGTCGCCGAAACCGGCCTGATCCACCGCCGGTGCGGGCGTGATCGTCGGCAGGGGCGGGGCCACCGGAACGGTGGCGGCCGGACGGTCGCCGCGTCGGATCAGGGCCGTGGGCGTGTCGAGACGGCCCTGTTTCTCGTCGATCCACAACAGGGCGGCGGCGGCCCCGCTCAGGGAGACATCCTGGGACGAGGCGCCGCGGATCGTCATGACCTTGCCCTGGGCCATGGCGTCGATCGCGGCGCGGGCGTTGGGGCGGATTTCGCCGATCGGCATTTCGGCCTCGCCCTCTTCGCTGAGCGCCGCCGCAAAGGCGCGGCCGTCGATCGTCAGCGCGATCTGGTTTGACCCCTTGGCGTCGCCGTCGGGCCAATAGCCGAACAGGATCTGCGGCTGGGCGTCCGGGCCGGGGGCCAGGGTGATGCGCACCCAGCCGGCGGCGAACTCCGGCGCGAAGCCGAAGGCCCAGCAGGTTCCGTCGTTGCCGCAGGTCGCGCTCCAGTCGCGGAACTGCTTCGTCTCGCTGCGGATCTGAAGCACGGGAGCAGAAGCGGCGGCAGCGACCGTTGCAGGCATGGCGGCCTGGGGCGCGCCGGGCGCCTTGGCGGCGTCCTTGTCGCCGCAGCCGGCGACGGCGAAGGCGGACAGGGCCAGGGCCAGGGCGGAAAGCGCGACGCCACGAGACAGGGTCTTCATGCCTTTTTCAACTCCGACGGCTTGTGCGCCGCACGCGCGCCGGTCTTGGCGCTCTCGACGATATACTCGGGATTTTGCGGCGAAGCTGCGACCTTGTGACCCTTTATGTGGGTTTCAGCGGTGACCTTCTTGATGACCGTGCCGGTCGTCGTGCCCTGGCTGTGATCCCACTTCACGCGGTCGCCGGCCTTGAAGGTCTTGTCTGGCATGGCTGCGCTCCCTGCTGTGTCGCTTCCTGTTCAGCGATCAGCCTGCGCATCAGTTCCGCATCGATCACCGGGGGCGTCTCGCAGAAGGTGACGATCCACCGATCGACCAGGTCACGCTCTTCGTTCGTCATTGCGTCGTCCGTCGCTGTTGCTGGGCCAAGCAGAAGCCAAGACAGAGAGAAGGGTTCAGCGTGGCCGTGGAGGTTTTTTCCGGGCGGGGTTAACGGACGGCGGGGTTTGCGTGGGCGCGCGGTCCCGCTATATCCCCGCCACGACATTCCCTTCCCCAACGTTCAGAGGCGGACCTCACGCATGGCCAAGATCAAGGTCGAAAACCCCATCGTCGACATCGACGGCGACGAAATGACCCGCATCATCTGGCAGATGATCAAGGACAAGCTGGTCTTTCCGTTCCTGGATCTCGAACTGGACTACTACGACCTGGGCATGGAGCACCGCGACGCCACCGACGACCAGGTGACGATCGACGCGGCCCACGCGATCCAGAAGCACGGCGTCGGCGTCAAGTGCGCCACCATCACCCCTGACGAAGCGCGCGTCGGCGAGTTCGGCCTGAAGAAGATGTGGAAGTCGCCGAACGGCACTATCCGCAACATCCTGGGCGGCGTCGTCTTCCGCGAGCCGATCATCTGCTCGAACGTGCCGCGCCTGGTTCCCGGCTGGACCCAGCCGATCGTCGTCGGCCGTCATGCCTTCGGCGACCAGTACAAGGCCACCGACTTCCTGATGCCCGGCCCCGGCACCCTGACGATCAAGTTCGTCGGCGAAGACGGCGCCGTGATCGAGCACGAGGTCTACAAGGCTCCCGGCGCTGGCGTGGCCATGGCCATGTACAACCAGGATGAGTCGATCCGCGAGTTCGCCCACGCCAGCTTCGCCTATGGCCTGCAGCGCAACTATCCGGTCTATCTGTCGACCAAGAACACGATCCTGAAAGCCTATGACGGCCGCTTCAAGGACCTGTTCCAGGAAGTGTTCGACGCCCACTACGCCGCCGAGTTCAAGGCCAAGGGCCTGACCTACGAGCACCGTCTGATCGACGACATGGTCGCGGCGGCCATGAAGTGGTCGGGCGGCTTCGTCTGGGCGTGCAAGAACTATGACGGCGACGTGCAGTCGGACGTGGTGGCGCAGGGCTTCGGCTCGCTGGGCCTGATGACCTCGGTCCTGATGACGCCGGACGGCAAGGTGCTGGAAACCGAGGCCGCCCACGGCACCGTGACCCGCCACTATCGCCAGCATCAGAAGGGCGAGGCCACCTCGACCAACTCGATCGCCTCGATCTTCGCCTGGACGCGCGGCTTCAAGCACCGGGCCAAGCTGGACGACAACGCGGCCCTGGCGACCTTCGCCGAGACCCTGGAGAAAGTGGTCGTCGACACCGTCGAGAGCGGCGCCATGACCAAGGACCTGGCCCTGCTGGTCGGCGACCAACAGGGCTGGCTGACCACCGAGGGCTTCCTCGACAAGGTCGCCGAGAACCTGAAGACCGCCCTGCCGGACGTGGGCTGAGTCACCATATCGGGTCGCAACTCTCTGCCGACAGGACGCCCCTAACGTCCTCAAGTAGCCCGAAGGGCGATAGGACAAACAAGAATCCAACCCCGCCGGAGCGATCCGGCGGGGCTTTTCGTTGTGTGATCGGCCGGGGCGTGCATGATCGGCGATAATGAGGAAGCGGTCGTGAAGCGTCTGTTCGGAAATCTGGTGCTGGCGGCGGTTGTGGCGGCGGTGCTGTCCTTCTTCGCCGCGCCCGCCGTGGCCTTCTTCGCCATTCGGTCGGCGGCCGAGGCGAACGATGTGGCGGGGCTGTCGCGGCTGATCGACTTCAACGCCGTGCGCCAGTCGCTGCGGCCGCAACTGGCCGGACGGCCCGAGGCGATGGCGCCCGCGCAGTCGTTCCTGGAAGACCCCATCGGCGCCTTCCGGCGTCAGATCGAACAGAACCCCATCCTGCGCCAACCCGACGTGGACGCCTATCTGACGCCGGCGGCCCTGACGGCCTTGTTACGGGGCGAGGGACGATACGCCAGCCAGCGCACAGCGGCGGGCGTCGCGCCCGCATCGGCCCAGACGCGCAAGCCCTGGCCCAGCCCGGCCTATTGGAGCGTCAACCGGGCGCGGATGGCGGTAACGGACCAGGGCGGGTCGCGCACCCTGTTTACCTTCGAGCGGCGCGGGCCGTTCGAATGGAAGCTGGTCCATATCGGCCTGCCGGACGGAACCGCGCCGGCCGTGAGCGTGACCACACGTCCGTAAGGCAACCGGGCGGTCGGGAGCCGCGTTGGCTTTTCAAGGAGACTGCATGAACCGCAAGATCGTCACCGGAGCCCTGATCGCCGTCATCGTCGGCGTGGTCGTCGCCCTGTTCGCCTCGCCCTTCATCGCCGCCCAGGCCCTGGTGCGCGCGGCGCGGACCGGGGATGCGGCGGGGCTGGAACGGCAGGTGGATTTTCCGGCCTTTCGCGCCAGCCTGAAAAGCGAACTGAATGCGCGAGCGGCGCTGGAAATCCGCAGCCGGACCAAGGGGGATCGCGGTCTGGCGGCGCTGGGGATGTTGCTGGCGCCGTCGCTGGTCGAGGGGGCGGTCGACAACTTCGTCACGCCCCAGGGCATCGCCGCCATGGTGCGCTCAGGCGAGACGCCCGAGCCCGAACGCCCGGTCCCCGCCGACGACACGCCCGCCGTGGACAAGGACAAGATCCGCCAGTCCTGGGCCTATCTCGGGATCAACACCTTCGCCGTGACCCTGACGCGCGATGACCGGCCGGACGACGCGCTGGTGCTGATCCTGAAACGCCGCACGCCGTTTACCTGGAAGCTGTCGGGGGTGGACCTAACGCCCGATCCGATGGGTTGAGACGGTCGAGGAGCAAAAAACACCGTCTAAAGTGTCTAATCTGTCTGATTGGACAATGCGCCGCTGATCAAAAAATTGAGTGCAATCGGTGCACTTTTGTCCTGGATGCGCGTCCTCCCCTATGACCGGCGGCGATTATACGCGCGGTTCGGAGGGCGGGCAGGAAGTGAACGCTGCGGCGGCTTAAGCCGCTGATGTTCCTTGAGACGCGGCTCTGAGATGGGATGGAAGGCGACCGGTCGCTTCGATCTTCGTCATCCTCCGGCAAGCCGCTTGCGGCGCAGACCGGGGGACCCAGCGGCGCCGAAGGCGATGTCTCTGCCGCACTCATACCCAGACAGCAGAGCCTCGACAGGGTCGCGCTCTCGCGCGCCGCTGGATCCCCCGGTTCCGCTGCGCGGCCCGGAGGATGACGAAAGCGAGGGCGATCAGCCCGCCAGCGCCGCGCGCACCGCCGCCAGACCGTCTTCGGCCTTGGACCCATCCGGCGCGCCGCCCTGGGCGAAGTCGGGTTTGCCGCCGGCGCCCTGGCCGCCCATGGCGATGACGGCGGCGCGGGCGAGGTCGGCGGCGTTGACGCGATCGGTAAGGTCAGAGGTGACGGCGACGGTGACGGCGGCCTTGCCCTCGGTGACGCCGATCAAGGCGACGACGCCGGCGCCGACCTGTTTCCTGAAGTCTTCGGCGACGCCACGCAGACCCTTGCCGTCCACGCCGTCCAGGACGCGGGCCATCAGCTTGACGCCATTGATCTCCTCAGGCGCAGACGAGGCGCCCGAGCCGCCGCCGAGCGCCAGTTGCTTCTTCAACTCGGCGACCTGTTTTTCCAGCGTCTTGACCGAGGCGGTCAGGCTATCGACGCGGGCGGGGACGTCGGCGGTCTGGACCTTGAAGCCCTGAGCCAGCGAACGGGCGACGCCGGCCTGGGCCAGCAGATACTGGCGCGCGGCCTCGCCGGTCAGGGCCTCGATGCGGCGCACGCCGGCGGCGACGCCGGTTTCCTGGACGATCTTGAACAGGGCGATGTCGCCGGTGCGGGCGACGTGGGTGCCGCCGCACAGTTCGACCGAATAGGGGGCGTTGTTGTCGCCGGTCAGGGCGCGGCCCAGGGTCAGGACACGGACTTCGTCGCCGTATTTCTCGCCGAACAGGGCGATGGCGCCGGCCTCGATGGCCTCCTGCGGGGCCATCAGCTTCATCTCGGTCGGGACGTTCTGACGGATGACCGCATTGACCTCGGTCTCGATGGCCGAGAGTTCGGCCTCGCTGAGCGGGGCGCCGTGGCTGAAGTCGAAGCGGGCGCGCTCGGCGTCGACCAGCTGGCCCTTCTGGGCGACCGCCGGGCCGAGCACATTCTTCAGGGCCGTGTGCAGCAGGTGGGCGGCGGAGTGGTTGGCGCGGGTCGTGCGGCGCTTTTCGGCGTCCACCAACTGGGCCGCGCGGGTTCCGATTTCCAGCGTGCCAGCCGTGACCTGGGCCACCAGCACATGCAGGTCGCCGGCGTGTTTGCGCACGTCGATGATCTCGGCTTCGCCGCCCGGCCATTCGATAATGCCGTGATCGCCGGCCTGGCCGCCGCTTTCGGCATAGAAGGGGGTGGTGTCGAACAACACCTCGACGATGTCGCCGGCCTCGGCCGTCTCGACGGGGGCGCCGGCGTTCATGATGGCCAGGACTTCGCCCGAACCCTCGATAGTGTCGTAGCCGGTGAAGACGGTCGGCCCCATGCGGTCGCGGATCGCCAGCCATTCGTTGGTGTTGGCGGTCTGGCCCGAGCCCTTCCAGTGTTCGCGCGAACGCTGGCGCTGTTCGGCCATGGCAGATTCGAAGCCGTCCACATTGACCGAGAAGCCGCGACGACGAGCCTCGTCCTGAGTCAGGTCCAGCGGGAAGCCATAGGTGTCGGACAGGGTGAAGGCGGTCTGGCCGTCCAGCATGTCGCCCGGACGGAAGCCCTGAACCGCCGTGTCGAACAGGGCCATGCCCCGGCCGAGCGTGGTGCGGAAGCGGACCTCTTCCTGCTTCAGCGTGTCCTCGATGAAGGCTTGGGCGCGGCCCAGTTCGGGATAGGCGTCGCCCATCTCGGCCACCAGGGTCGGGACCAGGCGGTGCATCAGGGGGTCGGCGGCGCCCAGCAGGTGGGCGTGGCGCATGGCGCGGCGCATGATGCGGCGCAGGACATAGCCCCGCCCCTCGTTCGACGGGGTGACGCCGTCGGCGATCAGGAAGGACGACGAGCGCAGGTGGTCGGCGATGACCCGGTGGCTGGCGGCGCGCTCACCGTCCGACTTGGTCGAGGTGGCGTCTTCGGACGCCGCGATCAGGGTCTTGAACAGGTCGGTCTCGAACACCGAATGCACGCCCTGGAGCACGGTGGTCATCCGCTCCAGGCCCATGCCGGTGTCCACGCTGGGCTTGGGAAGGTTGCGAACGATCTGATCGTTCTCCTTCTCATACTGCATGAAGACGTTGTTCCAGATTTCGACGTAGCGGTCGCCGTCCTCGTCCGGCGAACCGGGAGGGCCGCCGGCGATCTTGTCGCCGTGGTCCCAGAAAATCTCGGTGCAGGGACCGCACGGGCCGCTGTCGCCCATGGCCCAGAAGTTGTCCGAGCCGGCGATGCGGATGATCTTGTCGTCGGAGAAGCCGGTGATCTTCTTCCAGATCGCGGCGGCCTCGTCATCGTCGATATAGACGGTGACCAGCAGGCGTTTGGCGTCCAGGCCGAAGTCCTGGGTGACCAGGTTCCACGCCTTCTCGATGGCGTGTTCCTTGAAATAGTCGCCGAACGAGAAGTTCCCCAGCATCTCGAAAAAGGTCAGGTGGCGTGCGGTGTAGCCGACATTGTCCAGGTCGTTGTGCTTGCCGCCGGCGCGGACGCATTTCTGGGAGCTGGTCGCGCGCGGATAGGGCGGCTTGGACGCGCCGGTGAAATAGTCCTTGAACGGCACCATGCCGGCGTTGACGAAGAGCAGCGACGGGTCGTTCTGCGGCACCAGCGGGGCCGAATGGACCTTGGCGTGGCCGTCCGCCGCGAAATAGTCGAGGTAGGTGGCGCGGATCTCGTTCAGGCTGGGCATGTGGCGGTCTTCGGCTCGGCGGTCGCTAAGGAACCGGCGTCTTATAGGGTTTTGTCTGGGAACGCATCACCTCCGCACGTCGCACTCAAACGCGTGGCGGCGGGCCGAACTTGCCGGCCTGGTAGTCCTGGATCGCCTGGATGATCTCTTCGCGGGTGTTCATGACGAAGGGGCCGTGGCTGAAGACCGGCTCGTTTATGGGTTCGGCATGGCCTAGCAGGACGACGGCGTCGGATGCGGCCGTGATCTGGACCGCGTCGCCGTCGGACAGGGCGGCGAGGTTCCATTCGGGCACGGGGGTGCCGGCGACCGAGACCTCGCCCTTCACGACATAAAGGAAGACGTTGCGGCCGGGCGCGACCGGCGTCTGGAAGGTCTTGTTCTTCGGCAGGCGGACGACGGCCAGATGGATGTCGATCAGGGACTGGATCGGGGCCGCAACGCCCAGCCATTCACCGGAGACCGGTTCGACAGTGACGCCGTCCTCGGTGGTGAAGGTGGGGATGTCGGATTTCTGCAGGCCGATGTAGTCGGGCCTGGTCATCTTCAGCCGTGAGGGCAGGTTCACCCACAGCTGGAGGATCTCCATCGGCCCGCCGTCGCGCTTGAAGGCGGCGGGCGACAGTTCGGCGTGGATCAGGCCCGAGCCGGCGGTCATCCACTGGATGCCGCCCGCCTTGATGATGCTCTCGCCGCCGCCGGAATCGTTGTGGGACAATTCGCCATCGAGGATGAAGGTGACAGTCTCGAACCCCCTGTGCGGATGAGGGCCGAACGGCAGGCCGGCGTTGCCGGGCGCATAGGTCTGAGGCCCGTGGTGGTTCAGGAAGAGGAAGGGATCGACCTGCTCCAGACCGGGGCCGGGCACGGGACGGCGCGTGATCAGATCGCCGATGTCGTCGCGGTGGGCCGGATGCAGGCGAAGGACGGGACGGAGATGGGTCATTCGCCACATATAGGGTGACGAATAGGCGATGGCGAATTAGCCGGCGCGGGAGACCGTCACCGGCCGGGCGCGGCCGTTCTGGATCAACTCGCCGGCCCAGCCCCTGGCGGTGGGATGCAGGTGCAGTTCCCCACCGGACAGAGGAATGACGGCGATGTCGCCGCTTCTGGAGGCCGGGCCGGCTGCGCCGCCCTGGTCTGTCCCGGACGGGGCGTCCAGCCGACGCCATGCGCCCTCGATCATTCGCCCTGCGCCGCGATCCGTCAGGGCCAGGGACAGCAGGGGCTTTCCGTTATGGCCGACGACGCGCCAGCGGCCGTCCAGAGGACCGCTGCGGGCGTCCGCGTCGATCTGGGCCTGGGCCACGCCCTGGTCATAGGCGATCTCTGCGTCGGTGGGGCTGACCTCGTAACTGCCGACATAGGCGTTCACCTCGACGGGGGCGGTCAGGGGACGGCGGTGGCGATCCGTCGCAGCGTCGCCCTGCGCCTCTTCGCGACCGAAGTCGGAGGGCGGCTCGAACGGGCGGATGACCGGCGCCTGATAGGTCTCGGGCGTGGCGTCCAGCAGACCCGTGGTCTGGATGGCGGGTTCCAGGGCGACGACGGAGATCAGGGCGAACAGGATCATGAGGCCCACCGTGCCAAATACCGCCCTGCATCGGCTAGCCGTCCATGGGCTTGCGAACGCAAACGTGATCCGCCGTGATGGAACGATCGTAGAAACGACAATGCGTCGATGTTCGCCACTGTGCGTTGACACCGGCCCCCCAGGGTCACAAAAGCCTTCGCAACCGCACACGGCGATTGAATTCATTCGCTTTTGAGAACCATTCGCATGACCCAGCCCAGCCCGACGCCGGGTGGCGCATCCAGCGACCGGACCGGTCGCTTCGTCACCCAACCGAACGGTCACATCGCGCCGCTTTCGCCGCACATGAGCATCTGGCGCTGGCACGTCACCATGACGGCCTCGATCCTGTTCCGGGCCACGATCATCGCCGCCACCGTCGGATCCGTCTTCGTCATCGGCTGGCTGGGCGCAATGGCCTTTGGCGCCGAGCACTACGCCTGCTTCGCGTCGCTGGCGGGTTCGCCGCTGGGTTTGTTCATCGGCTTCGGCCTGACGGTGGTGCTGTTCTCCTTCATCCTGAACGGCGCGCGTCACACCTATAACGACACCGGCAACGGCCTGACGGTGAAGTCGGCGACGCTGTTGTCCAACATCGCCGTCTGGGCGCCGGTCCCGCTGGCCGTGCTGTTCTGGGTCGTCCTGTTCGCCGTCGGGAGGGTCTCGCTGTGAGCGGCGCCGCCAAGTTCAAGAACAACGTCAAGGTTTCCGAGCGCCACGGCGCCGGCGAATGGCTGATCGAGCGCGTCCTGCTGGTGGCTCTGCTGCCGCTGGCCCTGTGGGCCGCCTCGACCGGCTTCACCCTGGCGGGCGCCGGCTATGACGCTGTGCTGGCCTGGTTCGCCAATCCGCTGAACGCGGGCCTGCTGGCCATCACCGTGGTGGTGTTCTTCGGCTATGTCAGCCTGGCCTGGAAAGTGATCCTGGAAGACTATGTGCCCAGCGCCGGAACGCGCGGTCTGCTGGTGATCTTGCTCAACATCGTCTTCCTCGTGCTGGCCGCCGCCAGCGTCTTCTTCATCGTGCGGCTGGCGCTGGGTTCTGCGCCGCTGCCCGCCGGCTTCGGAGCCTGATCCCGTAATGGCTGCTTACGAACTGATCGATCACGAATACGACGTCGTCGTCGTCGGCGCCGGGGGCTCGGGCCTCCGCGCTGCGCTCGGCGCCGCCCAGCAGGGGCTGAAGGTCGCCTGCGTGACCAAGGTCTTCCCGACCCGCTCCCACACCGTCGCGGCCCAGGGCGGCATCTCCGCCTCGCTCGGCAATATGGGCGAGGACAGCTGGCAGTGGCACATGTACGACACCGTCAAGGGGTCGGACTGGCTGGGCGACCAGGACTCGATCGAATATCTGGTCCGTAACGCGCCCAAGGCCGTCTATGAGCTGGAACACTGGGGCGTGCCTTTCTCGCGCACCGAAGAGGGCAAGATCTATCAGCGCGCCTTCGGCGGCATGACCCGCAACTTCGGCGAAGGCCCGGTGCAGCGCACCTGCGCCGCCGCCGACCGCACCGGCCACGCCATCCTGCACACCCTGTACGGCCAGTCGGTCCGTCGCGAGGTGAAGTTCTTCGTCGAATATTTCGCGCTGGACCTGATCATGCAGGACGGGACGTGCACCGGAGTGACCGCGCTGCAACTCGACAACGGCCAGCTTCACCAGTTCCGCGCCAAGATGGTGGTTCTGGCGACCGGCGGATACGGCCGCGCCTATTTCAGCGCCACCTCGGCCCACACCTGCACCGGCGACGGCAATGCGATGGTGCTGCGCGCCGGCCTGCCGTTGCAGGACATGGAGTTCGTGCAGTTTCACCCGACCGGCATCTATGGCGCCGGCTGTCTGATCACCGAGGGCGCACGCGGCGAGGGCGGTTATCTGACCAATTCGGAAGGCGAGCGCTTCATGGAGCGCTATGCGCCGACCGTGAAGGACCTGGCCCCGCGCGACATGGTTTCGCGCTCCATGACCATCGAAATCCGCGAGGGCCGCGGCGTGGGTCCGAACAAGGACCACATCTTCCTGCACCTGGACCACCTGGATCCCAAGATCCTGCACCAGCGCCTGCCGGGCATTTCCGAGAGCGCCAAGATCTTCGCCGGCGTGGACGTGACCAAGGAGCCGATCCCGGTCCTGCCGACCGTCCACTACAATATGGGCGGCATCCCCACGAACTATCATGGCGAAGTCCTGACGCTGCGCGACGGCAACCCCGACAGCGTGGTTCCGGGCCTGATGGCCGTGGGCGAGGCGGCCTGCGTCTCGGTACACGGCGCCAACCGCCTGGGCTCCAACTCCCTGACCGACCTGGTTGTGTTCGGCCGCGCCGTCGGCCTGCGTTGCGGCGAGGTGGTGGACAAGGCGTCGGCCGTGCCGTCGGCCTCCAAGACCCAGACCGACGCTCACCTGGCCCGTCTGGACCGCTTCCGCTTCGCAGACGGCTCGACCCCGACCGCCGAGCTGCGCCTGTCGATGCAGAAGGCCATGCAGGCCGATGCGGCGGTGTTCCGCACCGGCGAGACCCTGCAACAGGGCACCGACAAGCTGCGCGCCATCGAGGCGGCCGGCGCCGACATCAAGACCACCGATCGCGGCCTGATCTGGAACACGGATTTGATCGAGACGCTGGAATACGACAACCTGATCGCCCAGGCGATGGTCACCATCGAGGGCGGTCTGAATCGCACGGAATCGCGCGGCGCCCACGCCCGCGAGGACTATCCCGATAGGGATGATGCAAGATGGATGAAGCACACCCTGGCGTGGAAGCGTCCCGGCGAGCAGGTCCAGATCGATTATCGTCCGGTCCACAACTACACCATGTCCGACGACATCGCGTATATCGAACCGAAGGCGCGGGTTTACTAAGATGGTCCAGCTTACTCTCCCCAGAGGCTCCAAGCCGACGACGGGCAAGGTCCACAAGGCCGCGCCGGGGTCCAAGGACGTCAAGACCTACAAGGTCTATCGCTACGACCCCGAGGTCGACGCCGACCCGCGCTGGGACAGCTATGAGGTGCCGACCGGCGACCACGGCCCCATGCTGCTGGACGCCCTGATCCACATCAAGAACACCATCGACCCGACCCTGTCGTTCCGGCGCTCGTGCCGCGAAGGCATCTGCGGTTCGTGCTCGATGAACGTGGACGGACGCAACGCCCTGGCCTGCACCAAGGGCTGGGACGAGTGCGCGTCGCACAACATCACCATCGCCCCCCTGCCCCACCAGCCGGTGGTCAAGGACCTGGTGACGGACCTGAGCCTGTTCTACGCCCAGTACGACTCGATCCAGCCCTATCTGCAATCGGATGAGCCGGACCCCGAGAAGGAACGCCTGCAGACCCCGGCCGAGCGCGAGAAGCTGGACGGCCTGTATGAGTGCATCCTGTGCGCCTGCTGCTCGACCTCCTGCCCCAGCTACTGGTGGAACCAGGAAGAATACCTTGGCCCGGCGGCGCTGCTGCAATCCTATCGCTGGATTTCCGACAGCCGCGACGACGCGACGGACAAGCGCCTGGACGACCTGGAAGATCCGTTCAAACTGTATCGCTGCCACACGATCATGAACTGCGCCCAGGTCTGCCCCAAGGGCCTGAACCCCGCCAAGGCCATCGCCGAGACCAAGAAGCTGATGGTCGCGCCGAGCCGCAAGAAGGCGGCCTGATTTCAAAACCCCCCGGAGCGGCGCTTCGGGGGTTCTTGTTGTCTTCTACTCGGCCAGCTTTAGCCCGCAGTGGGCGGCGAAATGACGAAAGTCGGAATCGCCGGAGATCAACGGAATTCCCGCATCGATGCAGGACTGGGCGATCAGGGCGTCGGCCAGCCGCGCCTTGAGGCCCCGCATCGCGAGGGCGCGGCGATTGAGCGCCGCCCTTTCCCAATAGCCGTCGATGACCGGCACGAGCGGCGCTGCGCCCAGCAGGGCGTCGAGATCGCTTTCAGGCGACGCGGCGGACAGCAGTTCCGTCAGAACCAGCGGCGGCAGCACCAGCCGCTCGTCGAGAAGGGCGCGGCGAACCGCCGGTCGTGCGGGTCCATCGAAGCCGTGCAGGAAATGCAGGACCGCGCTGGTGTCGGCGGCGATCAAACCGCGCGGTCCGATCCGTCCAGCGTGCGATCCTGGCGCAGGTCGTCGAGATCGACGTCCAACGGCGCGCGCCCTTCCAGGGCCAGCATGCGACGACTCCAATCCGAATGCGCCAGGGTTTCGAGCGCCCGACGCAGGGTTTCCGTCACGCCCTGGCCCGTCGCATCCTGAGCCGCCGCCAGGAGGCGGGCCGGCAGGATGGCGGTGATCTTGCGCATGTCGTTCATGCGTCGATAATGCCATATAGCGATGCTGGCGCCAACTTACGGTCTTGCGCGGGCGGCATGGCTTGATATGAGCGGCCCATGGCCAGCATCACCTATATCGAGCATGACGGAACCGAGCACGTCGTCGACGTGAAGCCGGGGCTTTCCGTCATGGAAGGCGCGATCCGCAACAATGTGCCGGGCATCGACGCGGACTGTGGCGGGGCCTGCGCCTGCGCCACCTGCCACATTTATGTCGACGAGGCCTGGCGCGAGGCGACGGGCAAGCCCAGCGCCATGGAGGAGTCGATGCTGGACTTCGCCGAAGAGGTCGAGCCCAACAGCCGGCTGTCGTGCCAGATCCGCGTCTCGGACGCGCTGAGCGGCCTGGTCGTGCGGTTGCCGCAGAACCAGCACTGAAATGGACGAGCCGGGGCTGATCGAGAGGATCGGCCGCTGGATCCAACAAGCCGACCCGGCCGGACTGCCGCCGATCTTGGGGATCTCAGGGTCGCAAGGGTCTGGAAAATCCACCCTGGCGCATGAGGTCGCCGAGCGGTTCGGCGGGGCGGCGCTGTCGCTGGACGACGTCTATCTGGCCAAGGCGGAACGGACGGATTTGGCGGGGCGGGTGCATCCGCTGTTCGCCACGCGCGGGCCGCCGGGCACGCACGATCTCGGTTTGCTGCATCGACTTCTGACCCGGCTTTCGAGTGCGGGTCCGGGCGACCGGACGCCGCTGCCACGCTTCGACAAGCTGGCCGACGACCGGGCGCCCGAGGCGGACTGGCCCGTCGTGCAGGGGCGGCCGAGCGTGATCGTGCTGGAGGGATGGTGCCTGGGGGCGACGGCGCAGGCGGCGACGGTTCTGGTCGCGCCGATCAATGCGCTGGAAGCTGAGCAGGATGCCGACGGCCTGTGGCGGAGCGCGATCAACGAGGCCCTGGCGCGGGATTATGGGCCGCTGCACGCGCGACTCGACGCCCTGATCTTCCTGAAGGCGCCGGCGTTCGATGTCGTGCTGGACTGGCGCTGCGAACAGGAGGCGGGACTGATGAAACGCGGCGCCGTGCCGCCGGAGCGGCGCGCGGCCCTGGCGGTCTTCGTCCAGCACTATGAGCGGCTTACCCGGCACATGGTCGAAGGCGGCGTCGCCGCCGACCTGATCGTCGATCTGGACCGGGATCGCCGGATCGTGGGCCTGGAGGGCGCGGATTTCCTCGCGGCGACAGGGGGCGTGGCGCCGGAGCCGGCCTCGCGCGTTATCGAACCATGAGCTTGTTTGGATCCAAACCCGCCGCCACGGAAGACAGACGGTCGGCGACGCGTCGTCCGGCCAATGCGCGTGGCGTCGTCTGTGCGCCCGGCGTGGAGACGGCGTGTCTGATCGTCGATCTGTCGGACGGCGGCATGAAGGTGCGGCTGGACCGGGGCGCCGCCCTGCCGCGCGAGGTGGTGGTGGTCGATGTCGAGCAAGCCGTGGCCTATCCCGCGACCGTCGTGTGGCAGAGGACGAACGAGGCGGGCTTGAGACAGACGGGCGCCAAATCCTTGCGCGGCCTCGCGCCCGCCCGGCTGATCGGAGCGCGCGAGGCCTGGCTGAGGGCCGGGGGCCGCTAGAGCCCGGCGGGCATGGAGCCGGCGTTGATGGCGATCCGGCCCACCAGTCCCTTGACGATCAAATCGAGCGCCGAACCCTCGCGGTAGTCGGCGGCGGCGACGAAGTTGACCCGGTCTTCCGAGATCAGGGAATAGACCTTCTTCTGGTCCTTCTCGTTCGAGCGCGGATCATAGACCGCGATCGAGAAGCCGCCCTTGGTGTGCATCATCTTCATGGTCGGCACGTCGGTGTCGCCGTCGCCGATGAAGATCATCCGATCAAAGGGCACGGCGCGCTCGTCGTCGGGGATGAAGTGGTTGATCCGCTCGTGCTCCCAGTGGTTCTTCACCCCCTTGTTGATGCGGAACAGATACTGGGTCTTGGTGGTGTAGTTGACGCCCACGGCCGGCCAGGCCGCCTCACCCTTTTCGTCATAGACATAGTGGGACGCGAAAACGTGGTTCAGGGCGGGCCGGATCGGCGTGCCGTCGATCATCTCCTCCAGCCCGGCCGAGATGATGTAGTGCTCGATCTCCAGCCCGTATTTGGCGCCGAAGGCGTTCATCCGGTCGAACCAGCTGAGATCCTTCAGCCCCTCGAACAGGGCAACGGCCTCGCCGTGCTGGCGCAGGGTCTCGCGTGTCACGGGGGCGCCGTTCTGGCGCGCGTGGTGCAGCATCAGCTGCATGTACATCAGGATGCCGTCGCCGTCGGCATCCTTGGTCAGGCGCTCGGCCTCCTCCCAGAAGGCGCCGATGCCCATGCCGACGGATGGGATAAACGACACCTCCTGCATGTTGCCGCGCGCCAGGGTGCCGTCGAAATCATAGATCAGGGCGGTCTTCAGCAGCGGCGTCTTGGGTTCGGACATGAGGGCGAGATCCTTGGTGGAACCCGCCCTCTATATCAGCCCGCCGCGCCCGTCGATTGGCGACGCTGGCCGAAGGTGGGGGCGGCCGCCTTCTGCTCGGCCCAGTAGTCGGCGCCCGTCGTCGGCTTGAACATCGTGCGCGGCGAGCCGTTTCTGGCCACCACGGCGAAGGTGTTGGTCGAGGCCTGATAGATCAGGGTGTCGCCGTTGGGGCGTTTGACGGTCTCAGCGTCGCTGGGCGGGCTGGAGGTGAAGGCCTTCACCTTGGCAATATAGTCTTGAGGCGACTGGGCGTCGAAGTCGGCGCCGTTGCGCTGAAAAAGACGCGCCGTCTTGGCGTCGATCGTCTCGGTGCGGGTCACCGTCAGACCCGGTTTGATCTCCTGCGTCGTGGTGGTTTCGACAGTTTCCGACATGAGACCCGAAGATGGCGCCGCCTCCGCCGTCCGGTCCCGTGTCTCGACCGCCGAACTGTTGTCGCAGGCGCTCAGCCCCAACAGTCCGCACAGGGCCAGCGCGGCCCCTCCCCTCGTCAGCGTTCTCATTCTTCCCTCCAGATACCCGCTGGGCGCGACGAAAGCACAACTTTATTGTTCGCGCAATGTTCTCGTCTCGACGGCGTCACGCGGGGCGGCTAGACGAGGATCATGGACAATCGCTCCCTTTCGAACCGCAAGATCCTGCTGATCGTCGGCGGCGGCATCGCGGCCTACAAGGCGCTGGAGCTGGTGCGGCTGATCGCCAAGGCGGGCGGACAGACGCGGGTGATCCTGACCGAATCCGGGGCCGAGTTCGTGACGCCCCTGTCGCTGGCGGCGCTGAGCGGCCATCCGGTGCGTTCGGGTTTGTTCCATCCCGACGACGAAACCAGCATGGGCCATATCGAGCTGTCGCGCTGGGCCGATCTGGTGGTGGTGGCGCCGGCGACGGCGGGCCTGATCGCCAAGGCCGCGAACGGCCTGGCCGACGACCTGGCCTCGACGACCCTGATCGCCACCGACAAGCGCGTGCTGCTGGCGCCCGCAATGAATGTGCGGATGTGGGAGCATCCGGCGGTCCAGGCCAATATGGAGCGGCTCAAGGCCTTCCCCGGCTTCCACGGCGTGGCGGTCGTCGGGCCGGACGAGGGCGAGATGGCCTGTGGTGAATATGGCTTTGGCCGCATGGCGGAACCGGCAGCGATCCTGGAGGCCATCGAGGGCCTGCTGGCCGGCGCGGGCGGACGGCCGCTGGCGGGTCGCAAGGCCGTGGTCACCGCCGGGCCGACGTTCGAGCCTATCGACCCGGTGCGGGGCCTGACCAACCGGTCCAGCGGCAAGCAAGGCTACGCCATCGCGGCGGCCCTGGCTGAACTGGGCGCCGAGGTGACGCTGGTGTCGGGGCCGACGGCGCTGGGCGCGCCCACGGGCGTGACGCGGATCGACGTGGAGAGCGCGCTAGAGATGCAGGCGGCGACGCGGGCGGCCCTGCCCGCCGACATCGCCGTGCTGTCGGCCGCCGTCGCCGACTGGCGCGTGGACACCATCGCCGGCGGCAAGATCAAGAAGGGGCCAGGCGGGCCGCCGACCCTGGCTCTGATCGAGAACCCCGACATCCTGGCGGGCATCGCCGCGCCGGGACCGAAACGACCGGCCCTGGTCATCGGGTTCGCCGCCGAGACCACGGACTTGGAGACAAATGCGCGGGCCAAGCTGTCGAGGAAGGGCTGTGACTGGATCATCGGCAACGACGTGTCTGACGACGTGTTCGGCTCGGACGGCAACGCCGTGCTGCTGGTCACCGCCGACAAGACCGAGACCTGGCCGCGCCAATCCAAGACCGCCATCGCCCGGGCCGTCGCCGCCCGTATCGCCGCCCATTTCAAGAGCCCTGAATGACCGAGACCGCCATCCAGATCCTGCGCCTGCCGCATTCCGAGGGCCTGCCGCTGCCGGCCTATGAGACAGCCGGATCGGCGGGCATGGACCTGCGCGCGGCGGTGCCTGAGGATCAACCGATGACCCTCGCGCCGGGCCAGCGGGCGCTGGTGCCTACGGGGCTGAAGATCGCCCTGCCGCTGGGCTACGAGGCCCAGGTGCGGGCGCGCTCGGGCCTCGCCTTGAAACACGGCATCATCTGCCCGAATGCGCCGGGCACCATCGACAGCGACTATCGCGGCGAGTGCGGCGTGATCCTGGCCAACATCGGCGCCGAACCCTTCGTCATCCGCCGGGGCGAACGCATCGCCCAGCTTGTGATCGCCAAACACGAACGCGCGGACTGGGTCGAGGTCGAGACGCTGGACGAGACCACGCGTGGGACCGGCGGGTTCGGATCGACGGGGCGGTAGGCGAATCCGGTGCGGACCCACTAAATCTCCCGTTGCAATTTTTCAATTCATGAGTTATACGTAGAGTCAAGTGGATTGGGGGTTCCCGGTCGGCGTCGTGGCCTCGGTGGGTTCACCGGGGCCTTTCGCTTTTCAGGCCTCCGGGTAGATCAGATACCCCACGCCCTCGTAGTCCTTTCCAACATTGGCTCGGCCGCCTTGACAGAAGAATTTCTTCTTCAGAAGGTCGAGGGCCCGATTGGCCTGACCACGCCGAACGACGCTGAGGCCTATAGGTCTCGCCACCAGATCCGCCAGTTGAAGACCGGAAGAGTTGGCCTTCTTGTCGGCAAATACGACCGAGAACGGTAACGGCGCCGCAAACCTGTTGGCGCCATCGCAAATCCGCCTGAACTCCAGCTCAAGCTCGGCGTCTTCCTTCTTTCCCCGACACTCGACCACGACGTGCGTGGTCCCGTCGAGCTGACCCTTCTCGCTCAGAAAATCCCGTAGCTGTTCCAGGCAGAATTTCAGCGCGACATGATACGGGTTGCTTGCTGTTTCGCCTGTGTCGACCATGCGACGCTTGTCGATGACGCACGCAACGAGCACGAACTTGCTGGCCTCGATGATCCGAGAAAGAGCGCCGATGAAGCGGTTCTTTCCGGCCGCGTTCGAAAACCGGAACTGGCCGACTTCTTTGCGAATGTCTCTCTCGTGGAGAATGACGATGTCGTGGCCGAACTGCGAAAATTTGAACGCTTCAAGCGATGGAACGACAGCCCGCGCGTAATAGGCCTTCTGAAATATGCAGAGCGACAGCACGAAAACGGGATAGGCGTCGTCTATGGCGACCATGCTGTGATCGCCGCTTTCATCGACATAGACGATGTAGTCGCTGAACCTGGGCTTCTCTGCCGCAGCCTCGCCGCCGAAGTTCTCGACGCCGGCGAAAAGAGGAAGTTGGTCGGCGTCGGACGGTGCGGATGCGTTCATGATTGGGCTTGGGTTGGATTGCGCCTGATCCATATATCCGTGAACGTGAGATTTTCGCTACTCCACAGCGAAAGCCATCCTAAACTAGCGGCGCGGTCGGCTGGATCAGGGCGGCCTTGCGGCGGATGTGTTCGCGCCAGGCGGTGTAGAGGCCGCTGCTTGCGATCAGGGCGGCGCCGGCCAGGGTGCTGAGGGTCGGGGTCGTGGACATCAGCCACCAGCCGAAGACGATGGCGCCGACGATCTGGAGGTAGTCGAACGGCGCGACCACGGCGACGGGCGCCTTTTGCAGCGAGGCGGTCATGAACAGCTGAGCCAGGCCGCCGGCGATCCCCGATCCGATCAAAAGGGCGAAGGTCAGGGGCGAATGCCAATGGCCGACGAAGGGCAGCAGGATCGCCCCCACGGTGGATGAGCCGACGAAGAACCAGAAGACGATGGCGGCGACATGTTCGGTGTCACGCAACTGGCGCAGGGTGATGGTCACGCCGGCCGTCAGCAGGGCCGCGACCAGGCCGAAGGCGATCCCCTCGACCGGTACGGCGTGGTCCGCCCCCGGTCTCATGACGATGAGCACGCCGATGAAGCCCACGGCGACGGCGGCCCAGCGGCGCGGGCCGACGGCCTCCTTCAGGATCAGGAAGGACAGCAGGGTGGCGAAGATGGGGGCGGTGAAGCTGAGGGTCGTGGCGTCGGCCAGCGGCAGCAGCGTCAGGGTCTGGAAGACGCACAGGATCGAGACGATGCCGAGGGCGATGCGGCCGACATGGGCAAAGGGGCGGCGCGTGGTCAGACCCGCCAGACCGCCCGGCTGGGTCAGCACCCAGGCCAATACCACCGGCAGGCCGAAGAAGGCGCGGTAGAACAGCATCTCGGGCGCGACGACGCCGTCCAGCGACGCCAGTTTCAGCACCGCCGCCATGACCGAGAAACAACCCGCCGCCGCGATGCGCAGGGCGATGCCGTGCGCGATATCCTCGCCTGCCTTGCCTGTCGCCGTCACGTCCTGCGCCATCCGCGCCTTTCGATACGGCCGGGGCGATGAAGGCCCCGGCCGCAGGAACAGTTCGGCTTACGCCTGGCCGGTTTCGACCGGCTGTTGGGCGATCTGCTGCTGGCGGGCGATATAGATGGCGGCGAAGTCGATGGGGTCGAGCTGGAACGGGGGATAGAAGCCGCCGTCGGCCGTGGCGCCCGAAACGATCTCGCGCGCGAACGGGAACAGGTAGCGCGGGCATTCGATCAGCAGCAGCGGCTCGATATCCTGCTCGTTGACGTTGGCCAGCTGGAACAGACCGCCATAGACCAGTTCGACGTGGAAGACGGGCTGGTTCTCGTGGGTCGCCTTGATCGACAGCTTCAGGTCCAGCTCGAACAGGCCGTCCGGGCGGCCCTGGGCGGCCATTTCGACGCCGAGGTCGATGGCGGGCTTGCCGTCGATGCGCAGGGATTCCGGGGCGCGCGGGTTCTCGAACGAGAAATCGCGGACGTACTGGGCCAGGATGCGGAAGCCGGGCCCGGCGGGCTGGCCCTGTTGGGCCTCGCCTTGCTGGGGCTGTTCGGCGGGAGGAGCGGCGTCGGTCATGTGAACGGTCTTTGGCGCGATTGGAGGCCGATGAGGCCACAATGAGGCGCCGCGACTACCATGCCGGGACGCTTGGCCGCAACGTCGCGCGCGCGATTGGGGGCGCGCTTCGCCTTGCCTCACCCTATATGACACCGTAATCACGCCAGACACACGTTTGACGCGCCCGTCGTTCGCTACAGGAATCTCCCCCTTGAACATACCTGTCCAGTTCCAGGTCGTCGTCTTCGCCTTCATCGCGGCCTTCGTGCTGTTCCAGCTCTATAACGTCCTGGGCAAGCGGGTGGGCCGCCAGCCGCAGGAAGACGCCAAGGCCGTCCTGCCTGGCCCGGCGCCGGCCGAAACGGCCAAGATCCCGGCGATCGACCCGGCCACCCTGGCCTCCATCGCCACGCTGAAGGCGCGCGATCCGGCCTTTGACCCGGCGCGGTTCCTGGACGGGGCGCGTCAGGCCTATGAGACCATCGTGCGCGGCTACGCCGCCGGCGACCGAGCGGCGCTGCAGCCGCTGCTGAAACCCAATGTCATGGCCTCGTTCGAGGCCGGCATCGCGGCGCGCGAGACGCGCGGCGAGACCGAGGCGGTGGAGTTCCTGTTCCCGCCTCGCGCCGATCTGGAAGGCGCCGTCGCCGAGGGCGACCGGGCCGTGGCCAAGGTGCGGTTCCTGGCCGAGCTGCGCAGCCGCGTGACCAAGGTCTCGGGCGAGCCCGCCGACGTCGAGACCGGCGAGCCGGTGATCGAGGAGCGTCGCACGGCCGAACACTGGACGTTCGAGCGCACCCTGGGCGCGGCCGATCCGAACTGGGTCCTGGCCCGCGTCGAGCCGGCCAACGCCTGATGTCCGCCTTGCGCCAGTTTGGCGCCTGGCCGTTGCTGGCGGGTTCGCTGGTGGTCGCCGCGTGCTCGACCGGGCCCATGACTCCGGTCGCGCCGTCAGGGCCGCAGACGGGGCCTGTCCCCTATACGCCGTCCCCGACGCCGGGGGGCCAACCGCCCACGCCGTCCAACGCGCTTAGTCCCGCCGTCCTGCCGGGCTGGAGCGAAGAGGATCATCTGGCGGCCTTCCGCGCCTATATCGACGGCTGCGGCGCGGCGCGCGATACGGTCGCACGCGCCGTCTGCGGACGGGCCAAGGCCATGGCGACGACCACCACCGTCACCCCTTCCGACGCCCGCGCCTTTTTCGAGGCCAGCTTCAGCGCGGTCCCGGCTGCGACGGTGGATGGACGGCCAGGCCTTCTGACCTCCTATTTCGCGCCCGAGTATCCGGCGCGACGCCGGCCGGACGCCGAGTTCTCGACCCCTGTCCTGCCCAAGCCCGCCAACCCGCGCGGCGCCGGCGACCGGGCCTACATCGAATCCGCCGCCCGACCAGATCAAGCCCTGGCCTGGATGCGGGCCGAAGACCTCTTCTTCCTGCAGATCCAGGGCTCGGGCTATCTGACGTTCGAGGACGGGACGCGCGGCCGGGCCGCCTACGCCGCCGACAACGGCAAGCCGTTCGTCGGCATCGCCAGACCCATGGCCCAGCAGGGCCTGCTGCCCCAGAACGGAACCTCGGGCGACGCCATCCGCGGCTGGCTGGCGAACCACCGGGGCTATGAGGCCCAGGCCGTCATGGCGCTGAACCCGCGCTACATCTTCTTCCGGCTGGACGGGGACGACGACGGCCATCCGGCGGGCGCTGCGGGGATACCCCTGACCGAGCGGCGGGCCATCGCTGTCGATCCGGCCCACTGGCGCTATGGCGAGCTGGTCTGGCTGGAGGCGGACGGCGGCAATCTGCGCGGCGCCACGGCCAGCTATCGCGGCCTGGCCATGGCGCTGGACACGGGATCGGCCATTCGCGGGCCCGTACGCGCCGACCTCTATATGGGGCGCGGCGACGCGGCCGGGGCCGAGGCCGGGACCGTGCGCCACCCTTTGCGGATGTGGCGCCTGGTCCCGAAGGGTTAGGCCCTCCCCTCAGGCCAAGTCTTCGATCTCGTCCTCGGTCAGTTCGCCGGGGACTATGGTGACGGGCAGTTTACGCCCGCCGATCTGGGCGCCCTGTTTGATGATGGCTGAGACCAGCGGGCCGGGGCCGCGCGAGCCGGTTCCCGCCGCCAGGACCAGGATCTTGATGTCGGGATCGGCGGCGACGACCTTCTTGATCGCGGCCTGGGCCTCGCCCCGTTCGATCAGGAAGACCGGGGCGGCGCCGGAACGGGCCATCGCCTCTTCGCCTACCCTGTTCAGCAGGATTTCCGCCTCTTCGCGCTGCTGGCGCTCGATCTCCTCGCGCACGCCCGACCAGTGGGCGTCGCTGTCGGTCGGCAGGACGCGCAGCATGACCACGCGCCCGCCCGTCGATTTCGCCCGGCGCGAGGCGAACCGCAGGGCGGCCTCGAACTCGGGGCTGTCGTCGACGACAACGAGGAATTTTCTCGGCATGGCGGCCTCCCCAGCCTGATCAAGGGCCGAAGAGGCCGTGAGACGCCCGCTTCGTCAAGCGCCGAAGACGATCGCTCGCTTATCCATTCATCGCCGCCGTCGCCAGGTCGCGGATCGTGGCGTTGGCGATGGTCAGTTTGGCGAAGGTCCAGCCCGAGCCGGACTGTTCGATCTCGTCCACCGAGGCGCGCACGCCCTCGACCGAAGCCTGTTTGGAGCCGATCCAGGCGTCCACGGCGCCCTCGGCCGCATCCTCGCTGACACCCACCGACGGATCGGAGGCGCGGGCGACGGCGCGGGTCAGGGTCGCCTGCTCGTTCATCAGATCCTCGATCAGGCGACGGACGGCCAGACGATCGAAATGATCCGCAGACGGAATGGAGCCGGCGGCGGCGCGCAGACGGTCGAAGTCGAAGGCGGCCCCGACCTGGTGATACAGCCGCGCCATGGCCGCGACAGGCCAGTTCGCCTCCTGCGCCAGATCGCCGATGTCGGAGGCGGCGACCAGCGGACGCATGATGGCGATGCTGCGGGTCAGGTCTTCCGGCGCGCCGTGGTCGGCGAACGTCTTGACCCGCGCGTCCAAACGCTCCTGTTCGAAGCGCGACAGGACCAGCGAACCCTCGGCCTGGAGGGCGTCGGCGATGGGACGATAACGGTCGATCAGGGCCTGGACCGACAGGCCGCCCTTGGCGCGACGGGCCAGCCAGAAGGTCTGGCGGCGCAGGACGACGGCGATCTCCTGATACAGAGCCGTCTGGGCCTCGGCCGAGATCTTCAGGTCCAGGGCCGAGACGGCGTCCCAGGCCTGATCCAGGCGGAACACGCGACGCGCGGCCTCGAAAGCGATGATCAGGGCGGTGGTGTCGCATTCCGCCGAGCCGCGCAGACGGTCGGGGAAGGTCGGGCCGCACATGTTGACGACTTCGTTGGCCATGACGGTGGCGATGATCTCGCGCCGCAGCCGGTGGCTCTTCATCTCCGGTTCGAACCGGGCCAGAGCTTCGGGGAAGTAGCGGACCAGGATCTGTTCGAAGAAGGGATCCTCGGGCGCTTGCGAGGCGACGATGTCGTCCGACAGCTCCAGCTTGGCATAGGCCATCAGGACCGCCAGCTCGGGCCGGGCCAGCGGAATGCCGGCGGCCATCAGCTCCTTGACGCGGGCGTCGTTGGGCAGACCCTCGACCTTGCGGTCCAGCTTGCCACGCGCCGACAGGGCCTGCATGAACCGCTGCTGGGCGTCCAGAGCGCCGACGCCCTCGGCCTGTTGCAGGGTCAGGGCCAGGGTCTGATCGTAGTTGTGGGCCAGCACTTTGAGGCCCACCTCGTCGGTCATGGAGGCCAGCAGGGCCGGACGCTCCTCGACCGGCAGTTCGCCGTTGGTCACGGCCGAGCCGACCAGGATCTTGATGTTGACCTCGTGGTCGGACGTGTCGACCCCGGCGGAGTTGTCGATGGCGTCGGTGTTCATCCGGCCGCCGGCCTGGCCGAAGCCGATGCGGCCCGCCTGGGTGAAGCCCAGGTTGGCGCCCTCGCCCACCACCTTGACCCGCAGTTCGTCGGCGTTGATGCGCAGGGCGTCGGTGCCCTTGTCGCCGACCTGGGCGTCGGTTTCGGCCGCCGATTTCACATAGGTGCCGATGCCGCCCAGATAGAGTAGTTCGACCGGCGCCTTCAGGATGGCGCGGATCAGGCTGACGGGGTCCAGCACGTCGTCGGTGATGTCCAGCGCCGCCTTGATCTGAGGCGTCAGCTGGATCGACTTGGCCGAACGCGAGAAGACGCCGCCGCCTTCGGAGATCAGGGCCTTATCATAGTCCTGCCAGGACGAGCGGGGCAGGTCGAACAGGCGCTTTCGTTCGGTCCAGCTCGTAACATGATCCGGGTTCGGATCAATGAAGATGTCGCGGTGATCGAAGGCCGCGACCAGGCGCGTGGCCTTGGACAGAAGGGCGCCGTTGCCGAAGACGTCGCCGGACATGTCCCCAACGCCGACCATGGTGAAGGGCTGGGTCTGGATGTCCTTGCCCATTTCGCGGAAGTGGCGCTTGACCGCCTCCCAGGCGCCGCGCGCCGTGATGCCCATGGCCTTATGATCGTAGCCGATCGAGCCGCCGGACGCGAAAGCGTCGCCCAACCAGAAGCCGTAGGAGGCCGAGACGCCGTTGGCGATGTCCGAGAACGTCGCCGTGCCCTTGTCGGCGGCCACGACCAGATAGGGGTCGTCGCCTTCCCACGCGATCACATTGGCCGGATGGGTCACCGATCCGTCGGCGGCGATATTGTCGGTGATGTCCAGCAGGCCGGACAGGAAGGTGCGATAGGCGCGGATGGCCTCGCCCTGAATGGCCTCACGGTCCGTCGTGCGGGGCAGTTGCTTGGGATAGAAGCCGCCCTTTGAGCCGACCGGCACGATGACGGCGTTCTTGACCTGCTGCGCCTTCACAAGACCCAGCACCTCGGTGCGGAAGTCATCGCGACGGTCGGACCAGCGCAGACCGCCACGCGCGACCGGGCCGAAGCGCAGGTGGACGCCCTCGACGTGCGGCGCCCAGACGAAGATCTCGCGATAGGGTTTGGGCAGGGGCAGGTCGTCCAGCTCGCGCGAGGCGATCTTGATCGCGATGTGCGGCTTGGGCGCGCCGTCGGCGTCCAGCTGGAAATAGTTGGTGCGCTTGATCGCCCCGATCAGAGCGGCGATCCGGCGCAGGGCCCGGTCGTGATCCAGGCTCTTCACGTCCTGAAGCAGGGCGAGAATTTTGTCGTTCAGCTCGGCGACGGCAGGCGCGCGGTCGTCGGCCGAGCCGCCGGTCGGCTCGAACTTGGCCTTGAACAGCGACAGCAAGGCGCGGGCCACATCGGGATATTCGCGCAGGGCCTCTTCCTGCACCGTCTGCGACGGGTCCAGGCCGGTCTGCTGGCGATAGTGGGCCAGGGTGCGGATCAGGGCGGCCTCGCGCCATTCGACGCCCAGTTCGATCACCAGCCGATTGAAGCCGTCGCTCTCGTTGCGGCCGGTCCAGACGGCGGCGAAGGCCTGTTCGAACGGCCCCTTCACGTCGTCGAAGATCAGCGCCTCGCCGCGCGGATCCTCCATCAGGAACTCGTGGACGTGGATCTCGGTCTCGCCCGTCGGCCGGATCGGATAGCCGTACTCCTCCAGCGTCTTCAGGCCCATGTCCGCCAGGATCGGCAGAACGTCGGACAGCGGCACGGCCGGACCACGACGATAGAGTTTGAATCGGAACTGCAGGCGGCTGTCGTCAATGGAACGGAAGGCGCGCACGGCGACGGCCTTGCCCTCGCCCGGCAGACCGGTCTCATTCAGCCGGTTCACATATTGCAGATCGATCGCGGCCTCGTCGGCGTCATAGCGGTCGCGATAGGCGGTCCCGAAGGCGCGGGCCCATTGAGCGCTCAGCGGTCCGACAGCGACTTCCTCGACGCCCGAGCGACGCAGGGCGCCTTCGAAACGATCGATCCAGCCACGTCCGGCCTCGGCGACATCGGCCTCCAGCTGAACCGGATCGGGGATCGGATGCTCACCGGGGTTCACGCCGATGATATAGTGGACCCGAACCAGGGGCGCGTCCGACAGTTGCGGATACCAGGCCGAGATCCGGCCGCCCCAGGCGCGGGCGACGATCTGGCCGATCCGCTCGCGCACGGCGGAATCGAACTTCTCGCGCGGGATGAAGCACAGGACCGAGACGAAGCGGTCGAACGGGTCCTGACGCGAGAACAGGCGGATGCGCGGCCGGTCGTAGAGGTGAAGGATGCCCAGGGCGATGGACAGCAGTTCGTCCTCGGTGATCTGGAACAGCTCGTCGCGCGGATAATTCTCAAGGATATTCTTGAGGCGTTTTTCATTGTGGCTGCCCGGCGCCTTGTCGGCGCGGGCCAGGGCGTTGGCCACCTTGCGACGCAGCAGCGGCACTTCGGTCGCCAGTTGGTCGTAAGCCTCAGAGGTGAACAGGCCGACGAAACGGGTCTCGCCCGTGGCCTTGCCGTCCGAGCCGTAACGCTTGACCCCGACGTAATCCATGTAGGCGCGGCGATGCACGCGCGAGCGGGCGTTGGCCTTGGCCACGGTCACCGGCTCGCTGAGGTCCAGCTGGCGGCGCATCTGACGCGTCAGGACCGCAGGCTCGGACGCGCGGCGCAGCACGGTGCGTTCCGGGTCGGCCAGAATGCCCAGGCCGTCGGTGGACTGGCCCAGGGGCGCCTCGGCCTCGTAGTCGCCGTCCGCGTTCAGCGGATAGTCGTAGTCGCGTGCGCCCAGGAAGACGAAATGGTCGCTCTTCAGCCATTTCAGGAAGGCGATGTTCTCGGCCAGCACGGCGGGATCGACCGACGGCGGCGTTGCCTCCAGCCGCTGAACCGCCTGGCGCATCAGGGCCGCCATGGCCTCATGGTCGGCGACGGCGGCATGCACGTCCGCCAGGCTCTGGGCCAGGCCCTCGCCGAGAGCGTCACGACGCTCCTGCGGCACGCTGTCGATGACCAGCATGATGATCGAAAGGCGACGGCCGTCCAGCTCCACCACCGGGTGGAACAGGGCGCGCACCGAAACCCCGGCCTCGGCCAAGGCGCCCATGACGCTGTCCACCAGGAAGGGGGCGTCCGTCTGGACGATGCGCACCAGGTCGTAGTCCAGAGCCTTGCCGTCCGCGCCCTGAAGCGGGCCGACGGTGATGACGGGCGCCGCGGCGTCGTTCGGATAGGTCCTGGCGGCGGTCCAGGAGGCGGCGAGCAGGGCGGCCAGATCCTCACCGCTCAGCTCGGGCGTCTCGTCGGCCGCATAGTCCTCTTGCGCCTGGGTCAGATAGGCCTGTTCGACTGCACCGGGCCCGGTTCCAACGATCTTGGCGAAGGCCGCCTCCAGCGCGGCCTTGGTGATCGGCTGAACGGAGGTTTGGCGCAGATCGGGGGCGGTCATGGACGAGCAGTCTCGAACAACGCGGCAGGGCCGCAAGAAATGCGGCGCGACGCGGCGCCACCCCCGCTGACTAGGCCAGGTCCGGTCGCTCGGGAAGCCCCTGGCGACCGATCGTTGTGATGATCAGCGATCAGGTTGGAATTATTGTGCAGCGCCACAAAGCAGAAAGCCGCCGGACTGGGGGAGTCCGGCGGCCTGCGCGAGCGGCGCCTGGAGGGGAGGGGAGGGCGCCGGTCTCGCTTCGCTGCGGTTCGGAGGGGGAGTGTCCCGCAGCGTCGAAAACAAAAATGGGAAGCCCATGTCGTCGTTCAAGAGCGGGCGCTGGGGATTCTTCGCGACATTTTGGCCTCTGTCCGGCGCCGACTGCTGGCGTGGACAACGGATTTCGATGCTATGCGTTGTGAGGGGTCAACGGTGAAGCTGGAGCACCCGATCATATGCGTCGCTTTCTTATGGGATCGATCGTGGCGGCCGTGGTCGGCCTGTTGCTCGCAGGCGCGGGATACTGGGCCTACTGGAACTTCTATTCGCGGTTCCAGCCGGTCACGATCAGCCGCAATCAGGCCGAAGTCCAGCAACTGCTCGACGAGGCCTCATGGGTGTCGGACGGCAGCGGCGGGCAGGCCCTCTATATCGTCACCTATCGCGACAGCGCCTCGGCCCATCGCTACGAACGCGACGAGGTCGCCAAGCTGAAGGCCGCAGGGATCGAGACCCGTTTCATCCTGTTCGCCCGCCCCGATCTGGAGGGCGCGGCGCAATCGACGGCGGCGGAGCGCGCGACGGTCGCCGAACTGTGGCTGACCCGCGACTGGCCCCTGTACGAGCGCTGGATGGCGACGCCGGCGAGCGGCTGGACCGCAGCCGGCCTGCCCCAGGCCGACGGTAATCTGGCGCGCACGGCCGTGGTCGAGGCCGGACGGCGGTTCGACGAGCGACTGAGCCGGCTGCTGAAGGAGTCCGGGGTCGAGATCAGCTATCCGCTGATCCTGTGGCGCGATCAGAACGGCTTCCTGAAAGCCTGCGGCTGCGCCGACCGTCGCGCCTGGGCCTTCATCCGCGACGATGTCGGGGCGCCGGATCGGTTGGGAGCGTCCGAGGATGCGCCGATCGCGCCCGATGCCGAGACCGAGGGTCCGACGGCGCAAGGCGAGGCGCCGGCCATGCCCTATCCGGCGCTTCCGGCTATCCCGCCGGTCGATGCCCCGGATGCGAACACGACGCCGACGCCGGGATCGCCCCAGGCCCAGCCCGCCGCGCCGTCTCGACCGAACCGCCCGGGTTCGACGCCGCGCGCGGCGCCGGCCCCGACCAAGCAGGACGACACGACCTTCTATTGATCAGAGGGTTCGGGAGGCGGCGATCAGGCGATCGACGTCCTCGGCGTCCTGATACAGACCGAAGCCGAAGCGGATCACGTCGTCGCGCACGTCGGTGACCACGTCCGCCTGGCGAAGACCGGCGCACCAGGCCTGGGCGTCGGGGTGACGAAGGGCCAAGAAACGGGCGCGCGGCGCGTCGCCGATCACCGGGTTGAGAATTTCGGCTTGGCTCAGCACACCGGCGCGGCCGTTCTGAACCGCCGTCTGGAAGCGGCCGGCAAGATCGCCGGCGTGGGCGGCGACAGCGGCGGTGTCCAGCCCTTGGTTCTCCAGCATCCGGCGCGCGGCGTTGAACCGATAAAGCGCCGAACAGTCGAAGGTCGCCCCCCAGAAGCGGCCGCCGTCGCTGCGATACTGGACCCCGCCGGGCGGTCCCGACAGATCGCCGAACTCCGCGAACCAACCGGTCACAACGGGGCGCGGACAGAAGCCGGGCGGGGTGTGCAGGAAACAGGCGCCCTCGCCCGCCATGGCGTATTTGTAGCCGCCGGCGACATAGAAGACCCGGTCCGCCACCGACGACAGGTCGGTCGGGGTCGCCATGAAGCCGTGATAGCCGTCGACCAACACCCACGGCCCCTCGGGCCGGGCCAGGGCGGCGAGGTCCTCGATCCGGTCGAACAGGCCGCCGGTGCGGAAGAAGACCTGGCTGACCACGATCCAGTCGTAACCGCCCTTGGCCGCCTCGGCGACGAAGCGGTCGGCGAAGGTGTCGAAGGGGGCCAGGGGAATGCGGGTGACCACCGCAGCCCCGATCTCCTCCCACCGCTCGGCCTGACGTCGGAACGAGTGAAACTCGCCGTCCGTCGCCAGGATGCGGACCGGCGTCCGCTCCACGCCCGAGAACAGGCGCAGCAGGAAGTCATGGGTGTTGGAAGAGAAGACGATACTGTCGGGCGACGACAGGCCCAACTCAGCGGCGACATGGGCCTGGGCCTCGGGGATCACCTGGCCGAAGACGAGATCCCATTTGTGGTCGGCATGCAGATTGGCGTCCACCCAAGCCTGCTGCTGCGCCTCGAAACTGGCGTCCGGCCACAGGTGATGGCTGTGCGCCGCGAAGTGCAGCCGCTCGGGGACCGCAGACAGGGCGCGGGAGAAGAGGGACTTGTGGCTCATCGCTTGACCAGATCGAACAGAACGGCGTCGTCCGCTCGCGAACCATGAACGATGGCCAGAAAGCGAAGTTCACCCGGAAGGACGGCGTAGTAGAGATTATAGGCGCCATGGACGGATCGGCGGATGCGCGGATCGAAGTTCGCCTTTGGACGGCTTTCGGGATCTAGCGCCAAGGCGCGGGCGGCGGCGCGAAGCTCACGGACGAAGCTCAGCGCGCGGCGCGGACTGTCCTGCGCGATGTGATCGGCGATCTGTTCGAGATCCCTCTCGCTGCCGGGCGAGAAGACGACCTTCATCCCTTGGACTGATCCGCCGCGACAAGGGCACTGTATTTGGCTTCCAGCCGGTCGAACACCGCCTCGGCGTCTTCGTCGGGGCCATCGCGTTCGGACTGAAGGTGGTGGCGCAGTTCGTCCGGGGTCATCGGGGTCGTGGATCGGCCGACGAGCCAATGCGTCAGGGCCTCGCGTACGGCCTCATCGGTTGAAGCGAACTCGCCGGCGTCCACGGCGGCACGCAGTTCGCCGATCATATAGGCCGGTAGGTCCGTCGATATCCGTTCGTGCCTGCCCATAGCGGTCTCCTTTAGATCAGGATCGTCCAGAGACCGCGCCGAGGCAAGCGGCGCCGCCTAGACCAGCGCGCCGTGGCAGTGTTTGAACTTGCGGCCCGAGCCGCAGGGGCAGGGCGAGTTGCGGCCGGTCATTTCCCAGCCGGGGGGCAGAACCTCGATCGGCAGTTTGGAGCGATCGTCGCCGATCAGCGTGCCTTCCGGGTTCTGGGCCGACGGATTGGCCATCTCGTTCTCGCCGGTGCCGGGGTTCAGGTGGATTTCCTGGAACTCGGGCAGTTCGGGCGGGGCCTGGAAGCGGAACTCGACCGTCATCAGCCAGCGGGTGACGTTGTGGCGCAGGTCGTACAGCAGGCTCTCGAACAGGGAGAAGGCCTCGGTCTTGTATTCGTTCAGCGGGTCGCGCTGGCCATAGCCGCGCAGGCCGATGACGCCGCGCAGGTGGTCCAGGTGGACCAAATGCTCGCGCCATTGCATGTCGATCATCTGCAGCATGAACTGCTTTTCGAGGCCGCGCGTCTGGTCGGCGCCGATTTGTTCCAGGCGTTCGGCGGCGCGGGCGTCGGAGGCGGCCAGCAGCCGGTCCTCGATCTCCTCGTTCGACACGCCTTCCTCGGCGGCCCAGTCATGCAGCGGCAGTTCCAGACCCAGGGTCGAGCGGACGCGCTCGTCCAGGCCGTCGATGTCCCACTGTTCGGCATAGGCCTTGGGCGGCATGTAGCGTTCGACCAGGTCGGAGACCACGTCGCGGCGGAAGTCGCCGACCAGTTCCGACAGGTCCTCGGAGTCCATGAACTCCTGGCGCTGCTCGAACACGGCCTTGCGCTGGTCGTTCACGACGTCGTCGTATTTCAGCAGGTTCTTGCGGATGTCGTAGTTGCGGGTCTCAACGCGCTTCTGGGCGGTCTCGATGGCGCGGTTCAGCCAAGGGTGGGTGATGGCCTCGCCTTCGGCCACACCGAAGGTCTTCATGATCGAGTCCAGACGGTCGCCTGCGAAGATGCGCAGCAGGTCGTCCTCGCAGGACAGGTAGAATTTCGAGGTGCCGGGGTCGCCCTGACGGCCGGTGCGGCCGCGCAGCTGGTTGTCGATACGGCGGCTCTCGTGGCGCTCGGTGCCCAGGACGAACAGGCCGCCGGCGTCCAGCGCGATCTTCTTCTGGACGGCGATGTCGGCCTTGAACTGGGCCTCCTGGGCCACTTCCATCTCGTGGGTGACTTCGACAGCCATATTGCGCTGTTCGAGCATCCACTTCTGCATCTTCATTTCGAGGTTGCCCCCGAGCTGGATGTCGGTGCCGCGGCCGGCCATGTTGGTGGCGATGGTCACCACGCCCGGCAGACCGGCGTCGGCGACGATATAGGCCTCCTGCTCGTGCTGACGCGCGTTCAGGACGGAGTGCGGGATGCCGCGCAGCTTGGTTTCGTAGCTGATGTCATAGGCCGCGTCGCCGATCTTCTCGGCTTCCTTGGCCTTGCCGGCGTACTCAGGCTTGAGCGTGCGCGAGACCTCGACCTTGTATTCGAACTTGCTCAGCAGGTCCGACAGCTGTTCCGAGCGCTCGATCGAGACCGTGCCGACCAGGATCGGCTGACCGGCCAGGTGGCACTCGGCGATCTGTTTTGCGATGGCCTGGTTCTTCTCGGCGTGGGTCCGATAGACCTCGTCGTCATAGTCCTTACGCTGGATCGGCCGATTGGTCGGCACTTCCAGCACGTCCATCTTGTAGATGTCGCCGAACTCTTGCGCTTCCGTCGCCGCCGTGCCGGTCATGCCCGACAGCTTTTCGTACAGGCGGAAGTAGTTCTGGATCGTCACCGAAGCCAGGGTCTGGTTCTCGGGCTGGATCTTGACGTCTTCCTTGGCCTCGATGGCCTGGTGCAGACCTTCGGACAGGCGGCGGCCGGTCATCATGCGACCGGTGAATTCGTCGATCAGGACGATCTCGCCGCCCTTGATGATATAGTCCTTGTCGCGCTGATACAGGGTGTTGGCGCGCAGGGCCTGGTTGGCGTGGTGGACCAGGCTGATGTTGGCGGCGTCGTACAGGCCGGTCGTGTCGGCGGCGAAATGCCCGCCGCTTTCCAGCGACTCTTCGATCCGCTCGGAGCCCAGCTCGGTCAGCAGGACCTGTTTCTGCTTCTCGTCGAGTTCGAAGGTCTCCTTGTCCTTGATCAACTCTTTGATCAGGCCGTCGAGCACCTTGTAGAGGTCCGAACGGTCCTCGGTCGGTCCCGAGATGATCAGAGGCGTGCGCGCCTCGTCGATCAGGATGGAGTCGACCTCGTCGACGATGGCGAAGTTGTGCGGACGCTGCACCATCTCACGCCGGTCATAGACCAGATTGTCGCGCAGATAGTCGAAGCCGAACTCGTTGTTCGTGCCGTAGGTGACGTCGGCGTTGTAGGCCTGTTGGCGTTGGCCCTGGCTGAGACCGTTGACGATGACGCCGACCTCAAGACCCAGGAAGCGATAGACCTTGCCCATCGTCTCGGCGTCGCGGCGGGCCAGGTAGTCGTTCACGGTGATGACGTGGACGCCCTTGCCGGGCAGGGCGTTCAGATAGACGGGGGCCACGGCGACCAGGGTCTTGCCCTCGCCGGTCCGCATCTCGGCGATGCCGCCCTCGTGCAGGATCATGCCGCCGGCCAGCTGGACGTCGTACTGGCGCTGGCCCAGCACCCGCTTGGAGGCCTCGCGCACCACGGCGAAGGCCTCGGGCAGGATCTTCTCCAGCGTGTCGCCATTCGCCAGCCGGTCGCGGAAGGCGTCGGTCATCATCCGAAGTTCGTCATCGGACAGGGCCGCGAACTTGGGCTCCAGCGCATTAATGCGCTGGGCGTGGTCCTGGAAGGCCTTGACCTTGCGGTCGTTGGAAGAGCCGAAAAGTTTCTTGGCGAAGCCGAGCATGTCAGATCCGGTAAAGGTCGAGCGTCAATGAGGAGCGGCTCTGAAATCCCGTGAGGGGCGGCGATACGGACGCCGCGAGAGAGGCCCTGAACGATCACGACCCCGGAGCGCCGCATCAGGCGCGCGCGAAGGGCCGCGCAGACGATCAAAACCCCTCGACTTGGGCGCAGGCGGGACTTAAGCACCGGCCTAACCCCTGTCAACGCGAGGGGCTTTCGGCCGCCTTCGACGGAGCGCCCCCTTGACCCCATTCCGGCGACCTTCAAACCTTCTGACGACGGCGCTTATGGCGGCTGTCCTGGCGACGGGCGCCTGTTCACGCGGCGGCGACGACCGGCCGCCTGAACAGGGCGACCAGGCCGTGGCGACGGTTCAGGACGAGACCATTTGGGCGTCGGACGTGAAGCGCGAGGCGGTGGCGCAAGGCCTGATCGGCGAGGGTGAGGCGCTGGATGCGACCTCGGATCTTTTCCGTCGCGTGCTGGACGAGGTGATCGACCAGAAACTGCTGGCCGGCGAGGCGCAACGCCGCCGGCTGGATTCTTCGCCCCTGGCGCAGCGACGTCTGGAGGCGACCCGCGAGCGGATCCTGGGCGACATGCTGGTCGAGAGCGTGGTCAACAAGGCCGTGTCCGACCAGGCGGTGCAGACCCTCTATAATGAACAGCTTCGGCTGGCGAAGACCTCGGAAGAAATCCGGGTGCGCCTGATCCTGTCGCGCACCAAGCCCGAGGCCGACGCCGTAATCGGCATCCTGGGCCAAGGCGCCGGGTTCGAGGCGGTGGCCATGGAACGGTCGGTGGACGAGGCGACGCGGTTCTCGGGCGGCGACCTGGGCTATTCGACGCTGGACGTCATGCCGCAAGCCTATGCCGACGCCCTGCGCGACAAGCCGGCCGGTTCGACCGTCGGCCCGTTCCAGACCGAGGGCGGCTGGGCCGTGCTGCGGGTCGAGGATCGGCGCAAGGAGAACCCGCCGACGCTGGAGCAGGCGCGTCCCCAGATCGTGCGCTATCTGACCTATGAAGGCGTGCGCCAGTTGCTGGAACAGCTGCGTGGAAAGGCCAAGGTCGATGTGCGCCTGCCCGCACAGTCGCCGCCCGCCGCCTCAGCCGCCCCCGCCCCGGCGTCCACCCCGTCTCCCGCACCGGCCGCCTGACATGACCAAGCCCCCCTCCACGACCGGCCAGAAGATCGAACATGTGTTCGAAAAGGCGCTGGATCCGTTCGCCACGGCCCTGAAGCGCGCGACGCGCACCCCCGGCTCGGACACGGCCGTCGCGGCGGCTGCGCCCGCCGCCGGCAAGCCCGGCCTGGCCATCTCGCCCCTGGCCGTGCCCTTCCCGACCATTCCGCCCATCGGCGGGGTCGAGATCGCCACCGCCCGCGCCGGATTCTACAAGCACGGGCGCGACGACCTGGTGGTGTTCCATTTCGCGCGCGGCACCAGCTGCGCCGGGGTCTTCACCCGCCACAAGATCGGCTCGGCGCCCGTGGATTGGTGCAAGAAGCATCTGGCGGGGCCGGACGGTGGCAAGGACGTGCGGGCCCTGGTGGTCAACGCCGGCTGCGCCAACGCCTTCACCGGCAAGGCCGGCGCCGACGCGGCGCGCCGCACGGCCTCCGAGGTCGCCAAACGGTTCGGCTGTCGCCAGCGCGACGTCATGCTGGCCTCGACCGGGGTGATCGGCGTGGTGCTGGACGAAAAGAAGATCGTCGCCAAACTGCCCGAGATCGAGCACGGGCTGGACGCCGACGCCTGGGCCAGGGCCGGGCGGGGCATCATGACCACCGACACCTTCCCCAAGGGGTCGTACGCCGAGGCCGAGATCGAGGGTTACAAGGTCCGCATCGCCGGCATCGCCAAGGGGTCGGGCATGATCGCGCCGGACATGGCGACCATGCTGGCCTTCATCGTCACCGACGCCGACATCCATCCCAACGTGCTTCAGGCGCTGCTGGGCCTGCACGTCCGCACCACCTTCAACAGCGTGACGGTGGACGGCGACACCTCGACCAACGATACGGTCTTGCTGTTCGCCACCGGAACCTCGGGCGCGCCGCGCATCGGGCGGGTCGGCGACCGTCGCCTGAAGAGCTTCTCGGCTGCACTGGACAAGGTGATGCTGGATCTGGCGCACCAGCTGGTGCGCGACGGTGAGGGCGCGACCAAGTTCGTCAAGGTGACGGTGGACGGCGCGGCCAGCCCGGCATCAGCTCGAAAACTGGCCAAGTCCATCGCCGACAGCCCCCTCGTCAAGACCGCCATCGCCGGCGAGGACGCCAACTGGGGCCGGGTCGTCATGGCGGTCGGCAAGACCGAGGAGCCGGTGGATCGCGACCGCCTGGGCATCCGGTTCGGACCCAACGTCGCCGCCGTGGATGGCGCTCCGTCCGCGACCTACGACGAGGCGAAGATGAGCGCCTATATGAAGAACCCCGAAATCGACATCACCGTCGACGTGGGCGCGGGCCGGGCCTCGGCGACCGTCTGGACCTGCGATCTGACCAAGGGCTACATCGAGATCAACGGCGATTATCGCAGCTGATTTCGTGATAGGGTGAGGTCATGAGCGCCAAACCGAAACCACTGAATCGCTACGCCCAGGAATTCCCGCCGTTCGTCAGCAGCGAACTGAACGCGGATCTCGACAGCGAACATCCGTCCGAGGACGCTCTGGAATGGGTTAGGCTTCAGCATGATCGCGCGCTTGCAGACCCCCGGCCGGCCCTGACGTCCGAACAGGTTCGGCTGAACCTTCTGGCCCGACACGAGGCGCGGTTGAAGCGCGACGCCAACGCGTGAGCCACAAGCTCGTCTGGCTTCCGAGCGCAGAATTCGATCTTGAGGCGATCTACGACCTCATCGCCTCGGACTCGCCCAAGGCGGCCTACGATTTCGTCGAAAACATCCGCCATCGCTGCGAAGCCTTCGCCGATTTTCCATTCATGGGCCGCAGTCATGATGGGCGGATGTATCAATTCACCTTTGATCGACGGGTCCGCGTCAACTACGCCGTGACAGACACTGAAGTGCAACTGTCCCAATTTCGCTATCTCGGCCAACAATGACTGAACCTCTCCCCACCGTCCTGGTCGTCGCCGTCGCCCTGATCGACGTGGACGGGCGCGTGCTGATCGCCAAACGGCCGCAGGGTAAGAAAATGGCCGGTCTGTGGGAGTTTCCGGGCGGCAAGGTCGAGCCGGGAGAGCGGCCCGAGGCGGCCCTGATCCGCGAGCTTAGGGAAGAACTGGGCATCGACGTCAGCGAAAACTGTCTGTCGCCATTTGTTTTCGCCAGCCACGCTTACGATTCGTTTCACCTGTTGATGCCATTGTATCTGTGCCGACGGTGGGACGGCGTGGTCACGGCGCGTGAACACGATGGTCTGGCCTGGGTGAAGCCGGAGAAGCTTTCGGACTATCCCATGCCGCCGGCGGACGAACCTCTGGTCGCCTGGTTGCGCGACCTGCTCTGATCACCGCCGACCAGGGAGGCCGGCCATGCGACGTCTTATCGGCCGATTCCTGCGTAATGAGAGCGGGGCCACCGCCATTGAATACGGCCTGATCTGCGCCCTCATCTTCCTGGCGATCGTCACCTCGTTCAGCGCCCTGGCGAATACCCAGAACGGCGGCTTGGCCGTGACGGTGGAACGACTGACCACCGCCATGAAGGCCGTCGTCGGCAACTAATCCGACTCGCCGGTCATTTCCCTGACGCCCAAGGCATCGGCCAGACGCGTCTTGGCCGAGCCGCGGGGCAGGGGCTTCTGCTGACTCTCGTGCGGTTTCCAGCCGGCCAGATGGATGATCTCGAACGTCGCCAGGATACGACCGTCCGGCTGGGCATGACGTTCGGCATAGAGGGCGGCGGCGCGGGCGACGATGCGGCGGTTCAGCGGTCGGACCGATCCATGCAGCACATTGGTCTCGCCCATGGCGCGCAGGTCGCGGATCAGGGCGAACATATCGGCATAGCGGACGGTGAACCGGTCCACGTCGGAGACGGGCAAGGCCAAACCCGCCCGCTGCAACAGGGCCGCGCCGTCATAGCCGTCGGCGAAGGGCGAAACCCGCGCCTGAGCCCCGCCGCGTTCCTCCAGTTCGACCTCGGTCAGGATGGCGCGCAACTCCTTCAGGGTGCCCGCGCCGAACAAAGTGCCTATGAACAGGCCGTCCGGTTTCAGCGCCCGCCGGATCTGGGCCAGGGCGCCGGGCAGATCGTTGGCCCAGTGCAGGGTCAGCAGCGAGACGATCAGATCGGTCGATCCATCCTCAAGCGGCAGGGCTTCCGCGCCCGGCGCCGCGCGTTGGGCCAGGGAGACGGGCGTCAGGATCGATCCGACGCGACCGGCGGCGTCGCTGGATCGAACCGCGCGCTCGAACACCCCTGGATGGGCGGATAAATCGACCACAACGAGAAAATCGCGCAGTATGGCTTCCAGACTCTCTGCGGCGTTGGCGGCGGCGCGGGCGTGCAGGAAGTCGGCCTGGTCGAACCGGGCGGCGGACCGCGCCAGTCGCGCCTGACGTCGAACGGCGTCGAAGATGCGCGGGGGGCCTTCGGACGAGGATGGGGGGACGGTCATGAACGCACAGGATGGGGGCTGGCGGCGCGCCTGGGAAGGGGCAGGGCGACAGTTGCGCGGCGCCGGACGCGGATTGGCGGATCTGATCCTGCCGCCGATGGCGCATGACAGCCGCGAGGCGACGGCTGCGGCCGGTCTGACGCCGGACGCCTGGAGCCGCATCAAGTTTCTGGAGGCGCCGGTCTGCGACGGATGCGGGGCCGCGTTCGAATATGACGGCGGCGCCTTCGCCGAGGACCGCTGCACCGCCTGTATCGCCCAGCCCTATGTTTTTCAGCGCGCGCGGGCGGCGTGCCTGTACGACGAGGCGTCTCGCGGGCTGATCCTGAGGTTCAAGCATGGGGACCAGCAGCAGTTCGCACCCCTGTTCGCCCGCTGGATCGGCCGGTCCGCCGCCGATCTGGTCGAGGCGGCCGATGCGGTTGTTCCCGTGCCGCTGCATCCGTTGCGTCTGCTGTCACGCCGCTTCAACCAGGCCGCCGAGATCGCCCGACCGCTGGCCCGCGACGCGAGACGCGACTATCTGCCCGACGCCCTGGTCCGCACGACCCATACGACCAGCCAGGGCGGCAAGAGCCAGCGCGGGCGGCGTCTGAACGTCAGAAAGGCCTTCGCCGTAACCGAGACCGGGCAGCGTCGCATCCGGGGACGGCGCATCCTTCTGATCGACGACGTGTTGACCACGGGCGCGACCGGAGAGGCCTGCGCGCGCGCCCTGCTCGACGCCGGAGCGCGCGGCGTGGACCTGGCGGTCATCGCGCGGGTGCGAAACGCCCGTGAACTGACTATGTAGATCGAAATCGCCCGCGACGGATCGGGCGCCCCTAGTTCTGGAGACCTGATTTGGCCGACGTCATCATCTACACCAAGCCCGGCTGCCCCTATTGCTACAGCGCCATGGCGCTGCTGAAGAAGAAGGGCGTGGACTATACCGAGATCGTCGCCTCGAACGATCCCGAGAAGAAGGCCGAGATGGTCGAGAAGTCCGGCGGCCGCATGACCTTCCCGCAGGTCTTCATCGGCGGCCAGCACGTCGGCGGCTCCGACGACGTCCACGCCCTGGATCGCGACGGCAAGCTCGACGCGCTTCTGGCGGCCTGATCCCGTGAGCGGCGGGCTCGACATCGCCCTGATCCAGACCCGCACGCCGGCGACGGCGCAGGCGGCGCTGGCCCATGTCGAGCCCCTGATCCGCGAGGCGGCGGCGGGTGGGGCGAAGTTCGTCCTGACGCCCGAGGGGACCAATGTCCTGGAACAGCGCCGGGACCGTCGCGACGCCGCCATCACGACCGAGGACGCCGATCTCGTCGTGCTAGGTCTGCGTCGTCTGGCGGCGGAACTGGGCGTCTGGCTGCTGATCGGTTCGGCCATCGTGAGGTCGGGTCATGCCGGAGACGGCCGCGCCGCCAATCGGTCGCTGTTGATCGACCCGGCGGGCGGGATCGTCGCCCGCTATGACAAGCTGCACGTCTTCGACGTGAACCTGCCCAATGGCGAGACCTATCGCGAGAGCGCGACGGTGCGGCCCGGCGACGGTGCGGCGGTGGCGGATACGCCCTGGGGTCGGTTGGGCCTGACCATCTGTTACGACATCCGCTTTCCGCATCTGCATCGCCAGCTGGCCAAGGCGGGGGCGGCGATGATCACGGTTCCGGCCGCCTTCACCGCCCCGACCGGCGAGGCGCATTGGGAGACCTTGCTGCGCGCCCGCGCCATCGAGACGGGCGCCTTCGTCCTGGCGCCGGCGCAAGGCGGACTGCACGAGGACGGTCGCCCCACCTGGGGGCGGTCCACCGTCGTCGGACCCTGGGGCGAGGTGATCGCCAAGGCGGATCACGACGACCCTTGCATCGTGACGGCGAAGCTGGACATGGAGGCTGTGGCCAGGGCGCGTGCGGCCGTGCCCGCCCTGACCCATGATCGCGATTTCCTGCCCGCCGTTTGATTGTCCCATGATCCGCTACGCCCTGAAATGCGACCAGGCCCACGGCTTCGAGGCCTGGTTCGGCTCCTCGTCCGACTTTGACGACCAGGCAGGGCGCGGCCTGGTGGAATGCCCGTTCTGCGGCTCGCATTCGGTTCAGAAGGCGGTCATGGCCCCGGCCGTCAGCGGGGCGCGCAAGGCCGATCTGGGCTCGGATGTTGCCGCCAAGATGCAGACTCTGATGATGACCGCCGCCCGCGAGGTGCGCGCCCATGTCGAGGCCAACTTCGACTATGTCGGCGACACGTTCGCCCGCGAGGCCCGCGATATTCATGAGGGCAAGTCCGAAAAGCGCGAGATCTATGGCGAGGCGACGCCTGCCGAGGTGCGAAAGCTCAAGGACGACGGCGTGCCGGTTTCCGCCCTGCCCGACGCCCCACCGGACCCGTCCAAGGTCAACTGAGGTGGCCTCGGGGGAGGAACGGTATCAGGAGTTCGCGCCGCCGCCGGCCCTGAGGCCGTTCGTCCGCGTGATCTGGACCTATGCCGCACCCGATCCTTCACCGACCATCCAGCGCATTGCGCCCGATGGCTGTCCCGAGCTGATCTTCGACCTGGGCGCCCCCTATGCGGAACAGGGCGACGATGGCGAATTCCGCCTGCAGCCCTCGGCCCTGTTCGCGGGGCAGATGACCCGGCCTCTGGTCATGCGGCCGACCGGTCCGACCGAACTGGTCGCCGTTCGGTTCGAGCCCGATGGCGCGCGCGGCTTTCTGGGGCGGCCGCTGAACGAGGCGACCGACCGGCGGCTGGACATGGTCGAGCGCCTGGCCGGCTTCGTCGCTCCGACCGGAGATCCAACGGGGCAGGTCGCGGCCATCGCCGCCTGGCTTGACGCGCAGAGGCGTGGTGCGGACTGGACGATAGACCCGGTGATCCGGGCTGAGATCGAGTTGTCGGCCGACGATCGTCCGGCGCCGATCCGATCTCCGTCCGAACAGCGCGCCCTTCAGCGCCGGTTCGCCGATCGGGTCGGGGTGTCGCCGCGCCTGCTGCGTTCGATCTTTCGCTTTCGCCGCGTGTTCGATCATGCCGCCGACCCGGACAGGGGCGAAAGCTGGCTCGCGGCCGGGCTGGAGGCCGGCTATTTCGATCAGCCGCAGATGGCGCGCGACTTCCGACGCTTTCTGGGCTGCACCGCCACCGAATGGGCGCGTGAACAGCATGAGTTGGCCCGCGCCATCGCGTCGCAAACCTACAAGCTGTCTGGGCCGCATCCCGTCTAGCTTATGCGCCTCGACTGGAGAGGGATGACGACCATGCTGACCCCGCTGCTTCTCGCCGCTGCGCTTCACGCGGACCTGCGCCCCGACCTGGGCTGGATGTCCGGCTACTGGCTGTCATGCGAACCAGGGCGCGAGGTGTCCGAGACCTGGACCGATCCGCGCCTGAACCTGATGCTGGGAACATCCCTGACGGTGCGCGGCGGCCGGGCGGGGTGGGAGCTGTCACGCATCGCGCCGGTCGATCCGACCCCGGCGGCCCCTCTGGCCTATTTCGCGCATCCCGAAGGGCAGGCTGCGACACTGTTTCCGGTCATCGCGTCCGGTCCGACCCGCGTCGTGTTCGAACAGGCGGCGGACGACGACTTTCCCAAACGCGTCGTCTATGAACGCGAGGGCGATGTCCTGAACGCCCGGATCGAAGGCGTGATGGACGGTCAGGAAAGGATCATCCGATGGCGCTTCCAGAAGGCGGAACTGAACGCCCGCTGCCCCAGCTAGACTGGCGGCCCATGCGGCCGACCGACATCGACGCCGTGGTCGAGGTCGCGCGCTTGTCCTTCCCGAACCATTTCGAGGACCGGCCCTGTTTTGAAAATCGGCTGGCGCTGTATCCGCGCGGCTGTTTCGTGCTGGCGGATGGGGATGGCGGGGTCCGGGGCTATCTGATCGCCTATCCGTGGCGGGCCGAAAGCGCGCCTGCGCTGAACACGGTGATCGAGGGACTGCCGGCCGAACCGGCCCTGATCTATCTGCACGACCTGGCCCTGCATCCCGAAGCGCGGGGCGGGGGCGTCACGGGCCGGATCATCGAGCGGCTGGCTGAACAGGCGGCTGAAGACAGCTGGCCCGCCATCGCCCTGGTCGCGGTCAACGACGCGGTCGGCTTCTGGTCACGGCACGGTTTCGTCGAACAGCCGGCCGAGGCCATGGCGGCGAAACTGGCCAGCTACGGTTCTGACGCCCGCTATATGCTCAGGCCGCTCTAAGGCCGGTTGAGGGCGGTCTGACCGCCCGCCCTCACGAAGTCCAGGCGGCTGGACCAAGGCAGGGCGTTGTAGGCCCGACGCCTCATCTCCCGCTCGCACATCAGGGGGTCGCCCACAGAATTCGGGGTCAGAAAGGCGCGGTTCGCGGCGCACCAGTCACGACTGGCGACCCGAATGCGTCCCGCCAGCATCAACGCGTCTCCCGATCGAGCCATCTGCAAGCCCTGGGCATCGACATGCATGTCCGGCGCTGCGCCGGCGAGCAAAGCGCCAGCCACCATCAATTCCAGCATCAGGCCCATCGTCACAATCTCCCGCATTAGAAGAGCCTGCCTTCAGGCCCTCGCTGGAAAGAGGAGACGTCCGACTTCATCGGATGCGGCCCTGCGGATGAAATATCGGTAAGCTTGGAATAATCGCCGCGAACGCCCGCTATGGTGTTTCTGTCCACATGCCTGTAAGAGGCGCGCGCCTCCCGCATGCCTTTTCATGACCAGCGGCCGCCCGTATGCCGGCCGCGCCTTTTCGCGATTATCAAATGAACCTGCGCAACGTCGCCATCATCGCCCACGTCGACCACGGCAAGACGACCCTGGTGGACCAACTGCTCGCCCAGTCCGGCGTCTTCCGAGCCAACGAGGCGCAGACCGAGCGCGCGATGGACTCCAACGACCAGGAAAAAGAGCGCGGCATCACCATTCTGGCCAAGTGCACCTCGGTGCTCTGGAACGGCAAGGCCGGTGAAACCCGCATCAACATCATCGACACCCCTGGCCACGCCGACTTCGGGGGCGAGGTCGAACGCATCCTGGGAATGGTGGACGGCTGCGTCATCCTGGTCGACGCCGAAGAGGGCGTCATGCCCCAGACCAAGTTCGTGCTGACCAAGGCGCTGAAGATGGGGCTGCGCCCGATCCTGTGCATCAACAAGGTCGACCGCGCCCACGCCGATCCGGACCGCGTCCACAACGAGACCTTCGACCTGTTCGCCGCCATCGGCGCGACGGACGAGCAGCTGGACTTCCCGCACATCTACGCCTCGGGCCGCAACGGCTGGGCGACGATGGATCTGAACCAGCCCAACGACAACCTGGCCCCGCTGTTCGACCTGATCGTCGACCACGTGCCGGCGCCCAAGGTTCAGGAAAACAAGGACAAGCCGTTCCGCATGCTGGACGTGCTGATCGAAAGCGATCCCTTCCTGGGCCGCATCCTGACCGGCCGTATCGAGAGCGGCAAGGCGATCCCGGGCATGGCGATCCACGCCCTGGACCGCGACGGTAAGGAAATCGAGCGCGGCCGGATCACCAAGGTCCTGGCCTTCCGCGGCCTGAAGCGCACGGCTCTGGACGAGGGTTCGGAAGCGGGCGACATCGTCGCCATCGCCGGCATGTCCAAGGCCACCGTGGCCGACACCCTGTGCGCCATCGAGGTGACCGAGCCTCTGCCTGCCCAACCGATCGATCCGCCGACCATCTCCATGACCGTATCGGTCAACGACAGCCCCCTGGCCGGTCGCGAAGGCGACAAGGTCCAGTCGCGTGTCATCCGTGACCGCCTGCTGAAGGAAGCCGAAGCCAACGTCGCCATCCGCGTGACCACGACCGAAGGCGGCGACGCCTACGAAGTGGCCGGTCGTGGCGAACTGCAGCTGGGCGTTCTGATCGAGAACATGCGTCGCGAAGGCTTCGAGGTCTCGATCTCGCGTCCGCGCGTGGTCTTCCAAGAAGGCGAGAACGGCGAGAAGCTGGAGCCGATCGAAGACGTCATGATCGACGTCGACGACGAGTTCTCGGGCATCGTCATCGAAAAGCTGTCGGCTCGTAAGGCCGAAATGACCGACATGGGCCCGTCGGGCGCCGGCAAGACCCGCATCAGCCTGAAATGCCCTTCGCGTTCGCTGATCGGCTATCAGGGCGAGTTCCTGACCGACACGCGCGGTTCGGGCGTGCTGAACCGCGTCTTCAGCCACTACGAAGGCTACAAGGGCGCCATCGCCGGTCGTCTGAAGGGCGTGCTGATCTCGAACTCGGACGGCGACACCGCCGCCTTCGCCCTGTGGAACCTGGAAGATCGCGGCGTCATGTTCGTCGGCGCCGGCGAGAAGACCTACCAGGGTATGATCATCGGCGAGAACGCACGCTGGGACGACCTGGACGTCAACCCGATCAAGGGCAAGCAGCTGACCAACGTCCGCGCCTCCGGCAAGGACGAGGCCGTTCGCCTGACCCCGCCGCGCCAGATGTCGCTGGAACAGGCCATCGCCTATATCGACGATGACGAGCTGGTCGAGGTGACGCCGAAGTCCATCCGTCTGCGCAAGCAGACGCTGAACCCGTCGTTCCGCAAGAAGCGCGTTCGCCCGGAATAGTCAGTAATCCCTGACTGACGCGAACGGGGATGCGGCCTATAGGTGGCTGACATGACCGTTTCGCCCAGTCTGGATGACCGCCTTGACGAGGCCGCCCGCGCGGGAGATCCGCGCGCGGCGGTCTCTGTCGTTCTGCGGGAGATCTATGACGCCGCCCGCGCCCGCGCCGAGCGCAAGCTGGACGGCGGCATGAAGGGGCGCGATGTCGCCCGCATCTACGCCACGGCCGCCGACGACATGCTGGCGGGCCTGTGGCGGGTCGCGACCCAGGTCCTGTTCCCCGTCTCCGCCGTCGAGAGCGAGCGGCTGTCCCTGGTGGCGGTCGGGGGTTACGGCCGGGGCGTCCTGGCGCCCTTTTCCGACCTGGACCTGCTGTTCCTGCGCCCTGCCAAGGCCACGCCGCGCGGCGAGAACGTCATCCAGTTCGTCCTCTATGTGCTGTGGGACCTGGGGGTGAAGGTCGGGCCGGCGGTGCGTTCGGTCGAGGAATGCCTCAGCCTGTCGCGCACCGACATGACGGTGCGGACCACCCTGCTGGAAGCGCGGCCCCTGGCGGGGGACTCAGGCCTGGCCGAACTGATGATCGGCCGGTTCCGCGACATGGTGTCGAAATCCGACCCACGCCCCTTCATCGCCGCCAAGCTGGAAGAACGGGCCGTCCGGCACCAGAAGGCGGGCGTGACGCGCTACAAGGTCGAACCCAACGTCAAGGACGGCAAGGGCGGGCTTCGCGACCTGAACACCCTGTACTGGATCGCGCGGTCCCTGGCGCCCGACAGCCGGCTGGGCGCGACGGTGATGGACGAGATGTTCACCTCGCGCGAGCGTCGCGCCTCCGACGACGCCTTCGACTTCCTGTGGCGGGTACGAATCCATCTGCACCTGATCGCGGGACGGGCCGAGGAGAAGCTGACCTTCGACATGCAGCCCGAGGTGGCCAGGCGCATGGGCTGGCAGGGGCGGGGCGACGAACCGGCGGTGGAACGGTTCATGCGTCGCTACTTCCTGGTCGCCCGCGACGTCGGCGCCCTGACCCGCGCCATGTCGGCCAAGCTGGAGGCGCGTCACCAGAAGACGGCGCAGGGCCTGTCGCGGCTGATGACCTCGTTCCGATCCACGCGGCGCAAGCTGGAGGTCGAGGGGTTCTGGGTCGATCAGGGCCGGCTGTCGGTCGAGGGGCCGGAGGTGTTCGCCGCCGATCCGGTCAAGCTGCTGACCCTGTTCGTCTGCGCCGACAAGCACGACCTGGATCTGCACCCCGACGCCTTTTCGGCCGTGACCCGGTCGCTGTCGCTGGTGACGCCCAGGCTGCGGCGCGATCCGGCGGCGACGCGGGCCTTCCTGAACGTGCTGGCGCATGGGCAGCGGCCCTATCGCGTCCTGACCATCATGAACGAGACGGGCCTGCTGGGACGGTTCCTGCCCGAATGGGGGCGGATCGTCGGCCAGACCCAGTTCAACATGTACCACGCCTATACGGTGGACGAGCATACGCTGCAGGCCATCGGCATCATCAACGACATCGCGCGGGGCAAGCTGAAGGGCGACCATCCGCTGGCCACGGAGATCGTCCAGCTGATCTCGGACATGGAGGCCCTGATGCTGGGCATGCTGTTGCATGACGTGGGCAAGGGCGGCGAGCGGGGACAGCTGGAGGACGGCGCCATCGCCGCGCGCCGGGCCTGCGAACGTCTGGGCGTCGATCCGCGCCGGATCGAACTGGTGGTCTGGCTGGTGCGCAGCCACCTGGCCCTGTCGGACTATGCCCAGAAGCGCGACCTTTCGGATCCGGCCACCATCCGCGCCTTCGCCGAACTGGTGGGCGATCCCGAGCGGCTGCGGATGCTGCTGGTGCTGACCGTCGCCGACATCCGCGCCGTGGGGCCGGGAGTGTGGAACGGCTGGAAGGGGCAGTTGATGCGCACCCTCTACAATCAGGTCGCCGGCCTTTTCCGGGGCGAGGACGTGGCGCGCGAAGATCCGCTGGCGGCGCATCCGGCCCTGGTCGAACGCGCGCGCCAGACGGGCGCCGCCGCCGAGGCCGCGCCCACCGCCCCGGTCACGGGGCTGGCGGTCCAGACCACCGAAATCTCCATCGCCGCCGCCGACCGGCCGGGCCTGTTCGCGGACCTGGCCCAGACCATGGCCGCCCTGGGCGCCGACGTGACCGACGCCCGCGTGGCGACCACATCCGAAGGTCTGGTGCTGGACGTCTTCCGCATTCAGGACGGGGCGGGACTTCCGTATGGCCAGGCCGAGCCGAGCCGGATCAAGGCCCTGGTCGAGGCGCTGGAAAAGGCCGCGCGCGGCGACGGCCGTATCGGCAAGGCGCCCGACCCGACCGGCAACGCCCGAAAGGCCGCCTTCGAGGTCCGGCCCGTGGTCATGGTCGATCATCACGCCAGTGAACTGGCCACAGTGGTCGAGGTGTCGTGCGCCGACCGGCCCGGCCTGCTGGCGGCCCTGTCGCGCGTGTTCAACGACGAAGGCCTGAACATCCGCTCCGCCCACGTCGCCTCCTATGGGGAACGGGCGGTCGACAGCTTCTATGTGGTGGACCGCAAAGGGCGAAAGGTCACCTCGGAACAGAGCATCGCCGAACTGCGCACGGCCCTGGAGGCGGTGCTTGACAGCCGCGCGCCCGCGCCGGCCGGACGCAAGGTCGCCTCGGCCCGCGCCAGCGCCCGCGACGTCTCCGACCTGGGCCGCCGCAGCCCGCGCGCGAAGCCGGTATCGCCCGCCGGGGAAGCGCGCTAAGCGAAAGCCTTCTTTCCGCGCCCTGTCGAATGTCCGCATGAGCCTCGCCCGAAACACCCTGGTGCAGTCGACCCTGACGCTGGGCAGTCGTCTGTTGGGCTTCGGCCGCGATTTGGCCCTGTCGGCCAACTTCGGCCAGGGGCCGATGATGGACGTCTGGTCCACGGCCCTGATGCTGCCCAACATGTTCCGTCGCCTGTTCGCCGAGGGCGCCTTCGCCCAGGCCTTCGTGCCGGTCTATGGCGGGGTCAAGACGCGCGAGGGCGACGAGGCCGCCGCCGTCACCGCCTCCGAGGCCATGTCCTTCATGTTCGCCGTGGTCGCGGCCTTCTGCATCCTGCTGCAGGTCGCCATGCCGTGGATCGTGCCTCTGTTGCTGTCGGCCTGGAAGGACGACGCCGAGGTGATGCGGGTCGGGGTGATCGCCACGCAATTGGCCATGCCCTACCTGGCTTGCATGACCATCGCCTCCCTGCTGTCGGGAGTGCTGAACACCGGCGGCCGGTTCGCCCTGTCGGCGGCGGTGCCGGTCTTTCTGAATCTCTGCACCCTGGCGCCGCTGCTGGGCGGCTTCTTGTTGCCGGTCTCGCCCGCCATGGTGTTGCTGGCCACCAGCGCGGCGGTCACCGTCTCGGGCGTCATCCAGGCCGGCCTTCTGTGGTGGGGCGTGCGGCGTCTGGGCGTGCGGCTGAAGCTGGGCCTGCCGCGCCTGACCCCGAACGTGAAGCGCGCCCTGGCCCTGGCCGTGCCCGGCGCCATGGCCGGGGGGGCCATGCAGGTGAACTCGGTCGTGTCCCAGGTTCTGGCCGGGTCCGACGCCGGCGCCCGTTCGGTGCTCTACAACGCCGACCGTCTTTACCAGCTGCCGCTGGGCCTGGTCGGGGTCGCCATCGGCTTGGCCCTGGTGCCGCGCCTGACCCGGGCGTTCGTTTCCGGCGATCACGAGGGCGGCCAGAAGACACTGGACGACGGGATCAACCTGGCCATGGCCTTCACCCTGCCGGCCGCCGTCGCCCTGTTCGTCATTCCCTTCTTCATCATCGACGCGACGGTGACGCGCGGCGCTTTCACCAGCGCCGACGCCGCCCGCACCGCCGACGTGCTGCGTCAGTTCGCCTGGGGCGTGCCGGCCTTCGTCCTGGCCAAGGTCCTGACCCCGCCCTTCTTCGCCCGAGAGGACACGCGCCGGCCGATGTATTTCGCCGTCACAGCCGTGGTCATCACCGTGGTTTTGGGGTCGGGCCTGTTCTTCTGGTTCCGCACCCAGGGCTGGGACGGGGTGCTGGGCCTGGCCATCGCCACCAGCGTCTCGGCCTGGGTCAATGTCGGCCTGCTGGCCGGCGTGCTGATCCACGAGAACGCCTGGCGACCGTCGCCCGCCTTCGTCTCGCGCATCGCCCGTGTCCTGGCCGCCAGCGCCGTGATGGCCGGTCTGCTGCTGCTGGCCAGCATCAACTATGGCCTGCTGAGCCGGATTTTGCTGGCCAAGGAGATCGCCGTCCTCGTCGTCTGCGGCCTGGGCGCGGCCGCCTATGGCGTCTGCCTCTTCGCCTTCCGCGCCGTCACCCTGTCGGAACTGAAGGCGACCCTGCGGCGCGAGCCGGGCGGCGGCGCGGTCTCCGGTCTGGACTGACAGACGGGGAACCGATAAGCGCGAGGCCATGACGACCTCGGACCTGATTTTCGACCGGCGATGGCGCGGCTGAACCGCCGCCGCCTTCACCACGCCTGCCTTTCGACCTTCCGAGACCCGACCCCATGACCGACCAGACCCCAGCCGTTGCGACATACGACGGCCCACGCCGCATCCTGTCCGGCATCCAGGCCTCCGGCGCGCTTCACCTGGGCAACTATCTCGGCGCCCTGAAGCGGTTCGTCGAACTGCAGGACCAGGGCGCGCCCGTCTTCGTCTTCGTCGCCGACATGCACGCCATCACCGTGTGGCAGGATCCGGCCAAGCTGGCCGCCCAGACGCGCGAGATCGCCGCCGCCTATCTGGCCTCGGGCCTGGACCCGGCCAGGTCGATCATCTTCCCGCAGTCGGCCGTGCGCGCCCACGCCGATCTGGCCTGGATCTTCAACTGCGTCGCCCGCCTCGGCTGGCTGGACCGGATGACCCAGTTCAAGGAGAAGTCGGGCAAGCACAAGGAACGGGCCTCGGTCGGCCTTTACACCTACCCCGTGCTCCAGGCCGCCGACATCCTGCTCTACAAGGCGACCGAGGTGCCGGTCGGCGAGGACCAGAAGCAGCATCTGGAACTGACCCGCGACATCGCCGCCAAGTTCAACAACGACTTCGGCGTTCCCGGCTTCTTCCCCGTGCCCGAGCCGATCATCCAGGGGCCGGCGACGCGCGTCATGTCCTTGCGCGACGGGGCGGCCAAGATGTCCAAGTCGGACCCGTCCGACAACAGCCGCATCAACCTGACCGACGACGCCGACACCATCGCGTCTAAGATCAAGCGCGCCAAGACCGATCCCGAGCCCCTGCCGGAAACCCTGGACGGGCTGAACGACCGGCCCGAGGCGAAGAACCTGGTCGCCATCTATGCCGCGCTGGCGGGCCTGACCCGCGAACAGGTGATCGCCCAGTTCGGCGGTCAGGGCTTCGGCGCCTTCAAGCCGGCGCTGGCGGACCTGGCCGTCTCTTCTTTGGCCCCGGTCACGGCCGAGATGCGCCGCCTGATGGACGACCCGGCCGAGATCGACCGCGTGCTGAAGGACGGCGCCGAACGCGCCGCCGCCGTCGCCGACCCGGTGGTGGACGAGGTCAAGAAGATCGTCGGCTTCTGGAGGGCGTGATGGGTCAGTACGAAGCGAAGATCGCCTGGAGCCGGGGCGACCAGCCCTTTCTCGACAAGCGCTACAGCCGCGCCCATTCGTGGACCTTCGACGGGGGCGCGGTCGTGCCTGGTTCGTCGGCGCCGTCCAGCGTGCCCTTGCCCATGTCCGACGCCTCGGCGGTCGATCCGGAGGAGGCGATGATCGCCTCCCTGTCCAGCTGCCACATGCTGTGGTTCCTGGCCTTCGCCGCCAACGCCGGCCTGGTGGTCGACACCTATATCGACGAGGCCTCGGGCAAGATGGGCAAGGACGAGAAAGACAAACGCTACCTTGCCGAGGTGACGCTGCGCCCCTTCACCAGCTTCACCGGCCGCGAGCCGGATCAGGCCGAGATCGACGCCCTGCACCACCAGGCCCATGACCATTGTGAAATGGCCCATTCGGTGCGGGCGACCATCACGGTCGAGGCGACGATTGGTTAGGCGGCGATCGCCGTCTCCTCCTCCACCAGGGACCGGAACAGGGCGTGGGCGGCCAGCATCCCGTCCGAGGTCGCCAAGGTGATGTTGGACGCGGCTCGCGCCAGATCACCGGCGGCGAAGACCCCTGGCTGGGTCGTCTGTTGCATACCGTCCACCTTGATCACCCGGCCCATCGGCGTGTCGGTCATCTCGCAGCCCAGCCGCTCGGCGAAGGGGCTGGCGACGCGGACGTTGGCGCCGACGAAGATGGCCTTCAGATCCACAAACCGCCCATCCATCAGCCGCGCTCCGGTCAGGGTCGGGGCCTCGCCCTCCAGCCGGGCGATGGGCGTGGTTTCGATGGTCACGCCACGCCGGTAGAGCAGATGGGCGTCCTCCGGCGACAGACCGACCTCCAACCCCATGAACAGCGTCACCTGGCCCCATTCGGCGACGGTCGCAGCATATTGGACCGCGTGGTCGCCGCGCCCCAGCACCCCGATGGGGCCGCCGCCGATCTCGTAACCGTGGCACCAGGGGCAGTGCAGGGCGGTTCGGCCCCAGCGTTCCTTCACGCCGGGAATATCGGCCAGCACGTCCTCGACCCCGTGCGACAGCAGCAGGCGGCGGCCCCGGGTCCGCGTGCCGTCGGCGAAGGTGACCGAGAAGCCGCCCTCAATCCGCTCGACCCCGACGGCCTCGGCCATGCGGAAGGCGGCGGTGGGATAGGCGGCGACCTGGGCGCGGGCGGCGGCGGCGATCTCGGCGCCGGGCTTGCCGTCATTGGCCAGGACGCCGTGGGCGCGGGCGGCGAAACGATTACGCGGCCGCCCGTCGTCGATGACCAGCACCCTGCGCCGCGCGCGGACCAGCTGCATTGCGGCGGACAGGCCGGCGTAGGAGCCGCCGATGATCAGGGCGTCGTGCGGCATAGGCTCAGGACTTGTGGCTGTGGGCATGGAACAGGTCTCTCTTCGGGTGTTCAGCCATCCGGCGCGAGAAGTCCGCCGCCAGATCGGCCAGGGTGATGTCGTTCAACCGCGCGACCAGCAGGGCGCGGGCGGCGGCGTAGGTCTCGCCCAGGGCGTCGTTGACCGCCGCCTCGACCAGACATCCCTCGGCCTCGACCGGCGGCGTTTCGGGGATCAGGCCCGGCTCGCCCAGGGCGGTGTTCACCTGGCCCAGGGTGACCTGGTCCAGCGGCCGGGCCAGCCGCCAGCCGCCGCCATGCCCCTTTTCCGAGGCCACCATTCCCTGTTCGCGCAGGCCGGCCATGGTCCGGCGCACCACGACCGGATTGGTCGACAGGCAGACAGCAAGCTGATCCGAGGTCATGGGCGCGCCGGTCCGCGCCTCATGCTCGGCCATGTGCAGCAGGGCGTGGAGGATGTTGGAGAGGCGAGAATCTCTTTTCATGTAACTTCAATTGTTACGTGAATGGCCGCGCGTCAAGACAGGTCGGCGAGATTCTTTTCAGACGTGAGGGGCGACGTCGGTCAGGAAGGCGCGGAACCGGCGCAGGGCCTCTTCGGTCAGTTCGGGGTCATGGCGCATCGGACCGTTGTTGGTCGGCTCGTCGAACGCATGGGTGCCGATGGCGACCCAGCTTTCGACCTCGGCGCCGCAGTTGCGGATCATGGCGTTGACCTGTTCGGCGTTGCGCTCGGTCGTCAGGTGATCACGCTTGCAGGTCACGGCCAGCACCTTAGGGCAGTGCCGCCAGGGCTTCATCCGGTTGAAGGCGAATGGGCCGATATAGGGATACATCAGCCAGACGGCGCGTATGCCCGACAGGTCGGCGTCGGCCGGGTTCGTGACGCCCATGGTGTTGGGCAGCGGTTCGGCGCTCATCATCTCCATGATCGACCAGCCGCCGTGGCTCCAGCCGCCGAGGGTCACTTGGGTTTCGTCCACGTCCGGCCGGGCCGAGATTCCCTGGATCGCCGCCAGCACGTCACCGGCCCGCTCGTAGCCCCGGAAGGACAGGCCGGTGCAGACCGCCGTCAGTGTGAAGGCGCGTCCCCAGCCGCGCGGGCCGTAGGAATCGATGATGAAGGCCCGCCATCCCGCTGCCTTGGCCGCCGCGGCATAGCGGGGCAGGTGGTCGCGCAGACCGCCACAGCCGTGGAACAGCAGCACCGCCGGCCGGGGCCGGTCGTCGTCAGGGCCCACGACGGTCATGTGGGGTTCGAGGCGGGCCCAGCGGCTCTTGAGGTCGTCCATTCCCGATTTACGCCGCAGCTTGCGCCCGAACACCAGCCCCTCATGCGGATTTCGTCATTCAGATATATCTAACCGTTCGTGAATAGATATATCGAAAAGGAATCGATCATGAGGTCCAAGGGGATCTTTCAAGGACGCCGCGACGGATGCGGCGAAAAACACGGTCATCATGGCGGCTTCGGCCATGCTTTCGGCAGAGACATGCGCGGCGGACGCGGCGCGGACTTCGGTCCTGGCTGGGAAGGCGGCGAGGCGCGGGGACGCGGTCACGGCCATGGCCGGCGCGGCGGTGGTCGTCTGTTCGACCACGGCACGCTTCGCTGGGTGCTGCTGTCGCTGATCGCTGAGAAGCCCAGCCACGGCTACGAACTGATCAAGGCGGTCGAGACGAGACTGGGCGGCGCCTATTCGCCCAGCCCCGGCGTCATCTACCCCAGCCTGACCCAGCTTGAGGAAATGGGCGCGCTGGAATCCGAGGCGCAGGGCGGCAAGAAGCTGTATTCGATCACCGGCCCCGGCCGCGCCCTGCTGGCCGAGAACGAAGACATCCTGCGCGCCGCCGAGGCGACCATGGACAAGTTCGCCGCCCGCGCCCTGCGTCCCACCGCCATCCAGGACGCCATCGGCCGTTTGCGCCACACGATCCACGGCCGTCTGACCGGCGAGACCGCCCTGACCGAGGCCCAGGTCCAGGCCATCGCCGGCATCCTGGCCGAGGCCGCCGACAGGGTCGAAAAGGCATGAGCATGCGTGAAGCCCGCCGGGTGCGGCACGAACTGAAGTTCCGCACCCTGACCGTGGCCTCGGTTCAGGATCTGACCCCGGCCTATCGCCGCGTGGTCCTGACAGGGGACGATCTGGACAGCTTCGTGTCCCTGGGGTTCGACGACCATGTGAAAATCTTCCCGGTCGCCGAGGGCCGGGCGCCGGTCCTGCCCACCGTCGGGCCGGACGGTCCGGTCTTTCCCGAGCCGCGCCCCGTCGCCCGCGACTATACCCCTCGCGCCCATGACCCAGCGGGCCGGACATTGACGCTGGACTTCGTCGTCGGCCACGGCGGTCCGGCGACCGACTGGGCCATGACGGCCAAGGTCGGCTCGATCCTGGGCGTCGGCGGTCCGCGCGGCTCCTTCATCGTGCCGACCGATTTCGCCGATCATGTGCTGATCGGCGACGAGACGGCCCTGCCGGCCATCGCCAGACGGCTGGAGGAACTGCCCGGCGGCGTCCGCGCCCATGTGGTGGTCGAGGTCGAGGACGCAGACCAGACGCTGAGCTTCGACAGCGCCGCCGAGGTTTCGGTGACCTGGTCCGTCCGCGACGGCGTTAAGCGCGGCCGGGCCGAGACCCTGTTGGGCGCGCTTGAAACGGCTTTGGCCGGTATCGACCCGGCCGACGCCTATGTCTGGATCGCCGCTGAATCCGCCGTTGCCAAGGCGTTACGGGCTCGGGTGCTCGACTTCGGCTTCTCGCCCAAGTCCATGAAGGCCGCCGGCTACTGGCGCCTGGGCGGCGTCGGCGCCCACGACGTCATCGAGGACTGAACTCTTACCCGCGCAACGCAGGGTCAGGTTCAGCCGACCTCCGCCGGGGATCAGGCGCGACGAGCCCTCCAACACGCGGTCGATCCCGTGTCGGGCCAGTCGCGCCGGTCCCGTCAGGGCGCAGACGTCGCCGCTCTCCAGCTTCAGCGTCGTGGTGCTTCCGCCCTCGGCCGCGCCGATGCGGAACATGGCCGCGTCGCCCAGCGACACCGAAAGCACCGGCGCGCCCAGGTCGGCCTCGTCCTTATCCTGATGCAGGCCCATCTTCGCGGCCTCGCGATACAGATTGACCAGACAGGCGTCCGGCGGCTCGGACCAGCCGACCGTGGCGTCCCACAGGTCCAATAGAACTTGCGGGATCGCGGGCCAGGGCCGGGCCGTCTCGGGATGGGTCGCTTGATAGCGATAACCGCTTCGATCCGACACCCAGCCCAGCGGCCCGAAATTGCTCATCATCACCGAGAACGCCCGCCCGCCGGGCGTAATGGGTCGATAGAGCGGGGCCTGATCCAGCCGCGCGAACACGTCGGCGACCAGATCGGCCTGCGCCGCCGCATCGAGCGCCCCCGGCCATAGCCGAAAGCCCTCGACGGCGGTCTTTACCTCAACGGGTGTAGCTGTATTCGCCGATTTCGCAGACATTGATGCGTGAACGCGTCAGCTCCTCGCCGTTGGTGAACTCGGCCTTGAAGTCATAGATGCAGGCGCCCGAGCCGTCATCGATATTGATGCGCACGTTCTGCCCGTTTTCCAGCACATCGTCGCCCAGGATGTCCTCTTCCCAGTCGTCCTTGCGCGAATCCGACGCATAGAAGCGCAACATGGTCCAGCCGGTGCGGTTCTTGATGGTGACGTGATGGTCGTAACCGTCGCGCGACTGAACCGTCGGCGCTGTCGCGGGGGCCGGTGCAGCCGCGGCGGCCCCGACCAGAACGGCGGCGGCGACCGCGGCCTTGAGCATGGTCTTGATCATTGTTTCCTCTCCCTTCCTTGATCGCGACCCCCTGAGCGCGACTAAAATTCTTATGCCTCACAATAGCGAACCCCGCATCTTTGAGTTTCGTCGTTCTGTGAGGTGGGTTGAATCGCAAATCGCCCTTGCAGGCCGGGGGGATTTTCCCATATCGGGGCCAGCTTCGGAGAAACCCCGCGAAAACTGGGGCTATCCAAACCGATCCACGCCAACCCAACCGGGGGCGGTCACGCGCGGCGCTTCTTCGAAGGCCGCCGCATCGCCCGCTGAATGAGAAAGACTGAAGAACACATGGCCAAGATTATCGGCATCGACCTCGGCACCACCAACTCCTGTGTGGCCGCCATGGACGGCAAGACCCCCAAGGTCATCGAGAACGCCGAGGGCAACCGCACGACCCCGTCGGTCGTGGCGATCCAGGACGGTGCAGAGACGCTGGTCGGCCAACCCGCCAAGCGCCAGGCCGTCACCAACCCGTCCAACACCTTCTTCGCCATCAAGCGCCTGATCGGCCGCAGCTTCGATGATCCGGTGGTGGCCAAGGACAAGGGCATGGTGCCCTACGAGATCGTCAAGGGTCCGAACGGCGACGCCTGGGTGCGCGCCTTCGGCAAGGACTATTCCCCCCAGCAGATTTCGGCCTTCATCCTGCAGAAGATGAAGGAATCGGCCGAGGCCTTCCTGGGTGACAAGGTGACCCAAGCCGTCATCACCGTTCCCGCATACTTCAACGACAGCCAGCGTCAGGCCACCAAGGACGCCGGCAAGATCGCCGGCCTGGAAGTGCTGCGCATCATCAACGAGCCGACCGCTGCCGCGCTCGCCTATGGCCTGGAAAAGAACGAAGGCCAGAAGATCGCCGTCTATGACCTGGGCGGCGGCACCTTCGACGTCTCGGTTCTGGAAATCGGCGATGGCGTCTTCGAGGTGAAATCGACCAACGGCGACACCTTCCTGGGCGGCGAGGACTTCGACCTTCGCCTGGTCGATTATCTGGCCGACGAGTTCAAGAAGGAACAGAGCGTCGATCTTCGCCAGGATAAGCTGGCCCTGCAGCGCCTGAAGGAAGAGGCCGAAAAGGCCAAGAAGGAACTGTCGACCACGACCCAGTACGAGGTCAACCTGCCGTTCATCACCATGAACGCGTCCGGTCCGCTGCACCTGAACATCAAGCTGACGCGCGCCAAGCTGGAATCCCTGGTCGACGACCTGGTCCAGCGCACGATCGAGCCGTGCAAGAAGGCCCTAGCCGACGCCGGCCTGAAGGCGTCGGACATCGACGAAGTCGTCCTGGTCGGCGGCATGACCCGCATGCCCAAGGTCGTGGAGGCCGTGAAGGCCTTCTTCGGCAAGGAGCCGCACAAGGGCGTGAACCCTGACGAAGTCGTGGCCCTGGGCGCCGCCGTTCAGGCCGGCGTTCTGCAAGGCGACGTCAAGGACGTGCTTCTGCTGGACGTGACCCCGCTGACCCTGGGCATCGAAACCCTGGGCGGCGTCTTCACCCCGCTGATCGAGCGCAACACGACGATCCCGACCAAGAAGAGCCAGACCTTCTCGACCGCCGACGACAATCAGTCGGCCGTGACGATCCGGGTCTTCCAGGGCGAGCGCCCGATGGCGTCGGACAACAAGATGCTGGGTCAATTCGACCTGATGGGCATCCCGCCGTCGCCGCGCGGCATGCCGCAGATCGAGGTCGCCTTCGACATCGACGCCAACGGCATCGTCAACGTCTCGGCCAAGGACAAGGCGACCAACAAGGAACAGTCGATCCGCATCCAGGCGAACGGCGGCCTGTCGGACGCCGACATCGACAAGATGGTCAAGGAAGCCGAGGCCAACGCCGCCTCCGACAAGGTCCGCAAGGACCTGGTCGAGGCCCAGAACGCCGCCGACAGCCTGATCAACTCGACCGAGAAGGCCCTGGCCGAACACGGCGACAAGGTCGGCGCGGAAGAGAAGACAGCTATCGAGACCGGCCTGACCGAGCTGAAGACCGCGCGCGAAGGCACGGACGCCGAGGACATCCGCGCCAAGACCAACACCCTGGTCCAGGCCTCGATGAAGCTGGGCGAGGCCATGTACGCCCAGCAACAGGGCGCGGGCGAAGGTGAAGCCGCCCCGGCCGACGACGGCGTGGTCGACGCCGAGTTCGAGGAAGTCTCGTCAGATTCCGATCTTGGGGACGGCGACGACAAGAAGAGCGCCTGATCCGCAACAGGTCGCTGAAATGATACGGCCCCGCTTGTCTTGCGATAGGCGGGGTCTTTTCATGAAACTTGCATCATTCGTCCCGGCCCCCATGTCAGCCGGGACACTGTTTTCCTCCAGGGTCCGCAGAGATCCGAGGCGAACGGCAGGGGAAGTATGAGGACGGACGCCCGATGGCGCGTGATTATTACGAGGTTCTGGGCGTCGAACGCACGATCGACGCGCCCGGTCTGAAGGCCGCCTACCGCAAGCTGGCCATGATCCATCACCCGGACCGCAATGGCGGCTCGGAAGAGTCGATGGCCCAGTTCAAGGAAGTGTCCGAGGCCTATACGGTCCTGTCGGACGAGAACAAGCGCGCGGCCTATGATCGGTTCGGCCATGCGGGGGTGAACGGCGGCGGTGGCGGAGGCTTCGGCCAGGGCCAGCAGGGCTTTTCGGACATCAACGACATCTTCTCGCAAGTGTTCGGCGATGCCTTCGGGGACGCCTTCGGCGGCCGTCAGCAGGGCCGGGGCCAGCAGGGCGGACCGCGTCGCGGCTCGGACCTGCGCTACGATCTGGAGATCACGCTGGAGCAAGCCTACAAGGGCGAGGACGTCGAAATCGACATCCCCTCGACCATGACCTGCGACACCTGCGAAGGGTCCGGCGCCAAGCCCGGCACAAAGCCCGTCACCTGCACCACATGCCAAGGCGCAGGCCGTGTGCGCCAGGCCAACGGCTTCTTCCAGGTCGAGCGCACCTGCCCCCGCTGCCACGGCCAGGGTCAGATGATCGCCGATCCCTGCACGACCTGCCACGGTCATGGCCAGGTCCGCAAAAACCGCACTCTCAACCTCAAGATTCCCGCCGGCGTGGACGATGGCTCGCGCATCCGCCTGTCGGGCGAGGGCGATGCGGGCCAGCGCGGCGGGCCGCGCGGCGACCTGTATGTCTTCCTATCGGTGACGCCGCACGATCTGTTCGAGCGTGACAACCTGGACCTGTTGGTGACCGTGCCCGTGCCGATGACGGTGGCGGCCCTGGGCGGCGAGATCGACGCGCCCTGCCTGGTGTCAGCCGCCTGCGATGGTAACTGCAAGGCCGCCGTCACGGTGCCGGCCGGCGCCCAGACCGGCAAGACCGTCCGCATCAAGGGTAAGGGCATGCCCCATCTGAACGGCCGCAACCGGGGCGACCTGGTCGTCGAGCTGTTCGTCGAGACGCCCACGGACCTGACCGCGCGCCAGCGTGAGTTGCTGGAAGAGCTTGCCCTGTCGTTCGGCGAGGGGCAGAACCCTCGCAACTCCAGCTTCGCCGGAAAGGCGAAGCGCTTCTGGGCCGACATCCTGGGCAATCAGGACGCGGACGGATCGAAAGAGACGGCGGCTTGAGCGCAATCTTCCACGCCGGCATTTCCGGCTATCGCGGCCGGATGGGTCGCGCGGTTTCCCAAGTGCTGGACGCCCGCGAGGACGTGGTGGTCGCCGCCCGCTTCGATTGGGGCGAAACCGCCGACCTGTCGCTGTGCGACGTGATCATCGACTTCTCGACGCCCGCCGCCTCGGTCGCCCTGGCGCAAAGTGCTGCGGAGCGCGGCGGCCCGGCCCTGGTCATCGGCTCCACCGGCTTCACGCCGGAACAGGAGGCCGACTTGATGAAGGCCGCCGAGAAGATCGCCATCGTCAAGAGCGGCAACTTCTCCCTGGGCGTGAACATCCTGATCGGCCTTGTCCAGCATGCGGCCCAGCGGCTGGACGCCCAGGACTGGGACATCGAGATCACCGAGGCCCATCACCGGCGCAAGGTCGATTCGCCTTCCGGCACCGCCCTGATGCTGGGCGAAGCCGCCGCCGAGGGTCGGTTCGCCGATCTGGCGGACCTTCAGTCCAAACCCTACGACGGGGTCCAGGGCGAGCGCGAAAGCGGCAAGATCGGTTTCTCCTCCATCCGCGCCGGCGGCATCATCGGCGAACATACGGTTCTGTTCGCGTCGGAAGACGAGGTGCTGACCCTCAGCCACTCGGCCATAGACCGGTCCCTGTTCGCACGGGGCGCCGTGGCGGCCGCTGCTTGGGTCCGCACCCGCAAGGCCGGTCTATACGACATGCAGGACGTGCTTGGCTTTCGCCAAGCCTGATATCTGAGGGCGCTTCGCGCCGCAGTCGCCCTCGACTTGAGCGCATGATCGTCCGGGTTCGAAGCTGGTGGGCCGTCAGGCCGCGTCTTCTTGCGCTGGCAGGCCATAGGCCTCCCACAGCGAGCGATCCTTCAGCGCTTTGGCCAGGAAGGCGACGTGGGCGGCCTGTTCCTCGGGCGTGGAGCGGAGCGTCAGCGGGCGCGGACGCTGGCCATAGACGGCGGTTTCCAGCGCGCCGCCGGGACCGCGACCGACCGGCCCGGACGACAGGTCCAGCACCCGCTCCTTGCCGCCGCGCAGCTCCAGATAGACCTCGGCCAGCAAGCGGGCGTCGATCAAGGCGCCGTGCAGCGTCCGCTCGACCAGCGACACCTTGTAGCGTTTGCACAAGGCGTCCAGCGAGTTGGGCATGCCTGGAAACCGGGTCTGGGCCAGTTTCAGCGTGTCGATCCAGCGCGCCTCGCCGGTGATCGGCCGGCCGCACAGCTTGTACTCATGATCGATGAAGTTGCGGTCGAAGGCGGCGTTGTGCGCGATCATCTGCGCGTCGCCGATGAATTCGATAAGGTCGTCCGCGATTTCGGCGAACTTGGGCGCATCCTTGACCTTGTCGTCGGTGATGCCGTGGACCCGGATCGCATCGGGCGGGATCAGCCGCTCGGGATTGACGAAGCGGTGAAAGGTCCGGCCAGTCGGCAGCAGATCCTGAATTTCGATGCAGCCGACCTCGATCAGCCGATCGCCCGTCTTGGGGTCGAAGCCGGTGGTCTCGGTATCCAGAACGATTTCGCGCGCCATGTCCCCTTAATGGAGACATTCGCCTCAGTGCGAAAGGCCAGCCGCGCCTTGCCGGGGAGATATCCACGACGGGTCCAGAACGGTGGCGACGATCGCCTCGACCTCCGCTCGCGCAGCGTCGAGGCCACGGCCGGTGTCGATCACGAAATCCGCGCGGGCGCGCTTTTCGGCGTCCGGCATCTGGCGCGCGAGGATGGCGTCGAACCGTTCACGCGTCATGCCGGGACGGGCGAGAACGCGCGCCTCCTGGATGCCGGGATCGGCGGTGACGACGACCACCGCATCGACCGTCGCGTCGCCGCCGGTTTCGAACAGCAGGGGGATGTCGAGGACGGCCAGTCTGGCGCCTGCCGCACTCGCAACCTCAAGGTCCGCCGCCCGTCCCTGCGCGACCAGCGGATGGACGATGGCCTCCAGTCGATGAAAGGCGGTCTCGTCGCGGCCGAGCGCCTCGGCCAGACGGGTGCGATCAACCGCGCCGTCCACGACCACTTCGGGAAAGGCCGCGCCGACGGGTTCGACGGCCGCACCGCCGACGGCATAGAGCCGATGAACGGCGGCGTCGGCGTTCCAGACGACGGCGCCAAGGTCGGCGAACATGGCGCTCGTCGTGGACTTGCCCATACCGATTGAGCCGGTGAGGCCGAGCAGGATCATGGCGTCTCGCCCAGATGGCTCAGCAGCAAGGCGCGCAAGTCCAGCGGAGGCGGCGGGCGGCGATAAAGCGCCTGGAACGACGGCGCAGCCTGGCCGATCAACATCGCCAGACCGTCAACGGTCGGCAAGCCGCGTTCCCGCGCCGCCGTCAGGAAGGGCGTGGCCAACGGCTTGTAGGTCATGTCCATCATCACGGTGCCGGGCGCGATCCGGTTGAAATCGATCTGCGGCGGGACGCTGAGGGCGTTGATGACCAGGGCTGCGCCGTCGAAAGCTTCCGAAGCGCTCATGACCTGCACCGCCCCCCCCAGGTCTGCGGCCAGGACCTGGGCTCGTTCCGGCGAGCGGTTGATGATGCGGACCTCGGCCCCGGCCTCGACCAGAGCGCCCGATCCGGCACGGGCCGCGCCGCCCGCGCCCAGCATCACCACCGGACGGCCTGACACGTTTAGCGTCGGCGCCTGTTCCTTGAGGCCCAGCATCAGGCCCATGCCGTCGGAACTGTCGGCCAGCACACGCCCGGCTTCAAACTGCAGGATGTTGGCCGAAGAGGTCAGTCGCGCCGCCGCCGTCGCCTCGTCAGCAAGAGCAAAGGCCTGTTCCTTGAAAGGCGCGGTGACGTTCAGGCCCATGATCAGCCCGGCGCGTCCCGCCGCGACCAAGGCCTCGAACCCGGCCGCATCTGCGGGGGCGAAGGGGACATAGGCGCCGTCGATGTCGCCCGCCGCCAGCCAGGCGTTGTGGATCACGGGGCTGAGCGAATGGGCCACCGGATTGCCGGCGATCCCGGCGACCATGGCGGCGCCCGTGATGCGATGTGTGCTCATGCCGCGATCACTCCCTCCCGCCGTAGTTCGGCCAGAACAGGCCACAGGGGCAGGCCCAGGACGGTGAAATAGTCACCGTCCACCGCCTCGAACAGCTGCGACCCCAGACCCTCCAGCCGGTAGGAGCCGACGCAGGACAGCAAGATCTGGCCTTCCGCCGCCAGATAGGCGTCGAGGAAGGCGTCGGAGAAATCCCTCATCCGCATCTCGACCGTATCGACGCCGGACCAGACGATCTGACCCTTGGTCGCCAGGGCGGCGCCGGAATGGAGCTGGTGCGACTTGCCGCGCATGGATTTCAGCCGCTCGCGCGCCGCATCTAGCGATTTCGCCTTGGACACGAGGCCGCCATCGAAGGCCAGGGTCTGGTCCGAACCCAGCACCCAGGCGGTTTCGTCATCGCGCGACACGGCCAGCGCCTTGGCCTCCGCCAGTCGCACCGCCAGGGTCGCAGCGTCCAGATCCCCGGACACGGCCTTGATCGCGTCCTCGTCCACATTGGCGACCCTCACCTCGAAGGCGACGCCGGCGTTTTCCAGCATGGCGCGACGGGCGGCGCTCTTGGACGCGAGGATCAGGGTTTCGCGCTCAAGCAGCCCGGAGGGCGGTAGCGCACCAGAAAGCTCCGATTTCACCAGGTCGTCCCGATCTTGTGGTTGCGATGTTCGCTGAGCAGATTGGTGATCGCGGCCGCCGTTTCCTCGACCGAGCGACGGGTCACGTCGATGGTGGGCCAGCCGCGCCGTTCGAAAGCGCGTCTGGCCTTGATGGTCTCGTCCCGGACGGCGTCCTGATCCGTATAGTTGGACGACTGGTTGGCGTTCAGATTGTCGATCCGGTTGCGGCGGATCTGCACTAGCCGGTCGGGCGACACCGTCAGGCCGATCACCAGCGGCTTCTTCAGCTTCGTCAGCCGCTCGCCGTCCTCCTGGCCCGGCACCAGCGGCACGTTCGCCGCCCGAATGCCGCGGTGCGCCAGATAGATGCAGGTCGGAGTCTTGGACGTTCGGCTGACGCCGCACAGGACGACATCGGCGCCCTCCAGCTGTTCGAGCGACCCTTGGCCGTCGTCATAGGCCATGGCGTAATCCAGCGCCGCGATCCGGTTGAAATAGTCGTGGTCCAGCGCGTGCTGGGCGCCGACGCGGGTCGACAGGGCCGCGCCCAGATAGCGCGACATGGCGCCGACAAGCGGATCCAGCGCCCCGATCTGCGGCATGTCCAGCCGGCGGCAGCCTTCCTCCAGCTGTTCGCGCAGCTCGCGATCCACCAGGGTGTGCAGAACGACGCCCGGCGCGGCCGCGACCTCGTGCAGCACCCGGTCCATCTGCTTGGCCGAACGAACCAGGGCGTAGATGTGCTCGATGGGAATGACGCCGTCGAAGCGGGCCGTCACGGCCTTGGCCATGGCGTTCAGCGTCTCTCCGGTGGAATCCGACACCAGATGCACATGGAAATAGGTGGCCAGACGGGCCGGTCCCGAAGGTCTCGCTGGGCTCATGGGACTGTCTGTCTCCCTGTTGAAAGTTAGGGGACGGCGTTGGACCGTCGGGGCGCCGTTTTCCTTAGCCGCTCCTCGCCCGGCCCGCGAGCGGGGATGACGGTGGATGGCGATGCCCGTCCGATGGCGGATCATCCCAAGGCGGAAAACCGGTTTCTCCATCGCTGTGGAAAATCCTAACGAAGGGTTAACGCCGTTTAACCGTGCTCACAGGCGAAAGTCCCCGCAAACCCTTGCCTGTTAAGGTTTCGTTAGGGATTGTCCACCGACGGGATTGTCGCCCATAGCGTCCCCGTTAAGGAAACCCGCAGCGTGGATATCCGCTTTTGTTCCGCCGGCAGTCCTTGAGTCATCCCCGCCATTCCACCGCCCTACCTGCTACTTCGAATCTTTTAATTCTTAATCTGATTAGGGATTGAGAGCGGGGGGCTGTGACCTTAATCGTCCGGCATGACCGATCCGACCCAGAACGCTGATCAGACGCCCCTAATGATCCGGGCTCTCCGAGGGGAGACGCTGGATCGTCCGCCGGTCTGGTTCATGCGTCAGGCGGGACGGTATCTGCCCGAGTATCGCAAGCTGCGGTCCGAGGCGCCGGACTTCATCGCCTTCTGCCTGAATCCCGAGATGGCTGCAGAGGCGACGCTGCAACCGATGCGTCGGTTCGGCTTCGATGCGGCCATCGTCTTCGCCGACATCCTGTTGATCCCTCGCGCACTGGGCCAGGATGTCTGGTTCGAGACGGGCGAGGGGCCAAGGCTCGGCGAAATGCCCATTCCCGGTCGGATGGCGGAACTGTCTGCGGGAGCGGGCGAGCATCTGTCGGCGGTGGGCCAGACCCTGTCGATCGTGCGCGCGGCGCTGGAGCCCGAGCGGGCCCTGATCGGGTTCGCCGGCGCGCCCTGGACGGTCGCGACCTATATGCTGGACGGCGAGCACCGGACCATCGGCAAGGGCGAGCGCGCCCAGGCCCGGACCTACGCCTATGCCGATCCCAGGCGTGTGGACGAGACGCTTGAGGTTCTGGTCGAGGCCACCGCGCGATATCTGAAGATGCAGGCCGACGCTGGCGCCCAGGTGCTGAAGATCTTCGAGAGCTGGGCCGAGGGGCTTCCCGACGATCTGTTCGAAAGACTGGTCCTGAAGCCCCACCAGGCGCTGGTGAGGCGTACGCGGGAGTTGGGTGTCACCGTGCCCCTGATCGGCTTCCCACGAGGCTCTGCGGCGCTTGCAGAGCGGTATGCGCAGGAGGTGGAGGTGGACGCCGTCGCCTTGGACACGGCCTGTCCGCTGGAGGTTGGGAAACGGGTGCAGCAGATCAAGCCGATCCAGGGCGCGCTCGACCCGCTTTTGCTGCGCGCCGGCGGCGACCTGCTGGACCGCCGCGTCGACCAACTGATGGAGGCTTGGGGGCAGGGGCCCTGGATCTTCAACCTGGGCCACGGCATCCTGCCCGACGTGCCGATCGACCATGTCGAACAGGTTCTGAAACGGATCGGCGCCCAATGACCGAAGCGACCCAAGGCCGCCGCATCGCGGTGGTGCTGTTCAATCTGGGCGGTCCGGACGACCAGGCCTCGGTCAAGCCGTTCCTGTTCAACCTCTTCAACGACCCGGCCATCATCGGCCTGCCGGGGATCGTACGCACGCCGCTGGCCAAGCTGATTTCCAGCCGACGCGAGACCAGCGCCCAGGCCAACTACGCCCTGATGGGCGGGGGTTCGCCCCTGCTGCCGGAAACCCGCCGCCAGGCCGGGGCGCTGGAGACGGTGCTGAACGCCCGGCTGTCGGACGACACGGTGCGGGTCTTCATCGCCATGCGCTACTGGGACCCGCTGACCGAGGAGACGGCCGCCGAGGTCGCCGCCTTTGGACCGGACGAGGTGGTGCTGCTGCCGCTGTATCCGCAGTTTTCGACCACGACGACGCAATCCTCGCTCAAGGCCTGGAACGCCGTCTACAGTGGCTCGGGCGTCAGCCGCGCCGTCTGCTGCTATCCGGCTGCGACGGGCTGGGTCGAGGCCCAGGCCCAGGCCATAGGCGAGAAGCTGGACGAGGCTGTCGGTCAGCCGGTGCGGGTGCTGTTCTCCGCCCACGGCATTCCCGAGAAGCTGGTGACGGGCAAGGGCGATCCCTATCAGGAACAGATCGAGACGACCGTCGCCGCCGTGGTCGCCGCCATCGAGGCGCGTCGCGGACCGATCGACCACGCCATCTGCTACCAGAGCCGGGTGGGACCCATGAAATGGCTCGGTCCTTCGACGCCCGAGGCCATCGAACATGCCGCCAGTAACGGTGTCGGCGTGGTCGTCACCCCTATCGCCTTCGTCTCAGAGCATATTGAGACCCTGGTCGAGCTGGATATCGAATACGGCGAACTGGCCCATGAAAAAGAGGCCAGTCCTTATCTGCGGGCGCCGGCGGTCGGGATCGAACCCCTGTTCATCGACGCCTTGGCCGATGCGGCGGTCAGCGCCCTGTCGCGCACCGGCATCGCGCCGTTCGGTCAGGGATGCAAGGCGGACTGGAAGGCCTGTCCGTATCGCAACGGGAGACAGGCGGCATGAATACCTACGACCTGGCGCGCGGCCTGCACATCCTTGCCGTCATCGCCTGGATGGCCGGTCTGCTGTTCCTGCCTCGGCTCTACGCCTATGACGCCGAGCAGAACGCCAAGCCCGAACCGCTGAAAAGCGAGATGCAGGGTCTGTTGCGCCTGTGGCAGACGCGGCTGCTGCGTATCATCCTGAACCCGGCGATGATTCTGGCATGGGTGTTCGGCCTTTGGTTGATCCACATCGATGTCTCGGCGCGCGGCGCGGGCTTCCTGGCCGAGCCGTGGATGATCGCCAAACTGGCCGGGGTCTTCCTGCTCAGCGGCTGGCATGGTTTCCTTTCGGCGCAGAGGAAGAAGATCGCGGCGGGGACGTCGAGATATTCCGGCAAATTCTGGCGCATGACCAATGAGGTTCCTTTCGTCTTGGCCATCATCATGGTGCTGTCGGTGACGACGGAGTGGACGTTCCGATAAGCGGCTCCGCTTGACCTGACCCGCCGGCTGTGGTTCCGCTGGCGGCGAGCCGTTCGGCATCTATGTCGCCGGTCCCTCTCTTTTCGTGACGCCTGCAGGCCTTGAGCCAGCGGGAGCCCGTCGCGCCTCCCTTTGGCCTTACGGCCAGACATTTTCAGAGACCCGCGCCGCAGCCTCTTGGCCGTGTGCGCCCGCGAGCCTGCATCATGACCGACGTCCGCGATACCAATCCCGACACCCCCGAGACCGAGAACGCCGAGGCTGAAGCCCCGACCCATCACGGCGCCGAACACGAAGCCGGCGAGGCCGCTGGCGCGGATTCCGGCGTGGACACCACGGCCGATGACGAGGAGGACGGGGAACCCGTCGTCGCCAACGGCCGCATCACGTTGGCTGAGCTGAACGAGAAGACGCCGGCCGACTTGGTCGCCTTCGCCGAACAGCTGGAGGTCGAGAACGCCTCCAATCTGCGCAAACAGGACCTGCTATTCGCCATCCTGAAGGCCCTGGCCGACGAGGAAGTCGAGATCATCGCCGACGGGGTGCTGGAAATCCTGCCCGACGGCTTCGGCTTCCTGCGCAGTTCGGACGCCAACTATCTGCCGGGACCGGACGATGTCTATGTGTCGCCATCGCAGATCCGCCGCTTCGGCCTGCGTTCGGGCGACACCGTCCACGGCGCCGTGCGGGCGCCGCGCGAAGGCGAGCGTTACTTCGCCCTGCTGAAGGTCGACACGATCAATCTCGAAGACCCCGAGATGGTCAAGACCAAGGTCCTGTTCGACAACCTGACGCCCCTCTATCCCGAAGAGCGGCTGAACATGGAAATCCAGGATCCGACGCTGAAGGATCGCTCGGGCCGGGTCATCGACATCGTCGCCCCCCTGGGCAAGGGCCAGCGCTGCCTGATCGTGGCGCCGCCGCGCGTCGGCAAGACGGTGATGCTGCAGAACATCGCCAAGTCGATCGAGAAGAACCACCCGGAAGTCATCCTGATCGTCCTGCTGATCGACGAGCGGCCGGAAGAAGTCACCGACATGCAGCGCACCGTGAAGGGCGAGGTCGTGGCCTCGACCTTCGACGAGCCGGCCACGCGTCACGTCGCCGTCGCCGAAATGGTGATAGAAAAGGCCAAACGCCTGGTCGAGCACAAGAAGGATGTCGTGATCCTGCTGGACTCCATCACCCGCCTGGGCCGCGCCTATAACGCCACCGTACCCTCGTCGGGCAAGGTCCTGACCGGCGGTGTGGACGCCAACGCCCTGCAACGGCCGAAGCGGTTCTTCGGCGCGGCGCGGAATGTGGAGCAGGGCGGTTCGCTGACCATCATCGCCACGGCCCTGATCGACACCGGCAGCCGGATGGACGAGGTGATCTTCGAAGAGTTCAAGGGCACCGGCAACTCGGAAATCGTGCTGGACCGTAAGGTCGCCGACAAGCGCATCTTCCCGGCCATCGACGTGCTGAAGTCCGGGACGCGCAAGGAAGACCTGATCACGCCGAAGGATCAGCTGGCCAAGACCTATGTCCTGCGCCGCATCCTGAACCCCATGGGTCCGCAGGACGCCATAGAATTCCTGCTCGACAAACTGCGCCAGTCGAAGAACAACTCGGACTTCTTCCAGTCGATGAACACCTGATCCGTCTTCGGACGTTTCACGTGAAACAGGAGACGGTGCGATGAAGGTCAATGTCGAAGTGGATTGCACCCCAGCGGAGGCTCGGGCCTTCCTGGGGCTGCCTGACGTGACCCCGCTGAACGAGGCCATGGTCGCCGAGATGCAGAAGCGGATGGAGACCAATGTCGCCGCCATGCAGCCCGAGGAGCTGATGAAGACATGGACCAGTTTCGGTCTTCAGGCTCAGGACCAGTTTCGTCGCCTGATGGAAGCGGCCGTCAAGCCATGACCCGCCTGTCTCCTCCCCCCATCGGGGGAGGGGGAGGATCCCAATGACCGACACCATCTTCGCCCTCGCGACGCCGCCCGGCCGAGGGGCCATCGCCGTCATCCGCCTGTCGGGGCCAGCGGTCGAACCAGCATTGACGGCGCTCGGCGCGACAAAGCTGAAGCCGCGAATGGCTGCGGTTCGCGATCTGACCCACGATGGCGATCACATCGATCAGGCCCTCGTCCTGCGCTTCGTTGCGCCAAACTCCTACACCGGCGAGGACTCCGCCGAACTGCATCTGCACGGCGGACGCGCCGTGGTCGAGGCCGCCAGCCGGGCCTTGATCGCGCTCGGCGTTCGTCCAGCCGAACCTGGCGAGTTCACCCGCCGCGCTTTCCAGAACGGCCGCATGGACCTGGCCCAGGCCGAGGCGGTCGCCGACCTGATCGACGCCGAGACCAGCGCCCAGGCCAAACAGGCCTTGGGGCAGTTGGACGGAAAACTCAGCGAAACCTACGCCGGTTTCCGCCGCGACCTGCTTCACGCCCTGGCTCTGGTCGAGGCGGAGATCGACTTCCCCGACGAAGAGGTGCCGGACAATCTGGCGCGCACCGCCGGGCCGGTGCTGGATCGTCTCGCCGACGATCTGCGCCGTGCCGTCGATACCGGGCGGCGGGGCGAACGGGTGCGCGACGGCTATCGCATCGTCCTGATCGGCGAGACGAACGCCGGCAAGTCGTCGCTGTTCAACGCCCTCGTCGCACGAGAGGCGGCCATCGTGACGCCGATCGCCGGCACCACCCGTGATGTGCTGGACGCCGATCTGGTGATCGGCGGTTACGCCGTGACCCTGTCGGATACGGCGGGCCTGAGAGAAAGCGACGATCCGGTCGAGGCCGAAGGCGTTCGCCGCGCGCGTCTTCGTGCGGAACAGGCGGACCTTCGTCTGTGGGTCCGCGCGCCCGGTGATCCGGACGGGGTGGCGGCCGACTATGCTCAGCCAAGAGACCTGGTGGTCGCCAACAAGTCCGATCTTGGAAGCATTCACACCACCAGCGGTTTGGAGGTTCTGTCGGTCAGCACCGAGAGCGGGCAGGGCTTGCCGGAGCTTCACGACTGGATCGCCGCACGGCTGTCCGCCGATCTCGCGGGTGCGGATTTTCCGGCACTCACGCGTGAGCGTCATCGGCTGCGTCTGACCGAGGCGCTGTCGGCGGTGACCGCGGCACGCATCGCCTTGGATGTCGCGCCGGAGATGGCGGGCGACGATCTGCGTCGGGCGGCGGATGCCTTGGCTCGTGTGACCGGCGCAATTGGTGTCGAGGACATACTCGGTCAGGTTTTCTCGACCTTTTGCATCGGAAAGTAATACCGGTGTTCCACGTGAAACATTGGCGGTCTGTCCAGGGCTGAAGGTGGCGAAGTCGAACCAATTGGACTATGTGCCCCGCATGAGTTCTCCCACCGATCTTCTTTTCGACGTCGTCATCATCGGCGGCGGCCACGCCGGCTGTGAGGCCGCTGCGGCGTCTGCGCGTGCGGGCGCCCGCACCGTGCTGCTGACCCAGAAGCTGGAAACCATCGGCGAGATGTCGTGCAATCCGGCCATCGGCGGTCTGGGCAAGGGACACCTGGTGCGCGAGATCGATGCCATGGACGGGATCATGGGGCGCCTTGCCGACGTGTCGGGCATTCAGTTCCGCTTGCTGAACCGGTCGAAGGGCGCCGCCGTGCGTGGCCCACGCAGCCAGATCGACCGACGGCTGTATCGCGAAGCCATGCAGGCCGAACTGAAGGCGACGCCAAACCTGACCCTGATGGGGGGCACTGCCGAGAGCCTGATCCTGGACGGAGATCGTGTGGTCGGAGTGGCGACGGGAGCCGGAGAGACGGTGCGGGCCGGGGCGGTTGTCCTGACGACGGGCACCTTCCTGAACGGCGTCATCCATCGGGGCGACGAGCGGATTCCTGCCGGTCGCCACGGCGAGGAGCCATCCACGGGCTTGGCCGCCGACCTGCATGCCGCCGATCTGATGATGGGACGGCTGAAGACCGGCACGCCCGCGCGGCTGGATGGGCGCACCATCGCTTGGGACCGATTGGAGATGCAGCAGGCGGACGAGACCCCGTCGGCCTTCTCCTTCCTGACCGACAAGATCACCGTGCCGCAGATTGCCTGTGGCGTGACACACACCACGGAAGAAACGCACCGGATCATCGCCGAGAACCTGGGCGAGAGCGCCGTCTATGGCGGCAAGCTGTCTGGACGGGGGCCGCGCTACTGCCCATCGATCGAGGACAAGGTGGTGCGGTTCGCCGACAAGACCAGCCATCAGATTTTCCTTGAACCTGAGGGCCTGGATGATCCGACCGTCTATCCGAACGGGATCTCAACCTCCGTGTCCGAGCCGACCCAGTTGGCCTTCCTGCGCACCATCCCCGGTCTCGAAGCCGTGGAGGTGTTCCGCTATGGCTATGCCATCGAATACGACTATGTCGATCCGCGCGAGCTGAGCCCCGCGCTGGAGGTCAAGAAGAGGCCAGGCCTCTATCTGGCCGGCCAGATCAACGGCACGACCGGATATGAGGAGGCCGCCGCCCAAGGTCTGATGGCGGGGCTGAACGCAGCCCGTGCTGCGGCGGGACAGAACGCGGCCGTGCTCGGACGCGACAAGGCCTACATCGGCGTGATGATCGACGATCTCGTCACGCGAGGCGTGACCGAGCCCTATCGCATGTTCACCAGTCGCGCAGAGTATCGGCTTACCTTGCGCTCGGACAACGCCGATCAGCGCCTGACCCCGCTAGCGATTAAGCTGGGAATCGTGGGCGACAGGCGCCGGACGCTGTTCGAAACCAAGGCGGCGGAGCTGGCCGGGGCGAGCGCCGTTTCACGTGAAACACTGTTCACGCCTAACGAAGCGGGAGCCCTGGGAATCACAGTGAATGCGGATGGGCGTCGTCGGTCGATGCGCGAACTTCTGGCCTTCCCCGATGTCACCCTTGATCACTTCATCGCCGCTTGTCCGTCCATCGCGGACTGGAGCGCTGACGTTCGCGAGCAGGTCGCGATCGACGCTGGATATGCCAACTACCTTGATCGGCAAGCGCTCGACGCCGAGGCCTTGCGGACGGAGGAGGGGATGATCCTGCCTGCTGATCTCGACTATGCCGCCATCGGCGGTCTGTCCAACGAGGTGAAGGAGAAGCTGGCGCGTGTCCAGCCTCGCACCCTTGGTCAGGCCGGGCGGATCGAGGGTATGACGCCCGGGGCCCTGACGGCCCTGCTCGCCCATGCGAAGAAGGCGCCCAAAGCCTCGGTCGCCGCTTGATGCTCGATACGGAGAAGGCCGCTTTCCAGGCCAGGACGGGCGCGACGCCGCAACAGATGGAAGACCTTGAAGCGTTCCGAATTCGTCTCGGCGACGCCAATGCGGTGATGAACCTGGTCGGACCCGACAGCCTGACGGACTTCTGGAACCGCCATGTCTGGGACAGTGCGCAGTTGTTGGCGCATGCGTTAGAGGCGCGGACCTGGGCTGATCTAGGGGCCGGCGCCGGGTTTCCGGGCGTGGTGTTGGCGATCCTGATGAAGCGGCGGGAAGGGGCGCATGTCTGGCTGATCGACAGTCTGGGCAAGCGGTGCCGGTTCCTTCAGGACGTCGTTGATGCGCTCGATCTGCCGGCGACCGTCATCATCGGCCGCGCCGAGGAACAGGACGTGACCTGCGACATCGTCACCGCCCGGGCCGTGGCGCCGATGGAGAAACTGCTGGGTTATGCACAGCCCTACTTCCAAAGGGGTGCACAAGGTCTGTTCCTCAAGGGAGAGAAGGCCGAATCCGAGTTGATCGAGGCGCGTAAATCCTGGCATTTCGAAGCTGAACTGGCCCCGTCGCAAAGCGACGTGCGCGGCCGTATCGTTACAATTCGGAGTCTCCGACGTGCCCACACAAAGCGCTAGAAAGAGACCTGCCCGCGTCCTCGCGGTGTCGAACCAGAAGGGCGGGGTGGGCAAGACCACGACGGCCATCAATCTGGGCACCGCCTTGGCCGCCATTGGCGAACGCGTGCTGATCGTCGACATGGATCCGCAGGGTAATGCCTCCACCGGCCTGGGTGTTCCACGTGAAACACGCCGCGTCACCATCTATGATGTGGTGGTGGATCAGCGATCCATCGACGATGCGGCCGTTCAGACGACGGTGCCCGGTCTTTGGATCGTGCCGGCCGATGCCGATATGTCAGGCGTGGAGATCGAACTGAGCCAAGCGGATCGCAGGTCCTATCGGCTGAGAGATGCGCTGCGAGCGCATGACGATGGCCCTACCGCGTATGACTATGTGCTGATCGACTGCCCGCCGTCGCTGAACCTGCTGACGTTGAATGCGATGGCGGCGGCGGATGCGGTGCTGGTGCCGCTTCAGTGCGAGTTCTTCGCGCTGGAGGGCTTGAGCCAACTGATGCGGACGATCGACATGGTCAAGCACAGCCTCAACCCGTCGCTGGAGATCCAGGGCTTGGTCCTGACTATGTATGACCGCCGCAGCGCCCTGTCGGGGCAGGTGGCCAACGACGTGCGCGCCCACTTCGGCGACAAGGTCTATGAGAGCGTCATTCCCCGCAACGTCCGCGTCGCCGAGGCGCCGTCGTTCGGCAAGCCGGCCCTGATCTATGATCTGAAATGCGCCGGCAGCCAGGCTTATCTGCGTCTGGCCAAGGAAGTGGTGAAGCGCGAACGCCAGCGCCTGAAGCTGGCCGCCTGAGTTTTATTGGAAACGGAACAGTATCTTGGCTGAACGACAAAGAGGTCTGGGCCGCGGCCTGTCGGCATTGATGGGGCAGGACGCCGAGGCCCCCGTGGCGTCGGACGCACCCGTGCCGGCCGGCGTGCAACGCGTGCCGATCGAGAGCCTGAAGCCCAACCCCGATCAGCCGCGCAAGACCTTCCGCCAGGAGGATCTGGAGGAACTGACCGCCTCTATCCGCGACAAGGGCGTGCTGCAGCCGATTCTGGTGCGGACCCATCCGGGCGAGGACGGCGTCTGGCAGATCATCGCCGGCGAACGCCGCTGGCGCGCCTCCCAGGCCGCACGCCTGACCGAGGTGCCGATCGTCATCCACGAGATGGACGACGTGGAGGTGTTCGAGGTCGCCATCGTCGAGAACGTCCAGCGCGCCGACCTGAACCCGCTGGAGGAGGCGGAAGCTTACCGCGTCCTGATGGAGCGGTTCGGCCGGACCCAGGATGCGGTGGCGGGCGTCGTCGGCAAGAGCCGCAGCCACGTGGCCAACACCATGCGCCTGCTGCAACTGCCCGAGCGGGTGCTGTTCTATGTGCGCGAAGGCAAGCTGTCGGCCGGCCATGCGCGGGCGCTGATCAATACGCCGGACCCGGGCCAACTGGCGGACATCGCCTTCGTCGATGGGTTGAGCGTGCGCGAGACCGAGGCCTTGGCCCGTCGCGCGGTCGAAGGGCCCAAGCCGATCAAGGCCAAGGCTGCATCCTCGTCTTCGGGCGGGGAGGGGGCGGCCGATGTGGTCGCGCTTCAGCAGGATCTGGCCGACGCCTTGGGCCTGAAGGTCCAGCTGTCGGACAAGGGCGGCAAGGGTGACCTGACCATCCGTTATGGCTCGCTGGAGCAGCTGGACGATCTCTGCCGCCGTTTGATGCGGGGTTGAACGGCCATGTGTGCTAGGATGGGCGCATGACCGAAGACAACACACCTACCGCCGCCGAAAAGCTGAAACAGGCGCTCGCCGCCAAGAAGGCCAAGGCGGGCCACGGCTTCAAAGCCCAAGCCGGCGCCAAGGCCGAAGAGAAGAGCGTTTCTGCGCGCAATGTCGCCATGGCTCAGCCCGCGTTCCGCAAGGCGTCCAAGCGGGGCTGACTACGCTGCGTCTTCTCCCCCCGGCAGGGGAGAGGGCGTTTCTTAAAGCCCCAGCCGGCGTGCCCGCCCGGCGATTTCCAGAAGCAGGCGTTCGGCGATCAGTTGATCTGGCATGCCCGTGGTCTTGGTGGCCACGTCGGCCGTGTTGATGCTGTCCAGCACCTCGTCCAGCGCTTCGAGCCGCCAGGATCGCGCCTGACGCAGCATTTCCGCCTCCTGTTTCCAGAAGACGCCGGCGGCCTTTGCGGCCTCCTTGGCGTTTGCGCCGTTAGCCTGCAGGATATTGATCCGGCGTAGTTTTCCCAGATGCATGGCGGCCGAACGTACAGCCAGAACCGAGGACTCCCCCTCGGCGAAGGCGCGTCTTAGACCCGCTTGCGCCGGGCCGGGCCGGGCTCCGAAGGCCTGAAGCGCGGCGTCGGACAATGAGGCGTCCGGTTCGACGCCCAGGTGATGCTCCAGCGCGTCCATATCCAGCGTCTTGCCGGAGCCGGGGCCGATGAACAGGGCCAGGCGCTCGATCTCCTGGCGCATCAGGCCGCGCTCTCGCGGCAGGCGGGCGACGAACCGGTCCAAGGCGTCGGAGGTCAGCCCGACCTTGTCGGCGGCCAGGGCCTCGCGGACCATGCGGGCGACATCGCCAGTTTCGTCCTCATAGCAGACGATACCGACGGCCCCGTTTTCCTTCTCGGCGGTCTTTCGCAAGGCGGACTCGCGACCCAGCTGGTCGGCCTCGACCACCATCATGGCGTCGGGATTGTAGCCGCCCTCGGCGTGAATCTTGAGCGCGGCGGCGACGGCCTTGTCGACGCCGGGTTTCAGCGTGGACAGACGGATCCGAACCAGACGACGGCCGCCCATCAGGGACATGGCCGTCAGAGCCTCTTCCAGCTTCGTCTCATCGCCGTCGATGTCGCTGTCGGTCAGGACGGTGACGTTGAAGGGGTCGTTCAGGTCGGGGGTGACGGTCCGGCACAGGACCTCGGCCCGTTCGGCGACGCCGGACCGGTCCTTGCCGTGGATCAGCGCCGCCCGGATCGCCGGATCGGGCGCCTTCAGAAAGCGATCGATCTCGGGGCGTTTGGCCAGGATCACGGGTTCGACAGCGCCTGCATCAGGTCCAGCCGGATCAGCCGGGCCAGCTCGGATGCCGCACGCTCCTCGCCGTCCTGCTGGGCGGCGATGGCGGCATAGGGCTGGTCGGCGGCGGCGTAGGTGGTGGTGACCGTCTCGGTCCCACTGACGGGCGTTCCGCCGGCGGCGGCGGGGGTGAGGGTCCAGGTCGCCTTGACCGTCAGTTCGTAGCGGGTCGCGGTGTCGTCGATCCGGCGACCCAGCGAGCGCCGGTTCTGCCGGACCTGGGTGGTCAGGCGATAAAGCGGCGTGGCTGACCGATCCCAGGCCAGGGCGTCCTCCAGCTGTTCGCGCAGGCGATAGCCCAGCCTGTCATCCTGGGTGGTGACGGCGATGCGGCGCAGGGACGAGCCCACGGCCGGTTCGGCGTACATGGGGGTGAAGCCGCAGGCGGACACCGCCAGTGCGGACAGGACCGCGAAGGTCGCCACGATACGCATCAGCCGGCCACCAGATTGACGATGCGGTCCTTGACCACGACGATCTTCTTCACGCTTAGGCCCTCCAGCCGCGCCTGCACGGTCTCGTCGGCCAGGACGATGGCCTCGACCTCGGCGGGCTCCATGCCGCGCGGCACGCGGATTTCCGCGCGACGCTTGCCGTTGATCTGGATGGGCAGGACCACCTCGTCGTCGGCCGCCAGCGCAGCGTCCCACACGGGCCACGGCGCGTCCAGAACCATCCCTTCTTCGCCCAGCCGCGTCCAGGATTCTTCGGCCAGGTGCGGGGTGAAGGGGGCGATCAGGCGGGCCAGGGCCGACAGGGCCTGCCGCTTGGCGTCGCCGCCGGCCTGGGCGTTGTCGCGAATGGTGGCGACGAAGGCGTAGAGTTTGGCGATGGCCGAGTTGAAGCGGAAGCCCTCGACCCCTTCCGACACGGCCTTGATGGCCTTGTGCGTCTCGCGCAGCAGGTCGGCGTTGGCCTTGTCCTCGCCGGCGAAGGTGGGATCGTAGGTGTCGAACAGGGTCCAGGCGCGCTGGACGAAGCGGCTGGCGCCCTCGACGCCGCCGGGCGTCCATTGCACGTCCCGCTCGGGCGGGCTGTCGGACAGGACGAACAGACGACCGGCGTCCACGCCGTGGCTTTCCAGGATTTCGGCCGGGGCGACGACGTTCTTCTTGGACTTGGACATCTTCTCGATGTCGCCGATGACCAAGGTCTCGCCGGTCGACAGCTGGCGGGCCGAACGGACGCCATTGTCATTGCTCAGGTCCACGTCGGTCGGCTCGACCCAGGCGCCGTCGGCGCGGCGATAGGTCTCGTGAACCACCATGCCTTGCGTGAACAGGCCCGCGAACGGCTCCTTCACCGACAGCATGCCGGCGTCGGAAAGCGCGCGCGTGATGAAGCGGGCGTACAGCAGGTGCAGGACAGCGTGCTCGACCCCGCCGATATACTGATCAACCGCCAGCCAGCGGTCGGCGGCCGCCTTGTCGATCGGCGCCTCGGCGCTCGGATCGGTGAAGCGGGCGAAATACCAGCTGGAGTCGACGAAGGTGTCTAGCGTGTCGGTCTCACGCGTGGCGTCTACGCCGCACGACGGGCATTTGACGTGTTTCCACGTCGGGTGGCGATCCAGAGGATTGCCAGGCACGTCGAAGGTGACGTCGTCAGGCAGGACCACCGGCAGCTGGTCGGCGGGAACCTCGACCACGCCGCAGGACGGGCAGTGGATGATGGGGATCGGGCAACCCCAATAGCGCTGGCGCGAAACGCCCCAGTCGCGCAGGCGATAGATGGTCTCGGCCCGGCCCTGGCCGGCGGCCTCGACCTCGGCGATGGCGGCGGCCTTGGCCGTTTCCACGTCCAGCCCGTCCAGGAAGTCGGAGTTGAAGATACGGCCGGGGCCGACATAGGCCTCTGTGCCGATCTCGACGGTTTCGGCGTCGTCAGGCTTGACTACCGGGGTCACGGCCAAGTCGTATTTGCGGGCGAAGTCGAGATCGCGCTGGTCGTGGGCGGGGCAGCCGAAGATGGCGCCCGAGCCATAGGTGGACAGGACGAAGTTGGCCGCCCAGACGGGCAGGGTCTTGTCCGGATCGAAGGGGTGGCGAACGCGGACGCCCAGATCGACGCCGAGCTTCTCGGCCTTTTCGATGTCAGCCTCGCTGGTCCCGGTCTGGGCGCAGGCCTTGATGAAGTCCGCGACGTCAGGCCGATGTTCGGCAATCGCCTTGGTCAGAGGATGATCGGGGGCCAGGGCCAGGAAGCTGGCGCCGAACAGCGTGTCGGGGCGGGTGGTATAGACCTTGATCGGGTCGCGGGCGTGGTTCGGCTCGCCCTCGGGCGAGGCGGGCAGGAAATCGGGCGCCTCGGCGATAGGCCACCACAGGGTCGCCCCCTTGGACTTGCCGATCCAGTTCTCCTGCATCAGCCGGACCTTTTCGGGCCAGCGGTCCAGGGTCTTCAGACCGTCGATCAGGTCGTCGGCATAGTCGGTGATGCGCAGGAACCACTGGTTCAGCTTGCGCTTCTCGACCAGGGCGCCGGAACGCCAGCCGCGGCCGTCGATGACCTGTTCGTTGGCCAGGACGGTGTTGTCGACCGGATCCCAGTTGACCGTCCCGTCCTTGCGATAGACCAGGCCGCGCCGATACAGCTCCAGGAACCAGGCCTGTTGCTTGCCATAGTATTCGGGGTCGCAGGTGGCGAACTCGCGTGACCAGTCCAGCGACAGGCCCAGCAGCTTCAGCTGTTCGCGCATCGTGGCGATGTTGGAATAGGTCCAGCCCTTGGGATGGATGCCGCGTTCCATGGCCGCGTTCTCGGCCGGCATGCCGAAGGCGTCCCAGCCCATGGGGTGCAGAACGTCGAAGCCCTGGGCGCGTTTTGAGCGCGCCACGACGTCGCCCATCACATAGTTGCGGGCGTGGCCCATGTGGATGTTTCCCGACGGATAGGGAAACATTTCAAGCACATAGTATTTCGGACGGCCGGTGTCCTTCGTCACGAAGGCGGACGCCTCGGCCCAGCGGGCCTGTTGGCGAGGTTCGGCGGTCTTGGGTTCGTAACGGGCCACGGTCGTCCTGAAAGTCAGAAGGGCGCTGACGCCCTCCCGACTGAACTAGCCCGAAGGACGACAGCGCCCAAGAAGTAATGCGTCCCACAAACTCTTGGGCGCGTCGCGCTCAAGTAGCCCGAAGGGCGATAGCGCCTACAAAGAATCTAATGCTGGCGATCAGCCAGCATTAGACAGGTTCAGCTGGCGCGCCTTGGTCAGAATGGCGTTTTCCAGATCGGCCTCGGTCTGGGCGGCGACCGGGGCGGCGGTCCATTGCCCATCGGCGCCTTTCACTTCCTTGGTCACCGTGACGTTCAGCGCGTCGGCGCGCAGACGGGTGTCCAGGATGAAGACGGTCGCCTTGAAGCGCTCGTTCGGCGTCTGGGGGTTGATGTACCAGTCGTAGTTGATGACGCCGCCCCACGGATCGGCCGTCAGCAGCGGCATGAAGCTGAGGGTGTCGAGCGAGGCGCGCCACAGAAAGGCGTTGACGCCGATGCCCTGTTGCACGTTCGTCTTGGGCGCAGACTTCTTGCCGCCGACGAAGGGAATGCTTGAGCAGGCCGACAGGGACGCCCCCAGGGCCACGCCCGAGACCAGGACGACCGCGACGTTCCGAACCAGGGCCTTGTTGAGGCTCATCAAGAGAAGTCTCCGTAAACTCAGGGACGTGAGAGCCCTCGCCCACACGCGCGCACGGCCAAGGAAGAATGCCGACTGCGTGGCTCTATAACACGGCGAAAAGGGGCGATGACAAGGCGAAGTCTGCGGCGGTCGCATCCGGCGTCGCGCTGTTTTGCGACAGGACCATGTCATCGGGCGGGATTCAGACCAAATCCCGTGACGCTTGAGACACATGCGCTGACAACAATGACGGGGAACCTTGTTATCGAGCGGTCATTCCGTTGACCGCAAGGACGCCCGGTGTCTAATCGCCGGGTTCACGACCATATAAGGTCGGTCCGGGGTTGAAACGTCGCCTCTTGGGCGGGGTTCGAAGGGTTTGGTTATGCGTTTCGGTGGTTTCCTGGCTGTGATGATGGCGACGTCGGCGCTTGCCGCGTCGACGTCGGCGCTTGCCCAAAGTGGATCGCCCACCGTGTCGCTGTCGGAAGCCCAGGCTGCCCAGCGCAACGCCTCCGCTCCCCAACGTCGCGGTCTGCGACTGAACGACAATGGTCGCTGGGGCCTGGACTTCAACCTGAACCAGCCCGTCGGTCGTGAGACCGACTGGGGCGATGTCGAAGCCGGCGCCTATTACCGTCTGAACGACCGCCTGCGCGTCGGCGCCGCCGCCGCCGTGGGCGCACCCGAGGCCGATCCGGCCCGTGCGCCCGAAACCAATGGCCGCGCCCAACCGCGCGTGCGTCTGGAAACGATCTTCAAGTTCTGATTTCGCCGCCCTCGGGTTCGACGCGAGCGCTGGTTTATCCGTCTGCGCAAAACGCCGACTGGATTGCGTCCACGCCGGCCAGGCCGCAGGCGCCCGTTCTGATCAAGCATGCGGCATTGTCAGGTCCGATTCCGCCTAGAGCGTAGACTGGGAGGCTGGCGTTTAGACACCGGCTTCTGAATTCCGCGAGGCCGAGGTTCGGCTTGTCGGCTGATGATCCACCAGCAGTGAAAACCGGCGACAGGATCAGGGCATCGAGGCTTTGGGTCCAAGGGTCCTGCGCCCCATGCCAGGCGGCGGTCAGGATCCAGCCGGGCCGGGCTGCACGAACGGCCGGCGACTGCGCCGCCTCGCGCTCGGGCAGATGAAGCCCGTCGGCCGAGATCGCTTCGGCCAGTTCCGTGTCCAGCCCGACCAGTAGCTTCACCCCGCGATCCGTCGTCGTTGTGCGCAGACGCCGCCCGATATCGAGCGCGTCGGCCGCGCCGAACGCCCGATAGACCACCGCCGATCCGGACGGCAGGCGACGCGCCGTCTCCCATGGGCGGGGCGTGCGATCGGGGTCGGTGACGAACAGCAAAGGCGGCAGGCCGGCGACCTGCGGGCTGACAGCGGCGGCGGCGCGGTTTAGAGCGGTCGCCGCATCCCAGAGCGCGCGCGCATCGTCGCTGTAACCGGCCGGCAGGGTCATGACCTCTTCTTCCCCCGCTTTAGCTCCGTCGTCCATCGCCGAAAGGGTCGCCGCCGTCCGCGCCCGCATCGACGCCGCCTGCCGCGCGGCCGGTCGCGACCCAGCGAGCGTGACCCTGACCGCCGTGTCGAAGACCCAGCCGCCCGAGGCTATCGATGCGATCCTGGCGACGGGGCAGCGAATCTTCGGCGAAAATCGGGTGCAGGAGGCTCAGGGGCGCTGGACGGAACGCCGCGCGACGCTGCCGGACCTGGAACTTCGGCTGATCGGGCCGTTGCAAACGAACAAGGCCGAGGACGCCGTCACCTTGTTCGATGTGATCGAGACGCTGGATCGGGAGAAGCTGGCCCGCGCCCTGGCCCAGGCGGCCGAGAAACGCGGCCGATCGCCGCGCGTGCTGGTTCAGGTCAATACCGGCATGGAGCCTCAGAAGGCCGGCGTCTTGCCCGACGCGGCCGACGCCCTGATCGCTGCGGCGCGCGAGACCTATGGGCTGACGGTCGACGGTTTGATGTGCATTCCCCCGGCGGATCAGGACGCAGAGCCACATTTCAAGATGTTGTGCAATCTGGCCGAACAGAATGGTCTGTCGGTCCTGTCGATGGGGATGAGCGGCGATTACGAGACTGCGATCCGGTGCGGCGCGACCCATGTGCGGGTCGGAACCGCGTTGTTCGGGGAACGAAATCGACCTTAAAGCCCCTCTAGGCCGTAACCCGATGTGAATTCGCACCCCCAAGCCTTGGCGCGGGGGCCAAGCCTCGCCATTGTCTGTTCATGCCTACGCCCAAGACCATTCTGATCATCGACGACGACGACGACCTGCGCGAGGCGCTGGCCGAGCAGTTGAATCTGCATGAGGAGTTCAAGACCCAGCAGGCGGCGACCGCGACCGATGGGGTGCGGATGGGGCGCGAGATCCGCGCCGACCTGATCCTGCTGGACGTGGACCTGCCCGACATGGACGGCCGCGAGGCCTGTCGCCTGTTGCGCAAGGACGGGGTCTCTACCCCGGTGATCATGCTGACGGCGCAATCGGCCGACGCAGACGCGATCCTGGGGCTGGACGCCGGCGCCAACGACTATGTCACCAAGCCTTTCCGGTTCGCGGTGCTGCTGGCCCGCATCCGCGCCCATCTACGCAGCCACGAACAGTCGGAGGACGCGGTCTTCTCCATCGGCCCCTACGAGTTCCGTCCCGCCGCCAAGGTGCTGATGGACGCCAAGGGCAAGAAGGTGCGGTTGACGGAAAAGGAAACCAACATCCTGAAATACCTCTATCGCGCCGGGGCCAAGCCGGTGTCGCGCGAAGAGCTGTTGACCGAAGTCTGGGGCTATAACGCCGGGGTTACGACCCACACGCTGGAAACCCATATCTATCGCCTGCGCCAGAAGATCGAGCCGGAGCCCGGCCACGCACGCCTACTGTTGACCGATGCGGGCGGATATCGGCTGCAGCCGTAAGGTTCAGTCGGCCGTCTTCGGCCGAGTCGTGAAGAGCGGTAGAAAGACGTGGACCAGGGGCCCGATGGTCACGGCATAAAGCACCGTGCCCAGCCCTACGGAGCCGCCCAGTAACCAGCCCACGGCGATGACGCCCAGTTCGATGGCCGTCCGCACCCATTTCACCGGCCAGCCCGTACGGGCTACGATGCCGGTCATCAGGCCGTCGCGCGGGCCGGGGCCAAGACCTGCGCCGATATAGGCGCCGCTGGCGACACCGTTCAGGACGATGCCGGAGATCAGCAGGCCTGCCCGCAGCGGTAGGCCCAGGTCCGACGGGATCCAGTCTAGGCCGAAGTTGGCGACCGTGCCGATGACCAGGACATTGGCGACCGTGCCGATACCTGGCCTTTGACGCAGGGGAATCCACAGCAGCAGCACGGCCATACCGATCAGATTGACCACCAGACCGAAGCTGATTCCGGCCGGCCCGGCGAACCGCTCGAACACGCCCTGGTTCAGCACGTCCCATGGATCCAGCCCCAGATCGGCACGCACGATCAGGGCGATGGACAGGCCGTAAAGGACGAGGCCGGCGAAGAGCTGGATCAGGCGACGGGTCATAAACAGACCAAATGAGCCAATCTGGCTATGAAAAACAGAGCCAGTTATGGCATTCTGGCCCCATGTCGCTCCGTTCCATAGGCCTTGTCTCCCTGACCCGCCATCTCGGCGCCTGGCGCGCGCAGGGAGGCGGGGCGGCCTATCTCCAGCTGGCGGGGGCGGTAAGGCTTCTGATTCTTGATGGTCGACTGCCATTGGCGGCGCGATTGCCTGGCGAGCGCGAACTGGCGCAGGCGCTGGGTTTGAGCCGCACGACCGTGTCGGCCGCCTATGGCCGACTGCGGGATGACGGCTTTCTGACGGGCGGGCAGGGGGCGGCGGCGCGTACCAGCCTGCCGGCCGGGCCGGGACCAGGCCGCGAGGCCGCCGCAGAGGTGTCCGCAAAGTCGGGCCTGATCGACCTGACCGCCGCCGTCCTGCCGGCCGATCCGAATGTCCATGCCGCCTATGTGCGTGCGCTGGAGCGATTGCCAGCGAATCTGCCGGGACACGGCTATGAGACGGCGGGACTGGAGGAACTGCGTGAGGCGGTGGCGGCGGGATACCGGCGGCGCGGCCTGCCGACCTCGCCGGGCCAGATCCTGATCACCCACGGCGCCCACAACGGCCTGGTCCATCTGCTGCGGCTGACGACACGGCCCGGCGCGCCGGTGGTGTTCGATCATCCCACCTATCCGCAGGCCATCGACGCCATTCTGGCAGCGGGCGGTCGCGCCGTGCCGGTGGCCTTGCCCGACGGCGAAGGCGAGGAGAGCTGGGACGTCGAGGGACTGGTCTCGGCCTGTCGCAGCAGCGGCGCGGCGATGGCCTATCTGGTGCTGGACCACAACAATCCGACCGGGCGGATGATGCGGGCGGCGGACCGGACGCGTTTGCTGGCGGGATTGAAGGGGTCCGAAACCCTGCTGGTGCTGGACGAAACCCTTGTCGAGCTGACCTTGAGCGGACCACCGGCGCTCAGCGCCTCCGCCGTCGACGCGCCGCGCGTGGTTCGGCTGGGTTCGATGTCCAAGAGCGTCTGGGGCGGCCTGCGAATCGGCTGGATCCGCGCCGACCGGGCAGTGATCCAGCGCCTGGCCCAGAGCCGCGCCAGCTTCGATTTGGGTGTGCCGATCCTTGAACAGTTGGCGGCGGTCGAACTGTTGAACGACGGTGGCAAGGCCCTGGCGGCGCGCCGGCCCTTGTTGCGGGCACGCCGTGATCATCTACGGGCGCGGCTGGCGGAGCAGTTGCCGGACTGGGTCTGTCCCCGACCGGCCGGGGGCCTGTCGTTGTGGGCGCGATTGCCCGCGCCGATCAGTTCCGCCCTGACGATCCGGGCCGAAGCCGAAGGCCTGCGCCTCGCCGCCGGCCCCCGATTCGGCGTCGACGGCGCCTTCGAACGCCGCCTGCGCCTGCCCTACACCTTGCCCGAGGCCGATCTGGACGAGGCGGTGACGCGCCTGGCCCGCGCGGCGAAAATGGTCGGCCGGGGCGGCAAGGCCGTGACGGCGACCAAGCCGGTCCCCGTCTATTAGGGATCAGACGTCCAGATCGACCGTCACCGGCGCGTGATCGCTGGGGCGTTCCCATTCGCGGACATCGTCGTGGATGCGGGCGGTGTCCTTGACCACGGCGGGGGTCAGGCCGGGCGAGGTCCAGATGTGGTCCAGGCGCAGGCCGCGATTGGACTTGCGGAAGTCTGCGGCGCGATAGCTCCACCAGCTGGCCAGTTTCTGCGGCTCGGGGAAACGGTCGCGCAGCACGTCGGCGAAACGGCCTGTCTCCTGAAGCCGGTTCAGCGTTTCGACCTCCAGCGGGGTGTGGCTGACGATCTTGGACATGTAGCGGTGGTTCCATACGTCGCCTTCGCCCGGCGCGATGTTGAAATCGCCGGCCATGACCAGGGGCCGTGACTTGTCCTGCTTGGCCACGATGGCGGTCAGCTGTTCGTAGAAGTCCATCTTGTGATCGAACTTGGGGTTCAGCGCGCGATCGGGCACGTCGCCGCCGGCCGGGATGTAGAAGTTCTGGACGTCGATTCCGGCGACGCGAGCCGAGACGCAGCGGGCGTGGCCCAGTTTGCAGACCTGGAAGGTGTCGCTGTCCTCAAGCGGCAGGCGGCTGGCGATAGCCACCCCGTGCCAGCCTTTCTGGCCCGCCACGCGCAGATGGGGCATGCCCATCTCCTCGAAGGCGCCGCGCGGGAACTGGTCCGTGGTGCATTTGATCTCCTGCAGCATCAGGACATCGGGCGCGCGCTCGGCGACGAAGCGTGCGACCTGGTCGATGCGCAAGCGGACGGAGTTGATGTTCCAGGTAGCGAGGCGGAGGGTCATGCCTTTCGTCTAGCAGGAGCGCAGCGTAAAAAAAGCCCGGCCACGACGGGCCGGGCTATGGGAGGTTCGTCTCTCTCGCCGCCGGGGAGGGGGATTTTCCGTGGCGGTAGAACGGCCGCCGCCGTTCCTGTGCTCAAAGTGTCACTCGCGATTACAAAAGTCAAATCGTCACAATTGACGCTTGCGCGTGCTGATTTTGGAACAGTCCGGGGCCGGATCAGTCGGGTGCGGTGCGAGACGCGGGGGCTGTCGCCCACTCGCCTCGCCATTCGTAGGTCAGGGTGACGCAATGGCGATAGGCGCCGTCCGACCATCGACCGACCGCCTGCATGGTCAGGGGGCGCGGCGCCCGAACCCGGCTCATGATCAGCCAGACCTCGTCCGAGCCAGGACACAGGGCGCGGGCCAGACCGCGGCCGTCGCCGTCCTGATCCACGCCGTAGATGTCGTTCACTTGTGCGCCCTGTGGCAGGGCGCGACGCGCCGCATCGGGTCCGCCACGTGTGAAACCGGCCGTGCCGCGCGCCGAGGTGGAATAAAGCCTTTCGACCTGGACCGCGCCGAACAGTCCACGCCGGACCTCCAGCGTCACGCCCTTGGTCAGGGCCTGGGTGATGCGGTCCGACGCATTGTAGGACAGGAACCGGGTGTCGGCTTGGGCCGGTGCCGCGGCCGACGCTACAGCGGCGAGAGCGAGGGCGGTGGCGATGAAACGGCGCATGCGTCCCTCTTCGTCAGGTTTTGCGGCGAGAACTAGGCTTCGCCCAAGCAGCGGAGAGCGACTTCAAGATTGCGCAGGCCGTCCTCGCCCGTGACCGCCGGGGTTTCGCCGGTCGTGATGGCGCGGGCGAAGGCTTCCAGCTCTTTCTTGAGCGGTTCGGCGGGCCAGGAATTCAACATCCGGGTCGAATAGGAGCCGTCGGGCTGCTGGCCGAAATATTCGGTGACCTGACGGGTGATCAGGTCGGCGACGATGAACTTGGTCTTGGTGGCGACCTGAAGCGTGCGGGTCTTGTAGGGCGTGACCCAGTTGGTGGTGATGTGGGCGATCACCCCATTGTCCAGACGGAACTGGAGCAGGGCCGTGTCCTCGCGGTCGGCGCGTGTGCGGGCCAGTTGCGGCTGGACCTCGGTGATCTCCGAGCCCGTCAGGTGACGGATGATGTCGATGTCGTGGACGGCCAGGTCGATCACCACGCCGACCTCTCCCATGCGGGGCGGGAAGGGGCCGACGCGGGTGATCTGGATGGAGATGATCTCGTCGTCGGCGACGGTGCGCTTGACCGTCTCGACCGCCGGATTGAAGCGTTCGACCTGACCCACCATCAGGACGCGGTCATTGGCCTTTGCGGCGTCGATCATGCGCTGGGCATCGGCGACGCTGGCGGCGATCGGCTTTTCGACCAGGACGTGGACACCCTTCTCCAGCAAAGCGACGCCGATCTCGGCATGGAAACGGTTAGGGGTGGCGACGATGGCGGCGTCAAGACCGGCGTCGACGAAGGCCTGGGCCGTGGTGACCGGCGATGCGCCATAGGCTGCGGCGACGCCTTCGGCCGTCACCGCGTCGGGGTCGAAGACGGTGGTCAGGTCGAACTCACGCATCTCGGAGGCGACGCGCGCATGGTTGCGGCCCATGACGCCGACGCCGGCGACGCCGATCTTGAGGACTGGAGTGTTCGGCATCAGGTTCAACCCTTGTAGCTGGCGACGGCGGCGATGACCTTGTCCTGGGTCGCCTCGTCCAGATCGGCGTGCATCGGCAGGCTGATGACCCGGTCCTTGAGCCGTTCGGTCACGGGAAGCCCGCCCTCGCCGCGCGGGAAGCGCTGATAGGCCGGCTGCAGGTGCATGGGCACCGGATAATAGACGGCGGTGGGCACGCCCTGATCCTTGAGGTGAGCGGCCAGGCCGTCCCGATCTTCATGCTCGACCGTATATTGGGCCCAGATCGAAACGCCGCCGTCGATCACATGGGGCACGGCCGCGACGTGGGGCGCCAGCTTCTCGTGGTAGCACGCGGCGATCCGGTTGCGCCATTCGATCTCCTGTCCAAAGACGTTCAGCTTCTCGATCAGGATGGCGGCCTGGATGGTGTCCAGGCGGCTGTTCATGCCGATGCGCATGGCCAGGTATTTGGGGTCGTGGGCGAACGCGGCGGCGCCCGCCTTAAGGTCCTTGGCGACGGCCTTGCCGTGGACCCGCAGCGAATCCATCTCCTGCGCCAGGTCGTCGTCGTCGGTCAGCACCGCCCCGCCGTCGCCATAGCAACCCAGCGGCTTGGCTGGAAAGAAGCTGGTCGTGGTCACGTCGGCCCATTTCAGCGGGTGGTCGCCGTTCAGGGTGCAGCCGAAGCCCTGGGCCGAATCCGAGATCAGCTTCAATCCGTGGCGGTCGCAGATCGCGCGGATGGCGGGATAGTCGGCTGGTTGGCCGAACAGATCGACGGCGATGACCACCTTGGGCGTCAGGCGACCCTCGGCCTTGACCGCGTCGATGGCCGCTTCCAGGTGCGCGGGGTCCATATTGTAGGTGCGCGGATCGACATCCACGAACACGGGCGAGGCGCCCAGCCAGGGCACGACCTCGGCCGTCGCGGTGAAGGTGAAGCTGGGGCAGAAGACCGCGTCGCCCGTCCTTATGCCCCAGGCGATCAGCGGCAGGATCAGGGCGTCGGTGCCGTTGCCGCAACCCAGGGCGTGTTTGGCCTGACCGAAGGCGGCGAGGTCGGCTTCGAATTGGCGGACCTGCGGGCCCATGACCCAGGCCCCGCCGACGACGGCTTCCTGGACAGCGGCCTCAATCTTGCCGGCGAGACGCAGGCGCTGGGCCTGAAGGTCGATGAAGGGGATCATGAGGGACGCTCTCCACGGGGGATCGGGCGGCGGTCCAATAGGTATGGGCCGCGAATGTCGGGCCGTCCTAGCAAGATCGCGCGCAGGGGCCAAATCGCGCGGCGTCACATCGCGTTGCCCTTTGCTACCGCATCCGCCCCTTGGCGCCCGCCGGGTTGCGCCTTAAGCCGACGCCATGACCACGCTCGCCGCCGCCCAGACCAAGGTTTCAAGCTGGCTGTTCGATCACGCCTTTCCGCTGTGGGCGGATCGCGGCGTGGATGAGGACGGCCGCTTTTTCGAACTGCTCGATTTCGAGGGCAGGCCCGTGACCGGGGCGCGCCGTCGCACGCGGGTGCAGGCGCGCCAGATCTATGTCTTTTGCGAAGCCGCCGCCCTGGGCTGGGAACGGGGTCGCGCGGTGGCCCAGGCCGGGCTGGATGGGATGATCGCGACCTGCCGTCGCGAGGACGGCCTGTGGGTCGCCGCAACCGACGATGCGGGCGCGGTGCTGGATGAAACGCCAGACCTCTACGACATGGCCTTCGTCCTCTTTTCGCTGGCGGCGACGCACCGGGTGCTGGGCGATCCGCGTGCGCGACCGCTGGCGTTGGAGACGTTGGCGAAGATCGAGGAGATGATGGTGGCCCCGCACGGCGGTTGGCAGGAGGCCTTGCCGCCGCGTCTGCCGCGCCGACAGAACCCGCATATGCATCTGCTCGAAGCCATGCTGGCTTGGCAGGCGACGGCGCCCGATCCGGCTTTCGAAACGGCCGCCCGCGTGTCGTTGGGTCTGTGCCGAACCCGTTTCCTGATCGACGGCGCCGTCCACGAGTATTTCACCGAGGACTGGGCGCTGGATCCTGTCACAGGCCACATCCTCGAACCGGGTCATTTCGAGGAATGGGCCTGGCTGCTGAGCCAGGCCAAGGTCGCTGGACCGGATACGGCGGAGGCGGCCGAGGGGCTTCACCGCCGCGCGGTGGCGCAAGGTCTGAAGGGCGGTTTCATGATCCGCGAGATGGACGCCGCAGGCGCGCCGATCGATGCGGGGCGTCGCCTGTGGTGCCAGACCGAGGCGATACGTTCGGCCCTGTTGTTCGGCGATGCGGGCGCCGTCGATCTTATCGACGCGACGTTCGACACCCATCTGGCGACTGCCGTTCCTGGTCTGTGGGTGGACAGCTACGATGCGGAGGGTCGCTCGCACGACACGTCTGTGCCCGCCTCCAGCCTTTACCACCTCATGACGGCCTTCATCGAACTGCTGGCGCGCAAAGCATGAGGGGCATCCCCGCCGCCTTTCTGGATCGGGACGGAGTGCTGATCGAAGACAGCGGCTATCCGCATCGGCCTGAGGATTTGAAGCTGATCCCCGGCGCGGCGGCAGCCGTGCGGCGAATGAACCAGGGCGGTTATCGCACCGTCATCGTCACCAACCAGTCGGGCGTTGCTCGGGGTCTGTTCAGCGAAGCGCAGATGGAGGCCTTCAACGCCCTGCTGGTCGAGAGACTGGGCGAAGATGGAGCGATCATCGATGCCGTCTATGCCGCCCCCTTCCACCCCGAGGCGGTGGAGGCGCGCTATCGCCATCCCGATCATCCCGACCGCAAGCCCAATCCCGGCATGTTGTTGCGGGCGATCACCGAGCACGATCTGGATCCGGCGCGGTCCTTCATCATCGGCGATCAGAAGCGCGATCTGCAGGCCGGCGAACGGGCGGGCGTGGCGGGGTTTCTGTTCGAGGGCGGCGACCTGGACGCCTTTGTGCGCGACGTGGTGGGCCTCTAAGACCGGGCGTCGCATTTCCTCGCCTGGTGAATTACTCTGATCGAAAATCGGAGGAGATCGCCAATGAACGCGCCCTATCCCTTTGCCGAACGGCGCTGGACCTCGCCGGACGGTCTCAGCCTGTTCGCGCGTGACTATGCGCCCGGTCCCGGCGTTGCGCGTCCGCCGGTCATCGCCATCCATGGTCTGACGCGCAACAGCGCCGATTTCGAAGCCATCGCGCCCTTGCTGGCCCAGAGCGGGCGGCGGGTTCTGGCGGTGGATGTGCGCGGGCGCGGGATGTCGGATCGCGCGTCCGACCCCATGACCTATAGGCCCGATGTCTATGCGCGCGACGTGCTGGCCCTGATGGACCAGGCGGGGATCGACCGCGCCGTCTTCGTCGGCACCTCTATGGGCGGACTGATCACCATGGCGCTGATGGCGATCCGGCCCAAGGCGGTGGTTGCGGCGATCCTGAACGACATCGGGCCTGAGGTCGCGCCCGAGGGGCTGGCGCGCATCGCGGCCTATAGCGGCCAGCCGGTGGAGATTGGCTCGTGGGCCGATGCGGCGGCCTATGCGAAGCGGATCAATGCGGTCGCCTTTCCGCACTATTCGGACGCGGACTGGGACGCCTTCGCCCGGCGCATCTTCCGCCAGCAGCCGGATGGGGAGATCGGGTTGAACTACGATCCCGACATCGCCGTGCCGATCCGGGCGGCGGGGGCAAAGGCGCTGGTTCCGAACCTGTGGCCCTTCTTCCGGCGACTGGCGCGCAAGAAACCTACCCTGCTGGTGCGCGGCGCGAACTCGGATCTGCTGAGCGCCGACATCGCCGGGCGGATGAGGAAGGCCGCGCCGACCATGGCCTATCTCGAGGTTCCCGAAGTCGGCCATGCGCCCATGCTGGACGAGCTGGAGGCCAGGGCGGCGATCTTCGAGTTCCTGTCAGAGGTTGATTGAAGTCCTGACCGGGGCGAGGGGTTTGCCATTCCCGTCATCCTCGCCCTTGTGGCGAGGATCCAGACTCTCGGTGTTGAAAGTTGCGCAGGCTGCGGATGCACCGGGAGTCTGGATCCTGGGCACAAGGCCCAGGATGACGATTGGAAAGGGTTGCGTTAGGTCGTAGTGACGATTTAGGATTCCCCGACTGACGCGGTTCTGATTCAACGCTTCTCTTTGGAGGTGTCGATGGAAGGCGAAGTTCTTCGGGACGATCAGTGGGCGCGTATCGAACCGTTCGTGCCGGGAGGCCGCAAGGGCAAGCGGGGTCCGCGCAGCAACGGTCGCCTGTTCGTGGACGCCTTGTTGTGGATGGCGCGATCAGGTGGTCGCTGGCGCGATCTGCCGGAGCGGTTCGGCCCCTACCAGACGGCCAAGCGGCGGTATTATCGCTGGATCGAGATGGGGGTGCTGAACCGTCTGTTCGAGGCGGTGGCGGCGGAGCCCGATCTGGAATGGGTCATGCTGGACGCCACCGTCATCCGGGCTCACGCCCAGGCCGCCGGCGCGCGGCGTAAAAGGGGGGACCGGACGCCCAGGCGCTTGGCCGGTCTCGCGGCGGCTTCGGAACCAAGATCCACGTCTGCGTAGATGCGCTGGGCCTGCCGGTCCGCATCCTGCTGGGGCCGGGCCAGCAGAACGACATGGCGCCCGCCGTCGATCTGATCGACGGCATCGCCGCCAACTGCGTCCTGGCCGACAAGGCCTATGACGCCGACAGGCTCTATCGCAAGATCATCGACCAGGGCGGCGATCCCGTCGTGCCGCCCCGCCGCCACCGCAAGCGACAGCACGCCTACGACAAGGCTCTCTACAAGGAGCGCAACCGCGTCGAACGCTTCTTCAGCCGCATCAAGCACTTCCGCCGCGTGGCCACGCGATACGACAAGCTCGCATCGACATTCATGGGCTTCGTCACCCTCGCAGCCATCATGCTCTGGCTCAAATAGCTAAATGGTCACCGCCACCTAGTCCTTGGTTGGATCGACCTGCGACGTGTCCCCGTAGGTCAGGGCCAGGAAGACGTCTTCCAGGTCCGGATCCTCGGTGGTGATGTCGGCGATGGTGACGCCGGCGGCGCGGACGGCGTTTATGACCTGTTCCACCGACGACTGCCCCTTCTTGTAGGTCACGGCGAAGGCGCCGCCCGGGCGGGTCGTGACCTGGAAGCCGTCAAGAACAGGCGGCGTCGGCTGGGGCGTCTCGGGCGTCACCACCACATTGCGGCTGTCCAGACGACGCAGAAGCTGCGGCGTCGGTTCGCAGGCCACGACCTCGCCCCGGTTGACGATGGCGATGGTGTCGCAGAGCTCCTGCGCCTCTTCGAGGTAGTGGGTGGTCAGGACGATGGTCACGCCCTCGGCGTTGATCTGGCGAACATAGGCCCACAGCTGGCGGCGCAGCTCGACATCCACGCCGGCGGTCGGTTCGTCCAGGATCAGGATCGGAGGATTGTGGACTAGGGCCTTGGCCACCATAAGCCGGCGCTTCATGCCGCCGGACAGGGCGCGGACATAGGCGTTGGCCTTGTCCGACAGGCCCAACGCGGCCAGCAGTTCGTCGGATCGGCGCTCATTCTTGGGCACGCCATAAAAACCGGCCTGGACCTCCAGCGATTCGCGCGGGGTGAAAAAGACGTCGGCGACGATCTCTTGCGGCACGACGCCCAAGGCGGCGGCGGCGTCGCGCGGCTCCTTGTCGATGTCGCGACCCCAGATCTTCACCGACCCTTCCGACTTCTTCACCACCCCGGCCAGGATGTTGATCAGGGTCGACTTGCCGGCGCCATTGGGACCCAGCAGGCCGAAGACCGAGCCGCGCGGAATGACCAGATCGACGCCGCGCAGGGCCGTCTTGGGCGCGGCCTTCTTGGACCCGGCATAGGTCTTCTTCAGCCCGTGCACCTCAATGGCGTTGTCGGGCAGGGCGGGGGTCTCTGACATGATCGGCTATTCACTCGGGCGGGACGGCGAGCGGCATAGGTAGGGCGCAGGGCCGCATTCGCCAACCTGTCCAACATAGAAGTTGCGACAAGTGTGCCTGTCCTTGTGTCAATGGTGCTTGACTAATGTGATTGTTGTGTCTAGCTTGCTTGTCATAAAGACAACCTAGCTTGATGGAGATCGCCGTGACCACCTTTCAGAAATCCAAGACTCCCCTGACCCGCACCCGCCTAATCGGCTTCGTCGCCATGGGCGTCTGCGCAATCGGCTATATCAGTGGGGGACTGGCGCTATTGGCGGGCAAGACCGATCAGATCGAAATGACGCATGCGGCCATCGCGGGCGCCGCCTTGCTGCTCATCGGCGAAATCGGCCTGTGGGTCGGCGCCGCCTGTCTGGGTCTGACGCTGTTCAAGAAGCGCAAGGCGATGCTGAACCGCCTTTTGGGCCGTCGTCCGGCGGCGCCCACCGAGGTTTGACCTTCGGGGCCGGTCCGCCTAGGAAGCCCGCAAGCCTTCCACACCGGACCGCATCATGCCCCCCCGCCATTCTGACGCCATCATCCCGCCGCCCGAAGAGATCGTGGTCTCCACCAAGCGCGTGGCCTGCGACGGCGGCGGCGGGGCGCTGGGTCACCCGCTGGTCTACATGGACATGGGCGAGGACGACTTCATCGAATGCGGCTATTGCGACCGGCGTTTCGTCCTGTCGGCCCATCCGCACGACGAGAACGAATATCTGAGCCCGGCGGCCCGCGCGCCCGAGGCCCACTGAGCCCGAGGCCTACTGAGTTCGTAACCTCAGTTCAGTCGCGGTGTGACGGCGTCTGGGTCTATAGAGCGCTGACACCCCGTTCGGACGGAGACGAGTCTTGCGCTATCTGCACACCATGGTCCGGGTAAAGGACATCGACGCCTCGCTGCATTTCTACTGCGACCTGCTGGGTCTGCAGGAGGTGCGGCGCACCGAGAACGAGGCGGGGCGGTTCACCCTGGTCTTCCTCGCCGCGCCCAAGAACCTGGCGCAGTCGGCGGCGGAACGCTGTCCCGAAGTCGAGCTGACCTTCAACTGGGACCCGGAAGAGTATCAGGGCGGCCGCAACTTCGGCCATCTGGCCTACAAGGTCGACGATATCTACGCCGCCTGCCAGACGCTGATGGACGGCGGGGTGACGATCAACCGCCCGCCGCGCGACGGCAACATGGCGTTCGTCCGGTCGCCCGACGGCATCTCCATCGAACTGCTTCAGGAAGGCGCACCGCTGGCGCCGGCCGAGCCCTGGGCCTCGATGCCCAATACCGGAGCATGGTGATGCGTGCGGGGCAGGGGCTATCGCTGGCCGTGGCGGCGTTGGCCCTGACCCTGTCGGCCTGCGCCTCGACGACCGAGAGCAACACAGGCCGCACGGCGACGGAGCAGCTTCTTCTGGCGCGGGCGTCGGACAAGGCGGTCGAAGGCCTGGTCTTGCCGCTGCCGCTCGGCGCCTCGGTCTTCGTCGATGACGCCTATTTCCAGGGCGAGGGCACGCGTTACGCCGTCAGCGCCATTCGCAGCGGCATCTCCGACGCCGGTTTCAGCCTGGCGCGCAACAAGGACGAGGCGAACGCGGTGTTCGAGATCCGCGCCGGCGCCCTGTCGCTGGAGCAGATGCGGCGCGTGTTCGGCATTCCCGAGATGCGGATCCCGATCAACGAGACGCTGAACGTCGTCTCCCTGCCGGAACTGTCAGTCTACAGCCACCGCGACCGGGTCGGCGTCGCCGAGTTTTCCGGCTTCCTCTACGAGGCCAAGACCGGTGCGCCGCTGGGCGCGGTGGTGCCGATGATCGGCACCTATCGCATCCGCAGCCACAAGGCCTTCATGGTCGTGGCCTGGGGCCAGCAGCAGGCCCAGCCGGGTCAGCGCGATCCCGGATCGAGCTGGACCGAATTCTGACGCTGACGCGGCGGCTTTCGCCGCCTATGTTCCCGGCATGACCGAGACCACAGCGCCCGAAACGACCGAGACCGAAAGTCCCCAAGATCGGGCCCCGACGCAGGACGGCCCCGCGCTGCGGCTATGGATGATCGACGCCTCGGCCTATATCTTCCGCGCCTATCACGCCCTGCCATCGCTGACGCGTAAGTCGGACGGACTGCCGGTGGGTGCGGTCCAGGGCTACTGCAACATGTTGTGGAAGCTGCTGAAGGACATGAAGGGCGCCGACGGTCCTACCCATCTGGTGGCCATCTTCGACCATTCTGAGAAGACGTTCCGCAACACCCTGTACGACCAGTACAAGGCCCACCGCCCGCCGCCGCCCGAGGATCTGATCCCGCAGTTTCCGCTGGTGCGCGAGGCGACGGCGGCGTTCGGCGTCCATTGCGTCGAACTGCCCGGCTACGAAGCCGACGACCTGATCGCCACCTATGCCTGCAAGGCGCGCGACGCGGGCGGGGAGGCGGTGATCGTCTCGTCCGACAAGGACCTGATGCAGCTGATCGGCGGCGGCGTCGTGATGTGGGATCCAATGAAGGACCGGCGTCTGGCCGAGCCCGAGGTCTTCGAAAAGTTCGGGGTCGGCCCTGAGAAGATGGTCGATCTTCAGGCCCTGATCGGCGACAGCGTGGACAACGTGCCCGGCGCCCCTGGCATCGGGCCGAAGACGGCGGCCCAGCTGCTGGACGAATACGGCGATCTGGACACGCTTCTGGCCCGTGCGAGCGAGATCAAACAGCCCAAGCGGCGCGAAACCCTGATCGCCTTCGCCGATCAGATCCGGTTGTCGCGTGAGCTGGTGCGCCTGACCTGCGATGCGCCGGCGCCCGAGGCGATCGACGACTTCGCCGTGCGCGATCCCGATCCCGAGACCCTGTCGGCCTTCCTGGAGACGATGGAGTTCCGCTCGCTTCAGCGCCGCGTCGGTGACGGCAAGGCCGGCCCCAGCGACGTCTCGGCCTTTGCGCCCAAGCGTGCGCCGAACCTGAACGCCCCCGTCGCCACGCCGCGTTACGGACAGGTCGTGGAAGGCCCGGCCGAGGTCCAGACCTTCGATCACGCCGCCTATGAATGCGTTCAGACCGAAGAGGCGCTGGATCGGTGGATCGCGCGGGCGACCGAGGTCGGCGTCGTCGGCTTCGACACCGAGACCGACGCCCTGTCGGCGACCCATGCGGGCCTGTGCGGCGTGTCGCTGGCGGTGGGGCCGAACGAGGCCTGCTACATCCCCCTGACGCACGAGCACGAACCGCAGGCGAACGACGGCGGCCTGTTCGGCGAGCCGGGCGAGGCGCGCGAGCCGATCCATCAGCTGGACAAGCCGACCACCCTGGCCAAGCTGAAGACGCTGCTGGAAGACCCGTCGGTCCTGAAGGTGTTGCAGAACGCCAAATACGACATCGCCGTCATGGCGCGTCGAGGCATTCGCGTCGCGCCCTATGACGACACCATGCTGATCTCCTACGTGCTGGAGGGCGGGTTGCACGGGCACGGCATGGACGAGCTGTCGCGCCTGCACCTGGGCCACGAGCCGATCCCGTTCAAGCGGGTGGCGGGGACCGGCAAGAGCCAGAAATCCTTCAAGCACGTCGCCCTGAAACCGGCGGCGGAATACGCGGCCGAGGATGCGGACGTGACGCTGCGATTGTGGCGCATCCTGAAACCCCGACTGGCGCGCGAGGGCCTGTCCACCGTCTATGAGACGCTGGAGCGCGGCATGCCGACCGTGCTGGCGGACATGGAGCTGAACGGGGTCCGCATCGACCCCGACCGGCTGAAGCGACTGTCAAGCGAGTTCGGCCTGCGCATGGCCGAGCTGGAGGCCCAGGCCCACGAGATCGCCGGACGGCCCTTCAACATCGGCTCGCCCCGCCAGATCGGCGAGATTTTGTTCGGAGAGCTCAACCTGCCGGGCGGCAAGAAGACCGCCTCCGGTCAGTGGGGCACCGACGCCAGCGTGCTGGAGGAACTGGCGCTCAGCCACGACCTGCCGCGCGTCCTGCTGGATTGGCGCCAGCTGTCGAAACTGAAGGGCACCTATACCGACGCCCTGACCGCCGCCGCCGACCCCAAGACCGACCGCGTCCACACCAGCTATCAATTGGCCGCCGCCACCACCGGCCGTCTGGCGTCCAGCGACCCCAATCTTCAGAACATCCCGATCCGCACCGAGACCGGACGCGAAATCCGTCAGGCCTTCATCGCTGCGCCCGGCAACGTCCTGATCAGCGCCGATTACAGCCAGATCGAACTGCGCCTGCTGGCCCATATCGGCGACATTCCCGAGCTGAAGCGCGCCTTCAAGGCGGCACTGGACATTCACGCCGCCACCGCTTCGGAGATGTTTGGCGTTCCCGTCGAGGGAATGCCCTCCGAGACCCGTCGCCGCGCCAAGGCGATCAACTTCGGCATCGTCTACGGCATTTCGGCCTTCGGCCTGGCCAACCAGCTGGGCATCGATCAGGGCGAGGCCGGGGCCTATATCAAGACCTATTTCGAACGCTTCCCCGGCATTCGCGCCTATATGGACAAGACCAAGGCCGAGGTGCGCCAGACGGGCTTCGTCTCCACCGTCTTCGGCCGCCGCATCCACATCCCCGCCATCCATTCCAAGTCGGGCGCCGAACGCCAGTTCGGCGAGCGCGCCGCCATCAACGCCCCGATCCAGGGCGCCGCCGCCGACATCATCCGCCGCGCCATGATCCGCATGCCTGCCGCCCTGACTGACGCCGGCCTGAGCACGCGCATGCTGCTCCAGGTCCACGACGAACTGGTCTTCGAAGCCCCCGAGGCCGAAGCTGACCGCGCCATCGTCGTCATCAAGCAGGTGATGGAAAAAGCATCCGACCCGGCGGTGGCCCTGACCGTGCCGCTGGTGGTGGAAGCGCGAGCGGCTTCGAACTGGGACGCCGCGCACTGATAGTAAATCCTCATGACGCCAGAAGTACGGACTTCCAATTTAGGGCGCGAGCCTAGCTTGACCGTAAGTTGCTTCTTTGTTCTCATTCAGCATGACCGATATCGAGAGCGCCCAGCCACGTAGGCAATCGTTCGAATCCATTCGTCGCGAAGACAATGGGGTGGAATACTGGTTGGCGCGCCAACTCGCGCCTGTTCTCGGCTATCAGGACTACCGCAACTTTCTTGCAGTCGTGGAGAAAGCGCGAATATCTGCCGCTTCTGCAGGTTTTGACCCGGCGGATCATTTCGGTGACGTCACCACAATGATCGATCTGGGCAAAGGCGCTCGACGCGAGATTCCAGACGTCCGTCTGTCCCGATACGCCTGCTACCTTATTGTTCAGAATGGCGACCCGTCGAAGCCTGTCATTGCTGAAGGACAGACTTATTTCGCGGTTCAGACACGCCGCCAGGAAATCCAGGACGATCCAGCGTTCGGCGCTCTGTCCGAGGACGACCGCCGCTTGATGCTGCGACGAGAGATGGCCCACCATAATACAGCTCTGGCCTCCGCCGCTAGCCAAGCGGGCGTGGTTACCGGTTTAGACTACGCTGTGTTTCAGGACCACGGCTGTCGCGGCCTGTATGGCGGTCGAACCATGCGCGACATCCACGGTCTGAAGGGATTGAAAAAGACCCAAAAGATTCTTGACCACATGGGCAGCACCGAATTGGCTGCCAACCTGTTTCGCGCGACGCAGACCGAGGAAAAGCTGAAGCGCGACGGCGCTCGAACCAAAGCTCAAGCCAACGATATCCATTTGGCTGTTGGCAAGAAGGTGCGCGCGACGATCGGCGAACTGGGCGGGCTTATGCCGGAGCATTTGCCGACACCGGATACGAGCATCAAGCAGTTGGAACGCCGCAAAGCCAAAACTCTGAAAGACAATTCTGACAGCGAGTGATTCTGGACCGAGACCCCGATCCACTGGATCGCCGTCAGGCCGCCATCATGCCGATGTCGTCGGGGACTTCGCCGCGGCCTAGAAGGCCGGTTTCGAAGTCCATGAAGATGTCCATCAGCTCTTCGACGTTCACCGGCGCGGCGCCGGGGCCGAAGCGGAAGCGCCAGTAGCTGACGATGTGCTGGACGGCGCCCAACTGGTCGCCCAGCTTGGCGAACATCGAAGGGGCGTCCAGTAGGAAGTCGCGGAAGGCGGTGGGGCGGCCCTCTTGCGTCAGCTTGGCGTAGGCGTCGTCATAGACCCGCAGGGTGCGGCTGACCTCGTCGCAGGTCTTGATGATGCGGCCGCGCAGGACATCTCGGCTGCGCGCCAGATATTCCTTGGCGGCGCGGTCGATCTTGCCGACCGGCTTGATGGTGCGCACGGCTTCGGCGACGCCGGCGACCTCGCCCAGCAGGGCGGCCAAGGTCCATTTGTAATAGAGGAAGCCCTTCCAGCAGAAGACGCCCTCCTGATACTGCTCCGGCGCCAGACGCAGGGTCAGGCGCAGGGCGTCCAGCTGGTCTCCAGGCGTGTTGGACAGGATCTTGGACGCCATCCGCCCCGCCGAATCGGAGTTCACAGCGACCGCGTCAGGGCCCAGGCTGAGGGTCACCAGCGGCTCGATCTCGCTGCGGACGAAGGCCAGCATGCGCTGAAGATCACTGTCGCTGATCGAGAAATAGCAGGGCGAGGGGTCCAGGCCGCCGCGTCGCAACTGCTCACGCAGCAGGAAGGGATCCAGCGACGGCAGTTTGTCGATCAGGCGCAGGGTCTCGATGTCGGGATGGGTGGCGGCGACGCCGAACGCCTCCGTCATCATCCTCTCGAACCCGATCTGGTTGACGAAGACGTAGCGGCCGCCGGTCTTCAGGTCCGCATCGTCGATGGGGATGACGACCTTGGTGGCGACCTGGCGGCGGCCGGTGAACAGGTCGGTCTCGTTGCGGCGCAGACGGTGCTTGATGATCAGGGCGCGGTTCAGCGCCGAGGTGCGAAAGATCGGACGCGCGGCCCAGTCGGGATTGCGCACGGCGCCGTCGGCGGAGCTGTCGCCGTTTTCCTCCCACACGCGCAGCAGGTTCAGCACACGGGCGGTGGAGGCCGAGCTCTTGAGATGTTCGAGATTGCGGACGGCGCGATCAGTCATGTCGCGCAGATTGCACCGGTAATCGTGACCAAATGGCTTAGCTCGGCGCAAAAAGAACGGGGGTCGCCGAAACGACCCCCGCTTGATGGCTTTCGACTCTATGAATCAGAAGGCGGCCGTCACCGAGATCCAGAGGCGACGCGGTTCCTGATTGTTGGCGAACTCAGGCGCATAAACGACCGGGCTGCCGTAGGGCAGCAGGCTGACGAAGTCCTTGTCGAAAAGATTATAGACGACCGCATTGACCGTCAGATTGTCGTCGATGCGGTAGGCGCCACCGAGGTGGAACAGGCTGTAGGCGTCATAGTCGCCCAGCGCTGTCTGGGCGTCGCCGGCCCCGCGATAGCGCGCCGAACGGTATTCGCCACGCAGCCACAGGTTCATCCGGTCGGTGGCGTTCCAGCGCAGATTGGCGTTGACCATATGCTCGGGGGTGTCGGTCAGAGGCTGGCCAGCGGCGGCGCCCGACTTCTGCTCGCTGTCGGTAAAGGTGTAGTTGCCCTGAAGCGTCCAGGCGTCGTCGAAGCGGTAACGTGCCGTCGCCTCGACGCCCTGGGTGGTCGCTTCGTCAATATTGATGCTCTGGCCGAAGGTGGCGAAGGTTGGCCAGAAGCCGACGTCTGCGCAGCCCGTCTTGTTGTATGTGCCGGCGGCGAACTGAGCCTGGGTCAGGCCAAAGGTGCAGTTGGCGATGGGCACGCCGGTGGCGATCTTGTCGTCGAACTGATTGTGGAAGACGGTGATGCCGGCGCGCAGGCGCTCATGATCGTCATAGAGGACGGCGAACTCGGTCGAGGTGGAGGTCTCCGGCATCAGGGTCGGCGTGCCGAGCAGCGGCAGACGGCCCTGCTGGCCGAAGCCGTTGATGCCTGAGGCCAGCTGTTCCAGGCGCGGGGTCTTGAAGCCCTGGCTGACGCCGCCCTTGACCGTCCACACATCGGTCGGGTTCCAGACCAGATAGGCGCGGGGGCTGAAATGCGATCCGAAGACCGAGTGATCGTCGTGGCGTGCCCCGACTGTCAGGGCCAGGGTGTCGGTAAAGCGCCATTCGTCCTCGGCGAAGACAGCCCATTGGGTGTGTTCGAAGCGGGTCGGGGCCACGCCATCGACCATCTCGGCTTCCCAATACTGGCCGCCGACGGTGAAGGTATGGTTGCGCCATTGCGAGAACAGCTTGGTGTCGAAGATGCGGTTCTCGCTCTCCAAGTCGCGCGGGCCTCCGGCGCCGGCGACGCCGTTGGGGATGATCCGGCCCTTGGTCTCGGTCCTGGCGATCGAATAGTTGGATTCCAGCGTGCCGAACGGCAGACGCCAGTTGTGAGCGATGGCAACCTGGTCGCGGTTGAACTCTAGGAATTTGTCGTAGCCGCCGGCGGTGGTGGCGGTCCCCATCTGGCCCTTGGAGTTGTCGTACCACTGACGGCCAACGTCGGCGTCGATCCACAGGTCGTGGTCGGCATGCAGGTTGAACGCCAAGCGGGCGCCGGCGGACCAGATTTCGTTGGCGGTGGAACTGCGACCGAAACCGGTGACCGGCGTTTCGGCGCCGGCGATGTTCTCGAACGTCAGGCGCGACTGTTCGCGTTCCGAACGCGAGCCGCGGATCGACAGTCCGACGCGGTCCTTGATCAGCGGGCCGGCCAGATAGACGTCGCCGCCGCGGATCGGGCCGAACTCGTCATCGCCCTGAATCGTGTAATGGGCGCTGGCCGAGCCGTACCAGTCGTCGCCGATCTTGCGGGTGATGATGTTGACCACGCCGCCCATGGCGTCAGAGCCGTAGAGGGTGGAGACGGGGCCGCGCACGACCTCGACCCGTTCGATGGCCGAGACGGGGGGAAGGAAGCTGTTGGACGTCTCGCCGAACCCATTGGGCGTCACGCTGCCGGCCGTGTTCTGCCGGCGGCCGTCGATCAGGATCAGGGTGTAGTCCGAGCCCATGCCCCGGATATTGATGGTCTGGCCGCCCGTCTTGCCGACGGCGGCGCCGGTGTCGACGCCTTCGACATTGTTCAGGATCTCGGCGAGGGAGACGGCGCGGACTTCCTCGATCTCGGCGCGGGGAATGACGCTGATCGAGGCGGGCGCCTGGTTGATACGCTGTTCGAAGCCCGAGGCGGTGACGACGATCTCGCCCAGCTCGGCCGTCTGCGTCGCCTGTCCGGCCGTGACCGGTTGAACGGTCTCCGCCAGAGCGGCGCCCGAGGTCAGGCCGAAAGCGCAGGAGGCGCCGGCCAGAAGGCGAGCGCGGGTCGAGAAGGTCATGATCGGAATAGCCCCTGATATTTGCGAGCGCCTCTCAACAGCATTCGCAACCACACTCCAAGGGGGGTGCGCCCATCGGTCGCAAGCGGCGCCGTATCGCGAGGGGCAGCCGGTGGGCGCCGCTGGCGTGTTGCAGCGATCCGGGTCTAGAACGACGGCATGCAGATCTTCGACATCCTGATCATCGTCGCCATCGCCGCCGTAACGATCACCCTGGGCTTTGGCCTCTATTCGCTGTTCCGGGGCGGGGACTATGCGCGGACCAACTCCAACAAGCTGATGCGGCTTAGGGTCGGGCTTCAGGCGCTGGCCGTCATCCTGCTGGTCGTCGGCATGATGTGGAAGGCGGCGAAGGGGGCCTGATCATGGTGACGCTGAACAAGATCTATACCCGGACGGGCGATGACGGACGGACGCGGCTGGCGTCGGGCGCGCCGGTGTCCAAGACAAACATCCGCGTCGAGGCCTATGGCACCGTCGATGAATTGAACGCCGTGATCGGCGTCGCCCGTCTGAACAGCGGCCAGAACGACCGCATCGACGCCATGCTGGGCCGCATCCAAAACGAGCTGTTCGACCTGGGCGCCGACCTGGCCACGCCGCTGGATCCGCCGCCGGCCTGGGAGGCGCTGCGGATCATAGACACCCAGGTGGCGCGGCTGGAGCAGGAAATCGACTGGATGAACGAGAGCCTCAAGGCTCTCGACAGCTTCATCCTGCCGGGCGGCGCGCCGTTGTCGGCGCATCTGCATGTCGCGCGCACTGTCTGCCGCCGGGCGGAGCGCGAGGCCGTGCGTCTGGTCGAAAGCGGCGAGGCCGTGAATGTTGAGGCGGTCAAATATCTGAACCGCCTGTCGGACCATCTGTTCGTCGCGGCGCGCCGCGCCAATGCGAACGGCGCCAGCGATGTAAAATGGAAACCGGGCGCGACCCGCTAAGTCGTTAGGCCGCCGGCCGTGCGGCCGCCAGCGCCGCTTTCTGGCGTTCGACCTCGACGGCGCGAGCACGATCCTGGGCAGCAAGCTCGTTCTCGATGCGGACCAGTTCACGATTTTTCTCGGCCGAGGCTTCCTCACGCGACACGCCGTTGGGGCGGCCTGTGATCTGGGCGATGGAGATGGGTTGGGCGCAGATACGGCTATCCATGTCGTACCATTTGCCGGCCGCTTCGCACCGCTTGCCCGGCGCGACCCAATAATCCTGCAGGATGAAGATCCCCACGACGGCGACGCCGAACAGGCCAAAGAAAATCATCGCCAGGCGGGGAAAGGTCAGGAAACGCTTCATCTCGTAGTCCGTTAGGGAGGGGTCGCTGCCACAGCTTGACCCCGCGTTACGTTGACAGGCCTTCGCGACCGCTCCATGTCCTGCCCACACATTCAGGCGATTTCACGGATAGACCCATGAAGGTACTCGTCCCCGTCAAACGGGTGATCGACTATAACGTCAAGGCCCGCGTGAAGGCGGACCAGTCAGGCGTCGATCTGGCCAACGTCAAGATGAGCATGAATCCCTTCGACGAGATCGCTGTCGAAGAGGCGGTTCGTCTGAAGGAAGGCAAGGAACATCACGCCGCCGGCACCGCGACCGAGATCGTCGTGGTCTCCATCGGCGTGACCCAGGCCCAGGAAACCATCCGCACCGCCCTGGCCATGGGCGCGGACCGGGGTCTGCTGATCCAGTCGGACACGGATCTCGAACCGCTGGCGGTCGCCAAGCTGCTGAAGGCGGTGGTCGAGGAAGAAAAACCCGACCTGATCCTGATGGGCAAACAGTCGATCGACGGCGACAACAATGCGGTGGGCCAGATACTGGCCGCGCTGCTGGACTGGCCCCAGGCGACCTTTGCCGGCAAGCTGGTGGTCGATGCCGGCAAGGCTACGGTGACGCGCGAGGTCGACGGCGGCCTGCAGACCATCGCCGCCGAACTGCCGGCTGTGGTGACGGTGGATCTGCGGCTGAACACGCCGCGCTACGCCTCCCTGCCCAACATCATGAAGGCCAAGAAGAAGGAGATCGCCGTCAAGGCGGTCGCCGACTATGGCGTTGATGTCGCCGACCGTCTGAAGGTCCTGAAGGTCACCGAGCCGCCCAAGCGGTCGGCCGGCGTCAAGGTGGCCGATGCGGCCGAACTGGTTTCCAAGCTCAAATCCGCAGGAGCGCTGTAATATGGCTGTCCTCGTCATCGCCGATCACGACGGTTCGACCGTTCGCGACACCACCAACAAGACCGTGACCGCTGCGCTCGGCCTGTCGTCAGACGTGGACATTCTGGTCGTGGGGCAGGGCGCGCAGGCCGCCGCCGACGCCGCGTCCAGGATCGCCGGCGTCCGTAAGGTGCTGCTGGCCGAGAGCGCCGGTTTGGGCCACGGCCTGGCCGAGGCGGTCGAGGCGACGGTGGTTCCGTTGGCCGCCGGCTACGACGCCATCCTGACCCCAGCATCGGCGGACGGCAAGAACTTCGCTCCCCGCATCGCCGCCAAGCTGGACGTCGCGCCGATTTCCGACATAGTCGAGGTCGTCTCAGCCGATACATTCGTGCGACCGATCTACGCCGGCAACGCGCTGGAAACGATCCAGTCGGCCGACGCCAAGAAGGTCATCACCGTGCGTCCGACGGCCTTCGCCGCCGCCGCTGAAGGGGGATCCGCCCCGGTCGAGAGCGTCGCCGGCGCCGATGCGCCCAAGACGACCTTCGTGTCGGAAGAAATGGTCAAGTCGGATCGCCCTGAACTGGGCGCCGCCAAGATCATCGTCTCGGGCGGTCGCGCCCTGGGCTCGGCGGACGAGTTCCACGCGGTGATGGAGCCGCTGGCCGACAAGCTGGGCGCCGCCATCGGCGCCTCGCGCGCGGCGGTCGATGCCGGATATGCGCCCAACGACTATCAGGTCGGCCAGACTGGCAAGGTCGTGGCGCCGGCCCTCTATATCGCCATCGGGATTTCGGGCGCGATCCAGCACCTGGCGGGGATGAAGGACTCCAAGATCATCGTCGCCATCAACAAGGACCCGGACGCCCCGATCTTCCAGGTCGCGGACTACGGCCTGGTCGGTGATTACAAGACCGTGGTGCCGGAACTGATGACGGCCCTGGGCTAAGTCTCGGCTAGACCAATATGCAGAGGGCGCGGCGCCGAACGGGGCCGCGCCCTTTTTCTTGCCCGTAGAGGATCGGATGGCGAACCTGCCCATAAGGCTGCAGCCCGGCGCGGCGGTGGATCGCATCGAAGGCTGGGAGGCGGACCCGGAGGGACGGCGCGTGCTCAAGGTGCGTGTGCGCGCCCGTCCCATAGATGGAGAGGCCAATGACGCCCTGATCCGGCTGCTGGCCAAGAGCCTCGGCGTGTCGAAGTCTTTCGTGACCGTGGTGCGCGGCGGCCAGTCACGGTCGAAGATGGTTGTCGTCGATGGCCTGGATGACGAGGCGCTGGGCGCGCGAATTGCCGAAATCCTTTCCGGCGACTGAGAGCGACCCCTTTCGGCGATTGGCGCGTTCTCCAAAAAAGCCGGAGAACAAACCCATGACCACGGACGCCCGTATCCTTCACTCCCGCAGCGGCGTCGTTCTGGAACAGAGGGGTGAAGACTACGCCGTCTCAAGCCTGCGCTTGGCGGAACCGTTGACCTTCACGGATGTATCCGAGGCGCAGCTGACGTTCGACAAGGAGGTTACGGCCTCAGAGCAGGACCCGAAGCTGATGTCCCGTTTGGGTGGGGCCTGAAGGGAGCCGAGTCGCCTGGAGTCTTCCAGCTCACATGACGATCTGACGAGGCGCTGGCTGCTCGTTGACTCGTGCTCTTTGAGAAACTTTCCCCTTGGCGTCAGAATCCGCTTGCTGACAAATCAGCCCCTACGTATAGAGCCGCCTCGCTCGGAAACGGGCTGGCCGACGGGGCCGCGGGGGTTCAAATCTCCAACGTCCCACGGAAGGAGGAGTTGAAAAACTTCTTGCTTTCATCGGTTAGTTTCACTAGGTTCCGCGCTCCAATCGAATCGCCGACGGGTTTTAAGAGGTAAGCCTCGC